>Ga0129311_1000165_pt1 | contig 62484 bp, 57 predicted proteins | sample Go1ome_FD_94435 | JGI IMG/M metagenome (GOLD analysis project Ga0129311, IMG submission 94435) | Western lowland gorrila individual fecal microbial communities from Wisconsin, USA - Go1022B metagenome | ecosystem: Host-associated > Mammals > Digestive system > Large intestine > Fecal | place... | reverse complement strand
TGTAATACTATTTCCTGATTAAAATCTTAATTTTAATCAGGAAGGCATCGCCTGACGGCGCTGCCTGTTTTGTGATTTATAAGGAAAGAAATCACAAAACAAGTCTCATATGAACTCCATGCCTTTCAGGCAATTAAAATCTTTTTTAAAGATTTTAATTGGAGTTCAGTATAAGGCATTGCAGTTCATCCCCCAAAAAGAACGATTCGTCCCCAGAATGCTCCGGGGACGAATTTTTGTGATAACCTAAGCCTGCGAGGTGAGAAAACATGAATGAAAACAACAAACCCAATTATGGTGTTACGCAAAATGTGCTCTGGATGATCCAAACCGCCTGGGGCAGCCGGAAACGTACACTGCTGTTCTGTCTGCTGACGGCCACACTGGAAGTACTTCTGAATGTGGTGCAGCTGTATATTGCGCCGGAGGTGCTATCCAAGGTGGAGCAGCGGGTTTCCCCTTTGGAATTGCTGGCAACCATCGGCGTCTTTACCGCCGCCCTGTTCCTGATCCGGGGAGCTATGGCATACATCAAGGAAAACACCCTGTTTGCCAGGGTGGATGTCCGCTCCGCCATCATCGGGAAGGCGGCAGCCAAGTGCAATGAAACCGCCTATCCCAATACCCTCAGGGAAGCCTTTACAAAGCTGCGCGCCAAGGCTTACCAGAGCTGCCAGGGAAACAACGAAGCTGCCGAGCATATCTGGCAGACCCTGACCATGCTGCTGAAAAACATCGGGGGCTTTCTGGTGTATCTGACCATTCTGTCCCGGCTGGATCCTGTCCTACTGCTGGTGGTCATTGCCACCTGCATTTTGGGCTATCTGGCTTCCAGACACGCCAACAACTGGCGTTATCAGCACCGGGAGGAGGAAGAAATCTACTTTCAAAAGAAGCGGTACATCCGCAATAAGGCGGAATCTTTGGAGCTTGCCAAGGATATTCGCATTTTCGGCCTGCAAAACTGGCTGAAGGAGCTGCTGGATCAGATCCATGATCTGTATCTGGATTTCAGCCTCCAATGCGAGCGTGTGGAGGTGCTGGCGGATCTGGCAGAGGTTCTGCTGACCATGGCCCGCAACGGTATCGCCTATGTGTATCTCATTCACATGGCTCTGGGGGAGGGACTCAGCGTATCGGAATTCTTGCTGTACTTTACGGCGGTATCCACCTTTACCCAATGGGTGATGGGCATTCTCAAGGAGCTGAACGCCCTGCACAAGGAAAGTCTGGATATTTCCTGTCTCCGGGAATTCCTGGACTACCCGGAACCCTTCCGCTTTGCAGACGGTGCAGAGGTTCCTCAGGCGGCAGGATATGAACTGCGGCTGCAAAACGTCTCCTACCGTTACCCCGGAGCGGAGAAAGACACCATTCATGCGTTGACCCTGACGGTTCACCCCGGGGAGAAGCTGGCCATTGTGGGCCTGAACGGTGCCGGTAAAACCACCCTGGTAAAGCTCCTGTGCGGCCTGCTGGATCCCACAGAAGGGGTCGTGCTGCTGAACGGCCAGGATATCCGAATTTTTAACCGGAAACAGTATTATACCCTGTTCAGCGCCGTTTTCCAGGAGTTTTCCCTGCTGGATGTGACGGTGGCAGAGCAGATCGCCCAGACGAGAGAGGGCATGGATGATAAACGGATGGCAGACTGCGTTGAAAAAGCAGGGCTTACCCCATTCCTTGAGAAGCTCCCCCAGGGCTTGCAGACCCACATGGGCCGGGACGTGTATTTAGACGGTGTTCTGTTCTCCGGCGGCCAAACCCAGCGGCTGATGCTGGCCCGGGCCTTGTACAAGGACGGCCCCATCCTGCTGCTGGATGAACCCACAGCCGCCCTGGACCCTCTGGCGGAAAATGACATATATCAGAAATACAGTGCCATGACCGCCGGGAAAACCTCTGTCTTTATTTCCCACCGCCTGGCCTCCACCCGGTTCTGTGACCGCATCATTTTCCTTGCCGATGGGGGCATCCGGGAGGAGGGCACCCACGAAAGCCTGCTGGCCTTGGGCGGGGCTTATGCCCAGCTTTTTGAAGTTCAAAGCCGGTATTATCAGGAAGGGAAGGCGTTTTAAGGATGAAAAAAGCAGAAAATTTTCAAAAAACCGCAGCCCTGAATCTGCGGGCCATCCGGGTTTTGCATCGGGTCACTCCCCGGTTTTTCCCGGTACTGACCCTGTACTGTATTTTTAATGCCATCACCCCCTATGTGACGGTGTTCTTTTCCGCAAGGATCCTCCGGGAACTGGCGGTGCTTCGCCGGGAAGAACTGCTCTGGCGGTGGGTGCTGGCAGGGGTTCTGTGCACGGCAGCAGCAGCCATGGGGAAAGCCCTGCTGGATAGACGCTATAACACCCTTCTCAGCGACCTGGTGGGTCGAAAGGAGATCCTTTTTATCCGGAAAGCCTTTGACATGGACTATGGGGCCTTGGATAATCAGGAAAACCGGGATCTTCGGGATCAGATCAAGGAGACCGAAAATTGGGCGGGCTTCGGCATGGAACGGGTTCCCGATATTTACGCCGAGGTTCTCACCGGTGTCATTGGCCTCATCAGCGGTATCGCCCTGACGGTGCGGCTCTTTACCGTCCCTGTGCCCCAGAGCGGAGGGTGGCTGACGGTACTCAATCATCCGGTGTTTATTGTGGTTTTGGCAGCCGGTATCCTGGCCGTCAGCATTCTGGCAGGGCATCTGGGTTCCAAGGTGAAGCTGTGTTGGACGGAGCTTACAGAGGAAGGCACCTTTGGAAACCGGCTGTTCAGTCATTTTGGATTTCTCGGCGGGGAGAAGAAGCGCAGCATGGACATTCGCATGAATGACCAGCAGCGGCTGATCGGAGCCTACTGGAAAGAAAATTCGGCCCTTGGAACCAAGGGGATTTTTGGGAAAGCGGCCAGAGGAAAAATGGGACGATACGCCGCCCTGGGTGCCAGTGTCACCGCCCTGACCACCGGCATCATCTATCTGTTCACCTGCCTGAAGGCCCTGGGCGGGGCCTTTGATGTGGGCAGCTGCACCCAGTATATTGGGGCCGCCACGGCCATGGTGGGCAATGTGTTTGCCCTGTCGGACATTGCGGGACTGTTGAAAGCCAATACCCCTTACCTGGAAAAGACCTTTGCCTATCTGGATATTCCCAGCGAAATGTACCAAGGCAGTCTGACCACCGAAAAGCGGTCGGATCGTCAGTATCATGTGGAGTTTCAGGACGTATCCTTCCGTTATCCCGGCTCTCAAATCTGGGCCCTGCGCCATGTGAACATGAAGTTCCAGGTGGGAAAGCGGCTGGCAATCGTTGGCGAAAACGGCAGCGGCAAGACCACCTTTATCAAGCTCCTGTGCAGGCTCTATGACCCCCAGGAGGGGCAGATCCTCCTCAACGGCATCGACATCCGCAAGTACCGCTACGATGATTACATGGCCATTTTCTCCGTGGTGTTCCAGGACTTCCAGCTGCTGAGCCAGAGCCTGGGCAGCAATGTGGCAGGCAGCATAGACTATGACCGGAAACGGGTGGAAAAAGCCCTGGTGGATGCCGGATTCGGCGGCCGCCTGGAAACCCTTCCCCAAGGGCTGGATACCGTGCTTTATAAGGATCTGTCTGACGATGGCGTGGAGATTTCCGGCGGCGAGGCCCAGAAGATCGCCATTGCCCGGGCGCTATACAAGGATGCACCGTTCATCATTCTAGACGAACCCACCGCCGCCCTGGATCCCATTACCGAAGCGGAGATCTACAGCAAGTTCGACCGGATTGCCGGGGACAAAACCGCCATTTATATCTCCCATCGCCTGTCCTCCTGCAAATTCTGCGACGAGATCGCCGTGTTCCAGGATGGAAACGTGATCCAGCAGGGCACCCACCATCAGCTCCTGGCTGACCAGGAGGGCAAATATCACGCCCTCTGGAATGCCCAGGCGCAGTATTATACCAAGAAATGAAATTCGGGCAGTTCTCGTCTTTTGAGAACTGCCCGAAAAAACCGCCGCAGCTCATGAAGAACTGCGGCGGCTATAGAATATAGAACTTATTATAGGTTACAGTGTCTGGCGGATCTGGGAAGTGGGGTCTGTGACGAAGGTGAAATCATAGCGCATCTGCAATGCCTGCATCAGCTTCTGCATGGTCTGGACCGCCAGAGCACGGATATCCAGCCCTTCCACAAAGGCGACGGCCTTATCCACCTCTTCCTGGGGGACATTGTAGGCCCGCAAGCTCAGGTTCAGGAAGCAGCGAAGCTTTTCCTCCAAGGTGAATTCCTCGGTGCAGGGTACGGCCATATAGCTGCGCATAATGCCGGAGCTGCCGATATCCAGCTTATAGAAATCCTCATAGCTCAGGCCCGGCAGATAATCGCTGAACAGCCGCTGCAGCTCCAGGGCGGTCTGCCGAACGATGTATTCGGAAATGGCGGGTTTGGAATAGGCTACAATGTAGATCTCCCGCAGATTTTCATTCAGCTCTGTCAGGGTGAGCTGAATGGCCGTCTCAGCGGCATAGACAAATACAGCAGGCAGATCTGCCGTGGCCTTCCGGGCCTCCTGAAACTGCCCGCTGAACATGAATTCTGTCAGTTCCAGCAGAACGCCGTCTTTTGCGCCAAACAGGTTCTGGAAGCTGCTGCTGGATACATTTCCCTCCTGAATGATCTCTGTCATTGTGGTTTTCTTGTACCCCTGCTCCAGGAACAGACGAACACAGGTTTGCAGGATTCGCTTTCTGGTGGGCTCACTGTCCGGTCTATGTGCCATTGGGATATCCCCTTTCGATTTGTTATATTGTACTATGAATATATCATATTTGAATCAACAATTCAATAGCGGAAGCGCCCTTTCCGGCAAAACCGCATATAAAAAACGCTCCAAAACCAATGCGGTTTTGAAGCGTTTGGAGCTGCTATCCAGATTTGAACTGGAGACCTCATCCTTACCAAGGATGCGCTCTACCGGCTGAGCTATAGCAGCATTTGCTGACGACTCAGATATAATACACGATGCAAAGCTTTTTGTCAATACCTTTTTCTGCTTTTTTCAAATTTTTCTGCACACGAAAATTTGAGGGGGACCCGGTATGGATCTCCCTCAATTTTGGCTTTTTCGTCCTTTCCCTTTACCGTATGACCCGCACCTTGACAACGCCTTCGATCTTACCCAGGGCTTCCACCACGGCAGGGGATGCGGTGTGATCCAGATCCAGCATGGTGTAGGCATATTCCCCCCGGCTCTTATTCATCAGTCCGGCAATGTTCAGGTTCTCCCCGGCGATAACGGCAGTGAACCGGCCAAGGGAATTGGGGATGTTTTTATGCAGCAGGGTGATCCGGCCGGCGGTGGTGCATACGCCCATATCGCAGTCGGGATAGTTGACGGAGTGGACAATGTTGCCGTTTTCCAGATAGTTCATAAGCTCTGTCACTGCCATTCTGGCGCAGTTGTCCTCAGACTCCTGGGTGGAAGCTCCCAGATGGGGGATGGCAATGCACCCGGGCATATTGGCACTGGCAGGATTGGGGAAGTCCGTGACATACCGGGATACCTTTCCGCTGGCCAGGGCTTCCGCCATGGTCTCGTCATCCACCAGCGCATCCCGGGCAAAGTTCAGTATCACCACCCCGTCCTTCATCCGGGAAATGGCCTCGGCGTTGATCATCTTCCGGGTGTCCTCGGTCAGGGGGACATGGAGGGAAATCACATCACTCCAGGGGTAAAGCTCCTCCCGGTTCTGCACCCGGCGGATCTGGCTGTCCAGATGCCAGGCCGCATCAATGGAAATGAAGGGGTCAAAGCCCGCCACATTCATCCCCAACCTTCTGGCATCATTGGCCAAGGGGCCGCCGATGGCACCCAGGCCGATGACCCCCAAGTTCTTCCCCCGGATCTCATGACCTGCAAAGCGGGACTTACCCTTTTCCACCAGCTTGGCGATCTCCGGCTCCTGACGGATGGACTGCACCCAGTTGATGCCCCCCACAATATCCCGGCTGGCAAGGAGGATGCCGCACAGAGCCAGCTCCACCACGGAGTTGGCATTGGCTCCCGGGGTGTTGAACACCACAATGCCCCGGTCAGCACATTCCTTCAAGGGAATGTTGTTCACCCCGGCTCCCGCCCGGGCAATGGCCAGCAGTTCATCCGGCAGGGGAAGCTGATGCATATTGGCACTGCGCACCAGAACGCCCTGGGCATCGGCAAGGCCGTCAGCCGTTTGGTATTGGTCGGTGAAAAGCTGTGTGCCCTTACAGGAAATGGGATTCAGATAATGAATGGAATACATGGTGCTTCCCCCTTCCCTATCGGTTGGCCTTTTCAAAGGCTTCCATAAAGGCCACCAGCTTTTCTACGCCCTCTATGGGCATGGCGTTGTAAATCGAAGCCCGCATACCGCCAACGGTGCGGTGTCCCTTCAGATTCACAAACCCGGCTGCGGCAGCCTCTGCCACAAATTTGGCATCCAGCCCATCGTCCCCTGTGACAAAGGGGACATTCATCAAGGAGCGGTCTTTGGGAACCACGGTTCCCCGGAACAGACGGCTGGCATCCAAAAAGTCATACAGCACCTTGGCCTTTTGAATATTGTATGCCTGCATGGCCTCCAACCCGCCTCTGTCCAGCAGCCAGCGGAACACCTTGCCGCAGATGTAGATCCCATAGGCAGGCGGAGTATTGTACAGGCTTCCGGCGTCGGCCTGGGTCTTGTAGCGGAGCATGGTGGGGGTTCCGGGAAGCACATCCGGGGAGATCAGATCCTCCCGGATAATGGCAATGACCACACCGGCAGGGCCGATGTTCTTCTGGGCACCGCCGTAGAGCATTCCATACCGGGTCACATCCACCGGCTCAGATAAAAAGCAGGAGGATACATCCGCCACCAGATCCTTGCCCTTGGTATTGGGCAGGGTGTGGAACTTGGTGCCGTAGATGGTGTTGTTCTCGCAGATATAAACATAGTCGGCATTTTCGCTGACCGGCAGATCCGAGCAGTCGGGAATGTAGGAAAAATTCCCGTCGGCAGAGGATGCGATCACATTGGCAGTGCCGTAAAGCCCCGCCTCCTGCCAGGCTTTCTTGGCCCACTGGCCGGTGAGGATGTAGTCTGCCACCCGGTTTTTCATCAGGTTCATGGGGACGGCGGCGAACTGCTGGGAGGCCCCGCCCTGCAAAAACAAAACCCTGTAATTGTCCGGGATGCCCATCAGGCTCCGAAGATCCCCTTCGGCATCCTGGATGATGGTTGCAAAGGCCTTGGAGCGGTGGCTCATCTCCATGACGGACATACCCGTTCCCCGGTAATCCAGCATTTCTGCGGCGGCTTCCTGCAGCACAGGCTCCGGAAGCACTGCCGGGCCTGCGGAAAAATTATACACTCTCGACATAGGATCCCCTCCTTATTCTTCAGTCAGACGGGTGATCAGCCGATAACCATCGGGTTCAAAATTCCCCGTCTTGGCGGCTTCCTTTTCACTGTAATGGGCAATGGCCCTGCGCTGCCGGGTGCTGTCATAGAGCACATAGGGCACCGGATCGGCGGTGTGGGTGCGGCAGCGGATGGGATTGGGATGATCCGGCAGCACCAGCATCCGGAAGGGCTCCCCGGATGCCTCGCAGGCGGCCTTGATGGGGGCAGCGATCCGGCTGTCTAAGTATTCAATGGACAGGATCTTCTCCCTTGTCAGGCCCTGATGGGCCATCTCATCCGGTGCCTCCAGATGGACATAGACAAAGTCGCAGTGATCCCGAAGTAGGGCATCTATGGCCGCCTGGGCCTTACCCTCCCAGTTGGTGTCGATGGAGCCGGTGGCCCCGGGCACCGCATAGACCCGCATACCGGAGCCCACGGCAATGCCCTTTAACAGGTCTACCGCCGATACCATCGCCCCTTTCAGCCCGGTTTTTGCCTGGAAGTTCTCCAGGCTGGGCCTGGTACCGGCACCCCAGTACCAAAGGGAATTTCCCTTATGTTTTCCTTCTGCCGCCCTGGCCCGGTTCAGCGGGTGGTCGTTGAGAAGGTCATAGCTTTCCTCCATGAGCTGCCGCAGCACCGGCTCCTGGGGCAGATAGGGGCCGATCTTCCGGGTCAGATGGTCATGGGGCGGCTCCAAAGGCACCGGCTTTCCATGCTTCCAGATCATAATATTCCGGTAGCTGGTGCCGGGGTAGAACTGAAATTCTTCCGTGTTGAATTTCTGCCGGACGGCCTCCATGAGAATGTGGGCATCCTGGGTGGAGATCTCCCCGGCGCTGTGATCCAGAATGGTCTTTTCCGGGTAGGGCTCCTCCTCCGTCAGGGTCACCAGATTCACCCGAAAGGCCACATCCTCCGGCTCCATGGGAATGTTCAGGCTCAGTGCCTCCAGGGGGGAGCGGCCGGAATAGCACACCCTGGGGTCATAGCCCAGGACGGACAGATTGGCAACATCGCTGCCGGGGTGCATTCCCTCCGGCACATTCTGCACCAGTCCCATCTCCCCGGCAGATGCCAGCGCATCCAGGGTGGGGGTATGGGCCGCTTCCAGGGGGGTCTTTCCTCCCAGCGCCTGGATGGGTTCATCGGACATTCCGTCTCCCAGGATCACAATGTATTTCATAGTCACGCCCCTTTTCCATTTTGCCAAATCGTCCGCAAGACGCGGACAGATGTGCGTATATTATTGTTTATTATAGGCTGGATGCCATGAGAATACAATATGGAATATTACCAAAAAATTTCCGCCGTGGGCATTGCTGAAATAGATAAAAATTCCATATATTTTGCTACATCCCCTCTTTTCAACGCCGCCGGCCTGTGATAGGATAAGGATATGTCCAACCAACAAGGAGGGTTCCCCATGGAACGACTGACCTATGCATTTTATCACCGCCACGCCCTGGAGGTCGCCCCGGAGCTGGTGGGGAAGCTGCTGGTGTACAACGGCAAGACCCTGCGGATCTCGGAAACCGAAGCCTACTGCGGCACCGCCGACACTGCCTGCCACGCCCACAAGGGCCGCACTCCCCGGACGGAGGTTCTGTATGCCGATGCCGGGACGGTGTATGTGTATCTGTGCTACGGTGTTCACTGGCTGATGAACATCATCACCGGGGATGCTGAGGATCCCCAGGGGGTTCTGATCCGGGCCTGTCTGGAAGCAGAAGGGCCGGGAAAGCTGACCCGTGCCCTGGGCATCACCGGAGCGCAAAACCGGGCCAACGCCGTGACCTCTGACCAGATCTGGATCGCCGATGACGGCTTCCGCTGCCCCGTCCGCACCGCCCCGCGGATTGGCATCGGCTACGCCGCCCCGGAGGATCAGGCAAAGCCCTGGCGGTTCCTTCTGGATCAGACATAAAAACGGAGGCTGCCTCATTGAGACAGCCTCCAAAATCGGTTATTGGGTTATGGCAACACCGCACAATTGCGTCTGCGGACATCAGCGGATCTTTTGTCCCAATATTTCAGTTTGAAAAACTTGAAATACACAAAGTATTCCTGCGTTTTCCAAACTTTATCTTGGGGCAAAATTTCTCGCTGCTGTCTCTTGCCGAATTGTGCAGTGCTGCCTTATTTCTTGGAAAATGGGGATCATCCGCCATTAAACCATCAGCTTGCACACCAGATCGGTGTAGGCGTAGGGATCTTCCAGGGGCAGCTGGGCCATGAGCTGAGCCTGGTAGCACAGCAGCTGGGCGTAGTCCTTTGCCTTGACGGGATCCTCGGTCATGGCCTTGTTCAGGGCCTTCACTGCCTCGTGATCGGCATTCAGCTCCAGGATCCGGCCTACGGGGAAGGCAAATTCGGGGTTGGCCCGCTTCATGTACTTCTCCATTTCAAAGCTCATGCCGGCCTCAGGGGTCATGCAGGCAGGGTAACTGCCCAGATTCTGAGACAGCTTGACCTCCTTGACCTGATCCCCCAGGGATTCCTTGACGAAGGTCAGCAGACCCTTCATTTCCTCTGCCTTTTCCTCGGCTTCCTTCTTTTCCTCCTCGGTCTGCAAACCCAGATCCTCGGAAGATGCGTTGCAGAAGGACTTCTCCATGTAGGTCATCAGGGTCTGGGGAATGAACTCGTCCACATCCTCGGTAAAGAGCAGGGCATCGTAGCCCTTCTTGTCCAGAGTTTCCACCTGGGGCAGCTTTGCCAGATGCTCCTTGTTTTCACCGGGAACATAGTAGATCTTCTCCTGACCCTCAGGCATAGCTTCCACATATTCCTTCAGGGTGATGCGCTTGCCCTGCTTGTGGGACCAGAACATCAGCAGATCCTGGCAGGCTTCCTTGTGAACGCCGTAGTCGGCAACGGTGCCGTACTTCAGCTGGCGGCCAAAGGCATCGTAGAACTTCTCGTAGTTCTCCCGGTCGGTCTCCAGCATAGCCTTCAGCTCGGACTTGATCTTCTTTTCAATGTTCCGGGCAATGAGGGTCAGCTGGCGGCTCTTCTGGAGCATTTCACGGCTGATGTTCAGGCTCAGATCCTGGCTGTCCACAACGCCCCGGACGAAGCGGAAGTGTTCCGGCAGCAGATCCTCGCAGGAATCCATGATCATCACGCCGGAGCTGTACAGCTGCAATCCCCGCTTGAAGTCCTTGGAGTAGAAGTCATAGGGTGCCTTGCCGGGGATGAACAGCAGGGCCTTAAAGCTGACACTGCCCTCGGCGCTCTGGTGGATAATCCGCAGGGGCTTGGTGTAGTCGCAGAACTTGTCCTGATAGAAGGCGTTGTACTCCTCGTCGGTAACATCCTTTCTGGGCCGCTGCCAGATGGGCACCATGGAGTTCAGAGTCTCCACCTCGGTGTAAGTCTCGTATTCCTCGGAGTCCTCCTTCTTCCGGGATTTCTCCACCTCCATGCGGATGGGATAGTGGATGTAATCGGAGTACTTGCGGATCAGATTGCGGATCTCGTATTCCTCCAGATACTCGGAATAGGTATCGTCCTCGGTGTCCTTCTTCAGGGTCATGATGATATCGGTACCGGCGGCATCCCGGGTGGTTTCCTCAATGGTGTAGCCGTCCACGCCGTCGGAGACCCACTTCCAAGCCTGCTCCTCGCCGTACTTTCTGGTGATGACGGTGATGGAGGAGGCCACCATGAAGGCGGAGTAGAAGCCCACGCCGAACTGGCCGATGATGTCAATATCCTCCTGCTTCTCCATGGCCTGCTTGAAGCCCAGGGAGCCGGACTTGGCGATGGTGCCCAGGTTGTCCTCCAGCTCCTGACGGCTCATGCCGATGCCGTTATCGGAGACGGTGAGGATGCCGTTTTCCTTGTCACGGGTGATGGTAATGGCAAATTCATCCCGGGCAATGCCCACCTTGTCGTCGGTCAGAGCGGTGTAGGCCAGCTTGTCGATGGCATCGGAGGCGTTGGAAATGATCTCCCGCAGGAAGATCTCCCGGTTGGTATAAATAGAATGGATCATGAGGTCCAGCAGACGCTGGGACTCGGCTTTAAACTGGTGCTTTTCCATAATGTGTTTCGCGTCCTTTCATGTTTAGCACTCTCTATGTCTGAGTGCTAATATTATAGCGCATCTTTCCAAAAAAGCAACCCCTTTCCAAAAATGTTCTCTCTTTATTTACAATTCTCTTTTCCCGGAATTGGTCGGATAAAATTCCATTTTTCCATTGATTATTTTTCATTTTATGGTATGATTATCATGTAAGATTATGTGCTCTGCAAAGAGCTTACCAATGAAAGCAAGAATAAGGAGTATGAAATGATTACTGTCTCGAATCTCGGTATGCAGTTCGGCGGTCAGTGGCTGTTCCAGCACGTTGACCTGCAGTTCCTGCCCGGCAACTGCTACGGCATTATCGGTGCCAACGGTGCCGGCAAGTCCACCTTCCTGCGGATCCTCACCGGAGAGCTGGACTCCACCACCGGCAGCATCACCATCGACCCGGACAAGCGGGTCTCCGTTCTGAAGCAGAACCAGAACGCCTACGATAACTACACCATTCTCGATACCGTCATCATGGGCAACCAGCATCTGTACGACGTGATGCAGGAGAAGAACGCCATCTACGAGAAGGAGGACTTCTCTGACGAAGACGGTCTGCGGGCTGCCGATCTGGAGGCTGAATTTGCCGATATGAACGGCTGGGAAGCCGAATCCGACGCCAGCCGCCTGCTGCAGGGTCTGGGCATCGGCACCGAGCTGCACTATGATAATATGTCCGACACCGACCCCCGTCTGAAGGTGAAGGTGCTGCTGGCCCAGGCCCTGTTCGGCAACCCCGACATCATCATGCTGGACGAGCCCACCAACAACCTGGACATTGAAGCCATCAACTGGCTGGAAGACTTCCTGCTGGACTTCCCCGGCATGGTCATCGCCGTCAGCCACGACCGCCACTTCCTGAATACCGTATGCACCCACACCGTGGATATCGACTACGGCAAGATCAAGATGTATGTGGGCAACTACGACTTCTGGTATGAGTCCTCTCAGATGGTTCAGGCCATGCTGCGCAACAAGAACAAGAAGAACCAGGAGAAGATCGAGGAATTGCAGCTGTTCATTCAGCGTTTCTCCGCCAACAAGTCCAAGGCCAAGCAGGCAACCGCCCGCAGAAAGCTGCTGGACAAGCTGACCGTTGAGGAAATGCCCTGCTCTACCCGCCGCTATCCCTTCGTGGGCTTTGCCCCGGAGCGGGAGCTGGGCAAGGATGTGCTCACCGTCAAGGATGTGTCCGTCACCGTGGACGGCGTGAAGCTGCTGGACAATGTCTATTTCTCTGTAAACCGCACCGACAAGATCGCCTTCGTGGGTGAAAACGAGCTGGCACAGACCGCTCTGTTCAAGGTGCTCATGGGCGAGCTGGAGCCGGACGAGGGCAGCGTCAAGTGGGGCGTTTCCACCATCCGCAGCTACCTGCCCAAGGACAACAGTGCCTACTTTGACGGCAACAAGTCCGAGCTGGTGGATTGGCTGCGCCAGTACTCCGCCAAGAAGGATGATGTGTACCTCCGGGGCTTCCTGGGCCGGATGCTGTTCAGCAATGAGGACGTATTCAAGCCTGTGGATGTGCTCTCCGGCGGCGAAAAGGTACGCTGTATGCTCAGCAAAATGATGCTCTCCGGTGCCAACGTGGTGCTGCTGGACCAGCCCACCAACCATCTGGACATGGAATCCATTCAGGCTGTCAACAAGGGTCTGGAAGCCTTCACCGGCGTGGTGCTGCTGGCCTCCCACGACCACGAAATGCTGACCTCCACCTGTAACCGTGTCATTGCCTTCCAGCCGGACGGCACCATTATCGACAAGTACGGCACCTATGACGACTACCTGGCATGGATGGCCGAGAGAAAGGAAGCCAACAAGTAATGGAAAAGATCTTAGACATCATCACTTCCAAAATGCAGCAGGCCTTTGCCGATGCCGGCTATGATGCCGCCTTCGGCCGGGTCACGGTGTCCAACCGTCCCGACCTGTGTGAATACCAGTGCAACGGTGCGCTGTCCGCCGCCAAGCAGTACAAGTGCGCCCCCATCCAGATCGCCCAGGCTGTGGCAGCCAAGCTGGATGCCGCCGATTACTCCATGGTGGAGGCTGTCATGCCCGGCTTCATCAACCTGAAGCTGTCCGATGCCTTCCTGCAAAACTACCTGGAGGCCATGCGCACCGCCCCGGATTTCGGCATTGAAAAGTCCGGCAAGGGCAAGACCGTGGTGGTGGACTATGGCGGGCCCAACGTGGCAAAGCCCCTGCACATCGGCCACCTGCGCTCTGCCATCATCGGCGAGAGCATCAAGCGGCTGTACCGGTTCTTCGGCTACAACGCCATCGGTGACATTCACCTGGGGGACTGGGGCCTGCAAATGGGTCTGATCATCTCCGAGTTGCAGGAGCGCCAGCCCGACCTGTGCTACTTTGACCCGGACTACACCGGCGAATACCCCACCGAGCCTCCCTTCACCATTTCCCAGCTGGAGGAGATCTACCCCGCCGCTTCCGCCAAGAAGAAGGAGGATGCCGCCTTTGCCGACAAAGCCCACACCGCCACCTTTGAGCTGCAGCAGGGCCGCCGGGGCTACCGTGCCATCTGGCAGCACATTATGAACCTGTCCGTTGCGGACATGACCCGGATCTACAACAACCTGGATGTCCACTTTGAATCCTGGCTGGGAGAAAGCGATGCCGATCCCTACATCCCCGCCATGGTGGAGGACTTTAAGAAGAAGGGTCTGGCTGTCCAGAGCGAGGGCGCCTGGGTCATCCCCGTGGCGGAGGAAACCGACAAGAAGGAAGTTCCCCCCTGCATTCTGGTCAAGTCCGACGGCTCTGCCATCTACGCCACCACCGACCTGGCAACCATGATCCAGCGGATGCAGGACTTCCACCCCGATGAAATGTTCTATGTCACCGACAAGCGCCAGGCTCTGCACTTTGAGCAGGTGTTCCGGGCTGCCAAAAAGGGCGGCATCGTTCCTGCGGACTTCCCCCTGACCCACCTGGGCTTCGGCACCATGAACAGCAAGGACGGCAAGCCCTTCAAGACCCGTGAGGGCGGTGTGATGCGCCTGGAGCAGCTGATCCAGGACATGACCGATTTCGTCCGGGCCAAGGTGGTGGAAAACCACATTGTGGAGGATGACCAGGTGGAAGCCACCACCGCCAAAATCGCTCTGGCTGCCCTGAAATACGGCGATCTGAGCAACCAGCCCGCCAAGGACTATGTCTTTGACATGGACCGCTTTGCCGCCTTTGAAGGCAATACCGGCCCCTATATCCTCTACACCATCGTGCGCATCAAGTCCATTCTGGCAAAGTACGGCGCTTGGGAAAATCTGCCCATTCAGGCACCTGCCAACCCCTACGCCAAGGATCTGATGCTGGCCATCACCAAGTTCGGCCCCACCCTGGAAAACGCATTCAAGTCCGCCGCTCCCAACCTGATCTGCGCCTATATTTACGAGCTGGCAGGCTGCGTCAACAAGTTCTACCACGAGACCCGGATCCTGGGCGAGGAGGACGAAGCCAAGAAGGCCGGCTATATCGCCCTGATCGGCCTTGCCAAGGGAATTCTGGAAACCTGCATCAACCTGCTGGGCTTCTCCGCTCCCGAAAAAATGTAATACTATTTCCTGATTAAAATCTTAATTTTAATCAGGAAGGCATCGCCTGAAGGCGCTGCCTGTTTTGTGATTTATAAGGAAAGAAATCACAAAACAAGTCTCATATGAACTCCATGCCCTTCAGGCAATTAAAATCTTTTTTAAAGATTTTAATTGGAGTTCAGTATAAAACCCCATAAAAACAGCGCCATCTCCCGGAAGTTTCCACAGGAGATGACGCTATTTTTGAAATCGAACCACATCGTTCGGGGTGCAATCCAGAATGCGGCATATTTTTTCCAAAGTCAGCAAGGTGATATTGTTTCCCTTTTTCAGGGCATCCAGGGTTTTGTTGTCCACCCCCGCCTTTAACAGACGGTACTGACTGATTCCCTTGCGCTCCATGGTTTCCCACAACGGGGAATAATCCAGCATCGTCCCACCTTCTTCTGTCATAATGCTATCATTATAAGAAGAAAATATACATTTCGATATTGTGGAGTTCTTCACAATATGCTATGATGGTAGCAGAAGGTGGAAATATGGAAAAGCAATTACTGAACAAAATCCTCAACCAAATCGCAAAGGAACATCACACAACCCCTGAAAATGTATATCAGGAAATGAAACTGGCTCTCGAAATGGGGCAAGCAGATCCAGACCCAGCAATTCGTGCAAAATGGGATTCCATTCCCAAATCCAGCAACACCTTGACTGTAGAAGAATTTCTGGAATTTATGGCAATTTACCTGAATCTGATGTCCTAAGATCTATCTGAAAAGAAACGCAAAAAACAGCGCCATCTTCCGATATTTCCACCGGGAGATGACGCTATTTTTATACTAGTAGAGCAAATCACTGAAAACTTCATTTGCGCAACGAAATTTTTGCAGCGGTAATTCGGTGCACCGTCTGCGTAGGGGCGGATATCATCCGCCCGGTTGTTTCCCCAACAGGGAAACAACGTCGGCGCAATGCGCCGACAATGCAACATCGAACATTATACGGTAAAATTCGGCGGTACAATGTCGAAACATGGAATATTCGCAACATTGTTACATCACCCGGTCAATACGTTTCTGCTCAAAAACTTGCCACGTTGGCGGGCGGCTGATAGCCGTTATATTATGGTGTGATCGCCCCCGGCGATCATTGGATTTTGATTCGCTGCGCGGAGCGCCGCCCCTACGCGGTCTGTGCCACGGAATCACACATGCAAAACTTGCCGTTCAGCCTGACAGCTGCTTATTTCATTGCTTCCAGTGCCAGGGCGTTCTGGGTCTTGTACAGCTGAGAATAGATGCCGCCGGTGTTGACCAGCTGCTCATGGCTGCCGGATTCGGTGATGCGGCCGTCGGCAACGGAGATGATCCGGTCGGCATTGCGGATGGTGGACAGCCGGTGGGCAATGATCAGGGTGGTGCGGCCCACTGCCAGGTTATCAAAGGCCCGCTGGATCTTGGCCTCGGTGACGGAGTCCAGGGCAGAGGTGGCCTCATCCAGGATCAGCACCGGGGGATTTTTCAGGAAGATCCGGGCAATGGCCACCCGCTGCTTCTGACCGCCGGACAGCAGGGTTCCCCGCTCTCCCACATAGGTCTCAAAGCCGTTGGGCATAGCCATAATATCCTCGTAGATCTCCGCCTTTCTGGCAGCCTCTGCCACTTCCTCCATGGAAGCGCCGGGCTTGCCGTAGCGGATGTTCTCCAGAATGGTATCGGCAAAGAGGAACACATCCTGCTGGACGATGCCGATGTTCTCGTGGATGCTTTTCTGGGTAATGTCCCGCAGATCTGCGCCGTCCAGGCGAATGGCCCCGGTGGTAACATCGTAGAACCGGGGGATCAGCTGGCACAGGGTGGTCTTGCCGCCGCCGGAGGGGCCTACAATGGCCACCGTCTCACCGGGGGCTACCTGCAGGCTCACATCGTGCAGCACATCCAGATCTCCATCGTAGGCAAAGGACACATGATCCACCTGGATCTCACCCCGAACCCGATCCAGCACCTTGGCATCGGGCTTATCCTGGATGGTGGGCTCCATGCGCATGACCTCCACGAACCGGTTCAGTCCTGCAAAACCGCTGGCAAACAGCTCTGAGAAGCTGGAGATCTTCCGCACCGGGTTGACAAAGGTGGCAATGTACAGGTTGAAGGTCACCAGATCCCGGTAGTCCATTTCTCCCTGCATCACATAATAGCCGCCCAGGCCGATGACGATCACATTCAGGCTGCACAGAAAGAACTCCACGCTGCTGCTGAACATGGCCATGGCCTTGTGAAAGCCCCGCTTTGCGGTTTTGAACACCTCGTTGGCCGCATCAAACCGGGCCGCCTCCACAGCCTCGTTGGCAAAGGCCTTTGCCGTGCGCACGCCGGAAAGGCTGCTTTCAATCTCCTGATTGATGTAGGCAACCTTCTCCTTGGTCTTCCGGGAGACCTCCATCAAGCGCTTGCGCATACTCAGCGCCACCGCCAGAAAAATGGGAACCATCACAGCCACCACCAGAGCCAGCTGCCAGCGGATGGTTGCCATTACCACCAGAGCGCCCAAAATGGTCAGCACCGAGGTCAGCAGATCCTCCGGGCCGTGGTGGGCCAGCTCCGTCAGATCAAACAGGTCAGAGGTCAGGCGGCTCATCAGCTTGCCGGTGCGGTTCTGGTCATAGAAATCAAAGCTCAGCTCCTGCATGTGCCGGAACAGATCCCGGCGGATATCCGCCTCCACCCGAATGCCGAAGGTATGGCCCAGGTAGGTCACGATATAGTTCAGCCCCGCCCGCAGTACATAAAAGGCCGCCACCACCGCCATGATGATGAAAAAGACCCGGAATTTCTGGTTGGGCAGCAGATCATACAGGGCCTTGCGGGTCACCAGAGGGAAGCTCATGTCAATAAGGGAGATGCCAAAGGCACAGCCAATGTCAATGGCAAAGAGCTTTTTGTGGTTCTTGAAATAGCTCAGAAAAATCGCCAGGGGGGATTTTTTCTGAAAATCCTGTGTGGTCATAGGGTATCCTCCTTTTCTCTTGGCTCCTATTATACATCAATTTTCCCGTGCCGCAACTGAAATTCTGATTTATTTTGTTTTTTGCGAAAAAATGTGCTATAATGGGAAAAACTGTTTTTATGAGGAAACACTATGGAGATTTTGTATTCTGACAAAGCACTGGCCGTTTGTGTCAAGCCTGTGGGGCTGGATTCGGAGCAGGAGGTTCCCGCCGCCCTAATCCAGGCGCTGGGGGGAGAGATCTTCCCCATTCACCGACTGGATAAAAATGTAGGCGGCGTGATGGTCTACGCCCGCACCCGGCAGGCGGCCGCTGCCCTGAGCAGGGCGATTCAGGAGGGCAGTATGGTCAAGGAGTATGTGGTGCTGGTACACGGCACGCCCCCGGAAACCGGAGACTGGGAGGATCTGCTTTTTAAGGACAGCGCCAAAAACAAGGTATTTGTGGTAAAAAAGGAGCGCAAGGGTGTCAAAAAGGCACGACTGGAATACCGTGTCCTCACATCCGGCCCGGACAGCCTGGTGCGCATCCGTCTGCACACCGGCCGCTCCCACCAGATCCGGGTGCAGTTTGCCAGCCGGGGCTACCCCCTGGCCGGGGATCACAAGTACGGGGCCCGGGATGACCTGTCCGCCCCCATGCTCTTTTCCTGCCGGGTTTCTTTCCCCTGGCAGGGAAGCCTCCGCAGCTACGAAGCCCTGCCGGACTGGGCAAAATAAAAAAGGATGCCTTTCGGCATCCATGGGTCGGCGGGAAACTCCAATGGGAGTTTCCCGCCGATTGTTTGTTTACTTCAGGATCAGATCGCCGTTTTGGGCATCCACGGTGACGGTCTGGCCGGGAAGAACCTCGCCCCGGAGGATCTTCTGGCTCAGCATGGTCTCCACCGTGTGCTGGACATACCGGCGCAGAGGACGGGCACCGTACTGAGGATCGTAGCTGGCATCCACAATGGCAGACTTGGCGCTGTCCGTCAGCTCCACATGGATCTGCTGCTCCGTCAGACGCCGGTTCAGCTTGTCGATCTGCAAATCAATGATCCGGGTCATGTTCTCACGGGTCAGAGGCTTGTAGAACACGATCTCATCCAGACGGTTCAGGAACTCAGGGCGGAAGGCCCGGTGCAGCTGGGCTTCCACCTGCGCCTTGGCACCATCGTCAATGGAGCCATCCGGGCGGATACCGTTGAGCAGATATTCCGAACCCAGGTTGGAGGTCAGGATCAGGATGGTGTTCTTAAAGTCCACCGTCCGGCCCTGGGAGTCGGTCACACGGCCGTCATCCAGCACCTGCAGCAGAACATTGAACACATCCGGGTGGGCCTTCTCCACCTCATCGAACAGAACCACAGAGTAGGGCTTTCTGCGGACGGCTTCGGTCAGCTGACCGCCTTCCTCGTAGCCAACATATCCTGGAGGCGCACCGATCAGACGAGACACGGAGAACTTCTCCATGTATTCGGACATATCAATTCGCACCAGGTTGTTCTCATCGTCAAACAGCGCCTGTGCCAGCGCCTTGGCAAGCTCGGTCTTACCCACACCGGTGGGGCCCAGGAACAGGAAGGAACCGATGGGACGGTTGGGATCCTGAATACCGGCACGGCTGCGCTGGATGGCCTCGGTGACGGCACGAACGGCCTCATCCTGGCCAACCACCCGCTGATGCAGGGTTTCGCCCAGGGTCAGCAGCTTCTCCCGCTCGCCCTGTACCAGACGCGCCACGGGGATGCCTGTCCACCGCTCCACGATCCGGGCGATCTCCTCCTCGGTGACACGGTCACGGAGCAGGTGATTTTCCTTGGCGGACTGGGTGCGGCGTTCCTCCTCAGCCAGCTGGCGCTTGGCCTCCGGCAGACGGCCGTATTTCAGCTCTGCTGCCTTTTCCAGATCATAGCTGCGCTCGGCAGCCTCGATCTGGCGGCCCAGATCTTCAATCTTTTCCCGCAGCTGCTGAACCTTGCCCAGGGCATTCTTTTCGTTCTCCCACTGGGCTTTCATGGCATTGAAGCTGTCCCGCTCCCCTGCCAGCTCCTTTTGCAGCTCGGCAAGCCGGGCCTTGGACTGGGGATCTTCCTCCTTCTTCAGGGCGGCTTCCTCGATCTCCATCTGGATGATCTTCCGGGAGACGCTGTCCAGCTCTGTGGGCATGGAATCCATTTCGGTGCGGATCTGGGCGCAGGCCTCATCCACCAGGTCAATGGTCTTGTCCGGCAGGAACCGGTCGGTGATATAGCGGTTAGACAGGGTTGCGGCGGCAATGATGGCAGAGTCTGCAATCTTCACGCCGTGGAACACCTCATAGCGTTCCTTCAGGCCACGCAGGATGGCAATGGTATCCTCCACGGTGGGCTCATCCACCTGTACCGGCTGGAATCGACGCTCCAAAGCGGGATCCTTTTCGATATACTGGCGGTACTCGTCCAGGGTGGTGGCACCGATGCAGTGCAGCTCACCACGAGCCAGCATAGGCTTGAGCAGGTTGCCGGCATCCATAGCGCCGTCGGTCTTGCCTGCGCCAACGATGGTGTGCAGCTCATCAATGAACAGAATGATCTGTCCCTGAGATTCCTTGATCTCATTGAGGACTGCCTTCAAACGCTCCTCGAATTCGCCCCGGTACTTGGCACCGGCCACCAGAGCACCCATGTCCAGAGAGAACACGGTCTTGTCCTGCAAAGACTTGGGCACATCCTTCTTGACGATTCGCTGGGCAAGGCCCTCGGCAATGGCGGTTTTACCAACACCGGGCTCACCAATCAGCACAGGGTTGTTCTTGGTCTTTCGGGACAGGATCCGGATCACGTTTCGGATCTCCTCGTCACGTCCGATCACAGGATCCATTTTCTGCTCCCGTGCCCGCTTGACCAGGTCGGTACCGTACTTTTCCAGGGCTTCATAGGTGCTTTCCGGGCTGTCAGTGGTAACACGCTGGTTGCCCCGGACGGCCTGGAGGGCCTTGAGAACTCCTTCCTTGGTAATGCGGTAGGTATCAAACAGGGATTTGACCCCGCCCTTTGCCGTTTCCAGCAGACCCAGGAGCAGATGCTCCACGGAGACGTAGGAATCGTGCATGGTCTGGGCTTCCTGCTCAGCGGCGGTAAAGGCGGCATCCATATCCGCGGTGATATAGAACCGGTCGGCATCCCGGCTGGCTCTGACGCTGGGGATCTTCCGCAGCTCGGCATTGGCAGCGGCTTCCAGACTTTCTACGGTGACATCCATCTTCTTCAGCAGCTGAGGGGTCAGACCGCCGTCCTGCTGCAGCAGTGCCAGAAGCAGGTGTACCTGCTCCATCTGCTGATGGCCATTGCTGATGGCCATATCCTTTGCGCTCTGGACAGCCTCCAGAGACTTCTGGGTATAGTTGTTAAAGTTCACAGCTATCCTTCCTTTCACTCTTTAGCACTCTCGCGAGTTGAGTGCTAATTCATTTGTTTTTATCATACCGCGTTTTCGCAAAAAGTCAAGGGCCCCAGCGCAAATGCTACAAAAAGTTCACATCTGTTAAATTTGCACAAAAACAAGGGTCTGTTTTCTGTCTGCTTAATACTTATTTAATAATTTAAGCCTGATTTTTTAATACCCCTGGGGTATAATATGGGTGTAAATAAAGATTTACATTCTTTTTCATTTTCTTACCTCTCTTTTTCTCTGAAAAAACCCCGGTACGGTCTGGTCAACCGCATCGGGGCTTTTTCACAGGCAAAATCGGCTGTCCTACATCCGGGACAGCCGATTTTATTATTTGATTGTCTGGCTGTTGTTCAGCACCGGGATGCTGTACAGCAGCAGCACGTCCTGACCGTGAAAGTCCAGGAACCGATCCAGGCGGTCTATGGGGATATAGCGCAGATCCACCAGGGTGATCTTTGCGTAATCCGCCAGCAGCAGCGGGGCCATGGCGCTGCCAAAGGAATCCCGGAAAAGAATCAGCTCCCGGTCTGTCCGGCTGTTGGGATTTTCTATGGTGAGCAGACTCCGGGAACCGGAGAGGAATACCTCATACAGATCCCGGCCGGTAAGCTTACCCAGGTCGTAGACCGGGTTTTCTTTGCCGCTTTCGTAGTCATACACCCGGCAGGCCTGGATAACCGCATTTTCCAGGAGATACATGGTCTCCGGCTCCATGGGAAGGGCCGCCTGACCGTAGTACACCCCGTAGAAGGGCCGTTCCAGGGCTGTCACGGTAAATTCCTCCGGGTCAAATGCCCCCACCCCCAGCCCCTGGCAAAGGGCTGCGGCGGCTTTTGCCAGTTTCTCCTGCCGCCAGTGGATATCCGTGCGGTAGTAATCCTCCAGGGAAAGACACTCCCGCAGGTCGATCTGCTGGGCCCAGGGCAGCTCCTGGGCAAAATCGGCATAGAACCGGTCATAGTCCATCCGCAGATGGCCGTCCTGCAAATAATAACCCTTGTCCGGAACAATGGCCATGGACACCCGGCTGTCTTGCAGATATTTTTCGTACAGGTGGGTAAACCGCTCCAGGGCGTGGGCCACAGAGTCGGCATTTGCAGGATATTCCTGCTTTACCGCATAGCCCTTTGCCAGATAGATGCCGTTGTTGTCCAGCTGGTGCAGGCCGTAAAAGTGGAACAAAGACTTGATGGTGCGAAAGCCGTCCCGCAGAGGGAACTGATCCAGGGAGTACTTTTCAAAGCCGGTCATAAACTTTCCGTTGAGGATGGTCTGGCCGGAGATGGCAGGCATCTGGGCCAGGGGGCGGCGCTCTGCCTGGGAAAGCTCCCGGGCAGGCAGCAGCCAGGCCGCCCCGGTCAGCACCGCCCACAGAAGCAGCACGGCAAGATTTCGTTTTTTCATTCTGCCGCCCTCCTTAGAAACGGAAATACAGGAACGGACTAAAGGAGCCGTCCACCAGATAGGCGGTGCACACCAGCAGCAGAGCCGCCAGCACCAGAGGCTCCAGCACCCAGGCCGCCTTGGTATCCGCTGCCTTCCGGGCCAGGGTTTTTACCAGAGGCGTTGCCCCCAGGATCCCCATCAGGAACAGCAGACCATAGCTTTTCAGGTAATAGACCGCCGGGGCACTGATCAGGGGCAAGCCCCCCAGCCCCAGCATTCCTGCCATGTCCCCTGCCGCCTGGGAAAGGCTGTTGGCATTAAACAGGACAAAGCTGAAGATCACCGCCAGCATCACATAGCCGTGGCGCAGGGCATTGGGCAGCTTTTGCAGCCCAGGCACCCATTTTTCCATCATCAGGAAGATGCCGAAAAACAGGCCCCACAGCACAAAATTCCACGCCGCACCGTGCCACAGGCCGGTGAGCATCCACACCGTCAGGATATTCCAAACCCAGCGTCCCCGGCGCACCCGGTTGCCCCCCATGGGGATATAAACATAGTCCCGGAACCAGCTGCCCAGGGTCATATGCCAGCGCCGCCAGAATTCGGTGATGCTTTTGGATAGGTAGGGATAGTTGAAATTCTCCGGGAAGTGGAAGCCGAACATCCGTCCCAGGCCAATGGCCATATCCGAATAGCCGGAAAAATCGAAGTAGATGTTCAGGGTAAAGGCCACTGCATAGAGCCAGTAAAACAGAACGCTTTTCTCGTCAGACTCCCGGAACAGCTTCATCAGCAGGGCAAAGTTATCCGCCAAGATCACCTTTTTCCCCAGGCCCACCAGGAAGCGGCCCATTCCCAGAGAAAAGCCCTCCCAGCTGTGGGTGCGTTCCTCCAGCTCCCGGTCAATGTCGGCATAGCGGACAATGGGCCCGGCAATCAGCTGGGGGAACATGGACACATAGGCACCGAAGGACAGTAGGTTCTTCTGGGGTGGCACACTGCCCCGGTAGACATCAATGGTATAGCTCAGGGACTGGAAGGTATAGAAGCTGATGCCCACCGGCAGGGTCAGCCGCAGCAGCGGGATGCTCAGCCCGGTCAGGGTATTGAAGCTGCCAATAAAGAAGTCGGCATACTTAAAGATCCCCAGCAGGGCCAGACTGATCACCACGGATACCAGCAGCCATGCCTTTTTCCACCGGGCAGAGGGCCGGGCCCCAATGGCAAGGCCGCAGAAATAGAACAGCACAATGGTAAACACCATCAGGAACAACAGCTTCGGTTCCCCCCAGCCGTAAAAAATCAGGCTGGAAACCAGCAGCACTGTGTTTTTCGCCTTCCGGGGGGCCAGGAAGTACACCATCAGCACCATAGGCAGGAAATAATACAGAAACGGGATGCTTGAAAACAGCATGGCTCTTCTCCTTAAAAAATGGCAGCGGCCCAGGGGGTCGCTGCCAAAGGTGTTTTACGCTTCCACCGGCTCATTTGCCAGGGTGACGGCCTGGGGATAGGCCTCAGCCACATGGGTTCCCAGGGTGGCGATGAGATCATCCAGGCCAAAGGCCACCAGCACATAGGTGCCGCCGATTTCCTGAATCAGCAGGGTATCGGGGAAGCCGCACATCCAGTGGTTTTCCTGAATGGCAGACTGCATCACTTTGCCAAAGTCTCCGGCGGTCACACCCTCTGCCAGCTTAAAGACACCGCAGGTGAAGCTGTTGGCATTCATCATGTGGGTCATGGAAGCGGCCTCGGTGATGTTCTGGATCTGATCGGCAGGCACCAGCAGGTCGTAGGTCATGTTCTCGGCATAGGTCATATCGTAGCTGCCGGGAGCATCGGACACATTGGACTCCACGTTGCCGCCGCTGATGGAAAACTTCTCATCCTCGGTGTACTTGCCCCAGACGGTTTCCAGAATTTCCAGTGCGGAAGCGGGAACCGCCTCTGCGGAAGGCTGGGTGGTTTCGGGCTGCTTGCTGCTGCCGCAGCCTGCCAAAAGAGATACCGCCATGCACAGCACCAGGGTCATCGCAATCATTTTTTTCATAGTTTCTTATCCTCCAAGTTTTCATTGCTTGTTTTTCTTCTGAATTATTGTACCCCCAAGGATCAAAAGGATCCCCAGAGTCAGACCGGCCGTGTCGATCCATACATCCACCAGACTGCTGGCCCGTCCGGGGACAAACAGCTGGATGGTTTCATCGGCCATGGCGGTAAGCACCGCCGGGAGCATGGGCATGGTAAACCGGTGAATGCCTCTCTGTCCCAGAACCAGGAACAGCCAGCACCAGTTCAGGCCCAGCAGCAGATACTCTAAAAAATGGGCGCTTTTTCGCAGGAGGAGCATTCCGTTTCCAGGGGGATGAACCGCTTCCTCCCCGAAAATGGATAGAATCGGCTCCAAAACATCCTTGCACATCTGCATCACCTCATCGCTGATGGCCCCGGAAACGCTGCCCGGAAGCAGAGAATTGCCCCAGATAAAGGCGGTATTCATCAAAATCAGGCAGATACAGAGGCTGCGCATTTTGTTTCGGTTCATGGCATCATCCCCAGATGAGTAAACAGAATTTTCAGACCGATGAGAATCAGAATCACGCCTCCCACCACTTGGGCCTTCTTTTCATAGCGGTTGCCAAAGACATTTCCGATCTTCACACCTGCCATGCTCATGCCGCAGGTAAACAGGCCCATAAGCCCTGCCGCCAGCCAGATATTCACATTGCCCACCATGGCCAGGGAAATTCCCACCGCCAGGGCATCAATGGATGTGGCTACCGCCAGAAGGAGCATGGTTTTCACGGACAAGTCTGCGCCGCCGTCCTCTTCCCCGGCTTCTTCCCCGGAAAAAGCCTCCTTGAGCATATTCACACCGATGATCACCAGCAAAATCATGGCGACCCAGTGATCAATGGCCTCAATGGCCTCGGCAAACAGTGTGCCAAGAAAGAAACCCAGGGTGGGCATCAACGCCTGAAATCCGCCGAACCAGCCGCCGCAGATAAGACCCTCCCGGATCCCGGTGCGCTTCATGGCCAGTCCTTTGCAGATGGACACCGCAAAGGCATCCATGCTGACACCCAGAGCCAGCAAAAGCAGCTCTCCAATTCCCATAAACAAAAACCTCCGTACCTCTCTTTTTCAGACGCGGCACAGGAGCTTTTGGGGAAGGGGCTGAGCCGGTCATACGCAAAAAGTCTCGTCATTCCATACGGAACCGGGGCAAAAAACCCGATATGTCGATTCCGTCCCGCAATCCTTGCGCCGACTACTCCCTCTTTCGCAAGCAGTATAGCAAACTTCCTCCGGTTCGTCAAGCCAAACCGGAGGAAGTCACAGTTATTTTACAACCTAGGGTCTATCTGAAAACCGGAAATATGACCAACAGCGAGGGATTTTTCACCTGATGAAGCCATTTTTTCGCAGGAATACTTTGTGTATTGCAAGGAAAAATGGTGCACAGCAGGCGGAAAAGACCCGCTGTTTGGGCGTGTTGACGGTTTTCAGATAGACCCTAGTTCCGAAAAAATGGTTTTTTCCCTTAAAACAGGGCAAAAAGCTTCATTCCCTGTTCCATCAAAATCACGATCCCGGAGGCTGCCAAGGATACCGTCAGCAGACTTTTTCCCCGGTAGGCCAGAAATACCGCCAGCACCAGGGCCGCCGCGCCGCTGTAACGGGAGGCGGTGCTTTCCAGGATTGCCGGGAAGGTCATAGCCGTCAGGCAGGCATAGGGAACATAGTGCAGGAAGGATCGGAGAAGCCGGCTTTTCAGCGGGCGGCGGAACAGGGTCATGGGGATCACCCGGATCAGATAGGTGGTCAGAGCCATCACAAAAATATAGGTATAGATGCTCATGATTCCTCCTCCGGCTCCACCGGGAAACAAATGGCCGCCGCCCCCGCCGCTGCCACGGTGCAGATCACAATGGAAACACCGGCAGAGACGGTTTTCAGCCCATCCACCCAGTGAAACACGCAGCTGCAAATCAGCGCCAGGATCACCGTCACCAGAACGGCCTTCTCCTGCTTTGCCGGGGGGATCACAATGGCGATGAACATACCATAGAGCATTACCCCCAGCGCCGCCCGGATATCCGCCGGGAGGGCAGAACCTGCCAGACCTCCTACTAATGTGCCTCCGGTCCAGCCCAGGAAGGGCAGCAGCCCCAGTCCCAGAAGATAGGGAACCGTCAGCGGCTCCGGGTCTGCCATCGCCAAGGCAAAAATCTCATCGGTATTAAAAAAGGCGATCAGCAGCCGGGGCAAAAAGCCGATCCGCTGACCCATCCGCTGGGCCAGAGCCAGGCTCATCAGACTGTAACGGCTGTTGATGACGATCTGGGTCATGACCATTTCCCACAGGCTTCCCATGGCCACAATCAGGGTCAGCCCGGCAAACTGTCCGGCACTGGTCAGGTTCACAGCGGAGATCAGTGTGGCATCCAGCGCCCGGATCCCCTGAGCCACCGCCATGGCCCCAAAGCCAAAGCTGACGGAAAAATATCCCAGTCCCACAGGCAGCCCCATCCGGATCCCCCGCCGCAATTCATTTGTATTCATAGTATCATCTCTTATGACAAGGTTCGCTTCCGCAATTGCATCGGAAGGTGTTTTGTAAAAATCGGGAGGGTCTCCCCTCCCGATTCGTATCCTTTTTTCAGGGGCAGGCCCCTGCCGGTAAACTGTAGGGTGATACCTTAGAAAATGGGAACCACAGCGCCGGAGTAGGTGTTGTTGATGTAGTCTCTGACCTCATCGCTGAGCAGAGCCTTCTTCAGAGCCTGGGTCTTTTCGCTGTTCTCGTTGCCTTCCTTGACCACCAGCACATTGGCGTAGGTGGTGGCGGAAATGGACTGGGCATCCTCCACAGCCAGGGCATCGGTACCGGCGTTCAGACCGGCGTTCAGAGCGTAGTTGCCGTTGATGACAGCCAGAGCCACGGAGTCACGGACACCGGCAATCTGTGCAGCTTCCATCTCCACCACGTTCAGGTTCAGGGGGTTCTCGGTGATATCCAGAACGGTGGCCTCCATGCCGGCACCTTCCTTCAGGCCGATGATGCCCTCCTGCTGCAGCAGCAGCAGTGCCCGGGCACGGTTGGAGCCGTCGTTGGGAATGGCAATCTTATCGCCTTCGGTGAGGTCGGCGATAGCAGCCTTGGTGCCCGGATAGATGCCGAAGGGCTCATAGTGAACCATGGCAACGCTTACCAGGTGGGTATTGTTTTCGGCATTGAAGGTTTCCAGATACGGAACGTGCTGGAAGTAGTTGGCATCCATTTCGCCGTCCTCCACCACATTGTTGGGAACCACATAGTCGGAATACTCGGTGATCTTCAGATCCCAGCCGTCCTTGGCCAGGACATCCTTGGCGACCTTCAGGATCTCTGCGTGGGGCGTGGGGGATGCGGCTACGGTGATGGTCTTTTCACCGGTTTTGCTGCCGCAGCCTGCCAACAGGCCCAGGCACAGTACAACGGTCAGTGCGATAGCGATGGTCTTTTTCATTTTTAATACTCTCCTTTTCTGATTGGGAAAGCCCGGGGGTTCTCCCTAATTTCTATTCCGCAGCCGCTTGTCGCAGGCTGTGGCTAGCTTGGTTCCTGCGGACTGGAAGATCTGCACCAGAATGATCAGTCCGATGACGGCTGCCCACATGACAATGGACTTGAAATTGTAGTAGCCGTAGTTAATGGCCATTTTTCCCAAGCCGCCGCCGCCGATGACACCGGCCATGGCGCCGTAGCCCAGGATGGTGGCAACGGTGATGGTACCGCCGGAAATCAGGCTGGGCAGTGCCTCCGGAAGCATCACCTTGGTGACGATCTGCCAGGTGGATGCGCCCATGGACTGGGAGGCTTCCACAATGCCGTGGTTGACTTCCCGCAGGCTGCTTTCTACCATTCGGGCAACCAGGGGGAATGCGGCGATGACCATGGGAGGAATGGTGGCGATGGTGCCGACCTTGGTTCCCACCAGCACCTTGGAAAGGGGCAGGACGATGATCATCAGGATCAGGAAGGGAACGGAGCGCAGCAGGTTGATGATCACATTGAGGATCTTCATCAGCCAGCCGGGCAGAGGACGGATGCCCTCTCTTTCGCCGGTGACCAGCAGCACCCCCAGGGGCAGGCCGATCAGATAAGCAAATACCACTTCCAGCAGCAGAGAATACAGGGTCTCCCAGGTGGCAAAGCCAAATTCCGCACGGATGATCTCCAGCTGCTGGGCTACCTTAACGGGATCGGAAAACAAATCAAACATCTTACTGCACCTCCTCTGCGCTGACACCGGGATGGTTGTTCAGGTAATCCATCACGGTCTTCTTGGTTTCGGGATCCTCCGGCAGGCTGATAAGCATGGTGCCGAAGGCCTTGCCGTCCACATTCCGGGTGTCGGCACCCATGATGCTGACCTTGATCCCCAGATCCATGGTCAGCGACGCAATGATAGGCTCCTCGGAAGCATTGCCGCCGAAAGCGATTCGGGCGATGGGGCCATCCTCCGGGGTATAGGGCAGACCCATATCCGGGCTGACCAGCCGCTGACCGGCCTTGGACTGGGGATTGGCAAATACCTTTTCCACATCGCCGATCTCCGCTACCTGTCCGGCATCCAGAATGGCCACCCGGTGACAGATCTGCTCGATGACGGACATCTGGTGGGTGATGATGATCACGGTGATCCCCCGTTCCCGGTTGATCTTCTGCAAAAGCTTCAGGATGGAATCGGTGGTGGTGGGATCCAGTGCGGAGGTAGCCTCGTCACACAGCAGCACCTCCGGGTCAGATGCCAGAGCTCTGGCAATGGCGATGCGCTGCTTCTGACCGCCGGACAGCTGCACAGGGTAGGCGTTGGCCTTATCCGGCAGGCCCACGATCTCCAGCAGCTCCATGGCCCGCTTCCGGGCCTCCTTCTTGGAAACGCCCACCAGCTCCAGGGGGAAGCAGATGTTATCCAGGGCGGTGCGCTGCTCCAGCAGGTTGAAGCTCTGGAAGATCATGGAGATCTTCCGCCGCTGCTGCCGCAGGGGCTTGTCCTTCAGGTTCCGCAGATCCTGGCCGTGGAACAGAACTTCGCCATCGGTGGGCCGCTCCAGCAGGTTGATGCAGCGCACCAGGGTGCTCTTGCCTGCACCGGAAAGACCAATGATACCAAAGATCTCCCCGGGCCGGACTGCCAGGGAGACATTGTGCAATGCCGCCACCTGATTTTCCCCGGAGCCGAACACCTTGGATAGATTCTTAATTTCAATAATGGGTTCCAAATCATTCACCTCAACAAAAAAGTCCTTGTGCCCATAGGCACAAGGACGGAAAAATTACCGTGTTACCACCTTGCTTCGCGGCTTCCTCACGAAAACCGCCTCTGGGAGTACCAACATACTCCTGCACGATAACGGGTGCCCCCGTCACAGACTACCTATCGCCTGTGCAGCTCCGAGACCATGTTGGGCATCTTCTGCCGTACCCCATTTCACCAACCGGGGCTCTCTGAACGGTGAGCGAATGCTTACTCTTCTCATCACAGCTTTGTCTTTTGAAAAACGTGGCTTCATTGTAGCGCAAAAGAATGGTTTCGTCAAGCCCTTTTTCAAAAATATTTGTTTTTTGTGCGTTTGGGACGAAAATCTGTCGTTTGGTCAGAAACACATTGGTGCAAAAATATCAAATTTCTTCTGAGTATCCCTGATATTCCAGCAGTTCCAGAACTTTTTGCCCCCGCTCTGTCAGGGCGATGCTGCCCTGGATGGGATAGGCGGTATATGCCTGGCATTTTTGGTTTTTCAGGGGCTTGTCATAGTCCAAAGAGATTAGCCCCTTCTTTTCCAGGCACAGCAGCACCCGGCTGTATTCCTCCCGGCATTCTTCCCCGGCTTCCAGATAGACAGGGGTCAGATCCCCCATGGTTCTGGCCACCGGCAGAAAGGCCACCTGGCCCAGCTCCTGCAAAAAGTCCATTTCCGGCTTTGTCAGCACCAGATCCCCGGCCCAGCCGCAGCCGCCGCAGCTGTTGCAGCCGCCGGTGCAGCCTGCGCAATTTCCGTTGCAGCCCATGGCGTTCCTCCTTGACTATTTCAATTCCCAGAGCTTGATTTGGTTTGCCTTTTCGTAAAGGCGCAGATAGCTGTCATACCGGGTCTTTTCAATCTCCCCCCGCTCCAGGGCTCCCCGGACGGCGCAGCCCGGCTCCTTGCGGTGGGAGCAATCCCGGAACTGGCAGTCTCCGATAAAGGGGCCAAAGTCCGGGAAGGCGTATTGCAGATTTTCCTTCAGGATCACGTCCATCTGGTCGGTATCAAAGGAGGAAAAGCCGGGGGTGTCCACCACATAGGTGTCCTGTCCCAGGGAGAACAGCTCCACATGGCGGGTGGTATGCCTTCCTCTGCCCAGCTTTTCGGAGACCTCCCCGGTGGGCAGGGTCAGCTCCGGGCAGAGCCGATTTAAAATGCTGCTTTTGCCCACGCCGGAGTTTCCGGTAAAGGCGGTGAGTTTTCCCTTCAGAAGCTGCCGCAGCTGCTCCACCCCATCGCCGGTTTCGGCGCTGGTGGAAATCACCGGGAAGCCTGCATGGCTGTAGATGCGAACCAACTCCGCGCCGGGATCCAGATCGCACTTGTTGACACACAGATACACTTCCACCCCCTGGTCGCCTGCAATGGCTGCCACCCGGTCGATGAGGAAGGGTTCGGTAATGGGATTGACATTGGCGGCAAACACCACCAGTGCATCCACATTGGCCACCGCTGGGCGGACAAAGCTGTTGCGCCGGGGCAGGATGGATTCCACCATGCCCTTTCCCTTTTCCAGGGAGATATTCACCACATCTCCCGTCAGGGGGCTGCTGCCCTCCTTACGCAGAATGCCTCTGGCCCGGCAGGTGACCACCTGATCCGGAAGCTGTACTTCATAGAATCCGCTGATGGAGCGGATGATTCGGCCTGTTGCTTTTTCACCCATGGTTAAAACTCCACGCTCTGGGAGCTGTAGACCGCTCCGTCAATCACCAGAGAGAACTGCATGGTGCCGGAGCCCTCCACCGTCAGGTTCAGCAGCTCCGTGCCGGGGGTGATGGACACCTCCAGGTAGGATTGCCCCTCCCGAAGGATCTGGGCGGTGTAGGCAGTATCCCGGTGGGGCAGGGCAAAGGAGATGGGCACCTTTTTCGCCGCCGACTGGGTGGGCTCCGTCTCCGGGCCCTTGGTCTCCTGGGTAGATTCGGTGGTTTCCTTGGTTTCTGCGGGGCCTTCGGAGATTTCCAGGAAGATCTCGGTATTCACATCCAGCTCCTGGCCTTCCTTTTCGGACTGGGAAACCACCTGTCCGGCAGGCTTATCGCTGGCTACGGTAACGGTGCGCACATTGGTAAAGCCCTTGGCCTGGAGCAGTTCAATGGCGTGGGCCTTGTCCTTGCCCACCACGTTGAGCATATCCGCCGTCTCGGTATCCGGGCCGGAGCTGACGTAGATCTTAATGGCCTGACCCTCCTCCAGCTTGGTACCGGCGGCGGGGTCCGTGCGGATGATGGAGCCTGCCGGGATCTCATCGCTGGGTTCATCGCTGAACAGAGGCTGGAAGCCCTGGCCGGTCAGAGCGGATTTCACTTCCTCCTGCCGGAAGCCCACATAGTTGTCCATGACCTTTTCCGACGGCTCGGCACCCATGCTGATGGTGATCCAGATATCGGCGCCCTTCTTCACCTCGGTGCCGCCCTCCGGCTCCTGGCTCATAATGACGCCCTTGCCATACTGGCTGTTATACTGCTGGGGCCGCAGCTGCAAATGGAAATCCGGAAGCTCCTGATCCATGTACACGCTGTAGGTCTCTCCCAAAAGGTTGGGCACCTTGACATATTCCAGCTCCTTATTCAGCAGCACGCCGTTAAACAGGGCCACCAGGAACACCGCAATGGCAAAGATGGCAACGGCACTGCACACCACAATGGCCACCGTAGTCACCCGGCTGCGCTGCTCCTCTTCCCGCTTCCGCTCCTCCACGGAACGGCGGTTCTGGGCCCGGCGGGCAGCCTCTGCGGCCTCCCGGTTGCGGGTGGTGTTCATGGTTCCGGTGGTGCGCTTTCTCTGCTGTCCGGCAGCCGGGGTACCTGCATTGGCGCGGATCCGGCCGCTGTCGGCGGATGTGCGCACAGGGGCCTGGCCGGTTTTGGCCTGCACCACCTTTTCGGCTGTGGTTCTGGGCTTAACCGGGGTGCCCACCGGGGAAATCCGCTGGGTGGCATCGTCTACAATAGAGTGATAGTCAAACACAATGGCGGGGTTCTTGCGGAATTCCTCCATGTCTTGCAGCATTTCCGTGGCAGACACATAGCGATCCTGGACTTCCAGGGACATACCCTTCATAATGATCTGCTCCAAGCCCCTGGGAATGTTGGGGTTCAGGGTGGAGGGCATGGGTGCGCCGCCGTTGATGTGCTGAATGGCCACCGCCACCGGGGATTCTCCGTCATAGGGCGGCCGGCCGGTCATCATTTCGTACATGACAACGCTCAGAGAATAGATATCGCTGCGGTTGTCCGTATGACCGCCCTTGGCCTGCTCCGGGGAGATGTAATGTACACTGCCCAGAGCCTCCTTGGTCAGGGTGTTGCTCTTGCTCATGACCCGGGCAATGCCGAAGTCCATGACTTTCACGCTGCCGTTTTTCAGCACCATCACATTGTGGGGCTTGATGTCCCGGTGGATGATGCCCCGGCTGTGGGCGTGTTCCAGTCCCTTGGCGATCTGCATGGCAAAGTGGAGAGTTTCCTTCCAGTTGAGAACCCCCTTCTTTTCCATGTACTGCTTCAGGGAAATGCCGTCAATCAGTTCCATGACAATGTAGTTTGCCTGATCGGTACAGGAAACGTCATAGACCTGCACGATGTTGGGATGGCTCAGCATGGCCACGGCCTCGCCCTCGGCGTGGAAGCGGCGGCGGAATTCCTCATCCCGGGCAAACTCGTCTTTTAATATTTTAATGGCTACCAGCCGGTTCAGCCGGTGGCAGCGGGCTTTATAAACCACGGCCATGCCGCCGGTGCCGATGACCTCCAGGATCTCGTATCGTTCATCCAGCAGCCGTCCAATGTATTGATCCATATTTCAGAATTGCTCCTTTCGAGACAGGCAAATCATATTAAAACCAGTACACTGGTCACGTTATCCGGCGCCCCCCGGTTCTTGGCAATGTCCAAAAGCCGCTGGCAGCAATGAGCCTTGTTGACGCCGTGGACGACCTCAAAGAGGATCTCCTGATCGTCCATGGTATTGCTGAGTCCGTCGGAACACAGCAGGAAATAGTCCCCCTTGACCACATCCAGGTGGAAAATATCGCACTGGACGGTGGTCTCTGTGCCGACGGCACGGGTGATAAAATTCTTGCCTGGATAGCTTTTGGCCCGCTCGGCGGTCAGGTCTCCCCGATCCACCATCATCTGCACCAGGGAATGATCCTTGGAGATCTGGCGGATGCCGCTGCGGTCGATGCCGTAGGCACGGCTGTCGCCCACATTGACAACGGTGGCCTTTTTCCCGCAGACCAGAACCGCCACCAGGGTGGTTCCCATGCCGTCAAACTCCGGGATCTGCCGGGATTGGTCATACACCGTAAAATTGGCAAGCTTTACGGCGTTTTGGAGGATCTGGTCGATTTTCGCCTGATCCAGCTTCGGTTTCCAGTTCTGCCGGATCTCCTGCAAAAACACATCCACCGCCAGAGAGCTGGCAATGTTGCCGGATTTGGCTCCGCCCATGCCGTCACAGACCACACACAGCAGTGTGCTGCGATCCAGCTTTTCCATTTGATAGGCATCCTGGTTCTGGGTGCGGACACAGCCGGGATCCGAAAGTCCCCAGCATTGCATGGGCGTTCTCTCCTTTCTGTTTCGGCAGCTTCCCTTTCCCCAATACAGGGGTTTGGGGATCTGCCTTCTGAATTCTTCTTGAAAAATCTATAAAATCAGCCGGATCTCAGCAAGGCTATGCTGTTCCGCCGCCGATGGATCACGATTTTTCTTTGGTGTATTTTCTTCTCAGCTGACCGCAGGAGGCATCAATGTCCCCGCCCAGGGTGCGGCGCACCGTTGCGGTCACGCCCCCTGCCTCCAGGATCTTCTGGAATTTGGCCACGGCAGCACGGCTGCTGGGTTTCAGGGGGCTTTCCTCCACATGGTTCAGAGGGATCATGTTCACATGGGCAGGCAGACCCTTGAGCCGCTGCAGCAGCTCTTTGGCGTTGTCCTCCGAGTCGTTGACCCCGTCGATCATGGCGTATTCAAAGTGGATTCGCCGGGAGGTGGCTGCATAGTACCGCCGGCAGGCGGCCAGCAGCTGATCCATGGGATAGGCCCGATTGACCGGCATAAGCCTGCCCCGGATCTCGTCATTGGGGCCGTGAAGGGAAATGGCCAGGCTCAGCTGGAGCTTCCGCTGGGCCAAAGCGTCGATTTTCGGCACCAGGCCGCAGGTGGAAAGGCTGATGTGGCGCATGGAGATGTTCAACCCCTCCGGGCTGTTCACCAGCTCCAAAAACCGCATCACGTTGTCAAAGTTGTCCAGCGGCTCGCCAATGCCCATCAGCACCACATGGGAAACCGTCTGACCGGAGTCCACCTGGGTAAACAGCACCTCGTCCAGCATTTCGTAGGGCTCCAGCCGCCGCACCAGGCCGCCGATGGTGGAGGCACAGAAGGCACAGCCCATGCCGCAGCCCACCTCGGTGGAAATGCACACGGTGCTGCCGTAGCGGTAGCGCATCAGCACCGTCTCCACGCAGTTTCCGTCCTGGAGCTGCCAGAGGTACTTGATGGTGCCGTCCTTGGCAGATTCCTGCTTGCGCACCACCTTTGGGGGGTGGATGGGGTATTTTTCCGAAAGCACATCCCGCAGGCTCTTGGGCAGATTGGTCATCTCGTCATAGGAGCGAACGCCCTTATGCAGCCAGGAATACACCTGCTTGGCCCGGAAGGCGGGCAGGCCCAGTTCCTGGAATACTGCCCCGATTTCGCTCTGGGTCATGGATTTCAGATTCATGGTCTCCTCCGCAGACGGCAGATAAAGAAGCCGTCCGTATCGTATTGTCCGGGAATCAGGGTCAGCATCCCGGAGGTGTTGGCAGGGAAAAGGGCTGGCAGATCCAGTGCTTCCAGGTAGAAATCCGGATGCTCCTGCAAAAAGGCGCTGACCACCTCTTCATTTTCCCGTTTCAGTACCGTACAGGTGGAATACATCAGGATCCCACCGGGTTTTACATAGTTTGCCTGATTGGAAAGGATCTGCTTCTGCAAGGCAGGCAGTGCTTCCGTTTCCGTCAGGTTTTTATAGCGGATGTCCGGCTTTTTCCGGATGATCCCCAGGCCGGAGCAAGGGGCATCCACAATGACCGCATCCATCACATTGCACCACTGGGGCACAAGCCGGGTGGCATCCTGCTGGCAAACCGTGATATTCTCCAGCCCCAGCCGCTGGGCACCCTTTTCAATGAGGGCCGTTTTGTGGGCGTGAACATCACAGGATTGGATCCTTCCGCACCCTGCCATGGCAATGGCGGCGGCAAAGCTCTTTCCGCCGGGGGCTGAGCAGCAGTCCAGCACCCGGGCACCTTCCCTTGGCAGCTTGGCGCAAAGAACGCTGAGCCGGGAGGCGGGATCCTGAACATAGAACTTACCTTCCCGGAAGGCAGGCAGCTGCTCCAGATTTCCTGTGCCGGAAAGCACCAGGCAGTCCGGCATCCAGCTGTGGGGCTTGACACTGACCCCCTGCTCCTGTAACTGCGCCGTCAGCGCCTGGGCAGAAGTGCGCAGGGTATTGACCTGCACCGTCATTTCCGGAGCCTCGTTGTCGGCAATGAGCATGGGTTCCAGGGTGCCCTTGGGCAGATTCTGCTTCAAAAGCCCGATCAGGGCATCGGGGTGGCTGTATTTGTCCGCAAAGGAGGTTGGCTCCTGCAAGCTCCCCTTGGTGCGCACCGCATTGCGCAGCACACCGTTGACCAGGGAAGCGGCCTTGGGATTGCGGCTGTATTGCTTTGCCAGTGCCACAGACTCATTGACTGCGGCGCTGTCCGGGATCTTATCCAGTTCATAAATCTGGTACAGCCCCAAATGGAGGATATCCCGCACCACCGGCTGTACATCCTTCAGCCGCCCGGTGAGCAGCTGCTGCAAGTAGAAGTCCAGCTTTCCCCGGTTCTGGATCACGCCGTAGCACAGCCGTGCCGCCAGAGCCGCATCCCGGCCGTCCAGCCGGTCATGCTGAATGTACTCCTTCAGAACGCCGTTTGACCAGGCGCCCTCCTTGCGGCAGGCGATCAGCGCATTGAGCGCCGTCTGTCTGGCCCCCACGGCTTACAGCTCCAGGGGGTGGCCCCGGAAATAATCGGGAGCCGCCATCCGCTTGCCGCCCTCGGCCTGGAGGGAACGGATCTCCACCGCACCCTGGCCGCAGGCCATCACCAGGCCGGTTTTGGTCAGTCCCAGGATCTGACCGGGCTGGCCGCTGCCGGGAACCACCCGGGTCTCGTGAACCTTAAAGAGCTTGCCTTGCAGCTGCATGGTAGCCACCGGCCAGGGATGCAGTCCCCGGACATGGTCATGCACCTGCTGGGCCGTCTTTGTCCAGTCGATGGGGCACATGGTCTTTTCCAGCATAGGCGCAAAGCTGACCTTTGCCGGATCCTGGGGCGTTGCAGGCACCGGGCCCTGGGTGAAGCGGGTCAGGGTCTTGCTGAGAAGCTCCGCACCCAGCACCGCCAGGCGATCCAAAAGCTCTCCGGCGGTTTCATTTTCCCCAATGGGGGTCTTGGAAATTTCGATCACATCACCGGCATCCATTTCCCGCACCAGGTACATGGCGGAAACGCCGGTCTGCTTCTGTCCGTCCAGCACGGCCCACTGGTAGGGGGCGCTGCCCCGGTACTGGGGCAGAATGCTGGCGTGGATATTGATGCAGCCATAGGTGGGCACATCCAGCACCTTCTGGGGCAGGATCCGTCCATAGGCCACCACGGCGCAGATATCGGGCTTCAAGTCCCGCAGCTGCTGCACCGTCTCCTCCTGCCGAAAGTTTTCCGGCTGGAAAACAGGCAGATCGTGGGCAAGAGCCACTTCCTTTACCGGGGAGAAGACCATTTTCATCCCCCGGCCCTTGGGCCGATCCGGCTGGGTATAGACACCCACCACCTCAAAGCCGTCGGCAAGGATCTTTTTCAGGCAGGTCGCCGCAATGTCCGGCGTTCCCATGAAAACAACTCGCATCTTTGCCCTCCCGGTTTATTCGTCGGCCATCAGTTCTTCCTCTGTCAGGAAGCGCTCCATGACCTCGGTGTACACAATGCCGTCCAGATGATCCAGCTCGTGGCAGAAGCACCGGGCAATGATCTCCTCGCCCTCTGCCTCGAACCATTCGCCGTAGCGATCCTGGGCCTTGACCTTGGCGTAGTAGGGCCGCTTTACCAGACCGTACTTGCCGGGAACGCTGAGGCAGCCCTCGGCACCGATCTGCTCGCCGTCGGTCTCCACCAGAGTGGGATTGACCAGCTCTACAATCTCGTCACCCACATCCACAATGACCACCCGGCGCAGGATGCCCACCTGCGGGGCTGCCAGACCCACACCGTTGGCTTCCTTCAGAGTCTCAGCCATATCGTCCAGCAGCTTATGCAATTTGCCGTCGAAGTTTGTCACCGGCTTGCAGACCTTGTGCAGAGCCGGATCCTTATCCGTTAAAATATTACGCAGTCCCATGGTAAATCCTCTTTTCTCTATTCATATCCGTTGATGTCCGCAAAGGCCGACACGCTCCGATTGCCTCCGTCCCGGCCGAACTGGCGCAGAAGAAAGGCCAGCAGCAGGCGCAGATTCTTTGTCATTTTTCCGTGGAGGGTCAGCCGATAGCGGAAGTGATAGTTGATTTTCGGCACCGGGCAGGGGGCAGGCCCCAGAACGGTACATTCCTCCCCGGCATACTCCGGCTGCCGCAGACAGGTGCGGATGCTGTCGCGCATTTTGACAGCCCCCCGCATTACAGCCCCCTCATCCTCCCCGATAAAGGTGATCAGGGTGAAATCGCCAAAGGGCGGGGCATTCTGCACCCGGCGCAGTCCCAGCTCCAGCGTATAGAAGCCGTCATAATCCTGCCGGGCCGCCAGACGGATGATCTGATGCTCCGGCACCAGGGTCTGGATCATGGCCCGCCCGGGGGCATCTCCCCGTCCGGCCCGCCCCACCACCTGGGTGAGCATATTGAAGGTTGTCTCTCCTGCCCGGTAGCCTCCGGTGTACAGGCTCAGATCTGCATCCAGCACCCCCACCAGGGTCACATCCGGCAGGTTCAGTCCCTTGGCCACCATCTGGGTGCCGATGAGCACCGGGATCTTTTCCTCGCGGAAGCGATCCAGAATCTTTTCGTGGGTGTTCACGGCGCTGACCGTGTCCGCATCCATGCGGATGGTTTCCATTTCCGGCAGAAGCATGGCTAGCTCCTGCTGCACCTTCTGGGTGCCGGTACCGATGGTTTTGATGGGGCCGCCGCACTTGGGGCAGCGATCCGGCACCGGCTGGGAATAGCCGCAGTAGTGGCACATCAGCCGGTGGTTGGCGCTGTGATAGGTCAGGCGGACGCTGCACCGGGGACACTCCGGGCTTTCCCGGCAGTCCACGCACACCAGGCACCGGGAATTGCCCCGGCGGTTCAGCAGCAGAATGGTCTGCTTTCCGGCTTTCCAGGTATCCAGGATGGCCTCCCGCAGGGGAAGGCTCAGGGACAGGTCATTGCCCATCTTCAGCTCCTGGCGCATATCCACGATTTCCACCGTGGGAAGCTTGCGTCCGCCGAAGCGGTTTTTCAGGGTATATAGGCGGTATAGACCGCTTTGGGCCCGGTACATGGTTTCAATGGAGGGGGTGGCAGAGCCGAGAAGCACCAGAGCCTTCTCCTTGGCACCCCGCCAGATGGCCACCTCCCTGGCACAGTACCGGGGATTGTTTTCTGATTTATAAGAATGCTCCTGCTCCTCATCGAGAATGATGAGGCCGGGATCACAGGGGGCAAACACCGCACTGCGGGTGCCCACCACCACTCTGGCATTTCCCTGGCGGACACGCTTCCACTGATCATACCGCTCGGCGGCGGACAGATTGGAGTGGAGAACCGCCACCTGCTCCCCGAAATAGGCCGCCAGAAGGCCCAGGAGCTGGGGGGTCAGCGCAATTTCGGGAACCAGGAGCATGGCACTCCGTCCCCCATCCAGCGCTGCCTGGATGAGCTTGATATAGACCGAGGTCTTTCCCGACCCGGTGACACCGTACAATAGCGCCACCCCAGGCTCAGGCTGGGCCATCTGCCGGGAAAGCCCCGCAAAGCAGGTCTGCTGGTCGTCATTGAGTACCAGCGGCCCTTCCAGCTTGGCCGGCCGGATCTCTTTGCACCGCAGCACCGGGCGTTCCGACAAGGTCAGATACCCCAGCTTTTCCAGCCGGTTGATGGTTTGGGTGGATGCGCCTGTAAAGTAGCACAGCTCCTTTACTGCCACACTGCCCAGGCTGCACAGCAGCTCCAGCACGTTTTTCTGCATCAGGGCAGATTTCGGCCGCCGGGAGGCATATTCCATGGCTTCCTCCGGAGAGGCTGCCAGGGTGGCGATTTTCTCGGTTTTGTCCCTGGTGCGGCGAATAAAGTCGCTTTTGGCTGTCAGCCATTTTTTCCGCACCAGGTAGCTGACAGCTTCTGACAGGGCATCTTCCTCCGGGATCAGGCTCCGCAGGGCATCCCCCTGGGCCTGGCCGCCCATTTCCTCCAGAAAGGAAAGGATCTTTTCGGCGTTTTCCCGGGTTGGCGGCTTTTCCTTCCACTGCCGGTTTTCCGTCAGGGAAAAGCTTTCCTTGGCAGAAAACCACAGTCCTGCCGGCAGCATCCCCCGCACCGCATCATAGTAGGTGCAGAAATACCGCTCCCGCAGGAAGGCCGCCAGCCGGAGTTGATGTTCCGTTAAAATAGGCTCCGGATCCAGGCAGCACTCCACGGCCTTCAGCCCTTCTTCCTCTGCCTCCTCCACCGTCAGCACAATGCCCTCGCACCGACGGTTTCCCCGGCCAAAGGGCAGCTGCACCCGCTGACCGGGCCGCAGCGTCATGCCCTGGGGGATCAAATAGGAGTAGGGCTTATCAATGGCATAATTTGCCGCAGAAACAGCAATTCTGGCAATCATAGCCCCATCCTCCCACTGTGAATCAGTTCTTGTACTCGTCCTTAACAGAGCCGCACAGCTTGCCTTCGGCAACTTCACGGATGGCCATGGTCACAGGCTTGTCCGGCAGCTCCTCCTGGAAAGCCTCTGCCTCAGCGGCGATTTCCCGGGCCCGGTGGGCCACCACATTCACCAGCAGATAGCGGCTTTCCATATTCTTCAGCAGATCAGCAACAGGGGGGTAAAGCATAGTCAAGTTCCTCCAAATTCGATTATTCAACAAAGATTGTGGGTTTATGGTTATTTTTCTTCCTGTTCAGAAAGAATATGCAGAATTTCATCGGCGCAGCGGTCGGCATCGTCATTGACCACCACATAGTCATACCAGCTGCGCTGTTCCATCTCCCAGACGGCCCGCTCCATCCGCAGGGCAATCTGATCCTCCGGGGTATCGCCCCGGCCCCGCAGACGGCGTTCCAGCTCCTGCATGGAGGGGGGCATGATGAAGATCAGCACCGCATCCGGGTCGGACTTGCGCACCTGTGCGGCACCCTTGGGTTCAATGTCCAGCAGGACATGGCCCTTCCGGCACTTTTCCTCTGCCTGACGCCGGGGTGTACCGTAGTAATTGGCCGCATGGGCATCATATTCCAGAAACTCGCCTTTGGCGATCATATCCTGAAACTGCTCCTTGGTGATAAAATAGTAGTGTACGCCGTCCACCTCATTGGGTCTGGGGGGACGGGTGGTGGCAGAGACGGAGAATTGCAGATCCTTGCGCTTTTCCATCATCTTCCCCAGTACGGTTCCTTTGCCCACGCCGGAAGCACCGGAAATGACGATCAATTTTCCTCTTCCCATTGTGGATCCTCCTTTTTGTCCTCCGGCCTGTCCATCCACCGGGCATAGAGGGTCTCGGTGGGGACGGCGGATAAAATCACATGATCCGTATCCATCAGGATCACCGCCTTGGTTTTGCGGCCGTAGGATGCATCAATGAGCATACTCCGGTCTCTGGCCTCCTGGATCACACGCTTGATGGGCGCGGAATCCGGAGCCACAATGGCCAGCAGACGGTTGGCGGCAACCATGCTGCCGAAGCCGATATTGATAAGCTTCATGGCTTTCCCTTACTCGATGTTCTGGGTCTGCTCCCGGATCTTTTCCAGCTCGGCCTTGATCTCCACCACCACCCGGGCCAGACGGACATCGGTACACTTGGAGCCGATGGTGTTGGTCTCCCGGTTCATTTCCTGGAGCAGGAAGTCCAGCTTCCGGCCAATGGCACCGCCGGAGGTGAGCATGGTGTTCATCTGGGCCAGATGGCTGCGCAGACGGACGGTTTCCTCGTCCACAGCCACCTTGTCGGCAAAGATCGCCGCTTCCGTCAGGATCCGGCTCTCGTCAATGGCGGTATTTTCCAGAACCTCCCGGAGCTTATTCTCCAGGCGGGCGCGGTAGTCGATCACAGTCTGGGCATTGCCTGCCTCCACCTGAGAAACCAGTCCCAGAATGGTTTCCCCCCGGCTGCGCAGGTCATTTTCCAGAGCCTTGCCCTCGGTGGTGCGCATGGCATCAAAGTTTGCCAGAGCCTTGTTTGCAACCCCCATCAAATCAGACAGCAGCTGCTCCTCATCCACCTCAGGCTTTTCCACAGAGAAAACCTCCGGCATCCGGGACAGCAGGGATACGCTGATGTCGTTTTTGACAGAATAGTTTTCGGCCATCTGCTGCATGGCAGCCAGATACCCCTCCACCATGGCGGTATTCAGGGTGACCTTTGCGGTGTCAGCCGTCTCGGAGCGGACGGTGATGTACACGTCCACCTTGCCCCGGGAGATGGTGTTCTTGACTGCCTGCTTCACGGCATCCTCACCGAAGGAGAGGCTGCGGGGCAGCTTTACGGAGCAGTCCAGATAGCGGTTGTTGACGGAACGCAGTTCCACCGTGAATTCCCGACCGTTGACGGTTTCCACCGCACGGCCATAACCGGTCATACTCTTTACCAAGTTTATGATCCCCTTTTCTGGGACTGGGGCATATTCTCTGCCGCAAATCCCGTAATGGTATATACGCTTTCGCTGTTTTTCGCCTGACGGCGGTCATAGATAACGATGAATGCCAGGCTTGCCAGGAAGGCAAGGCTTCCCCACCCGGCACCGGAAATATCCAGGGCCGCCGCAATGGCATAGCCCCCAAAGAAGGCCACCAGGGGCAGCAGATACAGCACCGCCGCCGCTTTCAGCACCGGGGCAGACTGGGATTCCAGGATCACCAGATCCCCGGGCCGGGCATGGATGGGATTTTCCGCTTCCAGCAGGATCGTCTGCTGCACTGCGCCGCAGCCGGAGCAGTGGTGACAGTCCCCGGAACAGGCGCTTTCCCGGATGCAGGCCACCTGGGCCCTGCCGTCAGGGCAGAGCTTGCAGATGCGGACGATCTGTTCCATGGCGCTCTTACTCCTGCTCCTTTTCTATCACGTTGGCTGTGACGGAATAGCTGCGGATGGCTCCCAGCTGGGAGAAGCCGTCGGCAAAGCGGATGGTTGCCTTAAAGGTGGAGGTTCCCGCCACCGCATCGGTAAAGTCCGCCTGGACGAAGATATCCTCGTCGGTGATCTTCAGTAGGTCTGCCGCCGGGCCCCGCAGGGTCACCGTCATCTTCTTTTCAATGATCTCCGCTTCCAGGGTATCCGGCACATTCACGGCCTCGATATTGGAAACTTCAAAGGATTTCACCAGCAGGCCGCTGAACTGGATGCTCACTTTGGCCTCTGTGATGTTGGACAGGTTGCTTACGCCCTCCGGCAGGGAAATGGGCAGGCTCAGCTCCTGGGACTTGTCAATGGTGCTCAGGTCAATTTTGCCCAGGTTGATGCTGTCACCCAGGGTTTCCAGAACGGCACCGCTGCCAGCCAGACGGATGGACTGGGGCTCAATGGTCACGGTGGTGTTCTTCTCGGTGGCACCGCCGCCGTAGAGGATCTCCGCCGTCAGCTTCACTTCCTTCACCTGCTGGATCTTCACATCCAGGTGAACCGTCTCCACATTGGTGGTAATGAGGGCGGCATCCACAGGATTGCCATCCCTATCGCAAAGGGTATAGCGGTAATCCTGGCTGATGGACTCCTTCTGTTCGCTCAGATCCACCTCAATGACCGCCTTTTCGATCTGATCGGCCACGGAGGCAGGGCCGGACACCGTTACGCTGGCGTAGTCCAGCACCCGGTTTTCCCGGTCGGACATAAAGCCGTCGGGGCTGGAGCCCACCCAGAGGATCTCCACCGGCACCTCCTTGGTGCGGCGGGCCTCCACATTGACATAGATATTGGCAGGGTGGCAGCTTTCCGTGCGCAGAGCATTGGAAGCCACATCCCCAGGGTACACCGGCGCACCCACCAGAGCTTTCTTTTCCTGGGGCTCGGTGATATCCGACAGATTGACCTTGAAGCTGGTATTGCCGCTGTTGACCTTGGCCAGCTCGCTGCGGGTGCCATAAAGGGTCAGATTCACGGAATTTGCGGAAATGGAGGTGACCATCAGGTTCCGCTCGTTGAGCGCCGCTTCTCCCTCCATTACCACGGGAACATTGTAGATGGTGTAGGTGGTTTCCTTGGTGACGTTGCCCACAACATACAGCCACAGGCCGAAGGCAACGACTATTGATACGAGAACAGCAGTAATTTTATGTTTCGTCATAACCGTCCGTCTCCTTTGTTTCAGCAAGGATTTTCTGCTTCAGCCACAGAACGGGATTTTTCTCCCGGTCAGAGCCGTCTCCGGGGCACAGCTCATTGCGCAGCAGCTTTTCCAGGGTCTGGGCCGCCAGATGCCGCTTGAGCATACCGCCCATTGCCACGGAAATGGTGCCGGTCTCCTCGGAAACGATGACCACCACTGCATCCGAAGCCTCACTCATGCCCACACCGGCCCGGTGCCGGGTACCCAGGTCCGCACTCAGCCGCACACTGTCCGACAGGGGCAGCACACAGCCGGCGGCAGCCACCCGGCCGTCCCGGATGATCATGGCGCCGTCATGCAGCGATGCCTTGGGGAAGAAAATATTCCGGATCAGCTGCTCGGATACCTGACCGTCGATTTGGGTGCCGGTCTTGAAGTATTCCTCCAGCCGCTGCTCCCGGGCGAACACGATCAGCGCACCCACCTTTTCCCGGCTCATGATCTCGCAGGCCATGACGGTCTGGGAGATCACCGCATCCATCTCCTGCACAGGCTTGCTGGAGCTGAAAAGGCTTTGCAGCTTCACATTGCCCAAATGATCCAGCATCCGCCGCAGTTCCGGCTGGAACAGAATGACGAATGCCAGAATTCCCACCCGCAGGAACTGGTTGATAATGAAGCTCAGGGTGTGCAGCTTCATAAAGTTGGTGATCCAGGAAAGGATCACAATGGCAAGCACCGTTCTGGTCAGGCGCATGATGCTGGGTGTGCGGATGGCCGGAAGAATTTTATAAATCAGAAAGGCAACAACCAGAATATCCAGATAATCGGACCACTGCATAATGGTCAGCTGTTGCAGCAAATCGTGGAAGGCTTCCATAGGCTTTTGACCCCTTTTATGTCAACTTTTGGGCAGAGCATACTACGCTATCGTATACTTACCTATTATCCTTTCTATTATAGCGGATGCAGACAAGGTTGGCAATAGCTATTGTGTAAAAAATTTATTGAGAAAACCTTATGACAGCACTGCAAAATTGCGTCTTTGGGCCTGTGCAGATCCCCATCCCTTTCCAGCGCATAGAAATTTTCCGGAGATCCCCAAAGCCTCCCGGCTTTCTCCGGGCGTTATCCCAGGTCAGGAGCATTCCCCCGGCTGCGCTTGCCGGATCGCGTGGGGCTGTCTCAGGAATTTCGATACGGCATGGAGCAGGGCATCGGTCTCACCGCTGTGGGTATCGTAGCCAAAGCTGACCCGGACGGTTCCCGTTGCCAATGTCCCGGCGCTTTCGTGGGCGCAGGGGGCGCAGTGCAGTCCTGCCCGGACGGCAATGCCCTGCCGGGCCAGGATCCGGGCTGCCTCCTCGCAGTCCATCCCGGGCAGGAAGGAGACGGTCCCCGCCTGATGGGGGCCGGAAAACACCTGCATCCCCAGCTTTTTCAGCCCCGCAGCGCAGCGCTGCATCTGATAATGCTCCCGCCCAGCCACGGTATCCATGCCCACACGTTCCAAAAAGCGGATTCCCTCTGCCAGCCCGGCATAGCCTGGGACATTCAGAGTTCCCGGCTCCAGCCGATCCGGCAGGGTATCCGGCATCCGCTGACACAGGGAGGCGCTGCCGGTGCCGCCCCAAAGCAGGGGCTCCGCCGTTCCGGCGCACAGCAGCAGCCCGGTTCCCTGAGGCCCCAGCAGCCCCTTGTGCCCCGGCATGGCAATAAAATCCGCCCCCAGCTTTTTCAGGGATACCGGCAGTGTCCCGGCGGACTGGGCCGCATCCACAATGAAAGGTACCCCGTACTGCCGGCACAGAGCCGCCAGCTCCGGTGCCGGCAAAATGTAGCCAAAGACATTGGACACATGGGTAAAAATTGCGCACGCCGCCCCTTGGCGCAGGGCATCTTCAAACCGGCTCAGGGTGTCCTCCCAGTCAAAGAGCTTCCTGCCCGCCACGGTGACCCTGGCTCCCAGGCCGTACAGCGGGCGGGTCACGGCGTTGTGCTCAAATCCGGAGATCACCACCCGGCTTCCGGGCTTTACCAGGGAGCGGATGGCAATGTTCAGCCCATGGGTGCAGCTGGTGGTCAAAACCACCTGTTCCGGCTGACAGTCAAACAGTCCGGCGGCTGCCTCCCGACAGCCGTAGACCGTCCGGGCCGCCGCCATGGCCGGGCCATAGCCGCCCCGTCCCGGATTGGCGCAGGTGCGCATGGCTCCCAGCACCCGCCGATACACCCCCTGGGGCTTGTGAAAGGATGTTGCCCCATTGTCAAGATAGATCATACTTCCATTCCTCCAGCTGTCCGTCTTTGTTCTGCACATACACTTTTCGCCAGGGCACCTGGGCCCTGGCCAGCAGCGCCGCCGCAGCGGCAATCTCCCGGGTGCGCAGCCGCAGACAGTATCCGCAGCCCTGCTCCTCCATCCACCGGGGCGTGCGCAGAAGGGTGCTATGGATGCCGCCCCGCTGCAAAGCCCGCTCCCCCCGCTGGGCATAGGTCACCGACCGAAAGGTAATATAATAGATTTTCATGGCAGACCCCTCCTGGGTCAATCTATGTCAGACCCCACCCCCAGGTTCCTTTTTCCGACAACCAGCCTGACCCTTTCAAGCTATGCAGCTCCAGGCAGACAAATGCCCCGGACATACGTCCGGGGCAAACGCGTTATTTATCCAGGCCGAAGAAGGTGATCTTCCAGCCATCTGCCTGCTTGATCATATCCAGAACCATGTAGCTGTAGGCGTCTTCCCCGGGCTCTGCCACCGTTACCGATACCGAGGCGGTCTGCCCCGCTTCTGCCCCTTCCTCTGGAACCCCCCGATAGGCCACAATGGCTGTCTGACCGGGTTTGCCGGAGCTGTAGACCTGGTCACGGAAATCCTTGGAAAGGTGGGTGCGCATTCTGGCGGTATCCCCTTCAAAGAAGGCCAGGGTAAAGTCCCGGGCAACAGCAATCACCTGGTCAGCGTCCCGGTTTCCCTCCGTGCCCGTCACTGCCTGGGTCATCTCCTCCAGCAGGGCTTCCGCACTTGACAGGATCTTCTTTTCCCCATCGGCATTGAGGAGCATCTGGAACTGGGGGTAGTCATAGAGCAGGTAAAGGGCTTCTGCCTGATACTCCCCGGTTTCGTTGCAGACATAATATTCCAGGCTTTCAAAGGCTCTGCTGCCATCCTTCTCGCCCAGATTTCCCAGCAGCACCCTTCCGGGGGCTGCCGGGTCGAAGATCATCACAGAATTCTCCTGCTCCACTGCTCGCAGGCTCCCCAGTGCCTGCCGGATAATCTCCCAGTTGTTGGGCCTCTTTCCCCGGATCAGATCCCGGAACCAGAAGTAAGCGCCGCCCAGGCTGCTTCCCTGTTCGTTGGCAGCCGTTTCATAAGAGGCCAGCACCAGATCGACCCGCCGGCAGGGGTAGCAATGCCACTGGGCCGGTACGGTTTCCGCCTGCTGGGTTCTTCGGCTTTCCCAGGTGCTGTCATCGGGGAAAAACAGTCTGGCCCAGGTCACCAAGGAAATCTTCGATGCTTTGGGCATATATCCACCGCCCTTGCCAATGCCGCTCATGGCATCGGCCGCAAAGGAAAAGCCGTGTACCAGGGTATCGCTGCCATAGCGCAGCACCAGTGTGGCCTGTTCCGCGCCATCTTCCCCCGCGAGCTGCAAAATCAGCTCCGGGATGCCGTCACCATCCATGTCTGCCAGAGTGAATTGAGACACGGTTACGGTCATCTTCTCTGCTGCCCCATAGGCTTCACAGTACCCCTGAATGTCGTAAGGCTGCTTTTCCACTGTCAGGAAGGTGCCCTCATTCTGCAAAATATCCCGGAACCGGTTCAATGCTTCCTCTTTTTGTGGGGCATCTGCGCGGTTATTGTCCTGGAAAGCCAGATTGATGGTGATCACCTTCAGGCCATCCTCTGTCTGACCGATCCAGACCTGACCATCCCCCAGGCAGATCCCCTGCCAGTTGCAGAACATACTCCGGCAGGACTCCCCCCGGATGGCTGTCAGGAAATCTTCGCTGCAAGGGGTTTCCTGAAACAGGCGGATCAGTGCTTCCTGGCTTTGTACCTGTTTGCCGCTGACAAGTGCCGGGAATTGGGTCTTTTGGGCAAGGGACTTCCAATCCCCTGCCAGAATGGCCTCCCGCACAGACTGGGCAAAGGTCTCCACCTCCTGGGCAGGAAGATCCGCAGCCACACGGTAAAAATCCGCCGGGGTGGTTTCCTCCCTTTGGGCCGGGGGCACTGCCGTTTCGTCTGACGGGGCAGGCACAGAGGTTTGCTCCCCTTGGACAGGCGTCACCGCCGCATCTGAGTGCTGCCGGAGGGTATTTGCCAATATCGTCCCCCCTGCGGCCATCGCCAGCACCAGGCAGGCTGCCGCAGCCAGAGGGCGAAAGCTCCGCCGGGCAGGAGCCGGAGCGGTCTTTTTCAGATAACGACCCTGCTTTTTTGCATCTTGTGCCTGCCGAAGGGTTCTTTCGATGCGCTGGGCGCAGTCATCCGGCATGGTCATGGTTTCATACGCCCGATTCAGTCGTCTTTTCATCTGAATTCCTCCTTCAGCAGGGCTTTCAGCTGCTGTCTGCCCCGGCGCAGGCGGGTGGAGACCGTACCCTCCGGGATTTTCAGCAGTCTGGCAATTTCCGATGTGGTATATTCCTCATAATAGTGCAGGTACAGCACCACCCGGTAGTTGGGGGCCAGGGTATGCAGGACGTAAATCGTTTCGTCCCTCTCCCCCTGGGATACCTCCGCCGCCGTTTCCAGGGGGACGGTGCGTTTCCACCAGCAGGAGCGCAGCAGATCCCGGCACTGGTTGGCCGTCACCTGCATCAGCCAGGCTTTTTCCTTTCCCGGCGTTACCTGGGGCTGTTCCAGGAATTTTAAGAACACCGTCTGGCACACATCCTCCGCCTCTTGGGGGCTTCTGGTGTAGTTCACCGCCAGACGATACACATCGTCCCGATAGCGGTGAAAGAGTTCCAGGACATCCATTGTCCTACCTCCTTATGTCTTTCTGTTTATAAGACGATCAAAGCCACGCCTTTCGTTTCACCGGATACAAAAAATGCGGACAATTTTCTGTCCGCATTTTTTGAGTCCCATTCTCCACAGGATCATCTGGCAGATTCCCGGCGGATCCCCCGGCGCACCAGCACCGTCACCGCCATGGCAAGCAAGGAGATCCCCAGATAGGCCCCGGCAAAGCCCAAAAATACCGGCTCTCCCGGTGCAAAAAAGCCCCAGGCTCCCAGAAGATAGGCAGCAGCATAGACAAGGGGCAGATACCATCGGCTTTTCCCCTCCATGCCTGACCAGATGCCCACAAACATACTGCACATGGGGTTCAGGCCGAAAAACAGCAGAAACCCCACGGCCATTCCCGCATCCGGCGGGGCAAAGGTCACCCCGATCCAGGGAAGCGCCACTGTGACCAGAAGAATGGTCACCAGGGCACCGGCATTCTTTCTCATTTTCGCTCCTCCAACAGGCACACGGCATGGCAGGCCATACCCAGCCCTTCCCCGGTAAAGCCCAGCTTTTCCTCGGTGGTGGCCTTCACATTGACCTGACCGGCATCCACCCCCACAGCGGAGGCAATGTTTTGCACCATCTGGGGGATGTGATCTTTCAGCTTGGGCCGCTGGGCGATCATGGTCACGTCAATGTTGCTCACCTGATATCCGGCATCCCAAACCTTTTGGGCCACAATCTCCAGCAGCTTCCGGGAGTCCGCACCCTTATATTGGGGATCCGTATCCGGGAAATGGCGGCCGATGTCTCCCAGACCGGCGGCACCCAGCAGGGCATCGGATACTGCGTGGAGCAGCACATCCGCATCACTGTGCCCCAGCAGGCCCAGTTCATAGTCGATTTTCACGCCGCCCAGGATCAGATCCCGTCCCGGCACCAGCTTGTGTACGTCATATCCGTGTCCGATCCTCATTTTGTCTCCTCCAGCAGCATTTCCGCAATTTTCAGATCCATGGGGGTGGTGACCTTCAAATTCCGTTCGTCCCCCTCCACGATCTTTACTGACATTCCCATATTTTCCACCGCCGAGCAGTCATCCGTCAGCTGGGCCTGCTCCAGCTGGGCCTTTTTCAGTGCCCCCCGGAGAAGATCCAAATCAAAGACCTGGGGGGTCTGGACGGCAAAGAGGGTAGAACGATCCGGGGTAGCCTTTACCACTCTGCCCTCCACCACCTTGATGGTGTCCTTCACCGCAATGGCCGGGGCCGCCGCACCATAGGTATTGGCCGCCCGGATCACCCGGTCGATGACCTGCCAGGTGACGAGAGGCCGGGCTCCATCATGGATGGCCGCCAGCTCCACCTTGTCCGACAGGGCGTTCAGTCCCAGACTCACAGACTCCTGACGGCTTTTGCCGCCGCAGACTACGGCCTTGACCTTGGGCATTTTCCAAACCAGATGGGTGATGGGCAGAATCAGATCCTCCCGGGTGACGATGACGATCTCGGAAACCCCATCGCATTCCTGGAAGGTGCGCACCGTCCGGGCGATCATCGGCTCACCCCCCAGGGGTGCCATGACCTTGTCGATGCCCCCCATCCGGGAGGCGTTTCCCGCGGCTACGATCACCGCACCGCAGGTTTTCAGGGGCAGCAGCTTTCGGGCCGCTTTGGTCACATCGGAAATTTCCATGATTACAGCTCCCTTACCATTTTTTTATAGAAATCACCCCGCACCATAAAGTTCTTGAACTGGTCAAAGGCGGCGCTGGCGGGGCTCATCAGCACCACATCTCCCGGCTGTGCGCTGGCAGCGGCGGCACGGACGGCAGAAGCAAAATCCCCGCAGTCCACAATGGGCAGGGTCTCCGGGTCATATTCCGGGCAGGCCAGCACCGCATCCCGGATCTTGGGGCCGGTGGCACCCCCCAGGAACAGCTTCTTGACGTGCCGGCAGATCTCCGGGCCCAAAACGTCATAGGGAATGTGCTTGTCATAGCCTCCGGCGATGAGGATCACCTTCTCCGGGAAGCTGCGCAGACCGGCAATGGTTCTGGTGGGAGAGGAGGCAATGGAGTCATTGTAGAACCGCACACCGTCCTTGATCCGCACCAGCTCGATCCGGTGCTCCACGCCGCCGAAGGTCTTTGCCACCTGGCAGATCACCTCGTCAGGCACCAGGCCATCCACCGCCGCAATGGCAGTCATGTAATTTTCCACATTGTGCTGGCCGGGAAGCAGGATATCTGCCGTGGCCAGCACCGGCTCGCCCCGGCGGAAGATCATTCCATTTTCTACCCGGACACACACATCCTTCCCCTGGCGGGAGAAGAACTTGGTCTGCCCGTTGCCGGAAAGCTGGGCGGTAATGGGGTTGTCCCCATTGAGGATCAGAATGTCCTCCTGGGACTGGAAGCGGAAGATATTCTTCTTGGCATCCACATACTCCTGCATATCCTTGTGGACATCCAGATGGTTGGGGGCCAGATTGGTGATTACCCCAATATGGGGGCTTCTGCGCATATCCATCAGCTGGAAGGAGCTGAGCTCCACCACGGCATAGTCCTCCGGTGCCATCTGCCGCACCAGGGGCAGCAGCGGGGTGCCGATGTTGCCCCCCAGCCAGACCCGCTTGCCGGAGGCTTTCAGCATTTCGGAAATCAGGGTGGTGGTGGTGGTTTTTCCGTCGGAACCGGTCACGCCGATGAGGTGGCAGGGGCAGACCTCAAAGAACACCTCCATCTCCGAGGTGACCTGTGCCCCTCCGGCTGCCAATGCGGCAATGGCCGGGTTGGCCGGGTGCATCCCCGGGGTGCGGAACACCACGTCCGCCTGAACGCCCTCTAAGTAATCCTCCCCCACATGGAGCTTGCAGCCCAGCTGCTCCAGCTCCAGCACCTCGGGATCCAGCTTTTCCCGGGGGGTGCGGTCACAGCCGGTGACCTGACAGCCAAATTCCAGCAGCAGCCGCACCAGCGGGCGGTTGCTGACCCCCAGACCCAGCACGGCGATTTTCTGATTTTTCAGTGCAGTAAAGTATGTTTCAAATGCAGATGTCATAGCGTTAGCCTCATTTCCATAGTGAGCACTCCAGCGGATGCCCGTTTCTTTGGCACTAGTATATCCCTTCTCAAAAGATTTTGCAAGACATTTGACAATTCGCCCCGGATGCGGTACAATATTCCCGCTACCAGGTCGGACAGCCGCGGACACATGCCGAAAGGCAGTGGATGAGGAAAGTCCGGGCTCCACAGGGCAAGGATAACGGGTAACGCCCGCCGAGGGTGACCTCAGGACAAGTGCAACAGAGAGATACAGCCGGCTTTTTGCCGGTGATGGTGAAAAGGTGCGGTAAGAGCGCACCCGGCCCATGGTAACATGGGTTTTACGCTGTAAACTCTATCCCGGAGCAACGCCGTGGAGGGACACAAGGCCGGCCCGGCCGTCCCAAGGAGGCGGCTTGACCCTGCGGGCAACCGCAGGGCTAGATAGATGGCTGTCAAGACAGAACCCGGCTTATAGACCTGAGTAGCCCGCCCACCGGAATCCGGTGGGCGTTTTTCTTTTTGGAATCCATAAAAATGCGTCCCACAGTCCGAAGGGGCTATGGGACGATTTTTCATAAGGATCAGCCTTCCACAGGCTCCTGCTGGGTGGGCAGGGCCAGACCGGCTACGTCGGACACGGGCATGGAGAAGGCGATGCCTTTGGCTTTTTTGGCCATGCCCATCTCCTTGTAGATGGCGTTGAGCACCCGATCCCGGATGCTTTTTTCCACCACCATCATCAAAATCTCCTTATCGGCGTGAACGGTGATGCCAAAGAAGGCTGCGGCATCTTCCTTGACCACGCCTCTGGCGTTCAGAATCGTGCCGCCCCGGACACCCTGCTCCCGGGCCACGTCCATCACGTCCTCGGCAAAGCCTGCGTTGACAATGGCAAAAATCACTTCATGGTTTTCCGTTTTCATCTTATCCCTCCCTGCCCATGCGGTTGTCACTTAAAAATTGATACAGATTGACCCCGATCACACTGGAAAGGGGGACGGCAAAGCAGATGCCCTTGCCGCCGCGGACGGAGTGGAATTTGTCCTCCAGACAATTCATCACCTCGTCCACCAGATCCTCCCGAACCACACTGAAAATCACAGCCTTGTGGGGCTCCAGGCCCAGCAGCTCCAGCAGCTGGGAATTGGCGGTGCCCTGGCCGTTGGTCACCATTTGAAAATTCACATCAAACTGACCCAGGACATCCAGGTAAAACTCTCCCTTGTGGCGATCCACCACGGTGATCAGGAGCTTTAGCTTTTTAATTGCGGACTCATTGACCGTATTTCTCATAGGCTGCTCCTTTACAGAAAGTTGATGATCTGCTGATCATCCGCATCCAGGATCCGCTTCATGGCGCGGCGCTCATTGACACGCTCGGCAACGATGCCCCGGAAGCCCAGAAGCTGAATGGCGATCAAGGGGGTCATGGCCACCATGGCCACCACACCGAAGCCGTCCCGGAGCACTGCATCAGCTCCCTGGAGACTGACACAGGCACCTACCGCCAGGGGCAGGATAAAGCCGGAGGTCATAGGGCCGCTGGCCACGCCGCCGGAGTCGAAGGCAATGGCGGTATAGACCGGGGGGACGAACAGAGAAAGAGACAAAGACAAAAAGTAACCGGGGATGAGGTAGTAGACCAGAGAGAAATCAAACACAATGCGGATCATGCTCAGGGCAATGGAAGCACCCACACCCAGGCACAACGCCACCATCATGGATTTTTTCTGCACCAGACCGCCGGTGACCTCCTCCACCTGGGCATTGAGGACATGGACAGCAGGCTCGGCAAGTACGGTGAGGATACCGGCAACCAGGCCGAAGGTGACGAGAATGGCGGGGTGATTCTCCGCCAGAGAAGCGCCCATTTTGTAGCCCAGGGGCATGAAGCCAACGTTGACTCCGGTCAGAAACAGCACCAGCCCGATATAAGTAAACACAACCCCCACGCCGATGCGCTTGAGCTGTTTGGGGGATAATTTCAGGAACAAAACCTGGCACACGCCGAAGAACAGCACGATCATGCCCAGGGCAAGCCCCACCTCCCGGCAGGTATGCAGCAGGGTATGGCCGTAGGCTGCCAAAATGCGATCGCTCATGGCAAAATCAGGGACATCGTACACCAGCTCATTCCGGGCCAGGATCCCCAGGATCAGCACCGCCAGCACCGGGCCGATGGAGCACAGCGCCACGATACCGAAGCTGTTTTCCTTGCTGCGACGATCACCCAGAACATTGGAAACACCAACGCCCAGGGCCATGAGGAAGGGGACGGTAATGGGGCCGGTGGTCACGCCGCCGGAATCAAAGGCAACAGGAAGCATGGACAGCTTGCCCCCCACCGCCAGCAGCAGGGACAGGGCAAACAGCAGCATATAGAAAAGCATCAAAATCTGGGACAAAGACCGCTGGAAAACGATCTTCAAAATGGCCACCATCAGGAAGGCACCCACACCGATGCCTACGGTATAGGTCAGCACCGATCCATTGATCACCGAGCTGACCTGTCCGGCCAGGACTTGCAGATCCGGCTCGGCAATGGTGATCAGCACACCCAGCACAAAACAGACGCCCAGGAGCAAACCCAGCTTTTTCTGTTTGGAAAGACCGGAACCCACATGGGAGCCCATAGGGGTCATGGCTTGGTCTGCGCCCATGCTGAAAAGACCGATGCCCAGGATCAGCATCACCGCACCAATGGTGAAGGTGAAAAGCTCCGTCCGGGTCAGGTTCATCAGCGGGGTCAGGGCCAGCAGATATACCGCCGCCGTAATGGGCAAAACGGACATCAGGGCTTCTTTGATTTTTTCTTGCAGTTCTTTCAAGGGGGCGTTCCTCCTTTTGGGAATTATTGATATTATTATATCAGAAAATCCAAAAAATTCCAACCCGCTAAAATGCAACATTTTGTAAACAAAAAAGCCCCCGATCCGAAGATCGGGGGCTAAATTTGAAGAAGCTATCAATTATTCGTAGATTTCGGTGACAACGCCGGAACCGACGGTACGGCCGCCTTCACGGATAGCGAAACGCAGGCCCTTTTCGATAGCGATGGGGGTGATCAGCTCAACATTCATGACGACGTTATCGCCGGGCATGCACATCTCAACGCCTTCGGGCAGGCTGATGATGCCGGTGACGTCGGTGGTACGGAAGTAGAACTGAGGACGATAGTTGTTGAAGAAGGGAGTATGACGGCCGCCTTCTTCCTTGGACAGGACGTAAACCTGGCCAGCGAACTTGGTGTGAGGATGGATGGTGCCGGGCTTGCACAGGACCTGGCCTCTCTCGATGTTCTTCTTGTCAACACCACGCAGCAGAGCGCCGATGTTGTCGCCGGCTTCTGCGAAGTCCAGCAGCTTGTGGAACATTTCGATGTCGGTAACGACAGTGGAGGTCTTCTCTTCCTTCAGGCCGACGATTTCGACAGCCTCGTTCTTCTTGATGATGCCACGCTCAACACGACCGGTAGCAACGGTACCACGGCCGGAGATGGTGAAGACGTCTTCGACGGGCATCAGGAAGGGCTGGTCAGCCTTACGGTCGGGAGTGGGGATATAGGAGTCGACAGCGTCCATCAGTTCCTTGATGCAAGCATACTCAGGAGCATCGGGATCCTTGGACTCGGAAACCAGAGCGTTCAGAGCGGAACCCTTGATGATGGGGGTGTCGTCGCCGGGGAACTCGTACTCGTTCAGGGTCTCGCGGACTTCCATCTCGACCAGCTCCAGCAGCTCCTCGTCGTCAACCTGATCGCACTTGTTCAGGAAAACAACGATATAGGGAACGCCGACCTGACGAGCCAGCAGCAGGTGCTCACGAGTCTGAGCCATGGGGCCGTCGGTAGCAGCGATAACCAGGATAGCACCGTCCATCTGAGCAGCGCCGGTGATCATGTTCTTGATATAGTCGGCGTGGCCCGGGCAGTCAACGTGAGCGTAGTGACGCTTGTCGGTCTCGTACTCAACGTGAGCGGTGTTGATCGTGATACCACGAGCCTTCTCTTCGGGAGCCTTATCGATGGAAGCGTAGTCCTCGAAAGAGGCCTGACCCTTCAGAGCCAGGTACTTGGTGATAGCGGCGGTCAGAGTGGTCTTGCCGTGGTCAACGTGGCCGATGGTGCCAATGTTAACGTGGGGCTTATTTCTTTCAAACTTCTGCTTTGCCATTTGAAATATTCCTCCTGTTATAATTGTGAATAATTAAAAACAATTTTAGTTTTATGCGTTTCCACACATTGCATACATCATACTACACAAATGCCGGAAACACAAGAGAAATTTTGAAAATTTTCCGTAAAAAGATAGACTTTTTATCTACTGGGAGGGATGCTCCCTCCCAGCAGACGGAAAACAAATGGATTTTAGTCCTTGCTGCGGGCCTTGATGATCTCGTCGGTCTTGGACTTGGGCAGCTCGGCATTGTGGCTGGGCTCCATGGAGTAGTTGCCACGGCCCTGGGTCTTGGAACGCAGGTCGGTTGCGTAGCCGAACATCTCTGCCAGAGGCACGTTGGCATCCACCTGGACAGCACCGGTACGGGTGATCTGACCCAGAATGTTGCCGCGGCGGGCAGTGATGTCGCCGATCACGGTGCCCATGTATTCATCAGGCACAGTGACGGAAACCTTCATGATGGGCTCCAGGATGCAGGGGTCGGCCTTTCTGCAAGCTTCCTTGAAAGCCATGGAACCGGCGATCTTAAATGCCATTTCAGAGGAGTCAACCTCGTGGTAAGAGCCGTCGTACAGGGTGACCTTTACGTCAACAACGGGGTAACCGGCCAGAACACCGGCCTCCATTGCGCCCTGAATACCGGCGTCAACAGCGGGGATATATTCCTTGGGAATGGCACCGCCCACGACGGCGTTGATGAACTCGTAACCCTTGCCGGGCTCGTTGGGCTCCACATGGATCTTAACGTGACCATACTGGCCCTTACCGCCGGACTGACGGGCATACTTGGTTTCCTGATCCACCGCCTTGCGGATGGTCTCCTTGTAGGAAACCTGGGGAGCGCCGACGTTGGCTTCCACCTTGAACTCACGCAGCAGACGGTCAACAATGATTTCCAGGTGCAGCTCGCCCATACCGGCGATGATGGTCTGACCGGTTTCCTTGTTGGTGTAGGTGCGGAAGGTGGGGTCTTCTTCAGCCAGCTTGGACAGGGCGATGCCCATCTTTTCCTGACCGGCCTTGGTCTTGGGCTCGATGGCAACCTCGATAACAGGCTCGGGGAAGACCATGGACTCCAGAATGATGGGATGGTCCTCGTCGCAGAAGGTATCACCGGTGGTGGTGTTCTTCACGCCAACGACAGCAGCGATATCACCGGCATAGACGGTATCAATATCTTCTCTGTGGTTGGAGTGCATCTGCAGGATACGGCCCATACGCTCCTTGGTACCCTTGGTGCAGTTCAGGACGGACATACCCTTGTCCAGAGTGCCGGAGTACACACGGAAGTAGCACAGCTTACCAACATAGGGGTCGGTAGCGATCTTGAAAGCCAGAGCGGAGAAGGGAGCCTCGTCGGATGCGGGACGGAAATCCTCTTCCTCGGTCTCGGGGTTGATGCCCTTGATGCCCTTCTTATCCAGGGGGCTGGGCATATAGTCAACAACAGCATCCAGAACTTCCTGAACACCCTTGTTCTTGTAAGAAGTACCGCAGACAACGGGAACCATCTCGTTGGCGATGGTAGCCCGGCGGATAACCTTCTTGATGTCCTCAACGGGGACTTCCTCGCCTTCCATGTAAGCCATGGCGATGTCGTCATCCAGCATGGAAACGGCATCCATCAGCTTCTCATGGTATTCGTTGGCCAGATCCACCATATCCTCGGGGATCTCTTCCACACGGACGTCCTTACCCAGTTCATCATAGAAAACGTTAGCCTTCATGGTGAGCAGGTCGATATTGCCCTTGAAGAAAGCCTCGGAGCCGATGGGCAGCTGAATGGCCACTGCGTTGCACTTCAGGCGCTCATCAATCATGGTCAGAACTCTGTAGAAGTCGGCACCCATGATGTCCATCTTGTTGACGTAGATCATACGGGGGACCTTGTACTCGTCGGCCTGACGCCAAACGGTCTCGGTCTGGGGCTCGACACCGCCCTTGGCACACAGAACGGTGACAGCACCGTCCAGCACGCGCAGGGAACGCTCGACTTCCACAGTGAAGTCAACGTGGCCCGGGGTGTCGATGATGTTCAGACGGCAGCCCTTCCAGAAGCAAGTGGTTGCTGCGGAAGTGATGGTGATGCCGCGCTCCTGCTCCTGGGCCATCCAGTCCATGGTAGCAGAACCGTCGTGGGTTTCACCGATCTTGTAGTTCTTGCCGGTGTAGAACAGAATACGCTCGGTAGTGGTGGTCTTACCGGCATCAATGTGCGCCATGATGCCGAAGTTTCTGGTATTCTCCAGAGAATACTGTCTAGGCATAAGGTTTCTCCTTTATTACCAGCGGAAATGGGCGAATGCCTTGTTGGCTTCAGCCATCTTGTGGACGTCTTCACGCTTCTTCACGGATGCACCGGTGTTGTTGGCGGCGTCCATGATCTCAGCAGCCAGCCGTTCCTTCATGGTGTTTTCGCTGCGGGCGCGGCTGTAAGCGGTGATCCAACGCAGACCCAGGGTCTGACGACGGTCAGCGCGGACTTCGATGGGCACCTGGTAGGTAGCACCACCAACACGGCGAGCCTTCAGCTCCACTGCGGGCATGATGTTTTCCATGGCCTGCTGGAACACTTCCAGGCCATTCTTGCCGGTCTTGTTCTCGACAATTTCAAAAGCGCCATAAACGACCTTCTGGGCAACACCCTTCTTGCCGTCCAGCATAATGCTGTTAACGAGCTTGGTAACCAGAACGGAATTGTAATTAGGATCCGGGAGAACCTCTCTCTTGGGAACATTACCTCTTCTGGGCACTTTGCTTCCCTCCTTCATAATATAATGATTTCATCGGTACTCGAAAGTATACTTTCGTTGTGCCTGGCCAGAGGTTTCATCTATATAAAACCTTGGCAAGGCCTTGCCTTGCGAACGGGCAGAATTGAGTCAAATGTTAAGCTGCGGGAAGATTTACTTCTTCTTGCCAGCCTTGGGGCGCTTTGCGCCGTACTTGGAGCGAGCCTGCATCCGGTTCTGCACGCCCTGGGTATCCAGAGTGCCGCGGATGATGTGGTAACGAACACCAGGCAGGTCCTTAACACGACCGCCGCGGATCAGAACCACGGAGTGCTCCTGCAGATTGTGGCCAACACCGGGAATGTAAGCGGAAACTTCCATGCCATTGGTCAGACGCACACGGGCGATCTTACGCAGAGCGGAGTTAGGCTTCTTGGGGGTGGTGGTACGGACAGCGGTGCAGACGCCACGCTTCTGAGGGGAAGGCAGAGCGGTTGCCTTGTTCTCCAGAGTGTTCAGACCTCTCTGCAGAGCAGGAGCGGTGGACTTGTAGGTGACCTGCTGACGGCCATTTCTAACGAGCTGATTAAAAGTAGGCATTAATTTTCTCCTTTCTTTTGTTCTCGCCTTTGGGCGGGTATCTATTCTACGGACGAATCCGATAGAATCAACGGTGAATCACGGCCGCAGCCGCCGCGCCCACATCAATTCCGCAGGCGCGCCCCAGTTCCGCCATGGAGCGGACCCAGGTGATCTGGATATGAAGATTGCCGCACAGCTGCGCCAGGGGATCTGTCAGTGCGGGATCGGCGTTCAGCGCCAGATAAACACACTCAGCACGGCCGGCATTGACAGCCTTTTTCAGCTGTTTGGCCCCGACCACCACATCTTTTGCAGTCAAATCGGGCACAGCGCCGCACTCAGGTATTTTACATTCTTTTTTCTTATCCATACAAAACCATATTATACGCACTTTTTCGCAAAAGTCAACAAAAACATGAGAAAAACTTTTGGCAGATTGTGATTTTCTTTTTATCAATCTGTTCACGCCCTGCCGGCTTTTGCGAAAACACCTCCGAAGCAAAGCGCTTCGGAGGTGTTGGTAAGTTGGAAGCTGCCTAAGGATGGATGCGCCTTAGGGCAGCACCGCATAATTCGGCAAGAGACAACAGCGAGAGATTTTGCTCCAAGATAAAGTTTGGAAAACGCAGGAATACTTTGTGCACCCGCAAGGGGTATGCCGCATCCGTAGGCCAGCTTGCGCTGGCAACGGCTGCGCTATATTTCAAGCTGATCAAACTGCGATATTGGGGCAAAAGATCCGCTGGTGTCCGCAGACGCAATTGTGCGATGTTGCCTTAGTTCAGGGCTTTCTCCATCATTTCCTCGGGCATTCTGGACGCGGGGGTTACGTCGATCTGGTAATCCCGGTAGGCCATCAGGCCGGAACCGGCGGGGATCAGCTTGCCGATCAGGACGTTCTCCTTCAGGCCGACCAGGTGGTCAACCTTGCCCTTGATGGCGGCATCGGTCAGAACCTTGGTGGTCTCCTGGAAGGATGCGGCGGACAGGAAGGAGTCGGTTGCCAGAGCGGCCTTGGTGATACCCAGCAGGATGGCGGTGGACTCAGCCAGACGCAGCTCGGTCTCACCGGCATCAATCCGGGCCTGGACAGCGGCGTTGGCATCCTCATACTCGAAGATATCCACCACGGAGCCGCCCAGCAGATTGGTATCGCCGGGATCCTCGATCCGAACCTTACGCATCATCTGACGGATGATGACCTCGATGTGCTTATCGTTGATGTCAACGCCCTGCTGACGGTACACAGCCTGGACGGACTGCACCAGGTAATCCTGAACGGCCTCCACGCCGGAGATCCGCAGAACGTCCTGGGGATACAGAGCGCCATCGGTGATGGGCTCGCCCTTCATGACCTGCTTGCCGTTGGTGACCTTCAGGCCCACGGAGTAAGGCACCTGGTAGACCTTGACCTCGCCGTCGTCGGCGGTAACGGTGATGTTACGCAGAGCGGTGCGGCGGGTATCGTCAATGCTGACAATACCGGTGATTTCGGAAATCTGTGCCATCTTCTTGGGACGGCGGGCCTCGAACAGTTCTTCAACTCTGGGAAGACCCTGGGTGATATCGTCACCCGCAACGCCGCCGGAGTGGAAGGTACGCATGGTCAGCTGAGTACCGGGTTCGCCGATGGACTGCGCGGCGATAATACCGACAGCTTCGCCCAGATCCACTTCCTTGGAGGTGGCCAGGTTCATGCCGTAGCACCGGGCGCAAACGCCGTTACGGGCGCGGCAGCCCAGAATGGTGCGGATATAAATCTTGTCAATGCCGTGTGCCTCGAACTTGGCAGCATCCTCGGGCATCATCATAACGTCCTTGGAGTGGAGCAGCTCGCCGGTCTTGGGGTCCACCACGTCGTGCACCGGGTAGCGGCCGCGGATCCGGTTACCGAAGGAGTCGATCACGTCGCCCTTCTCGATCACCGCGCCAACCCAAATACCATGGGTCGTGCCGCAGTTCTTCTCCCGGATAATGACCTGCTGGGAAACATCCACCATTCGACGGGTCATGTAACCGGAGTCGGCGGTACGCAGAGCCGTATCGGTCATGCCCTTCCGCGCGCCTCTGGAGGAAATGAAGTACTCCAAAGCGGACAGGCCTTCACGGAAGTTTGCCTTAACAGGAATTTCAATGGTACGTCCGGCGGTATCGGCCATCAAGCCACGCATACCGGCCAGCTGACGAATCTGTGCCATAGAACCACGGGCGCCGGAGTCGGCCATCATGTAGATGGGG
>Ga0129311_1000164_pt1 | contig 62543 bp, 54 predicted proteins | sample Go1ome_FD_94435 | JGI IMG/M metagenome (GOLD analysis project Ga0129311, IMG submission 94435) | Western lowland gorrila individual fecal microbial communities from Wisconsin, USA - Go1022B metagenome | ecosystem: Host-associated > Mammals > Digestive system > Large intestine > Fecal | place... | reverse complement strand
GAAAAAAAGAAAGTAGGCACTAAGTGAACAAAGGGCGGCCAAAGTGCCTACCGAAAAAAAGAAAGTAGGCACTAAGTGAACAAAGGGCGGCCAAAGTGCCTGCTGGAAAAAAAGAAGTAGGCACTAAGCCAACAAAAGTTGACATTGATTCCTACAAGCAAAAAATGAATTATTTTATAAAAAGTAAAAATGAATAAGGTTGTCTACATAGTTTAAGTCAAGTGGATTTTCCTTGGTTTCACAGGTTATAATGAGCTGCTGGGTAGGTATAATCCCATTTTTAATAAAATGCTGTAACTTAGAAGCATTATCTTTTAGATAAGTTTCCTTGTCCAACAGTCCAAGATGTTCCCAGTAATAAAACTTCCCTGTTTTTGGATGCATGATTGTAAAATCCGGATAATAGATAATGCCATCTAAAGGCAAAGGACATTCATAGCGAAAAGGAATTTGATATTGAACCAAAAGAGACACAATTAGAGCTTCTGATTTTGAGCGGACATAGATGCCGGCATTTGTTTTATAGATGAGATGTTCATGATAATTAGGATTGCTTTCAAAAGGTGCTTCCATCCATTGACGTGCGGTGGTTGAAACTGGCATGATATAGGGTGATAGCAAAGATGGAAATTGCGAATTAGAATATAATAGTTTTTCACTTTGGCAGGTGAGGTTGCGCTGATATTCTATATAAGGCGATAGGGCTTTCTTTTCTGCAAGGAGATCCTTTTGTAAAGCAAGAAGATATTTTTTATAAGATAATTGCTGTATCAGAGTAGCGTCTTTGGAAGAAAGATAGGTTCGAACTTTATTACAACTTAAATAATATTTGGGATGTCCTTTATAAAATCCACATATCAGCCTTCCGGGTGGTAAATGCGGCAGCTCTCTTTCTATCTCGGTCAATTTGGCTGTAATGTAGTCATAGCGGTTTTGGAGTCCTTGAAATATCATATAAAAATACCTCCTTAAAATTGAAAATAGGTTGGTTAAAACTTATAGACGGGTACACGACAAAAAGGAAAATCATGAAATACAGTAGAGTAAAGTATAAGAAAAGGCGCCGTTAGGCGGATCGAGTATAAAAGAAAATAAAAAACAATTTTATTTATTATAACCGACATACAGAAAATCCGCAATCTAAATAAAAGAAAAATTTATTGGGGATTGTATACATTTCCGGAGGGATTGCGGTTTTATTCCTGCTGTTGTATGATAAATGCGAGGAGTTTGGAAAATGGACGAAAGAATAAAAATTGATGACAGATTAGCTTCTTTTTATGATAAATTGTATGCGGACGATTCCACGGTGGAAGCATGTAAGGACAGGGTGGCAGAAGCCATTGCGGAGCTGGCGGACTGCCTGCGGCTCGGAAGAATGGAACTGACGATGGATTCACCGGTGTCTGCATTAAGACCTTCGGGCGCATATCAAACGAGCGTTCTTTATGATAGAAAAGACGGCGCCGTTTGCGAAGAATGCTTCTTACGGGTGTACCCGGTTTCAGACGGCGGACAGGTGCAGTGCAGGTGGTATCCGTACGGCGAGGAGCCTTTTTCGGAAGAGGAACAGAAAGTACTGCATATGATTTCCAAGGAAATATTCCAGCAGTTCAGCCGTGCTACCATGCAAAATTTACTGACGCATGTGATGCAGACGGACATGGCGACCGGCGTAGCCAACCAGGCGGCGTTTATGGGACATGCGGCAAAGCTGTTTGCACAGAGAAAACTGGATGGTTATGCTATTCTTTTCTTCAATATTCATAATTTTAAATATGTTAATAAGGTATTTCCCTATGACGAAGGCGATAAGGTTTTGAAAAAATATGCCTGTGAGGTAAACGGCTATTGTCAGGAAGAGGAAATGCTTGCCCGCCTTGGCGGCGATAACTTTGTGGCGCTGGTGAAGAAGGAACGCCTGCCGGAAATGCTTGAAAAGCTGCAGAATGTAAGGCTGTTCCATGAAACATCCCGCAAATCCAAGAATTTTGTGTTTGGGGCGACCATCGGTTACAGTGAATTAAACGGCATTGCCAGACCGCAGGATGTGATGGCAAGAGCCAGCATTGCTTATCAGGCAGCCAGGTTAAAGGGGACGGGTATTGCCGTGAAATTTTCCGACGACATCCAGAAGACCATGATGCAGAACCAGAGCATTATCGCAAACTTCATGGCGGCGCTGGAAGAAAGAGAATTTCAGGTGTATTATCAGCCTAAGGTCAACATTAAGGATCAGACAATCTGCGGAGCGGAGGCCCTGGTCAGATGGCAGAGGGACGGAAAACTGATATCTCCCATGCAGTTTATTCCCCAGCTGGAACGGGAAGGCAGTATTATCAAACTGGATTATTACATGCTGGAAGAGGTCTGCCATTTCTTAAGAAAATGGATGGACGAAGGACATGCGCCCATCTGTATTTCCGTCAACTTTTCCAGAAAGCATCTGGATGAGGACGACATGGTGGAGCATATTGTTTCGATTTTGGACGAGCATGGCATTGCCCATCTGTACATAGAAATTGAATTGACGGAGAGTGAGGATTTCCAGAATTACGAAATTATGACGAACATCGTCAACGAGCTTTCCGAAGCGGGAATCGGTACTTCCATGGACGACTTCGGAACCGGATTTTCTTCCCTAAATATGATAAAGAAGCTGGATTTGAAGGTGATTAAAATTGACAGATCCTTTATTCCTCTGGAAACGGATTATTCCGGCAAAGACAAGGACATGATTATGTTCTGCAACATTGTGACCCTTTTGCGTGAACTGGGGAAAAAGACCATTGCAGAGGGTGTGGAAACACTGCAGCAGCTTCGGTATCTGGAAAACGTAGGGTGTGATATCGTACAGGGATATGTATTTGACAAGCCGCTCTGGGAAGCGGATTTCCGGAAGAGACTGGAAAACGGCTACGGGAGCTGCTGAGAACAGAAAGACTGGAAAACGGCTACGTGAGCTGCTGAAAACAGAAAGACAATAATATAAAAACAGGGACTGTCTTTAGCGGTCCCTGTTCTTAAAAGAGGAATGAAGAAAATTAAAACAAAATCTATATAAAACGCAATTTATAAAAGCTCGGAGGGCTTTGTGATTGCGTGTTCGGACCAGGAATCGGTTTCGGCTGCACCGGAAGGACCTGCGGAAGCTTCGTAGGACTCGACGGTAATGGTGTAGCTGCCGGTTCCTTTTTTGTAAACGGTTCTGTCTGTGCCGACGATGGAAACGGTTTTGCCTTTTTCGTCTACGATGGTTCCCGCATTGTAAAGGGAAGTAATGGTGCTGTCTCCGGTTACCGTCCAGGTGGAATCCGCGCTTATGTATACGTTGCAGTAGCCCGTACCTCCGTCACCGGCATAGGTTTCGTCCTGTACAAAGGCGCCCTTCAGTGTGCTGCCGTTTGTCATGTAGAAATCTAATTCGCTGATGCTGTCCCAGACAACTTTTCCCTGCATATCCTGACTGTCGGCAGTGAAACGGCATTGGGCGCCGTTGGAACCGGAAGTTCCCCAGCCGCGTTCGTTGTTGTTGCCGGTGCACATCAGGAAAAATTCACTGTCGGAAGGATAGGTGATATCCACATTGGAAAGTAAAATATCGGATTCCGTGTTGGTGGTGTAAATGAGCCCGCCGTTTTTCGCGGTAAAGGAACCGCCGACTACCTGCAGGGAGCTGGAGCCGATTTCGGAGTCACCGGACATGCTCTGGTAAACAATCATGTTCCAGGTGGTATCGTTCTGGCTTAAATCCTTCATATTGCCGGTGATATTGCAGTCAAACAGGCTTAAGGAGTTAAGACCTTCAATGCAGACGGCCTCGGAACAGTTGGCGGTAAGGGTGGCATTGTGAACGGCAATATCGGCAGTACAGTAAACGGCAGGAGAGCCTTCACCGTTGCTTACATAAGTGCCGCCGTCCACTACCATGGTGCCGCCGCCACGGTCGCTTCGGATGGCTGCGGAAGACTTACCGCTTGTTTCCACATCCAGATCCCAGGCATATAAGGTACCGCCGCCGGCTGCATGGATACCGCCGGAGGTATTCTGCAGGGTTTTAATGGCGGAGTCCGCTATGTAAACCACACTGTTTCCATAGGAGAAAACCCCGGCACCGCCGGAAGCGTCGGTGGAAATGTCCGCATTCTTAATGTATGCCGTGCCTTCGGTGGCAAGTACGGCAGCACCTACGCCGTAAAAGCTGGAATTGTCACCACCGGTACTGTGGGAGGAGGTACGGGAAACGGTGCTGCCTATAAGGACTGCCGTTGCCTGACCGGAAATGCGGACCGCATTTTCATCGGTTCCGGTGGAAGTATAGGTTTTGCCTGATTCGGAGGTATCTTTCGAAATATCTTTTACGGCATCATAATTGTCAATTCCATCAAAATTGCCGCTGCCTGGACCACCTGCACCGGGTCCCATATCACCGCTGGGACCACCTGCACCGGGACCACCTTCTCCGGGACCTTTTCCGTCAGCGGGAGGCTCACCGTCCGGCTTTTCGGGAGCGTTCCCGGGTTCCCCGTCCGGTTTTTCGGGTGCAGTCTGCTCGGTTGTTGTGGTAGTATCTGTATCATCCGTACTGGTTTTGCCGCAGCCGCTTAAAGAAGAAGCAGCCAGTATAAGAGAAAGGGTCATGGCAAAAAGCTTGTAATTTTTGTTCTTCATAACGATTGCCTCCTTCAGGATAGATTTGTTGTGTTCTGTTATTTTCTATTTTACAAATCTTTGTGATGAAAAAATGGAGAAAATGTGTGCAAAATGTGAAATCAGTGGAAAAATTATTGCTTTCGTGGTAAGGTAAAAATCAGTAGAAAATATGGAAACTTTAAAAAAGTAAAAACAGAAAAGAACCTGAGCAGAAAAGTATCTGTTTTGAAACTATGAAATCATGGAAAGATTAAAATGAAGAACGAGAAAAAGAAATTACTTATTTATATAGCGGGCGGCTGCGGAGCGCTGGCGCTGGGACTGGGAATTGTGGCGTACCGGCATCCGCATGTGGCAGCAGCCAACGGCGCAGCGGTATCGGCAGCCGGAAAGGACATGGAGCCGGTAGCAGACAGCACGGCAACGGAGACAACAGTCTCCGGCAACGACACCGCCACAGTCTCCGGCGACGACACCGCTACAGTTTCCGGCAATGATGCAGCCACAGTCACCGGAAGCAACACCGCCACAGTCTCCGGCAATGACGCAGCCACGGCTTCCGACAACATGGCAGCAGCGGCTGCATTTTCCACCCGGGCGCTGGAAGAGGGCATGACGCTTAATGATCTTCCGGCGCTGACCATTGCGTCCGGCGTTTCCTTTGCCGAGGTGCAGGACCCGGAAGCCATCAGCTTTGCCGTAGCGCCGGATGAAGAAGAGTCGGAATACGCAAACCTGGCGATTGCCCAGGTTACCGATTATGTGAATGTGCGCAGCCTGCCCAGCACGGACGGCGAGATTGTGGGAAAGATTTATAACGGTTCCGTGGCGCAGGTGCTGGCAACGGCAGGGGACAATGACGACTGGTTCCAGATTATTTCCGGCGATGTGGAAGGCTTTATCAAAGCGGAATATTTCTTATACGGTGAAGAAGCGGAAGCGGTGATTGACCAGTATGTAACGTATTATGCGACGGTACTGGCGGACCGTCTGAATGTAAGAGAAGAGCAGTCCGCGGACAGCAGGCGGATTGGCTACATAGACAACGGCGAGAATGTCAAGGTGGTGGAAGATTGCGGAGACTGGCTGAAGGTGCAGTACACGGACAGCAAACAGGGTTATGTTTCGGCGGAATACGTTTCCGTGCATGAAGAATTTGTGTATGCAAAATCCATAGAGGAGGAACGCCGGGAAGAAGCGGAACGGCAGGCACTGGCGGCGAGAGCAAAGGAAGCGGAGCAGAGCACCCCGGAGGTGATTGGCACGATTACCTTTCCGACCAATCAGTACACCTCCAATGAGGAGCTGCGTACCGCTATTGTGGACTACGCGATGCAATATCTGGGCAATAAATATGTGCACGGCGGCAGAAGCCTGGCAGGCGGAACGGACTGCTCCGGTTTTACCTGTTATATCTATAAAGACTTTGGCTATTCCTTAAGCCGTACCCCCAGCGGACAGTATTCCACCAATGGCAGAAGTGTCAGCTACGACGAAATCCAGCCGGGCGATATTATCTGCTACGGCAAAAGCAAATGTACGCATGTGGGATTGTATATCGGCGACGGACAGATTATCCATTCCGCCAATTCCAGAAAAGGAGTCATTATCAGCGCAGCGGACTACGACAACATATTGGCAATTAAAAATGTAATCGATTAAAAAAGAGCCTTTGGAAATTTTCCAAGGGCTCTTTTATCATTAGCATCCGAAACAGTTACGGATAAGGTTAAGCAGATTGCAGTTATTGAAAAACTTAAAACACATACTATTTACCTCCTTTTCAGATTTTGTGCCCGGCGGTTCTGCGTTGCAGAAGATGGTATCTATGGATTATTTTGTCCGGCGTCTGACGTGTTGCCTGCCAGTTTGTAGTACGCCTTGCCTGAGCACAAATGAATTGTAACAATTTTGTAACAATTACGCAATGGGAGATGAATGGTAAAACTGGGAGTCACTTCCAATCAAAGGAGAGACTGCATTCTGCAAAACAGGCAGGACGATTGCCCTGCCTGTAATTTTTCTTATTCCAAATCAAATGCACCGGTATATAACTGGTAATAGGTGCCCTTTTCGGCAATCAGCTTTTCGTGGTTGCCGCGTTCGATGATGCGTCCGTGGTCGAGTACCATAATCACATCGGAGTTCTGGACGGTGGAAAGTCTGTGGGCAATGACAAATACCGTACGTCCCTGCATCAGCTTATCCATACCGCTCTGTACGAGAGCTTCCGTTCGTGTATCGATGGAAGAGGTTGCTTCGTCCAGAATCATGACCGGCGGATTGGAAACAGCCGCTCTGGCAATGGAAATAAGCTGGCGCTGTCCCTGGGAAAGACCGCTGCCGTCGCCCTTTAAGACGGTGTTGTAGCCGTCCGGCAGCATGCGGATAAAGCTGTCGGCATTGGCAAGCTTTGCGGCGGCGATGCATTCTTCATCCGTGGCATTGGGATTGGAGTAACGTAAGTTTTCCATAATCGTGCCGGTAAAAAGGTTGACGTCCTGCAGCACCATGCCGAGGGAACGGCGCAGGTCCGCTTTTTTGATTTTATTGATGTTGATGCCGTCGTAACGGATTTTACCGTCGGCAATGTCATAAAAACGGTTAATCAGGTTGGTAATAGTGGTCTTGCCCGCACCGGTGGAGCCGACAAAGGCAATCTTTTCGCCGGGGTTCGCATACAGGGTAATGTCATGCAGGATTTCCTTGTCGGGATTGTAACCGAAGTCCACATGGTCCAGTACGATTTCACCCCGCAGGCGGGTATAGGTAACGGTGCCGTCGTGGTGGGGATGCTTCCATGCCCAGACACCGGTGTGACGGTCGGTTTCGGTAAGGGAACCATCTTCGCCTTCCACGGCATTTACCAGGGTAACATAACCTTCATCGGTTTCGGGCGCCTCGTCCATGAAAGCGAAAATACGTGAAGCACCGGCAAGAGCCGTGACAATGGAGTTATACTGGTTGGAAATCTGGGAAATCGGCTGGGTAAAGTTTCTCGACAGTGTCAGGAACGAAGCAATCATACCGACGGTCATGGTGTGGAAGCCGGTCAGCCCTAAATTGGGAACCTTGGCAATGGCAAGGTAGGCGCCCAAAACGGCAACAATAACATACTGGATGTAACCGAGAGCGTTCATAAGAGGCATCATGGCGCCGCCGTGACCGTTGGCCTTGGCGGAATTTTCTTCCCACAGTTTATTGCGGCGGACCATTTCCTCACGGGCTTTTCCTTCATGGCAGAAGACCTTGATTACCTTCTGACCGTTAATCATTTCTTCGATGTAGCCGTCCAGATCAGCCAGTGTTTTCTGCTGCGCCATAAAGTAGCGGCCGCTTTTCTTCATAATAATGCCGGCAAACTGCATAACGAGGAAAAGTACCACAAGCACCACGATTGTCAGCCAGATGCTGATGTTCAGCATGCAGACGAACACAGCGGTAATGGTAAAGGCGGAAGAAATGAGCTGCGCCATGGACTGGGCAATCATCTGCCGTAAGGCATCCGTATCGTTGGTGTAAAGACTCATGATGTCACCGTGGGTGTGGGAGTCAAAATAACGGATGGGCAGCTTCTGCATTTTTTCAAACATCTCATCACGGATGGTTTTTAAGGTGCCCTGGGCTGCGGTTACCATCTGTCTGTTATAAAGATAGGTGGATAATGCGCCCACCAGGTAAATCACTGCCATGACAGCCAGCGCCTTGATAAGTCCGGAATAATCGGGAGCTCCGGCGGAAGCTAACAGCGGCGTGATGTAATCGTCAATCAGGGACTGCAGAAACATGGAGGAGGCAGCGCCCGCCAATGCGGAAAGAAGAATGCAGACGGTAACTAAAATCAGGGTGCCCCTGTATGCCTTCAGGTAAGAAAGCAGTCTTTTTAAGGTTTTCATATCTAACTTCTGCCGGGGGCGTTTTCCGAAATCGGGTTCTTTGCCGGGCATGGTTTTTGTTTCGTTTTTTTCGTTAGGCATTTTCACTCTCTCCTTTCTGCTGGGATGCAAATACTTCGCGGTAAATGTCGCAGGTCTTTAACAGTTCGTCATGGGTGCCGACGGCGCCTACTTTTCCGTCATCCAGGACAATAATCTTATCCGCATTCTGTACGGAACTGATTCGCTGTGCAATAATAATCTTCGTGGTTTCCGGCAGATATTCCTTGAGTGCCTTCTGGATCAGGGCATCGGTGCGGGTATCCACGGCGCTGGTGGAGTCGTCCAAAATCAGCACCCTGGGTTTCTTAAGCAGTGCCCGGGCAATACAGAGACGCTGTTTCTGACCGCCGGAAACATTGGTGCCGCCCTGTTCAATATAGGTTTCGTAACCCTTCGGCATGGCATTGATAAATTCATCCGCACAGGCAAGACGGCAGGCTTCTTTTATTTCCTCGTCGGTGGCTTTTTCATCGCCCCAGCGCAGGTTTTCCGCAATGGTGCCGGAAAACAGTTCGTTTTTCTGAAGTACCATGGCAACGGCGTTGCGCAGGGTATCCAGGTCGTATTTCCGCACGTCCACACCGCCCAGCGTCAGGCTGCCGGAGGTAACGTCGTAGAGTCTCGGAATGAGCTGTACCAGGGAAGACTTGGAGGAACCGGTACCGCCGATGATACCCAGGGTTTCTCCGGAAGCAATGTGCAGGTTGATGTTGCTTAACACCTTTTTATCGGCTTTGGAGGCGTAAACAAATTCTACATTGTTGTAGTTGATTTCGCCGTCAGCCACATGCATAACCGGATTTTCCGGATTGGCAATATCTGTTTTTTCCTGCAGGATTTCCGCGATTCGTCCGGCGGAGGAGCTGGCAATGGTAATCATGGCAAATACCATGGAAAGCATCATCAGACTGGACAAAATCTGAATGGAATAGGTGATGAGCGCGGTCAGATCGCCGGTGGTCAAGCCCAGAGCAGCGTTGTTTCCGCTGGCAACAATGGCCTTTGCCCCAATCCAGGAGGTTAAAATCATGCAGGTATACATGCAGATCTGCATCAGGGGAGAGTTTAAGGCAAGCATCTGCTCCGCCTTGGCAAAGCCCTTGTAAATATCCTGGGAAATTTTCTTGAATTTACTGATTTCAAGGTCTTCCCGGTTGCAGGATTTTACCACGCGGATGCCGCGGAGGTCTTCCTGCACCACGTTGTTTAAGTCGTCGTAGGTATGGAAAACTTTTTCAAAAACAGGATGCACCTTGCGGACAATCAGGGCAAGCAGAACGCCCAGTACCGGTACTATCGCCAGGAAAATAAAGGAAATCTGACGGTTGATGCGGAAGGAAACAATCATGGAAACAATGAGCATAACGGGCCCGCGGACCGCTAATTTGATTAACATCTGGTAGGCATTCTGCACGTTGGTTACGTCCGTGGTCAGACGGGTAACGATGGATGCCGTGGAAAAACGGTCGATGTTGGAAAAAGCAAAGGTCTGCATGTTGTCGTACATATCCTGGCGTAGGTTGGCGGAAAATCCGGTGGCCGCTTTTGCTGCGGTGTAAGCGGAAAGCATACCGGTGGCAAGCTGCAGCAGGGCAAAAACAAGCAGCAGAATACCGAATTTCCAGACCATGGACATATTGCTTTTTTCAATACCGCTGTCGATTAAATTGGACATACACAGAGGAATTACAATTTCAAAAATAACCTCTATGCCGGAAAAAAAGATGGCAGCAAAAGAGCTTTTTCTGTATTCTCTTAAGCTTCCTGCTAATGTTTTTAACATGGGGTATCCTCCTTTTCGATATTTAAGTTTTCATAAATGGTTTGTAATAAAAAAGTAAGCTCTTTCACCTGTTCTTCGGATAAGGAAGCAAACAGTTTTTCATCCTGCCTGCGGATGATTTCCTTCATTTCCTTGTCAACCTGAACGGCTTTTTCCGTAAGCACCACCACTTTGTTGCGCTTGTCCGCGGAGTCCGGGTGAAAGGTAATGAATCCGTTCTGCTCCAAGCGGGACACGATGCCCACAACCGTGGGATGGGCTACGGAAAGAAATTCTTCGATTTCCTTCTGGGTGGCTTCTCCGTCGTGGTCGGATAAAAAGCAGAGGACCCGGGACTGCGTCATGGTAAGGCCGTGCGCCTTTAAGTCGGCATCGGCTTTGGTGCGGAGCTTATCGGTAATCAGCTTAAAATAAACGCCGGTTTCCAGTTGCTGCATGGGAAACTCCTTTCTTTGCATTAATAATTAAAAAAATCTGTAGCACACTACACAAATATATGTAGCACGCTACAGATTATAATAAAAGGAATTTAAATTGTCAACGAGTTTACAAAATTTTTAGATTTGTTTATTTTGACAGTACGAAATCACCGAAGATTTCCGTGCTCCATTCCTTCAGCTTGTCCGCTTTTAAGCTGACGCCGCCGTATCCGCGGATACCGTGTGCATCGGCAAGCTCCTGCGTATAGTCCTCTAAAAGGTAAATGTGGTCGAAGCGGACGGGACCGCTCTTGTACTGGCATACCAGAGGAATGACGCCGGACTTTTCCTCATCGATGGTAACACCGCCTGCGGTTGCTTCAAAGGTCACCCATGCCATACCTTCCAGCATACTGATGGCATCTCTTTGGGTGGAAACATAGTTGCCGAGGGAGTAGTAGCAGAGAGCTTTGTTGCCGTTATCCGCCTCCACCCATTCAATGGGCTCCACCACATGGGGATGGGTTCCGATGATGATATCGGCGCCCGCCTCCGCCATCTGCCGGGCAAATTCCTTCTGATAAGAAGAGGGAGTGGTGACATATTCCGTACCCCAGTGAGGGAACACAAGAACCACATCGGCAAGTGCGTCCGCTTTTTCAATATCGGCAATCACCCGCGGATTTAAGGTGGTAAAGTCAATCACATTGGTACGCTCATCGTAGGCGCAGAGCATATTCAGATGCCCCTCTATGGAAGAAGGCAAAATCTCCGCATTGGGTCCATAGGTATAATTGAGGATGGCAAAGGTGACGCCGTCAATGGTAAGAAGCGGAATTTCTTCGGCTTCGGACGGGTCATCAAAAATGCCCACCATCAGCACTTCCGGGTGCGTTTTCCAGAAAGCAATGCAGGAGAGCAGACCGGCAATGCCCTGGTCGGCGGAATGGTTGGAGGCATGCAGCACCACGTTAAAGCCGGCAGCGGCAATGGCATCGCCCACCTCTGTGGGAGAGTTGAACCGTGGATAGCCGGAAAAACCCCGCTCGTTGCCGCCTAAAATGGTCTCCTGATTGATGACCTTGATATCCGCAGCAGCCAGAAAATCCGCAATGTCCGCATAGAGCATGGAATAATCGTAGCTGCCGTCCGCCTGTTTGCCGGAGGCTACAATGCCCATGTGCATCAGGTTATCGCCCACTGCCATCAGTGTAATTTCTTTGGAAATAGGTTTGTCCATTTCCGGCATAACCTCCGGAAGAATGTCCTTTGCCAGAGGAGAAAAATCCTGTGCCAGGTAAAGCCCCAGATTGCCGGGCATCTCCGCTGCGGCAGCCGTGTCAGCCGAACCGACATCCGTATCGCCGGCAGCTTCAGTACCGGCAGAAGTGTCTGCCGGTGCCGCCGCGGGCCACGCATCGTCCGCCGTGATGCTTGCGGTCAGAAATAATGTAATTGGTAGAATAATGCAAATAAGTATGTTTTTTAAGGTTTTCATGGCACGATTATAACATAGATGGGAATGGATGTCTAAAGAAAACGGCTACGGAAAGCATCAGACGCAAAAACTGTTTGCCCGGGACTGCATCCTGTGCCATAATAAAAAAAGGGGGTAAGCTTATGCAGATAGAATACCTGAAAATTTATCGTTTCAAATCCATAAACTGTCTGGAAATCGAGGATATTTCCCAGGCGCTTATTTTAGTGGGACAGAACAGCACCGGCAAAACCACGGTCTTAGATGCCATCCGGGCAGTGGGAGGCGATTACCGGATTGTACCGGAGGATTTTGATGAGTCCGGCGCCAACATAGAGATTACAGTAAGGCTGTCTCTTTGTGAGGAAGACTTAAAAAGGCTACAGAAGCGGGGTAAAGTCAGCAGTTACCGGAGATGGGATTCTTTTCTTGCCGATGTGAAGAAAAAGCTGCCTTCCTTTGACGGAGAAACGCTAACATTTACCTACATTGTGAACCGGGACGGCAGGCAGCGCTTTGATGACGGCTTTAAGAAAAACAATCCGTACATCCGGGATGTTTTTCCTACCATTTATTATATTGATGCGGAGCGCAATCCGGAGCAGTTCCAGAATGACATGCTGTATCTGCAGGAGGACGCGGAGTTAAAAAGCATCCGGGAAAACAGGTGTCTTTTTAACGGAGCCAAAGCCTGCACCCACTGTTTTTCCTGTATCGGTCTTATCAACAGGAAGAAACCGGAGGAGCTGACGGCGCTGGAAACCTTCCGGCTTCTTAATTACAAGCTGTATCAGCGGAATCTGAACACCTTTGCCGGAAGAGTCAACGAAGCCTATGCGGCAAACGGCGGACAGGATACCATTTTCTTTTCCATGAGCCACAATACGGATGCCATGCTTACCGTGACAACGGAATTCAGCAGCGGGCAGGAGGGAATAAGACGTCCCATTGAACGGCTGGGAAAGGGTATGCGCAGTATTTATATGCTGTCCGTTTTAGAGGCATATGCGGAGGATGAAAATGCGGAGGACTGTATCCTCATGATGGAAGACCCGGAAATTTTCCTGCATCCGTCCATGCAGAAGACCACCGGGGATATTCTGTACCGGCTGTCGAAAAAGCATCAGGTGATTTTTTCCACCCATTCCCCCAATCTGCTGCCGAATTTCAGCATCCGACAGATACGTCAGATGGTTTTGGACAAAGACGGCACGCCTGCCGTGCGAAAAGACACTGACATCAGTGCCATTTTGAATGACCTCGGCTATACGGCGGGGGACCTGATGAACGTGGATTTCGTATTTATCGTAGAGGGACGGCAGGATAAGACGAGACTTCCTATCCTGTTAAAGAAGTACTATTCGGAAATTTACGACAGGGACGGCAGACTTTCCCGGACAGCTATCATCACCACCAACAGTTGTACCAACATCAAGACCTATGCCAATTTAAAATACATGAACCAGGTTTACATCAAGGATCACTTCCTTATGATAAGGGACGGCGACGGTAAAAATGCGGAAGATCTCCGCAGAGGCTTATGTAAATATTATGAGGAGCAGAACGCGCGGGATGTGGACAGACTGCCCCGTGTGAAGCCCGAAAATGTACTGGTGTTAAAATATTATTCGTTTGAAAATTATTTTCTGAATCCGGAAATCATGTGCCGGATAGGCGTTTTGAAAAGTCCGGAGCAGTTTTATAAAATTTTTCTTTCCAAATGGAAGGAATATCTGTATAAATTAAAAAGCGGCAGGCATCTTACCGCTGTGTTAGGCAGGGATTTTAACACAACGGAGGATGTGAAGGCTCACATGGAAGAAATCAAAATCTATATGAGAGGTCACAATCTGTTTGACATTTTTTACGGACGTTACCGTAAGGAGGAAAACGAACTTCTGACCCGCTATGTGGAGCTTGCCGACAGAGAAGAATTTGCGGATATCCTGCAGGCAATCGACCACTTTATGTATTTTGAGAGCAGGAAAAAGGAGTAAAGGGCCGCAGCTGTTTACAGAGGCCCGGGAGGAAAAGGAGAGCAGTATGTTACCGGAGAAATTTTTAGAGAGAATGCAGAATATGTTGGGGGAGGAATACCCGGCTTTTTTAGAGAGCCTTTCCGGCAAACGTTACCGGGCGCTGCGGCTTAATCCGCTGAAAACCCGGATACAGGAAGCAAAAGAAAAACTACCGTTTGCACTAAGTCCGGTTCCCTGGACAAAAAACGGTTTTTATTACGAAGAGGAGGAGCAGCCGGGAAAGCACCCTTACCATGAGGCGGGCTTGTACTACATTCAGGAGCCGTCCGCCATGGCGCCGGTACCGTGCCTGATGGAGGAACGCACTTCCGCGGCAGCGATACCGGAGCAGCAGGAGGATGTATCCGCGGCAGCGATACCGGAGCAGCAGGAAGAGCCTGCAACGCCGGAACGCGTGCTGGATTTGTGTGCGGCGCCGGGCGGCAAATCCACCCAGATTGCCGAATATATGCGGGGACGCGGCATGCTCATTACCAATGAAATCCATCCCCAGAGGGCTAAAATTTTATCGGAAAATATAGAGCGCATGGGCATTTCCAATGCCATTGTCTTAAATGAAACCCCGGAAAGCCTGAGCAAAAGGTTTGTCGCATTTTTTGACCGTATTTTAGTGGACGCGCCCTGCTCCGGGGAAGGAATGTTCCGCAAAAACGACAATGCCGGAGAAGAGTGGAGCGAGGAAAATGTGGCGCTCTGTGCCGAAAGACAGGACGGTATTTTGGACTGCGCGGCAACGATGCTAAGACCCGGCGGCAGGCTGGTTTATTCCACCTGTACCTTTGCACCCGCGGAGGACGAAGGCTCCGTCAGCCGCTTTCTGGAAACACACCCTGATTTTTGCCTGGAAAAAGAAGAAAGGCTGATGCCGCATAAGGTCAAAGGAGAAGGGCACTTTTTAGCCGTTCTGCACCGCGGCACGAAGGATATCTCTGCGGAGCGGCAAACTGCAGGAACGGAGAAGTCCCTTGCCCTGAAGGACTGTAAGGAGTTTCTGGACTTTGCGAAGGAAGCCCTGACGATACCGGCAGAAGAACTGACGGCAGGAAAAATTCTGTTGCGCTTCGGAGAACAGTTGTACCTGGCACCGGCAGAGACACCTTCCTTACGGGGGCTTAAGGTGCTGCGCCCGGGTCTGCACCTGGGAACGGTGAAAAAGAACCGGTTTGAGCCATCCCATGCACTGGCATTGTTTTTGAAAAAAGAACAGGTTGTAAACGGCATTAATCTTGCCGGTGACGGAACTGCCGTCAGAAAATATTTAGAGGGACAGACGCTGACAATCGGCGCAGGATGCGACGTGGAAATGGCGGACATCATGCACCGGGGAAGGACGGCGGCAGAGCAGGCAGACACCATAACCCGGGAAGGACGGAGCGCAGGACAGGCAGACGTATCCATGCCTAAGGGCTGGTGCCTTGTCTGTGTGGACGGTTATAGCTTAGGCTGGGGAAAAGCAGCCGGCGCTGTTTTGAAAAATCATTATCCGAAAGGTCTGAGAAAATAAAAAATAAATGCATAAATACGGAAAACGGGGTTCATACTGGTTTAAAAACCGGAAAGAAAGGAATTGACAGTATGGATAGTTTTCAGACTCCTTTTTGGGAGCTTCCCATTGCTTTTGCCATGAACGAAAGCGCACGCAACAGAATAGGTGAAATGACGGACGAGGAAAGAGAAGTGCTGCGGCAGAAAAGCAGCTTAGCCGGCAGTGAAGAGGAACTGGAAGAACTGGTGCGCATGGTTGCCGAGGGCAAGTTTGAATAAAAGCGGCTCATGAAATGGATAGTGGAAACAGCTTGCAGAACACAGGCTGATAAAGCGGATTAAAGAGGAAAGCAGGAAAGGAAATCGTATGAGTGCACAACTTTGGCAGGGAAAACAAAGTATCCGGCTGGATGAGCCGGTTTATATTAACGGAAATGCCTCCGTGGTAGGCAAAAAAGAAGGCGAGGGTCCTCTCGGCCTTCTTTTTGATATGGTGGGAGAGGACGACATGTTCGGCTGCAACACCTGGGAAGAAGCGGAAAGCAGCCTTCAGAAGGATGCCGTGAGTCTGGCGCTTGGAAAGGCAGGAAAAAAGGCAGAGGAGATACGCTATGTCTTTGCGGGCGATTTGCTCGGACAATCCATTGCCACCTCCTTCGGCATTATGAATTACCGGATTCCACTGTTTGGGGTATACGGAGCCTGCTCCACCTGCGGAGAGACTCTTTCCTTAGGCGCCATGGCGGTGGCGGGAGGCTTTGCCGAACAGGTGCTCTGTGTGACCTCCAGCCATTTTGCCAGTGCGGAGAAAGAGTTCCGTTTTCCGCTTGGATACGGAAACCAGCGTCCACTCTCCGCCACCTGGACAGTAACCGGAAGCGGCGCCTTTATATTGGGAAAAGAAAGAGAAGCCGCCTGCAAAGGGAAAATTACCGGCATGACAGTGGGAAAGATTGTGGATTTCGGACTGAAGGACTCACTGAACATGGGGGCATGCATGGCGCCTGCGGCAGCAGACCTGATAGAAGCCCATTTGACGGATTTTCAGGCAGAACCGGAAGATTACGATAAGATTATCACCGGAGATTTAGGCAGTGTGGGACAGCGCGTGCTTTTAGATTTACTCCGGGATAAGGGGTATGACATTTCCGACAGGCATATGGACTGCGGGCTGGAAATTTTCGATGCCGAAACCCAGGACACCCATGCGGGCGGCTCCGGCTGCGGCTGCAGCGCCGTTACCCTTTCAGCGTATATCTTAAAGCAGCTTGCGGAAAAGAACTGGAAAAAAGTGCTGTTTGTTCCGACAGGTGCGCTGCTCAGCAAGGTAACGTTCCACGAAGGCCAGAGTGTGCCCGGAATTGCCCACGGAATTGTGATTGAGAGCGTGTAACTCCTCCAAGAAAGACTTGCCATGCAGGGCTCCTTTATAGTAAAATAGACAGAAAAGAAATGGGGCGTTTTTATGAGAACCATGGAGTTTAAAATGGAACGGCCGGGGCTTCTTACTGTCGGACAAAAGATTACGGTGACAGAAGGAGTACTGCCCAGCAACTATTATTATACGATTGATCCGTCACTTGCCATGTCAGGCAATATACCTTTCCGCAACAGAATGCTCGCGCGGGAAGGTGTTGTGACAGACATCATAGAAAATGAAAGAGGCTTTTACGTGACGGCGGAGTTTGATGCGCCGGAGCCGAAGGCCTGAACAAGGAGGACAAAATTATGTTGGAAACCATTCACACAGACAAAGCACCGGCAGCAATCGGCCCTTATTCCCAGGGTGTGATTGCAGGACATTTATTTTTTGCATCAGGACAGATACCCATCAATCCGGCAACCGGCGAAATTACCGGAGTGAATATTACAACTCAGGCAGAGCAGGTAATGAAGAACATCGGCGAAATCTTAAAGGCAGCAGGCGCTTCCTATGAAAACGTGGTAAAAACCACCTGCTTCTTAGCGGATATGGGTGATTTTGCGGCATTCAATGAAGTATATGCAAGGTACTTTACCGGCAAGCCCGCAAGAAGCTGCGTAGCGGTAAAGACCCTGCCGAAAAACGTTCTCTGCGAAGTAGAAGTGATTGCAGACCTGACCCATGCGTCCTTTGACTTATAAGGAGCTATAGGAAATGGACAGAAGAAAGAATGTTGTTCTGATCGGAATGCCGGGCGCCGGAAAAAGCACCGTGGGCGTTGTGGCTGCCAAACGGCTGGGATTCCGGTTTTTGGACTCCGACCTTTTGATTCAGGATGAGTACGGAAAGCTTTTGCATGAGCTGATTACCGAGTATGGAGTGGAAGGCTTCTGGAAGATTGAAAATAAGGTAAATGCTTCCATTGATGTGAAGCAGACCGTTATCGCAACCGGAGGAAGCGTCTGCTACGAAGAAGAAGCCATGAAGCATCTGTCCGAAATCGGCGTGGTGGTCTATCTGAAGCTTTCTTATGAAGCATTGGAGGAACGTCTGGGCGATCTGAATGCAAGAGGCGTTACCTTAAAGGAAGGGCAGACTCTCCGGGATTTGTACGAAGAACGCATTCCCATGTATGAAAAATATGCTCTTGTGACGATAGACTGCGAAGGCAAGGAGCTGCGTGAGGTGGCGGAAGAAGTGTCTGCCAGAGCGGCAGAATTTCTGGAGTAGCCGGAGTAAAGAGTGCGTAATCAGAGCAGGCATGTATAAAACCGAAAACAAAATACATAATAATCCATGATGAGAAAACCGTAGGAGGGATACATCATGGATTATTTTTATGCCTTTTTAGTGGGAGGCGTTATCTGCGCCTTAGTACAGATTTTAATGGAAAAAACCAAAATGCTGCCGGGGCGGATTATGGTGCTGCTGGTCTGCCTGGGGGCCATCATCAGTGTATTCGGCTGGTATGAACCCTTTGCGGAATGGGCGGGAGCCGGAGCAAACGTCCCCTTACTTGGCTTTGGAAATGTGCTGATGAAGGGAGTCAAGGAAGCGGTGGATGCGGAAGGCTTTCTGGGGCTTTTCAAAGGAGGCTTCAAGGCGGGCGCCGCAGGATGCAGCGGGGCGCTTATTTTCGGACTGCTGGCAGCCATCTGTTTCCGGCCTAAAATGAAAATCTAAATAAAAAAATAAGAAATATAATCTCCCTTTTTTCGACAAAATATGCTAATATGTGGAAAAGAAAGGGAGAAAGTTATGATCTGGCTAATTATATTGTTTTTTTGCACATTTTTATATATGGAAGCAGTCTACCATATTGCCTGCTTCGGATTTGCGGCGGTCAATCCGCTGATTGCGGTTTTTATATGGTTGTTTCTGGCGGGCTTTGCGTCCCTGCTTATGGGCTTTTTCCGAAGAAAGAAAAACCGGATTATCCTCTGGGTTCTGCTGGCAATAGATTACCTTTTGTTTGCGTCCCAGCTTGTATATATTAAGATATTCAAACAGCCGCTTCTGATGGCAGCCATTAAAAACGGCGGAAAAGATGCCATGACCAACTACTGGAAAGAAGCGCTGGTGGGCATTTTGAATGTGTCGGGCTGGCTGCTTCTGATGGCAGTGCCTTTTGTAGTGACGGGGCTGCTCCTGCATATGTATACCCTGAGCTTAAAGAGCCACACGAAAAAGGAAAGACTGCGGGAACTGACGGTAATGGCAGCCGGTGCGCTGGGCTTTATGGCAGTGCTGATGGTTGGTTCCCTTGCGGATGCGGAATACGAAGACGCATATGCCGGATTTTATGACCCGCAGGGTGTCATTGAGGAATTCGGCGTTATGCCCTCCATCACAAGAGACGTTTTTGCCGGTGCGTTTAAGAAGGGCGACGGGCTGGACACCTGGGTGGATTTAAACAACGACTATGCGGAAGCACCGGAGGAAACGGGAGCCGGTGACGAAACGCCGGAATCCACACCGGAGGAAGCCGGAGATGTTTCCGGGGACGACAGCAGGCAGGAAGAGACGAAAAAGCCGGATACTTCCCCCCATGTCCTGCCGGTGGATTTTACCGCTCTTTCCGACAATGCAGATTCCGATACGGTGAAAAAATTAGCGGATTACATGCAGAGCATGACGCCCACCAAACGAAACGAATATACCGGTATGTTTGAGGGCTACAACCTGATTTTCCTGACGGCGGAAGGATTTTCCCCCTATGCGGTGGACGAAAATCTGACCCCGACCTTGTATAAGCTCATCCATTCGGGCTTTGTATTTGACGATTATTACGTGCCTCTGTGGCAGACCTCCACCAGTGACGGTGAATATGTAAACCTGACGGGACTTATCCCCGACCAGCAGTTTTCCATGAAGCGCAGTGCGGAGGATGACATGTGCTTTTCCTTGGCTTCCTATTTTGCTTCCGAAGGAGTAAAGAGCTATGCTTACCACAACAATTCCCTGTCCTATTACGACAGATATCTTTCCCACCCGAACCTGGGCTACAATTTCAAGGCATGTAAATTAGGAGATCTGGATGAAAAAAAATACGGCGGTCAGGTATTTACCATGGAACACTCCAATTACTGGCCGGCTTCGGATCTGGATATGATGAAGGCAACGATACCGGAGTACATACAGGAGGATCGTTTTCATGTGTATTACATGACGGTTTCCGGTCACATGAATTATAATTTTACCGGCAACAAGATGTCTTCCCTGCACAAAGAGGATGTGGCAAATCTGCCCTATTCCGAGGAAGGAAGAGCCTACATTGCCTGCAACATGGAGCTGGATCTGGCGCTGCAGTATCTGATTGAACAACTGGATGCGGCAGGAAAGCTGGAAAATACGGTTATCTGCCTTTCCGCCGACCATTATCCTTACGGCATGGAAGTAAGCAATCTGGAGGAACTGGCGGGCAGACCGTTAAATGGTACACTGGATATTTACCACAACAATCTTATCCTCTGGAACAGCGAAATGGAAACTGTAGAAGTGACAAAGACGGCAAGCTCTCTGGACATTCTGCCCACTCTGCTTAATCTGTTCGGATTTGATTATGATGCAAGACTGTATGCCGGAAACGATATCCTGTCGGATGCTTCTCCGCTGGTTATCTTTGCGGACAGAAGCTTTATCACGGATAAGGTTTCTTACAATAAAAAATCCAAAGAAGTTGTATGGGCGGACGGCGTGGAACCGGATGACGAATATCTGGATGCCGTGAAGAGCCAGGTCAAGGGTCTGTATAATTATTCTGCGGGAATTTTGAACCAGAATTTCTATAAGTATGTGGAAGAGGCGCTGCCGGAGGAATACCATTCCAAGGTAGACCCGGAATGGATTGCACCGCATCCCAAGACGGAAACACCGAAAGAGAATACGGCGGGCAGCACAGAGGCTGCCGGAACGGAAGAATAAAAAGATTGCCTGTGAACTATAGACGTTCACAGGCAATTTCTTTTTTGAGCAGATATTTTTCACAGGCGGCATCCCAGAGCTTTTCAGGCTCTTTGTCCGCCACAAAAGTGGTGTAAGCCGTGCCGGTGTAGAGCGTTGCAATTTCCCCGTTGTAGCGCAGCGTCAGTACAAAAGCACGGATGAGCGACGGGTCAACGGCAGCATCGGCTGCCTTCAGAATGGACTCCACATGCTTTGGCATCAGGTGAAACACAAACTGGAAATGAAGGGGAACTTTGGTTCCTTTGATTAACTGGAAGCAGATACCTTTGATATCTGCCCAGGGAATAAATTCATATTCACAGGGCGCAAAGTCCTTTTGGGCATGTCCGTCGATATGGTAAGTGACCGCTGTGGTGACAGAAGCCTCCTCTAACAGAAATGTATCAAAGACATTGCCGGTAAGCATGGCATTCATGAAATTTTTAAGTCCGGTAATCTGCAGTGCAATCATTTTTTGCCTTTCTGTAAACGAAGCGCGTGACTTGCTTGATAATCAGGATACATACACCGACGCGTTGTATTGTTAATAGTATAACTTTCTGCACATAATAAAGGCAAGAGTTAATTTGGGAAATTTGAGACGGTGTAGGTAATTTGAAAACGTTTTCAATTTGTTACAATTATTAAAGATAATATTGACATGAGTATTACAAAAATATAATATAAAAATACAATATGTTAAAAGTGGTATAAATTGGGGGATATGTATCTTCATTTTTGGTGTGCTGATGATTAGGATGGGAGAGTTATGAAGTTAAGAAAGGAAATTATTGTAATTATATCTTTACTGGGGATTATATGTGCCGGATGTAACGGAAAATCCGATGAGGAGGGAACACAATCGCAAACTGCCACTCGCACACAAATTTCTGCTGGAGAAACTGTTACAGAAAATTCAGAGGAAATTACGAAAAAAATGCATGTGTTTTCACAGGAGGATATGGTTGTTACACCCGGCATAAGGGAATACGAATTTGCAGCTGCACAGGAGTTAGGCAGTGTTAAAACATTACAGGGAGTATTGCCGGGAACAGGAGAGGGAACATGGTACATCATTGAAATGGATGGTGTGGAGTATTATTACGGAAAATACGATTATTCTGACGAAATTATACTTCGGGGGTATTCCATTATTGATGATAAACATTCGCTGACAAATGGTATCAAGGTAGGGATGAAACAGAAAGAGATACTTGCGGAATATCCGGATATGGCAGTCATGGATTTTGAAGGCAATTATCTGAATGGGGATGTGGCGGCATGCATGGGATGGAATAATGTCACCTATCCGCGGAGTTACATAGATATGGATGATAAATGGGATTATAAGGGAGAAGATTATTATTGGGAAAACCAGTTCGATCATATCATGATTGCGGATATTAATATTGGAAACTATGATACTTTACCGCTTTATGTGGGATTACTCATGAAGGATGATATGGTGTCGGCTATCACCTTCTACAACCCAACGGCAGGGTGATAGCCTTTTGCCCACTCACAATAGAACCGTAAAGTAAAATAACTGTGAAACTTTCCATTCCCCTTTACAGTCCATGTGAAATATGCTACTATATTACATAGTAATGAAAACTATTTGCGAAAGTTCTGCAAAACGCGACAAAAAGAGAAAAATACAAGTTCTGTAAAAAGACCTGAAACGGGCACAAAAGCGCAGATTAGGAAAGGGATGGAAATCAGATATGAAATATAATTATAAAATCGTAGTAGACAGCTGTTGCGAATTACCGGAGGAATTGCGGGATGACGAGAGATTTGAAAGAGTTCCTCTGGAAATAGAAGTCGGCGACGATTATCGTATTCTGGATGATAAAAACTTTGATCAGAAGGATTTCCTAAGAAGGGTGGCAGAGTGCCCCAAATGTCCGAAGTCTTCCTGTCCGTCCCCGGAGAGCTACATGAACGCCTATCGTACGGAAGCAGAGAGAGTCTACGTGGTGACATTGACTTCAAAGCTGAGCGGCAACTACAACAGCGCAGTTCTTGGGAAAAATTTATATGAAGAACAGTATGGGGACAAAAATATACTGGTAGTAGACTCACGTTCTGCAAGCTGCGGGGAGACACAGATTGCATTAAAGCTTATGGAACTGGAGGAGCAGGGGCTTACCTTTGCGGAAATCACTAAGAAAATCCGTCACTTCCGTAATGAAATGCACACCTATTTTGTGCTGGATAATTTAGAAACACTTCGGAAGAACGGCCGGCTTACCGGTATTAAGGCTGTTGTGGCTTCTACGCTCAGTATTAAACCGGTGATGGCAGCGGAGGATGGAATTATTGTACAACGAGGTCAGGGCATCGGAATCAAAAAGGCATTAAATAAGATGGTGGATCTGATTGCGTCGGAACTTACAGATGCCGATAAGAAGAGAATCATCATCAGTCATTGCAATGCACCGGACAGGGCGCTCTTGGTGGAGCAGATGATTAAATTAAAAACCGGGTGCAACAACATTATGATGCAGGATATGGCAGGCATCAGCAGTATGTATGCAAATGACGGCGGCGTCATTGTTGCGGTGTAGTTATCGCGCGTATTCGGCAAGGCATTTTTTTGCATAACCGATAGCGGCGCCGATGGCTGAAAAAGTATGACCGTCACACATGGTAATATGTGTAAGCTGTACGGATTTGATATACCTTCCGTTTAGGATGGTTTTACGGTTGGGTGCAAAGAAAACAGGATAAGCTTCAAGCTGTGCAAACAGACTTCCCAAGGAGGCATTATGTGGAAGAATTTCCCCGGATTTCAGGGTCACATAAATATGTCCTCCTTTTTTTTCGACATAAAGGATGTCGCTTTCGTATATATAGTGGGTACCTGCCTCGGCACGGATTTCAATGGGAATTTCCCGTTTGCCGGAAAGAACCAGAAGATTGTCCAACAGAGAGGATAATTCTTCTTTTCGCACCGGCTTTTCCAACAGAAGTATTTCCATGGGTGCATCTTTGCCGAGCGCCTTTTTTTCTTCTTTTTCTTCCGGGGAAGCATAGAACAGGATGACGGGTGCGGAACAACCTGCCTTAATCAGACATTGTAAAACAGAACTGTCCGAAATATCCGGGGTCAGCTCCATATCAATAAAGAACGCATCAAACTGCATGGGATTTTTAAGCAGACTGTCCGGATGGCCATAGGAGTCCACATAAAGGTTCCCGGAGGTGGAGAGGCGTTTGTCGGATTCCCTTGCCAAAAGTCTCTCAAGCTGTTTTCTGTCAGCGACGTTATCGTTACAAACGGCAATATGCATGGTTGTTTCCTCTGTATCAGATGGTTAAAAGCTCAACGGGCGCCCGGTACAGTAAAAAGAGCAGAATAAGCTGGATAATTAAAATAGCGGGCATGCCGTAGACAAATTTTAAGTGTCTTGTTTTGTGGCGGAAGGTATACATGCCTAAGATGGAGCCGATACTGCCGCCGATAATGGCAACCATAAAGAGGGTGGCTTCCGGAATCCGGAAGGCACCCTTTATGGCTTTGCGCTTGTCAATGCCCATGAGGGCAAAGCCAAGCAGATTTACGATGATAAAATACGATACGATAATTAAAATAACTTCCATACTCAGTACTTTCTATCAGGGAAATAAAGATTATTTGTTGTTCTTCTCAACCTCTAATTTCTTCATGGCGCGTACCTTTAAGGACAGACCGAACAGATTGATGAAGCCTTCTGCATCGTGGTGGTCGTAAAGGTCACCGGTCTTGAAGGATGCTAAAGATTCATTGTAGAGGGAGTAAGGAGAAGTAGTGCCGGCTTTGATAATGTTGCCCTTGTAAAGCTTGAACTTCACTTCACCGGTTACATATTCCTGGGTTACTTCAATGAAAGCCTGCATAGCCTCACGAAGAGGAGTGAACCACTTGCCTTCGTAAACAAGGCTTGCAAATTTAGCGCCGATTTCGGTCTTCATGGCATAGGTGTCACGGTCTAAGATTAACTCTTCAAGCTGCTGGTGTGCTTCCATTAAAATGGTGCCGCCCGGTGTTTCGTATACGCCGCGGGACTTCATGCCGACAACACGGTTTTCCACGATGTCGATGATGCCGATACCGTGCTTGCCGCCCAGTCTGTTTAATTCTCTTACGATGTCGGAGTATTTCATCTTCTTGCCGTTTACGGAAGTGGGAATACCCTTTTCAAAAGTCATGGTAACATATTCTGCCTGGTCGGGAGCCTTCTCCGGAGTAGTACCGAGTACTAACAGGTGGTCGTAATTGGGCTCGTTGGCCGGATCTTCCAGTTCCAGACCTTCATGGCTGATGTGCCAGATGTTACGGTCACGGCTGTAGGAAGAGTCGGTGGAGAAAGGAAGATTGATGCCGTGAGCCTGGCAGTAAGCGATTTCGGATTCACGGGAGTCCATTTTCCACTTGTCGTTTCTCCAGGGAGCAATAATCTTGATATCGGGAGCCAGGGCCTTGATACCTAATTCAAAACGAATCTGGTCGTTGCCCTTGCCGGTTGCACCGTGGCAGATGGCAACAGCGTTTTCTTTTCTTGCAATTTCCACTAACTTCTTGGCAATCAGAGGTCTTGCCATGGAAGTACCTAATAAGTATTTATTTTCGTAAACAGCATGTGCCTGTACGCAGGGAGCAATGTAATCGTCGCAGAACTCGTCGATAACATCCAAAATGTATAATTTTGCAGCGCCGCAGGATTTTGCACGTTCTTCAAGACCGTTTAATTCTTCTTCCTGACCGCAGTCGATGCAGACACAGACTACATCATAATCATAAGTTTCTTTTAACCAAGGAATGATGGCAGTGGTATCCAGACCGCCGGAATATGCCAAAACAACTTTTTCCTTCATATTTTTATGCCTCCTATGTGGAATCTTTTTTGAACTTGCCCTTACTATACAACAACTTTATCTTGATTGCAAGCAGAAAAATGCATATAATATAGAAAAACATTGCATAAAATACAGAACAAAATGCATAAAAATTAAAAATAAAGGAAATGCTTGCATAAAAATTCATAAGTGCTATAATGTACCCATGCAAAAGAAAAACAAGCGACACCGAAGGTGGCATTTTATAAGGAAAGGAGCCGGACATGATTACAATACGTGCCATGGAATTAGAAGATTTTGAAGGAGTACATAAGCTTTGGATGAGCATCAAAGGCTTTGCCATAAGAAGCATCGATGATGCGAAGGAAGGTGTGGAACGCTTCTTAAAAAGAAATCCCGGCATCAGTGTGGTGGCAGAGGAAGACGGCGAAATCGTGGGAGCCATCCTTTGCGGACACGACGGCAGAAGGGGCTGTCTGTACCATGTCTGTGTGAGAGAAGATAAACGAATGAAGGGCATCGGCAAATCCATGGTCGTGTACTGCATGGAGAAGCTGAAGGAAGAAAAAATCAGCAAGGTGTCCCTGATAGCCTTTACCGAAAACGATATCGGCAATGCGTTCTGGAAATGCATCGGCTGGACAAAAAGAAACGATTTGAACTATTATGATTTCGTATTAAATACCGAAAATATTATTGCTTTTAATAAGTAGAAGATTTACTCTGATAGGGAAGTTTGGATATAGAAAGTGAGGAAAAGTCATGAAATTTACAGAAGGCGGCGTGACCGCAGCAAAAGGATTTGAAGCAGCAGGTGCGGAAGCACAGATTAAATATAAAAACAGAATGGATATGGCGCTTGTATACAGCAAGGTTCCCTGCGTGAGCGCCGGTACTTTTACCAGCAACGTGGTAAAGGCAGCGCCCGTTCTCTGGGATAAGAATATCGTGGATACCAAAGAAACCGCACAGGCGGTGGTAGTCAACTCCGGTATTGCCAATGCGTGCACCGGCAAGCAGGGCATGGACATTTGTAAAAAAGAAGCGGAATGTGCGGGCAGACTGCTGGGTATCCCCGCAGATGCGGTACTGGTAGCGTCCACCGGCGTTATCGGCATGCAGATTCCCGAAGACAGAATTTGTGCCGGCATTGAGAAACTGGCAGCGGCAAAAACAGATACCCTGAAAGCCGGCAACGATGCCGCAAGAGCCATTATGACCACCGATACGGTATTCAAGGAAGTGGCAGTGGAAATTGAACTTTCCGGCAAAAAAGTAACCCTCGGCGGTATGTGCAAGGGCTCCGGCATGATTCATCCCAATATGTGCACCATGTTAGGCTTTGTTACCACGGATGCCGCAATCAGCAAGGAACTTCTGGTAAAGGCGGTAAAAAAGGATGTGATAGACTCCTTCAACATGATTTCCGTGGACGGCGATACCTCTACCAACGACACCCTTCTGGTGCTGGCAAACGGTATGGCAGAGAACCCTGTGATCACAGAAGAAAATGAGGACTATAAAGTATTCTGTGAAGCCCTCCATGCGGTAACCACCACACTGGCAAAGAAGATGGCGGGCGACGGCGAAGGCGCCACCGCATTGTTTGAAACGAAGGTCATTCATGCGGATACCAAGCAGAATGCCCGTATTTTAGCAAAATCCGTTATCTGCTCCTCCCTGACCAAGGCGGCGATTTTCGGACATGATGCCAACTGGGGCAGAATTCTTTGTGCCCTTGGCTATTCCGGTGTCAACTTTGACCCGGAAAATGTGGATTTGTATTTTGAAGCGGAAGGCAAAAAGATGGCGATTTTCAGTAAAGGTGTTGCCTGTGATTACAGCGAGGAAGAAGCCAGCGCCATTTTGTCCTGCAAGGAAGTTACCGCACTGGTGGACATGCACATGGGCGAGGAAAGCGCTACGGCATGGGGGTGCGATTTGAGCTATGATTATGTAAAGATTAATGCCGATTACCGGTCATAAAAGCTTAGAAAGGATTGGTTTGAAAAATGGAAGAAAAGGATATGAAAGAAGTTTTACAGAAAGCGGAAGTGCTGATCGAGGCCCTTCCTTACATACAGAAATTCAACCGTAAGATTATCGTTGTGAAATACGGCGGAAGCGCCATGAGCAACGAAGAGCTGCAGAAAAATGTCATCAAGGATGTGACTCTGTTAAAGTTAGTTGGTTTCAAACCCATTATCGTACACGGCGGCGGCAAGGAAATCAGCCGCTGGGTCGGCAAGGTGGGCAAGGAAGCCCGGTTTATCAACGGACTGCGCGTGACCGACGAAGAAACCATGGAAATTGCGGAAATGGTACTGAATAAGGTAAACAAAAGCCTGGTTACCATGGTGGAAGAGCTTGGCGTCAAGGCAGTCGGCTTAAGCGGCAAGGACGGCGGACTCTTAAAGGTAGATAAAAAGTACGCAGACGGAAAAGACATCGGTTATGTGGGAGACATCAAACAGGTTGACCCCACCGTCCTGTATGACCTTCTGGAAAAAGACTTTCTTCCCATCGTGGCGCCCATCGGCCTGGATGACAATTTCAAAACCTACAACATCAATGCGGATGATGCGGCATGCGCCATTGCCAAGGCAGTCGGTGCGGAAAAGCTGGCATTCCTGACGGATATCGAAGGCCTGTACCGTGACATTAACGATAAGTCTTCCTTTATTTCCAGACTGAGTGCGACCCAGGCAGAAGAGCTGATCAACAGCGGACTGATCGGCGGAGGCATGCTGCCAAAACTCGGAAACTGCACTTCCGCTATCCGCAACGGCGTCAACCGTGTGCATATTCTGGACGGACGTATTCCCCACTGCCTGCTTCTGGAAATCTTTACCCAGGGCGGTATCGGAACGGCGATTGTCAAAGACGGGGACATGGCGGAAAACGGCTGGAAAATGCAATAGGACAGAAATGAAGGTTACGGCAGGAAACAGCCGGCGAATGTAATGGGACAGGAATGAAGATTACGGCTGGAAAATGCAATGAGAAAGGAACGAAGATTATGGCAGAAAATCTGACGATGCAGGAATATATCGACGAGGCGGAAAGCGAACTGCTTCACACATACAACCGTTACCAGATTGTACTGGACAAGGGCGACGGTGTTTATCTGTACGACTATAACGGAAAAAAATACCTGGACTTTGTTTCCGGCATTGCGGTGTTTGCTTTGGGATATCATAACGAAAGCTACAACAATGCCCTGAAGGAGCAGATTGACAAGCTCATTCACACTTCTAACTATTATTACAATGTGCCCGCTATCGAAGCGGCTAAAAAGTTAAAGGCTGTCAGCAGTATGGACAGGGTATTTTTTACCAACTCCGGTGCGGAGGCTATTGAAGGCGCCATCAAGGCAGCCAGAAAATATGCCTACTTAAAAGACGGTACCACTGACCACGAAATCATTGCCATGGAGCATTCCTTCCACGGCAGAACCATGGGAGCGCTTTCCGTAACGGGCAACCCGCATTACAGAGAGGCCTTTGAGCCGGGCATCGGCAACATCCGTTTTGCCACCATGAACGACATTGACAGTGTAAAAGCGCTGATTAACGAAAAAACCTGCGCCATTATTATGGAAACGGTACAGGGCGAAGGCGGCATTCATCCGGCGGACGAGGCTTTCTTACGGGAAATCCGAAAAATCTGCGACGAAAAGGATATTCTGCTTATTTTAGACGAAATCCAGTGTGGCATGGGCAGAACCGGTTATATGTTTGCCTGGCAGAAATACGGCGTAAAGCCGGATATCATGACCACTGCCAAGGCGCTGGGCTGCGGCGTGCCGGTGGGAGCCTTCCTCTTAAATGAAAAAGTGGGAGCGCATTCCCTTGTTGCCGGCGACCACGGAACCACCTACGGCGGCAATCCGCTTGTGTGCGCAGCGGTAAACAAAGTGCTTGATTTATTTGAAACGAACCATATAATAGAAAATGTGAGAGAAGTAGCGCCTTATCTGGAGAAACGTCTGGACGAGCTGAAGGAAAAATACGACTTTATTATTGACAGGCGCGGCGCGGGACTGATGCAGGGACTGGAATTTGACAGACCGGTGGCTCCTTATATTAACAGCGCCCTGGAAAAAGGACTTATGTTAATCAATGCGGGTCAGAGCATCATCCGTCTGGTACCTCCTCTCATTATAACAAAACAGAACGTGGATGATATGATTGCTGTTCTCGACACCTGTCTTTCCGGGGAGCCGGCATAACGTCCAGTTCGGAAGGCTTGGTGATACATGAGAAAGAGACTGCTGGCAGTACTTTTAATTGTCTGCGTGATGGCAGGTATGTTATATTTGGGCAATGAAAACGAATACGTGGGAAAAGAAGAGGAAATTTCCACACTTTTCAGGGATAAAGAGACGATTTACTTCTGGTACTCCGATGAAGCACTGACGGATTTTATTGCCAGTGCGGCGGTAGCGTTCGGCGCAGAAAAGGATGTGCGTGTGATTCCCGTACTGACTTCGGACAGTGAGTATTTAGAGGCATTAAATCAGGCATCCCTGCATTCCACACAAATTCCCGATGTCTTTATTTTAAGCAATGACTCATTGGAAAAAGCTTATCTTTCCGGTCTGGCATCCCGTATTACGGATGAAGCGGGTATCTGTAACGAGGACCATTTTCCGGAGACTGCGCTTTCCGCAGTGACTTACAAGGACAAGTTGGTTGCGTACCCGTATTATTATCAAACAAGCGCACTCCTTTACAATAAGACTTACCTGGAAGCCTGGACGGCAGAGCAGCTGCAGAAAGCAGCGGAAGCCGATGGGGAAGAAGCCACGGAGGATACCGGTGAGGATGCAGCGGACAATGCGGATGTGTCCGGAGAAGAAGGGGACACCGGGGAAATGGAAGCCACGGAGGATACCCTGACCGTGACACCGGAGCAGCTTGAGGCAGGCATTCCCGCCAACATGGATGAAATGCTTGCGTTTGCGGACAACTATGATGCACCCGAAAATGTAGAAGCGGTGCTCCGCTGGGATGTTTCCGATATTTTTTACAATTACTTTTTCGTAGGCAATTACATGGTGGTCGGCGGTGAATGCGGTGATGACGAAACGGCTGTTGACATCAACAATGAGGCGGTAAAGCAGTGCCTGGAGGTTTACCAGAACTTAAACCAGTTCTTTTATATCGAGTCGGACTCCGTTTCCTATGACTCCGTGGTGCAGGACTTTATCGACGGTAAAATCGTGTTTACCATCGTCACAACGGATGTGCTGACAAAGTTAAAACAGGCAGAAGAGGAGGGCACATTCCCGTATGAATACGGAATTGCCATGCTGCCGGGTCCCAGTGCGGAGCTGCAGGCAAAATCCCTTTCCGTTACCAACTGCGTGGTGGTAAACGGCTACTCCGAGCACAGGGCACTTGCCAATGAATTTGCGGCCTTTTTAACAAACGAATACTACGACAACCTGTATGAACGTACCGGCAAGATTTCCGCCAATTTAGCGGCAAATGCGGGCAACGAGGATTTGCAGGTATTTATGGAAGAGTACAAACATGCGGGCTCCCTGCCCAAGATGATTGAAACCAGCAACTTCTGGATTCAGCTTGAAATTCTTTTCTCCAAGGTATGGGAAGGGGAAGATGCAGCAGGACTCCTGCAGGAGCTCTCCGATAAGATAACAACGCAGTTGCAGTAAAAAGACCTGCAAAATAAGTGAAATAGCAGAAAAGACATAAAAAGATACAAATAAGATACACAGGCATGCAAGAATAAAATCCAGTCATGTGCGCATAATGAATATAACAGACATTCATGGGAGGCGCATATGATTGGATTTCTTATTGCCGTGATTTCCGGCTTGCTGATGAGTGTGCAGGGTGTTTTCAATACGCAGGTGACCAAGACCACGGGCATGTGGGTTGCCAATGCTTTTGTGCAGTTTACGGCATTTTTAGTCTGCATCACCATCTGGGCAATTTCCGACCGGACATCCTTCGGAACCCTTTTGAAAGTGGAGCCGCGGTACATGTTAATCGGCGGCATCTTAGGCGCAGGAATTACTTATACGGTCATCAAGGCAATGGATATGATGGGACCGGCAAAAGCCGCCATGATGATTGTGACGGCACAGATTTTAGTGGCGTATCTTATAGAACTTTTCGGGCTTTTCGGGGTGGAAAAACAGCCCTTTTCCTGGAGAAAGGTAATAGGCATTCTGCTGGCGGCAGGAGGTATTATTTTGTTCAAATGGGAGTAAATTACCCTTGTAAAAATGAGGCAACTCCATTACAATGATAGCAGTGGTCAAGAGGCATTCCCGGAAAGGGAAGACCATGAAACATTTTATAAGATATTATCTGGCAGCAGGCTTACTTGGCATGACAATTTTGTTCGCAGCGGGCTGTGCCGGACAGAACAACACGACCTATTCCTTAAAAGGGGAACTGCCCTTGGCGGAGGAAGATGCCGCCGCGGCACGAGGAACGAACGGCACTGCATTGAATGCGGGCGGAACGAATGATACTGTGCTGAATACAGGCAGCACTGCACGGACTGCGGACGCCGCCGCAGAAAGCGGCGCTCCGGCGGGGGAAACAGCCAACGCCGCCGCGGAAATCCGGAATGCCGGCAGCAATACCGTTCTGGTACATATTTGCGGAGAAGTGCAGACTCCGGGCGTTTATGAACTGACTGCGGACAGCCGGATTTGTGATGTGCTGCTTTTGGCGGGCGGTTTTACGACAAATGCCGATACGGAAGCGGTCAACATGGCAGCAGGCATAGAGGACGGCATGCAGATTGTGATTCCTGCCGAAACGGACAGGACATCGGAAACAACGGGAAACAGTTTTTACCGGACGGGAGAAACAGCAGCCGGGAAAACGGAGAGTCAGTCTGTCAATATCAATACGGCGGATAAGGAGACACTTATGAGTCTGCCGGGTATCGGAGCGGGCAAAGCGGAAGCGGTGATTGCCTACCGGGAAGCGGGCGGCGTATTTAAGGATATCAAAGACATCATGCTGGTGGACGGTATCAAAGAGGGCGTGTATGCCAAAATCAAAGATAAAATATGTGTAAAGTAAAAATATAATAAAGGCGGGAAGAGAAATGGGTAAAAAGGCTTTGGTGGTTGATGATGAAAAACTGATTGTGAAAGGAATCCGGTTCAGTCTGGAGCAGGACAATATGGAAGTGGACTGCGCCTACGACGGAGAGGAAGCGCTGGAGCTGGCGCATAAAAATCAGTACGACATTATTTTGCTGGACGTAATGCTGCCGAAATTGAACGGCTTTGAGGTATGTCAGCAGATTCGAGAATTTTCCGGTGTCCCCATTATCATGCTTACGGCAAAGGGCGATGATATGGACAAAATTCTGGGACTGGAATACGGCGCCGACGATTACATTACCAAGCCTTTTAATATTCTGGAAGTAAAAGCGCGCATCAAAGCCATTATCCGCCGCACCGAGGTGAAAAAGCCGAACAAGGAAGACAGCGTGCTGGAAATCGGCTCCTTAAAAATCGACTGCGACGGCAGGAGAGCGTATGTGAACCGCAAGGAAGTGGGACTTACCGCCAAGGAATTTGAAGTGCTGGAGCTTCTCATGCGCAATCCCAATAAGGTCTACAGCCGTGAAAAGCTTCTGCAGATGGTATGGGGCAGCGACTACCCGGGCGACGTGCGCACCGTGGATGTCCATATCCGGAGACTGCGTGAAAAAATAGAGGAATGTCCCGGTGAACCGAAGTTTGTGCACACAAAGTGGGGCGTGGGCTACTATTTCATGAACATGGAATAAGACGGCAGGTAACCGCTTTTTAAATGGAGTAAAGAATGTTAAAGAAAATGGAGCAATGGGGCAGCAAATTTGTAGAAGGCTGCAAACGAATAAAGGGACTCAGGAGCCTCAGGGCCAGAATATTTGTGATTATTCTGGTTGTGGGATGTCTGCCTGGAGTCCTTCTTCGTTATGGAATTATGCAAAACTATGAGCAGCATGCCATAGAACTGCGGACGAATACCGTGCAGACGCAGTTGAAAATCTTAGCCAATCACCTGATACACTACAATTATCTGCAGGATAATTCTTCCGAAGTTATCGGTGCGGAGCTGGACATGCTTTCCAATTTATACGACGGCCGTGTTATTATCATCGGCGGGAACTTCAAGGTGGTAAAGGATACCTACGGTATCAGCGAGGGCAAGACCATTATTTCCGAGGAGGTTATCCGCTCTTTTGACAACCAGAGCATTTCCAATTATGACAGGAAACACGGCTACATAGAAATGACGACACCCATCACGGAAACGGTAACGAATGCGACCGACATGGGCGAAAAAGAGGAAATCGTGGTCAGGGGCGTTATGCTGACCAGCATTTCCACGGACAATATTATGGCGACCATGGATGTGCTGAACCGGAAGGCGTTGATTTTGGAAGCCATTATGCTTTTGGTTATTCTGGCGGTTGCCATGGTGCTTTCCGATGTGCTGACCCGTCCTTTCTCCCACATTACACAGGCTATTAACGAAGTAAAAGCGGGATATACGGACGAAAAAATTTCGGTTCCCGACTATTCCGAAACCATTCATATCGTGGATGCGTTCAATCAGCTTTTAGGCCGCATGAAGGTGCTGGATGATTCCCGGCAGGAATTTGTTTCCAACGTGTCCCATGAACTGAAAACCCCGCTGACATCCATGAAGGTTCTGGCGGATTCCCTGCTTGCCCAGCCGGATGCACCGGCGGAAATGTACCGGGAATTTTTGCAGGACATTACTGCGGAAATTGATCGCGAAAACCAGATTATCACAGACCTGTTATCCCTGGTGAAAATGGATAAAACGGCAGTGGATCTGAATGTTTCCGCCGTAAACATCAATGAACTGACCGAGCTTATCTGCAAACGTCTTCGCCCCATTGCGCGGAAGAAAGATGTGGAAGTGGAATTAACCAGCCTCCGCCCCGTGGTTGCGGAAGTGGATGAAGTGAAAATGACCCTGGTTATTTCCAATCTGGTGGAAAATGCCATTAAGTACAATAAGGAGCATGGCTCCGTGAAAATTACGCTGGATGCCGACCATCAGGTATTTACTCTTGAGGTCAAGGATACCGGTATCGGCATTCCGCAGGATTCACTGGATAAAATTTACGAACGTTTTTATCGTGTGGACAAATCCCATTCCCGGGAAATCGGCGGTACGGGCTTAGGTCTTGCAATTACCAAGAATGCGGTACTGATGCACCGCGGTTCCATTACGGTGTCCAGCCTGGAGGGCGAAGGGACCACCTTTTTGGTAAAGATACCACTGACCCATATCAATTCATAGAAAGGCGAAACGATGAACGGAAAAAATTCTGTTTCTTTGAATAGACCGGCACACCGGAAAAGCTTTCTTTTCAAAGTAATTGCTTTTTTGTGCAGCTTTGTTCTTCTTTTGCCGGGCTGCAACCGTCCGGAGGAAAGAAAGGACGGCAGTGCCAGGGATATTTACTATATCAATACATCGGTAACGGGGCTGGAGCCGCATGAAAAGGAAATTTCGGCGAGAAAGCCGGAGGAGCAGCTTGCGGAAATGATGGAGCTTCTGGCTCAGACACCGGATAAGATGGATTACAAAGCGCCCCTGCAGATGGGCTTTGAGGTGCTTTCCTGCAAAATCGATGAAGGAAGAGTACTGATAGATGTCAGTGACTCCTATACCGCCATGCCCGCCACTACGGAAATCCTGGTGCGTGCGGCGCTGGTGCGGACGGTTACGCAGATTGACGGCATCAAATATGTTATCATCACGGTGAACGGCAAGCAGTTATATGACAATCTGGGCAATGTGGTGGGGCTTCTTTCGGCAGACCAGTTTATCGATAATGCAGGTGATGAAATCAATGCTTACGAAAAAGTCCGGCTGAAGCTTTATTTTGCCAATGCGGACGGCACGGGACTGATTGCCACCAGCCGCACGATTGCCTACAATACCAACATTTCCATAGAAAAACTGGTGGTGGAGCAGTTACTTGCCGGTCCCAATGAGGACGTGGCGGATGTAGCGTTTCCGACGATCAACCCCAATGCCAAGCTGGTCAGCATTTCCGTCAAGGACGGCATCTGCTATGTAAACTTTGACGAAAATTTTCTGACGCAGGTTTATAATGTTTCCACGGATGTAGCGATTTATTCCGTGGTCAATTCACTGGTAGAGCTTAACAACGTCAACAAGGTACAGATTACCATAAACGGCGAAACCAACATCATGTTCCGCGAGAGTGTAAGCTTAAGTACCGTGTTTGAACGCAACCTTAATATTGTAACGACAGCGGAGTAGGTGATTTTATCGTATTCAGAATTCATACAGCGCCGCCCCAAATCCGGCGGCCGCTGTGTCTTTTTCAAGTCTTTCTCATTCTGTTATTAACTCTGTATTCTTTTATTTTCTCATCCCGATTTCCAATCGAATATGAAAACGCAGCAGACAGGCAGGTGGAACTTGCGGGAATTGTTGCCGGTAAAGTCTTAAAGCAAAGCAAAACCGGTGTCCGGACCTATCTGCTGGTAAAAACAGAAAAGTGGCAAATTTGCGGTGGGCAGTCGGAGACACCTCCTGCAAAAGGGTATGTATTATGTGCCGTGGAAAGCGGGATGGGAAAAACGGGGGCACTCCAAGCAAAAGGAGATGTACTTTGCAATGTGAAAACTGAGGCAGGACAAACGGAGCGCAACGTTTCAGGAAGGCAAGGAACTTCATCACAAGACGGCTTGCCCTCCATAGGGAGCCGGGTGCGGATTTCCGGCAGCTTTTCCCTATACACGGAGGCAACCAACATAGGGCAGTTCGATGCAAGAAACTATTATGCTGCCCGGAAAATATACGGGCAGGTAAAGAAAGCTGCCATTGTATACACAGAACCTCCGAATATAATCGGCAGGGGGAAGGAATGCCTGTGGCAGCTTCGCAGGCATCTGGCAGAATCTTTTCTGGAAGTTTACGGAGAAGAAAACGGAGCCCTGCTTGCCGCCATGCTTCTTGGAGAACGGACATTTCTTTCGGAAGAAACCCAGAGCCTTTACAAAGCGGCAGGCGCCCTTCATGTCATTGCCGTATCGGGTCTCCATATCAGCCTTTTAGGGCTGGGGCTGTATCGCCTGCTACGCAGGATATTTGCTTCGCAGGCACCGGCAGCGGTTATCAGTGTCCTTTGCATGGCAGCTTATGTTTTTCTGGTAGGAAATCCTCCTTCAGCAGTACGGGCATTTATTATGTTTGCCATGGGACTGCTTGCCGGATACTGGAAACGGACTCTTGACACACCAACGGCTCTTTCCCTTAGCGCCGCAATTATCTTAATAGGAAATCCCTTCTATATAGGGCAATCCTCATTTCTTTTATCTTTTTTAGCTATTCTTGCCATATCGGTCTTTCAACCGGCACTTAAAGAATGTCTGGCACTCATAAATCCGTACCATTTCCCACTTTCCCGTCTTTTGGGCTCAAGGCGGACTTGGAGATTACATCTTTTGGACTCAAGGAGGAGTTGGAGATTATGTCCTTTGGGCTCAAGGAAGAGTTGGAGATTATGTCTTTTGGGCTCAAGGAAGAGTTGGAGATTATGTCTTTTGGGCTCAAGACAGACTTGGAGATTACGGCATTTGGACCCGCAGAAGGCTCCGGGGGTCTGTCATGAGCTCCTGAAAAAAGTGGGCAATGGACTGCTGAGTTCTTTTTCTGTATGGATAGTGACCCTTCCGGTACAGCTCTTTTTCTTTTCTGAAGTCTCTCTTTTCGGTATTTTCTTTAATCTTCTGATAATTCCGCTTATGGGTGTCATTCTGTTACTGGGAATAGCAGGTCTTTTTCTGAAAGAAATTTTTCACCTTTTCGCCTTTTTAGCGGGCAATGTTTTTACGGATTTGGAAATAACGGTTATAAGCATCTGTAGATACGCAGAGGGGATTTTCTTTGCCATTATCAAGGCAGGCGGCAGTCTGGCGGACAGACTTTCGTTTACAATGTGGACGCCGGGAAAGCCGGTATATGGAAAAATGTTGCTTGCTTTTTGTTTGCTGCTTTTATTCTGTCTGCTTGGAAACCTATCCGAAAACGGGAGGACCTTTCCTGAAAAGTTTTGGAAATACCGGTTAGGAATTTTGCTGGGAGTAATTCTTTTGCTTGCCGGATATCCGGCTCACAATCTGCAGATTACGTTTCTGGATGTGGGGCAGGGGGATGGTATCTGCATGGAGCTGCCGGATGGCAGGGTATACCTGATGGACGGCGGAAGCAGTGATGTGTCAAAGGTAGGAAACTACCGGCTTGTTCCGTTCCTAAAGGCGAAAGGAATACGAAAAATAGATGCTGTTTTCTTAAGCCACGGGGATACGGACCACATAAACGGTATTGCAGAGCTTCTGGAAGAAAAGCAGATATCCATAGACTGTGTTTGTCTGCCCGCGGGAGCGGAGCAGGAGGAGTTTGCGGAAATAAAAGATCTTGCCCGGGCACGGAATATTTCCGTAAGGACAATTCAGGCGGGAGATTTCTGGGAGAATAACGGGACAAAGTTTTGGTGCTTAAATCCGGCGGACGTGACGGAAAGCGGGAATGCAGCATCCGTGGTTCTTTACATGGAATATCAGAATTTTTCCATGCTTCTTACAGGGGATCTGGAGGGTGAGGGAGAAAAGAGTGTGGCGGCTTTATTGAGGTCAAATGCCATTACCGGTATCTCGGTTCTGAAAGTGGCGCACCATGGTTCTAAAAATTCTACCAAAGAAGAATTTCTGCGGCAGTGCAGTCCCTCAGTTGCGGTTATCTCCTGCGGCGAGCACAACACCTATGGGCATCCCCACAAAGAAACCCTGGAGAGACTTAACGATATGGGAACCGCCGTTTACCGGACCGACTGCAGCGGAGCCGTACAGATAACAGTGAACGGAAGCCGCATGAAGGTGACGGAATACAGAAGGAGGTGATGAAAAAAATTAAAATGGGTACTGGGAGGAAAAATGAGTTTACATACCCAAAGAATTTTAAGCAAATGGGTACAGAGTGAGAAAACACTTCTTCATACCCAAGATCTTAAAAGAAAATGGGTACAGAGAGAAAAAACAATCCCCCATACCCAAAGAACTATAAAAAAATGGGTACAGAGAGAAAAAACAATCCTTCATACCCAAACACCTCAAAACAAATGGGTATAGCGAGAGAAAACAAACAGCAGTACCCAGCAATACATAAACAATTAAAGAGAAAGACACAGCCGAGATTGCATGGCTGGTTGAGGAGAAAAAAGTGTTTAATAATTATGAACAAATAAAAAGAAGAATCGATAGTATTCAGGAGGAATTAAAACATATTGAGAAATTAAAGAAGGAATTTCCCAAAGAGAATCTGATATGTGCGAAAAACAATCAATATTATAAATGGTACCTGAGAACAGAGGCAGGAACAACGTATCTTCCCAAACAAAATAAAGATATGGCACAAAAATTAGCATTAAAGAAATACTATCAATTACGGGAAAACGAATTGAAAGTAGAATTAGAGGCATGTAGGGCATATATGAAAAAGGTAAAGTTTTATAATGAAAATGCAGATGATTTATTGGGGCATGAAGAATACAGCAAGCTTTTAGGGCAGTCTGTATACTCCGTAAAACAAGAATTACAGGAATGGATGGCGGAAGAATACGACAGATGCCGAATTCACCCGGAAAATCTGATAGTAAAGGCAACCCGGGGAAAATATGTAAGGTCAAAATCGGAGGCTATCATTGATAAGTTACTGTTTAATGCAGGAATTCCTTTTCGGTATGAAGACAAACTGGTTTTAGGGAATAATACGATTTATCCTGATTTTACGGTAAGGCATCCCCGGACAGCGGAATATTATTACTGGGAGCATTTTGGATTGCTGGACGATCCCAAATATGTAAGTGAGTCGGTATGCAGAAAAATCAAATTGTATTCGGATAATGGAATTATACCTTCGGTAAATATGATTTTTACATTTGAAACGAAAAGTCACCCATTAAGCATCGAAACTGTGGAACAAATTATTCGGGAATATTTTTTATAAGGTGCCTCCGTTTATTTTCCGTTGCATAGCATCGGCCTCTTTGCAAACATCCGGTCAGGTGGTAAAATAAAAAAGAAAAACCACTCGAAAGCAGGGAGATTACCATGTGGTTATTGTATGCTTTTTTGTCGGCGTTGTTTGCCGGACTAACATCCATTCTGGCAAAATGCGGTATTAAGAAAACGGATTCCGGTGTGGCAACGGCAATCCGGACAATAGTAGTTCTGGTTTTTTCCTGGATAATGGTGTTTATAGTGGGGGCACAGGGAGAAATAGGAAGCATTACCATGAAAACATGGATATTCCTGATTTTATCCGGTTTAGCGACAGGAGCCTCCTGGCTCTGCTATTTCAGGGCGCTGCAGATAGGGGATGTAAATAAAGTCGTGCCGATTGACAAATCAAGCACCATTCTGTCCATTTTGCTTGCTGTGATTTTATTCCGGGAGAGCATCAGCATACAAAAAATGATTTTCGTAATCATGATTGCTGTGGGAACCTTTCTTATGATAACAAAAAAGAAAGCAGCCATACAAAAAAATCCGGAACGAAAGGCAAAATGGCAGGGCGGCTGGCTGGTTTATGCGGTTCTGTCCGCTGTGTTTGCCAGCCTGACATCCATTCTCGGAAAAATCGGTGTGGAGGGTATCCATTCCAATCTGGGAACGGCAATCCGTACCGTGGTGGTTCTGATAATGGCATGGGTGGTTGTTTTTGTGACCGGAAAACAGGAAACGGTAAAAAATATCGAAAAGAAGGAAATGGGATTTATCTGTCTGTCAGGTCTTGCTACGGGAGCCTCCTGGCTCTGTTATTACAAGGCGCTCAAAGACGGTGTGGCGAGTGTTGTCATTTCAGTGGATAAATTAAGCATGCTAATTGCCATTGCCTTTTCCTACCTTGTTTTTAAGGAAAAGCTGACGGGAAAAGCACTGGCGGGACTTGCCCTGATTACAGCGGGGACACTCCTTATGGTGGTCTTTCCCTGAAACGAGGTGCGAAGGGTGAACGGCGATAAAAGAGGAACAACCGGGCAACCGCATGATATAAACAGTTGCAAAAGTAGAAAGATAACGGAAGGAGAAACACATGAGAACGGGAAATGAGAGAAAGAAAATAGTAAAGGAACTGCTGGACGTAACGGACAAGGAATTTACGGACGAAGAGCTGATACATGAACTGATAGCCACGAACATTACCATGGATAATAAGAAAGAGGAAAAACTGTCCCTCGGGCAGAGGGCGTCCGATGCCGTGGCAAAGTTTGCGGGAAGCTGGGCATTTATATTCAGCTTTATAGCGGTGATGTTAATCTGGATGATTGTCAATCTGCTGCTGGCATCCAGGGCGTTTGATGCCTATCCGTTTATTCTGTTAAATCTGGTGTTATCCTGCATTGCAGCCATACAGGCGCCCCTTATTATGATGAGTCAGAACAGACAGGAAGCAAAGGACAGGGAACGGGCGGAAAACGATTACAAGGTCAATCTGAAAAACGAATTGATTATTGATGATCTGCACAGGAAGATGGATCTGATTCTGGAAAACCAGCGAAAGCTGAACCGCAGACTGGATGAGTGGGAACAAAAACAGTAGCAGCATAAAAAGTGACCGAAAAATCTTGTCACTGAAAAAAAGTTGTGTTATAGTACGGTTAGACGAGAGCAACCGACATGAAACAGTTGCCCATCTGCAGAACCAAGGAGGAAATTGTTATGTTTAAGAATTTGAAAAAAATGGATAAAAAAGCAACAGGGCTTTTCGCGGCAGGCGTGCTGTTCGGAACAGCTGGTATTAAAATTCTTTCCAGCAAGGATGCAAAAAAGTTTTACACACAGTGTACAGCAGCTGTTCTTCGTGCCAAGGAATGCGTGATGAAAACCGTCAGCACCGTACAGGAAAATGCAGAAGACATCTACGCAGGAGCAAAACAGATTAACGAAGACAGGGCTGCAGCGGAAGAAGAATTTATTTCAGAAGACGAATTTGAAGATGAAGAGTCTCGGGAAGCAGATTCTGTTGAAACAGAAGCAAAAGACGCAGAATAAAACCAAAAAGATGCCTGCAGGATCGCCTGCAGGTGTTTCTTTTTGCTTTAGTGGAATTATGTTGCTGAAGCGACCCGCCGCAGGCGGAAAACAAACACGGAAAAGTTCTGTGTCGGGCAGGCGTAAAAGATATGGAAAGTGGGATGAAAATCAATGCGGTTTGTTTTGAAACACGAAATCAGAGGCAGAATGAGACTTCATGCCTTACAGAATAGAATGAGCTTTGCACAGGCGGATACCCTGCAATATTACTTAGAGCAGCAGGACATGATAGAGTCTGTCAAAATCAACGAGCGCACCTGCGATGTCGTAATAACGTATAACGGCAGCAGGGAAGGCGTTATTTCTATAGTAAAGAAGTTTTCCTATGAAAAAATACAGGCTCCGGCGGAATACATTAAAAATTCCGGCAGAGCATTAAACCATGAATATTGGGACCGTCTGGTGGAAAAAGTAGTGCTTCACTACGGCAACAAAATTTTTCTGCCCATGCCGGTGCGGACGTTGATTACGACCGTGAAATCCGTAAAATATATATGGAACGGTCTATGTACACTGTGCAGAGGTAAGATTGAAGTGCCGGTACTGGATGCAACGGCTATCGGCGTTTCCGTTTTCAGGGGCGATATTTCCACGGCGGGTTCCGTCATGTTCTTACTCGGTGTGGGTGAAATCTTAGAGGAATGGACACACAAGAAGTCCGTAGGTGACCTTGCCAGAAGCATGTCCTTAAATGTGGGAAAAGTATGGCTTGTAAAGGACGGACAGGAGATACAGGTAGCTGCCAATCTGATAAAGCCGGGCGATTTTGTCCGCGTGCATATGGGCAATGTCATACCGTTTGACGGTGAGGTAACGGAAGGCGAGGCCATGGTAAATCAGGCATCCCTTACCGGCGAGTCCGTGCCCGTTGCAAAGAAGGCGGGCGTGACGGTATATGCCGGAACCGTTGTGGAAGAGGGCGAAATTACTCTTTGCGTCAAGGAGGCAAACGGCTCCAGCAAGTACGAAAAGATTATGACCATGATAGAGGAGTCCGAAAAACTGAAATCCTCCCTGGAAAGCAAGGCGGAGCATTTAGCGGACAGACTGGTGCCCTATACCTTTTTAGGTACCGGACTGGTATGGCTCTTTACGAGAAATGTGACGAAGACCATTTCCGTACTGATGGTGGACTTTTCCTGCGCACTGAAGCTGGCAATGCCGCTGACCGTGCTTTCCGCTATCCGGGAGGGCAGCAGCCATGATATGACCGTAAAAGGCGGCAAATATCTGGAAGCCATGTCGGAAGCGACTACCATTGTATTTGATAAGACGGGAACCCTTACCAAGGCGCAGCCGACTGTGGTGGACGTGGTTTCCTTTGACGGACAGGAGCCGGACGAACTTTTGAAAATCGCCGCCTGCTTAGAGGAGCATTTTCCTCATTCCATGGCGAAAGCGGTTGTGAAGGCGGCAGCTGACAAGCATCTGGAGCATGAGGAAATGCACTCTAAGGTGGAGTACATTGTGGCACACGGCATTTCCTCCCACATCGGCGAAAAGGAAGTAATTATCGGCAGTTACCACTTTGTGTTTGAAGACGAAGGAGCAAAAATTCCGGAGGGTAAAGAAGCATTGTTTGAAGCATTGCCGGCGGAGTATTCCCATTTGTATATGGCAATCGACAATTCCCTGGCAGCCGTTATTTCCATCGAGGACCCGCTGCGGAAGGAAGCGTCCGAAGTCATTCGCAGCTTAAAGAAGCTGGGATTTGAAAAGGTAGTCATGATGACCGGTGACAGTGACAGAATTGCCCGCAATATCGCGGATAAAGTCGGTGTGGACGAGTATTATTCCGAGGTACTGCCCGAAGATAAGGCACGTTTTGTAGCAAAAGAAAGAGAGGGCGGCAGAAAGGTTGTCATGATTGGAGACGGCATCAACGATTCTCCGGCGCTTTCCGAAGCGGATGTTGGTATTGCCATCAGTGACGGCGCCGAAATCGCAAGGGAAATTGCGGATGTGACCGTCGGAGCGGACAGCCTTGACGAAATCCTGACACTGAAACGGTTAAGCGATGCCATGATGAAGCGAATCCACAAGAATTACCGAATGATAGTCGGCATCAACACGGCACTGATTGTGCTGGGCGTAGCCGGTATTTTCCCGCCGACCACTTCGGCTCTCTTGCATAATACGTCCACCATTTTCATCAGCTTAAAGAGCATGAAAAATCTGCTGAAGGACGAAGAAAACAAGTAAGTTCCGCAGCCGAAAGCATAATAAATTTTTTTTATCCCTAAAGTTAATCCTTTTTTTTACGATATATACTATGTGAGAACAGAAAAGGTATGCGTAGAGAAAGGAGGAGACCGGTATGCGTATTGAAGCATATAATCAGGTACAGCAGTTGTATCAGACCAAAAGACCGTCCCGTATCAAGGGCAGCATGGGTGTGACAGGTACCGACACCGTACAGATTAGCAGCATGGGAAAGGATTTCCAGACTGCAAAGACGGCTGTCAAGGCAGCACCTGACGTCAGGGAAGACGTGACGGCTCCGATTAAAGCAAGCATAAACAGCGGCACTTATGAAGTGAGCAGTGAAAGCTTTGCAGAAAAGTTACTGAAAAAATATGAAGAAACGAGGTAATTCCGGTGGCCAGTCTTATTGAAAACCTGATAAGTGTATTAGAGGGCGAAGCAGCAGAGTACGACAAGCTGCTGGAATTATCAACCAGAAAAACACCGGTGATTGTAGCCGGCAATCTGGAAGAATTACAGCGCATCACGGATGATGAGCAGGAAGTGGTAAACCGCATTAACCGCCTCGACAATGAAAGAAGCGAAGTGATGACGGATATTGCCAACGTTATGAACAGGGATGTCAAAACTTTAAAATTAGCGACACTCGTAGAGCTTTTAAGTCAGAGACCGCAGGAAAGCAGGCGGCTTGCAGAGGTGCATGACCGGTTAAAAAGCGTGACCGGCAACATGCAGAGAGTGAATGAGCAGAACAAAGAGCTGATTGCCCATTCTCTGGAAATGATTGACTTTGATCTGAACCTTCTGCAGGCAATGAAAGCAGCACCGGAAACGGCAAATTACGACCGCGGTGCCCACAATGCCGGCGGACTGATGGGAAGCGACAGGGGAAGCTTTGATGCCAAGAGCTGATGAAGAAAGAGAAAGAAGCCGGTGACGGTGTTCCCTTTGTTATGCTTCATCAGATGCTGTGCATAGCATGAGGTGATTTTTATGCCACTGATGGGTAGTTTATATATAGGTGCATCCGGTCTGCAGTCCGGACAGAATGCATTAAATACAACAGCACACAATCTTACAAACATAGATACAACAGGGTTTACCAGACAGCAGACCCTGCTTTCTTCCAAACGATATATTACCATTTCCAAAAACCCCGCCGCTGTTTCCGACCAACAATACGGTATCGGGGTAAATTTGTCTGCGGTAAGACAGGTAAGGGATTATTTTCTGGATCAGACCTATCGCAAGGAATCCGGCAGAAGCACGTTTTATGAAGCATCCACCGATGTCCTCGGCGAAGTGGAAAATGTGCTCGGCGAGCTGAACGGTGAGGATTTCCAGACATCCTTAACGAACCTCTGGACAGCCGTCCAGGAGCTTTCCAAGGATCCTTCCAGCTCCGTTACACAGGGGCTTCTGGTACAGCGCTCTGCAGAATTCATCAACAGAGCCAATGCGGTTTATCAGGATCTTACCAATTACCAGGACAATCTGAACAAACAAATCAAAGAGAAAGTTACCACCATCAATCAATACGGAAAACAGATACAGGCGTTGAACGACCAGATTCGGAAAATCGAATGCGGCGGTATTGAGCATGCCAACGACCTTCGGGATACCAGAAACCAGATTCTGGATGAGCTGGGTAAGCTCTGCAAAATGACCTATTCCGAAGACTCCACGGGAAATGTATCGGTACGGATTGAAAATTCCGATTTTGTACGAGGCGACCTGTTTTATGAAATAGGTCTGGATGCCAGCGATGCTACCGGTTTCTATACGCCGTTCTGGATAAAGGATGCGGAGTACACCGTATTGGCGGACGGTACGAAAAAATATAATATCGAGGGTGCACAGGTTTTCAATTTAGACCAGACGGTTTCCTCTTCCCTGGATACGGATATCGGCGGACTGAAAGCGCTGCTTCTGGCAAGAGGCGACCACAGATCCAATTACACCGATATAAACAACAATTACGACAGTATTTCCCAGTCCATTGTGATGAATGTGCAGGCGGAGTTCGACCAGATGATTCACCATGTGACGACCAAGATAAACAGCATTCTGGCAGAGGTTTACGACCCTTCAAGAGGTTATATGTGTGACAAGGACGGCAGTCCCCTGCAGCTTTTCCAGAAGGTTACCACGGACGGTTACGAAAAGGTAACGGATGCCGGCGGCAATGTAACATGGAAATATGCGGAGGAGGACCCGGCCCGCACGGACACTTTATATACACTGGGCAATCTGCAGGTCAATGCAAACCTGTTAAGAGAGCCGTCCATGCTGAGTTTCAAAAAGGCAGACGGTTCCGCCGATTACGATACAACGGACAAACTGAAAGCGGCTTTTACGGATGAAAGCTATACCTTAAATCCCAATGTTCTTAAGAAAACCACATTCGTGGACTATTATAAGGATCTGGTTTCCCAGGTAGCCAATACCGGTTCGGCATTCCGGAATATTTACGAAAACCAGCAGACGACCGTGGAAGCCACCTACAATGCCAGAGAGCAGATTGTGGGCGTTTCTTCCGAAGAAGAGCTCTCCAATATGATTCGTTTTCAGAACGCCTATAATGCATCCAGCCGTTATATCAACGTAATCAACGAGCTTTTGGAGCACATTATTTCCACACTGGCAGTATAGTACAGATTAAAAGAAGGGAGGCATCGGGATGCCATCACAGTTTTTTGGATTGAATATTGCATACAAAGGTCTGCTGGCCTCCAATGCATCGCTGAATACTACATACAACAACATTTCAAACGAACAGACGGAAGGCTACAGCAGACAGCAGGCAGTGCAGCAGGCAAGCCCCGCTATCCGCGTATTCCAGACCTATGGATGTGCCGGTTCCGGTGTAGATACGGTTTCCATTGAAAGAGTCCGGAATGAGTTTTACGACCGCAAGTACTGGAATGCCAATACCAGCTACGGCGAATACAATATGAAGCAGTATTACATGGCGCAGATGGAAACGTACTTTAAGGATGACAGTACGACCATGCCGGGTTTCAAGACCATTTTTGATGAGTTTGCTGTAAAAGGGCTGCAGGCAGTGCTTACCAATCCCTCCAGCGCGGATACGAAAACCCAGTTCATTGGTTATGCCGAGAGTCTTACCACCTATTTTAATGGTATGGCAGGCAATCTGGAAACCATGCAGAAGGATGCCAACGATGAGATCAAATCCAAGATAGAGGAAATCAATTCCATTTCCAGTGAAATTGCTACCTTAAATAAACAGATAAATGTCATTGAGCTGACCGGTAGCAAGGCAAATGAGCTGCGTGACAGAAGAACGCTTCTTTTGGACCGGCTTTCGGAAATTGCTTCCGTTACAACGGAGGAGTACCCGATTGTGGATGCCAACAACCCGGAAAGAGAGACCGGAGCCCACCGCTTTATCATCAGAATTAACGGCGGTCAGGTGCTGGTGGACGGCAACGACAGCAGACAGCTTGCCTGCGTGGCAAGAACTACCTATGAAAAGGTAAACCAGACCGATATTGACGGTCTTTACAATGTAATCTGGACGGACGGACAGGAGTTTAACCTGTATGACAGAACCCTGGGCGGAAGCCTGCAGGGACTGGTGGAAATGCGCGACGGCAATAATATCGAGAGCTTTTCCGGTACGGTGACGGCTACCGGCAAGAAGGATGTAACGGACGATAAAGGTGTCACAAAGTCCCACGATACCGTGACGGTAGAGGTAACAAAAGCATACCTGAAGGATTTGAATAAGTGTAATCTTTCCGACAACGGCGGCAAAATCAAATTAGGAAATCAGGTGTTTTATTATGATTCCTGGTCCTATACCTGCAGCTATGACGCAAACGGAAAGCCGGCGTATTCCTACACATTTGTGATTTCCGATGAAACCTTAAATGACAGAAATCTGACAAATGACAGAGTGGGGATGGCAGCATCGGTGGGAGAAAGCATTGATTATCAGGGTATTCCCTATTACATGCAGCAGATGAATGAATGGGTCCGCACCTTTTCCCAGAAGTTCAACGACATTCTGAACAGCGGTTACGACGCATACGGCGCAAGCGGCAACAACCTGTTTTCCGCGGACCATGCAACGGACGGAGAACAGTATGCGTTTGACAAGGCATTCCGCTATGATTTGCAGAAGGACGGCACCATGACTGTGGATATGACGGATGACAGCTACCACAGGATGACTGCCAAGAATTTCAATATCCTGAAGGCTATGGTGGATGACTGCAACCTGCTTGCAACCAAGAAAAAAGCATCCGACGGCGTGGAGCAGAGCGACCTTCTGAATGAAATCAAGGACATGATGAACGATAAGGACAAGATGGGATTTCGCGGTAGCACAGCCGGAGAGTTCTTACAGTGTGTGCTTTCCGATGTGGCGTTAAATGCCAGCAATGCCAATACGTTCTACAAGAACTATAAAAATATTGCGGGAAGCATTGATACCCAGAGAACTTCCATTTCCGGCGTGGACGGTGATGAAGAAGCCATCAATCTGGTAAAATACCAGAACGGTTACAATTTAGCTTCCAAAATGGTGCAGACACTGACGGAAATCTATGACCGGCTGATTTTACAGACAGGCGTATAAGGAAGTGCCGGATAAATAAAGGACATTACGCCTGCTGATTACGGAAGGACAGGAAAATTATGAGAATTACAAACAAAATCATGCAGAACAACAGCCTTAGCAACATCAATATGAATAAGGTGCTGGAAGATAAACTGAATACACAGATGTCTACCAAGAAGAAAATCACAAAGCCTTCCGACGACCCCGTTATTGCCATCCGTGCGCTGCGTCTGCGCGGAAACGTAACGGAAGTGACACAGTATTATAAGAAAAACATTCCTGATGCCAACAGCTGGCTGGAGGTAACGGAGGGCGCTCTTAAAAAGACATCCGATATTATCACCAATATGATTGGACAGGTGACAAAGGGCGCCAACGGCGACCAGCCCTCCGATGTGCGGGAGATTATTTTAGAGCAGCTCAAAGCATTGCGGAATGAAGTATATTCTACGGCGGATGTGGACTATGCCGGCAGATATGTGTTTGCCGGATACAGGACCGATACATCCATCAGCTTTATTGCGGCGGAAAAGAAGGAGTACACCATTACCGAACAGCTTGATACCTCCGCCATGGATGATGTGACCTACATCAAGACCACGGCGACCAATGCAGCCGGTGACACGGTGGACATCAACGACATCAATTCCACAAACTACAACAATATTGATGTTTCCGAAAATGACATTATCTCATCCACCGTACACAGAATTCGTTTATCCTATGACAACTTAAGCGACGGCATGGTGCCGGCTCTTACCAGAGTAACCGGTAAGGATGCGGACGGCAATATTACCACCGAGGAGATTGTGCCGGCAGCCAATGTGGAAACCGTGTCGTACCATGCGTCTCCTTCCGCCTATGAACTGGTGGCACAGAATCCAGATAAGGCTTATTTCATTCCCGAAACCGGTGAAATGCTTCTGGGAGATAATGTTTACCGGACCATGTCGGCCTATAAGGACGATGCCACCACGGCAACCGTGAATGAAGGAGAAATCCGCATCACGTATCAGAAGAATGAATGGCTGAAGGGAGATTTACGTCCCGAACATTATTTTGCCTGCACATCCACGGATGACAACGGTGTGACAACCGATTACAATCAGGAGTACCTTGATGGCTCCGATGTGGAAAAACAGGTTATCGAATATGATGTAGGCTTCAACCAGACCATCCGTGTCAACACCACGGCAGACGAGGTATTTAAGCCCGGAATCGGCAGGGAAACAGATGATTTAGTCCGTGCACTGGAAGATGTGCAGAGTCTGGAAAAGGTAGTCGGCAATTTAGACACCATGGTGAAGAGCGAAACGGACGAAACCAGGAAAGCCACGCTGCAGAAACGACTGGATGCGGCAAACAAAGCGCTTACCTTATCCAAAGACAAGATGCAGAAAATGTTTGAAAGCGGACTGACAGCCATGCAGGGATATCTGGATGCCAACAATCTGGCAATTACCCAGTGCGGTACCAGAGGCTCCAAGCTTGAGCTGATTGAAAACCGTATGAAGGACCAGAAGACGACCTTTGAAACCCTGCAGTCCGAAAACGAAGATATCGATATCGAAGAAGCAACCATTCAGATGAAGGGAGCCCAGCTCACTTATACGGCATCCCTTATGGCAGCCAGCAAAATTTTGCAGACCAACCTGCTGTCATATCTGTAAGGCATAATTGGGGTTCCACCCACAAAAGAAAGGATGGAGAGTATGAGAGTAAACACAAGAATTTTTGGGGAAGTTGAAATTGAAGAAGAAAAGCTGATTACGTTTCCGGACGGTATTATCGGATTTCCGAATTTACAGAAATTCGCTTTGATTTATGATGAAGAAAAGGGTGTGCATGCCGGTATCCGCTGGCTGCAGTCCATGGAAGAGCCGGGCTTTGCCCTGCCGGTTATGGATCCGCTGGCCGTTTCCGCCGAGTACAACCCTGAGGTGGAAGACGCCCTGCTCAGTGAACTGGGAGAAATCAGGGACGAAGACCTTCTGGTGCTGGTAACCGTTACCGTACCTTCCGATATTAAGAAGATGAGCGTCAACCTGCGCGGTCCCATCATCATTAACACCCGTACCCGCAAGGCATGCCAGGTCATCGTGGAAGGTGACACCTATGCTGTCAAGTATCCGATTTACGATATCTTGCAGGCAGGAAAGGAAGGTAAATAATATGTTAGCCTTATCCCGCAAGAAAAATGAAGCCATTGTCATTGACAACAATATTGAAATTACCATTCTGGAGGTGAAGGGCGACCAGGTAAAAATCGGCATCAACGCACCGAAGGAAGTGCCTGTTTACCGCAAAGAGGTTTATATGCAGATTCAGGAGTCCAACAAGGAAGCCGTGAATCCGGAAGGTCTGGAAGCACTGAAAAATTTGATGAAATAAGACCGATTATGCAGTCAGTATAAAAAACAAAGAAAAGGATGACGGAGGTTGTCCTTTTTTTGTTTTTTACAATAAAATTCATGGTAATCTATACCGGATAATGATATAATCGGGATAAGTCTTTTTATTAAAAAATGAGATATGACGGGACTTTATGAAGGAGGGTATTTACATGAAGAACAAACGGAAAATCAGGGTAATGGCATGGATTTTAACCGTTGTGATGCTTATGACATCACTGGGATTGGATGCATTACCCGTCATGGCGGCGCCAGTCGAAGGCCTTACTTATGATGTGAGTTTTGATACATCATTTACTACGGCGGAAATGACATTCACACTGCAGACAATAGGAGATGAGGCTCCAAGCGGAAGCAATAATGTGGATATTTTTATCAAGCCATCCGGAGTGAATGAGTATCAGCAGATTGGCTGGTATGAGGGATTGACGGACAACCGGCTTGTTTTTTCGGATATAAAGTACCAGTATCAGCCGCTGACACCGGGGACAACCTATGATGTAGAAATAGTACTCCGGCACGACAATCAGACGATTGGGGCGGCGGATACTTCCTTTACCACAAAACCGGTGACGATTACCTGCGAGGAAAAGCAGATTACCTGGTTTTCGGCAGAATACAGCCTGTCGGTTGCACAAAAGGAGGAACTGGTAGCAGCAGGTATTACCACCTTAAAGGCGTACCCTTATATTCAGGAAAAAGGCGGGGAACTGGTGAAAGCCAATGTAGGCGGTGACGGCATTGATGTGCTGAACGGCAATATGCTGCTTAGGAATCTGAAGGATGATACCGAATATACGGTGTATTTTGCCGGACTGCGGGATAAAGCAGAACCCTGCCTTTCCCAGTTTACGTTTAGGACCAGCAAAGATACCCGCAATATTAAATTGCTTTCCGATGAAATCCAGTACTGCTATGCGGACTTTACCGTGGCAGTAACCGGCGGACGGGATGACGTGGAAACCAAGAGCTATCTTTTCTTACGGAAAAAAGGAGAAACCGGCTGGAGAAATCAGAAGCAGAGCGATGCCAAAGAAGCATTCACCAAAGAATTCCGGATGAACGAGCTGGAGCCGGTTACCGAATACGAATATGCGCTTGCAATCGGAGACGACTGGAATATCAACGACCCGGATCAGATTACCAAGGACGGACATAAAATTACCGGTTCTTTTACCACTCCGGACGACCCGAGGGAACTGACAAGCGTCTGCAGTGCCGGATACCGGACGGCTCTTATTCGGGCAGGGTATACGGGAAATAATTTAAACGGTGTGATGAGCGCTGTTCATGTATTTGTCAGAGAAAAGGGTACGGAAAAATGGACGGAGAAAAAAGATGGCTCTTATGATACGGGCAACAGCTTTGCTTTTGTGTTCACAGACCTGAAAGAGGATACCGAATATGAGTACCGCATCATTCTGAATTCCAAGTGGGACGGCACCACGGCGGATGACAGTGTACGTCCGCTTCAGTATAATGAGGGCAGTTTTAAGACAGATGTGTGCCGGTATACGTTAAAGGTGACACCGGATACCGAAAAGAGTCTGTATAACAAAGAATATCTGCAGGTACAGCTGGAGGGCAGCAAACAGGACAGAAGTGTAACCCTGGAGCTGCATTTTAACAACGATGCGGAAAAAACGGTCAGCCTGTACCGGGACGAGGCGTACAAAGATACCTTTTCCATAAAGGGACTTGCTTCCGACACCACCTATTATGTGACGGAGTATTCCCTTTATGTGGATGAGTTCGGCGAACATGTCTGCATTAAGCAGGCAGCGTGCGGGGAAGAAGAGTATTCCTTCCATACCCCTGCGGCAACGGCGCCGGATTATGTAAAATTTGAGAAAGAAGAAATTTATCTGAATGCCTCCCAGGCGGAAGAAGAAAATGTGGGAAATGTGACCTTAAAGCCGCTTGTAAATGACGGCGCTTCCGACGAAATGCTCTGGAAGTCGAAGAATCCCGAAGTGGCAACGGTGGATGAAAACGGCAAGGTTACCGCAGCTGCGGTGGGCGAAACCGAAATTACGGCAACCTCGAAATACAACAAAGAGGTTACGGCAACGGTGAAGGTTTTTGTGGACAGCGTGGAAGCTGTTTATGCGGAAAACGGAAACGCAGTCGGGGATGAAGTGGTAAAAGGCTTAAAGGGAACACAGTCGGAAGCCATTGTGCTTACCCGTAAAAATGCGGAAACCGGTGAAACGGAAAATGTGCCGGTGACCGGTTATACTGCGGAAAGAAGCAGTGTGGTAAATTATGATATAAAGACAAATACCATTACATTCGGTACGGTAGGAACCGCAAAGTTGTATCTGTACGCCGGTGAGTATAAGGTAAGAATTCAGACGGAAAGCTATGTCCGGACGGCAGGCTTCTATGTTTCTTCTCTTTCTAATGACCGCTATCCGGCAGTGGAAAGTACAGAGAATACCTATGATATTGCTGCAAACCAGAGTTATCAGATAAACTTAAAGGCCCTTGACGGCTCCGATATTACCGACTACAGCAATTTTAAGATTGCGGTGGAAAACGATGCAAACGGATGCGTGGAGACGGACGGTGATACCTTTATACTAACGGCAAAAAGCATTACGGCAGCACCGGTGAAAATCACGGTTTCTCCCAAGGCGGGCACCGCATATGACAACGAGTATTATGAGGATGCGGTTTTCTATGTAAATGTAAAAGCACTGCCGGAAGAAAACGAACCGGATATGTATGTTTATACCAATGTGGACAAATTCCTTTCCGATGTAGACTTAAAAGACGGCTGGAAATGGGAAAACGAAAAGTTGGCTTTATATGCGCTCCGGAAAACACAGACCTATGACTTCACGGCTTATTATGCGGGAGATGACAAATATCCGGCAACGCAGACCATAAAAGTGGCGCTTGCGGAAGTAAGCAATCTGACAGTGGAAGACGTAAGCCGCACAGGTTATCATGTAACGGCGGACGGCACGGATAAGATACTGGTGAAGGTCAGCTTCTCCTATGCGGGAGAGGTGAAACAGGATGATTTATCCGCTTATCTGAAAGCAGACGGAGAAGACTGCGTCATTGCGTGCAAGGAGTATGATAACGGCTATGCCATCTACGAAGTGAGTGCAAAGAAAGCAGGAAATTATGTACTGGAGGCAGGTGTACAGTCCGGTTTATACGGCAGCTCCCTTACCGGCAAAACGATTGTACTGCAGGCAACGGAGGAACCCTGTGTAAGAAGCATTAAGGTGCAGAACACCTCCGTGGAACCGGCGGAATTTCTGGAAGACGACGAAATCCTTCTGGATGCATCCAAGGACATTAAGACGTCTGTAAATCTGAAGGCGGTTACCTATGATTATACAGAAACGGAAATGACGGCGCCCAAGTTAATCTGGACATCTACGGACAAGAGCGTGGTACAGGTTACGGCAGATAAGAAAGACACACAGAAAGCAGTGCTTTTAGTGAAGGGCGAAGGCAATGCCGTTATTACCGTGAAGAGTGCGGATGCGGCGGGAGCAAGCTACTCCTTCGCAGTGGAAGTGAAGAACCTTGCGCCCCGTGTGGAAGGAACCAGGGTTTCCGTGAATACGGCGCTGGATTATACGGTTTCCGAAGGACGCAGCATTGCCTACCGTTTCTACGGCTATACCGAAATCGTAGAAGCCTATGACAATGCGGTTACGGACTGGGCATTTTACAAAAAGACCCAGAAAACCTTTGAAAAGGAAAAAGAAGCCGGTCTGCAGGCAACGGACTTTACCTTCTATGAGAGACAGGGAGAGGGAGAAAAGAAGGACATTCTGGCGATGCCCGTGAACCCGGATTTAAAGAGCGGTAAATATGAGCTGTGGCTGGCGGTAACCACCGAAGCGGGCGAGGAGGTTTATTCCTATCCGGTAACGGTGACGGTTATCAATAAGAACGTAAAGGTAAGTGCGGTATCCGACAATATCAACCTGTTCTACATGGTCAGTGACAACGGCAACATTATGTTTACCTTTAACGGAGATTATATTGACGCACCTACGGTAAACTGGACGGATGATGCGGACAAAGCTCTCGGCTTCAATATCAGTAAATACGTTTACTATGATAACACAAAGAAAAAATGGTGCGCTAACGTGGATACCACGGAGCTGGAAATGGAAGGTAAAGCACCGGCTGCCGGCACCGCAACCGGAACCCTGGAATTAACATTCAGGGGTTACCGCAACACGGTAAAGGTAAATAAGTTCAAAATCAAATACTGCTATAAGCTTCCGGGTATTGTGACGATGAGCGCAGCCACGGTCATCAATACGGAATGCGGTATCGATAAGGCTTCCTTCTATCTGTACCAGAAGGATGCCAAGATGAGAATAACCTACAAAAATGAAGAAAATAAATATTGCTACAACTCTTATAAGTGCAACATAGAAGAGGTAGAGCTGGCTCCCACATCCTACTACAGCGAGTATATGGAATATGTGTATACCGGTGTAAATAAGAAGGAAAATGTGGTGATTACCCTCCGCTCCGATTACTGGAGAGAAAAGGTGGAGGTAAAGCACACCATCAACAATGTGGCGCCTGTTCTTATTCTGGAGAAGCCGGCCATGACATTTAACTGGAACCTTCCCGGAACGGATACCACGGTATTCAAGGTAAGAAACGCCCAGAACGGTGCGGTCTTAAAGGATGTCATCATTACCGGAAAAAATGCAGCCGCCCAGAAGCTTCTTGATGAGAATGTATTTACGTTCTCCCTGAAGGAAAATAAGTATCTGGATGTGAAACTGAATTCCCTGCAGGCGCTGAACAAGAAATTTAAGGACGGCAGTTACGGTTTTACGGTGACACCGGTATTTGTAAGCAGTGTGACCGGCAAGGAGGTGACCGGAAAGCCCTGTGTGCTGACGGTTAAGACGACGTCCAAGGCGCCCGAGGTCAATTTATCGGCGTCCGGAAGTATCGATATTGCCAGATATCCGATGTACGACAGTTGGGAATTCTACAAAAACGCGGTGAAACTGAAATACAGTTTCAAGAACGTAAACAGCAATTACGAAGAAATCGGCAGGGAAGTAATCGGCGACTATGCGGACTATTTTGAAATCTGGTGGAGCGATCCCGGACAGGGATTTTATCTGAAGGCAAAACACGGTATGGAGGGCAGACTGAAAGCCGGATTTGTATATAATGTACAGATTAAATTTACCCTGAAGATGAAGGACGGCACGACAACGGAGATTATCACGAAGAAGCCTTACAAGCTGAAATTAAAACAGTCGGCAACCGGAGTTAAGGTGACGACCAAGCCGCAGACGATGTTTGCTTCCAATGAAGAGGTTACCAGAGTTTATGAATTGATGCTCAACGGCAGCTATTACCGCATCGAAAAAATAACCGGCGGTCTGGATGTCAACAAGGACGGCAAAAATGATATTGTTATCGACCGTGTTTCCACAAAGGACTGGGACACCGCTGCGGACATTACCTTAAGAATAGCGGACAGGGATGCCATAAGCGCTACCGTAAAAGGCAAGAGCTATTCCGTTCCGATTGAAATCATGGTAATGGGTGCGGACGGTGTGACGAAAAACATCAGGACCCAGATTAAAGTTACGGTAAGAAAATAAAAGACAGAAAAAAGGCGCAGGAAGTTTTTCCTGCGTCTTTTGCGCTGTGCATCTACCTACACAGGGAAAGGAAGTACTCGTGGATGCGCGTGTCCCCGGTAAGTTCCGGGTGGAAGGCAAGCCCAAGCTGTCTGCCGTACTGTACAGCTACAATTCGGTCATCCACCCTTGCTAAAATTTCCACGGCGGGTAACTGACCACCGGGCACAGATGCGGTGCCCGACGCATCGCACGGTGCGGTGCCCGCAGCATCGCACTGGGCAGCAACCTCACTGATATACGGCGCCCGGATAAAGGTCATGGGAAATTCCCCGATGCCTTTCAGGGGAGCAAGAGTTACGAAACTGCCAAGCTGTCTGCCGTAGGCATTCCGTTTTACGGTGACAGGCAGGGTGCGCAGGTGTCCGGAGGGCTCGCCCTCAATGGCATCCGCTAAGAGAATGAGGCCGGCGCAGGTGCCTAAAACGGGAAGTCCCGCAAGGATTTTTTCCCGAAGCAAATCAAACATATCCAGCTCTTTAAGAAGCTTGCTCTGGACGGTGCTTTCACCGCCCGGAAGGATGATGCCGTCGATATCGGCAAGGTCATCTTTCTGCCGGATTTCCACCACATCGGCTCCTAATTTTTCCATCATATGTTCATGTTCGATAAAGGCACCCTGTACTGCCAAAACTCCGATTCTCATAACTGCATTTACCCTCGCTTTTTTGTATTTCACACATTAGGAGAACGCGTATTACTTGCCGCGTTCCTCCATAATCAACTGAATTTTATTGGCATTGATGCCCACCATGGCTTCGCCCAAATCCTCGGACAGCTTCGCAATCAGCTCGGCATCGCGGAAATTGGTGACAGCCTGCACAATGGCAGCAGCACGTTTTGCCGGGTCGCCGGATTTGAAGATACCGGAACCGACAAAGACACCTTCGGCGCCAAGCTGCATCATCAGAGCGGCATCGGCAGGAGTAGCCACACCGCCGGCAGCAAAGTTTACAACGGGCAGCCGGCCGTTTTCATGCACATACTGCACCAGGCTGTAGGGAACCTGAAGCTGCTTGGCTTCTTCGAACAGCTCGTCCTTCTGCATGGAAGTGATTTTACGGATTTCGGAGTTCATCTTACGCATGTGGCGGACAGCCTGCACCACATCGCCGGTGCCCGGTTCGCCTTTGGTACGAATCATGGAAGCACCCTCGTTAATACGGCGGAGAGCTTCGCCCAAATCCCTGGCACCGCATACGAAGGGCACCTTAAAGGCGGTCTTGTCAATGTGGTAAACATCGTCCGCAGGAGAAAGCACCTCGGACTCGTCAATATAATCGATTTCAATAGCCTGTAAAATCTGTGCTTCCACAAAATGGCCGATACGGCATTTGGCCATAACGGGAATGCTGACCGCTTCCTGAATTCCTTTAATCATCTTCGGGTCACTCATACGGGAGACACCCCCTGCCGCACGGATGTCTGCGGGAATTCTCTCCAGTGCCATAACGGCGCAGGCGCCTGCCGCTTCGGCAATTCTTGCCTGTTCCGGAGTGGTAACGTCCATGATAACGCCGCCCTTTAACATCTGGGCAAGTCCTTTATTGAGTTCATATTGTGTATTGGTATTTTCCATGTTTTCCTCCTTGCAAATTGCTTTTGTTTATCATATAATCAATCTGGTCACAAAAAAATAATCAAATTATCTCTTTTTTACCATACCAGATTACAGGAGAAGCCATGCTGACTTATAATTTCGATAATGTGAAAATTCCTTTGTACGAATACATCTACGACTGTATAAAATCCGATATTTTAGCGAAAAAATTAAAGGCGGGACAGAAACTTCCGTCCAAGAGGACCTTTGCGGAAAATAACGGAATTAGTACCATAACGGTTCAGAATGCATATGACCAGTTAATCAGCGAGGGCTATATTTACACCGTGCCGAGAAAGGGCTACTATGTGGCAAACCTGTACGGATTGTCCACGGTCAACAAGGAAACGAACATTTCCCTGAATATAAGGCTGCCGAAGGAAAAACGGACGGATCTTATTGATTTATCCGACAACCGCATGAACACGGACAATTTCCCCTTTTCTATCTGGGCGAAGCTTTCCCGCAGCATTCTTTCCGGTAAAAGCAGGGAGCTTATGGAGATTTCTCCCACCAACGGTAAAAAGGAGCTCAGGGAGGCGATTGCCGGTCACTTAAAATCCTTCCGGGGCATGCTGGTTGACCCGAACCAGATTGTGGTGGGCGCCGGTACGGAATATTTATACAGCCTGCTTATCCAGCTTTTAGGGAATGACAAAATGTACTGTCTGGAAAATCCGGGCTATACCAAAATCGCCAAGGTCTACACCAAGCATCAGGTAACATGCCATTACGTGGATTTGGATGACAGCGGTATTACCTTAAAGGGGTTAAGAAAAGCGGAGGCGGATGTGGTGCACATCAGCCCCAACCACCATTTTCCCACCGGAATTACCATGCCGGTAAAAAGAAGATATGAGGTGCTTTCCTGGGCGAACGAAAAGGATGGAAGGTATATTATCGAGGACGATTACGACAGCGAATTCCGGATAAGCGGAAAGCCCATTCCCACGTTGTTCAGCATCGATGAAAGTGAAAAGGTCATTTATATGAACACCTTTTCCAAATCCCTGACGCCCACCATCCGAATCAGCTACATGGTGCTGCCGGTGCATCTTGCCAACCTTTTTTACGAGAGTTTGTCGTTTTATGCCTGCACGGTGTCCAACTTTGAGCAGTTCATTCTGGCGGATTTTATTAAGAACGGATACTTTGAAAAGCATATCAACCGGATGCGGCTTTTTTATGCCCGCAAGCGCAGGGCGCTGATTGATGCCGTTAAAAACAGCCGGTTGAAGGACATCAGCGAAATTATAGAAAGTGATTCGGGGCTTCACTTTCTGTTAAAGATAGACACGGAAAAAACGGACGCGGATTTTTCGGCGCAGCTACAGGGCAAAGGAATTCATGTGGAATTTCTGTCGGAGTTTTACCATGATAAAAGTAACCGGGAGCACCTCATGATTATCAATTATTCCAATTTTGATGTGCAGACCATGGGTGATATTTTCGATAAAATTGCAGAAATAGCGGAAAAATAGTTGATTTTTATAATGACCCAATGGAACAAATTTCCGGAACAGGAGGAGCTATGATACAGGTTGAACATTGTGACCGGCTGCCTTTATCCCACAGAGGGCACGCTGATTGCCTTCGATACGCCGGACAATCTTGAAAAATAGCTGACCCGTACAAACGGCATCCATGGAGGCTATCACCGGTCTGACCTTTACCATGGACGGTGAAACCTATGTGCTGCACAACGGCGCTGCGGAATGCTGGTTTTATCAAGGCACGGAAATTGATGTGACGGATCTTGAGACAGCACTGGGGGCTCTTTCGGCGGACAGTTTTACCGAAGAAACGCCCACAGGCAAAGAAGAAATCCGCTTTACCGCATACTTAAGTAATGCCAACTTCCCCAAAGTGGAAGTAGTGCTTTACCGTTACGACGGCGAGTATTGTCTGGCAACGGTGGACGGCAGGACGGTTTCCCTTATTCCGCGAAGCCAGGCGGTAGCGCTTATAGAAGCTGTGAATGCGATTGTGTTGAAGTGACAACTCCTATTTTGTCCCATGATTATCTTGCATGATTGCGATATCTTTTCTATAATAAAGATAGTGTAAATTTTGCAAGGGGGATAAAAGAACATGGATTACGAAATATACAGTCGGATGATTATCGGCGTCTGCATTGTTGTCGGCATTTTGCTGGTTCTGCTGTTGGGAAGAGGCACCCGTCGGGTAGACCGACATGTGAGCACTGGGCGGACCGGCTCGCCGGCATTTGAAAAATGGAAAAAACAAATCAGTACAAACTGCAGTTCCCAGAACCTGAAAGACTTTCAGCTTTTTCTGACGCAATATGGCGGGGGCTATGTCAAAAGAAGAGACGGTAGAGTGATTTACCGGGATTTCTTAGGCAGGGAAAAGGGAGATTTGAAAGGTATTTTCTTTCATTCCGTCATTCCCAGCCGGAAGATTTCCACGGAGGAAAAAGAAGCTTTCCGAAGATATCTCTGCCAGATTGGAGTGCAGGGGATTGGCGAAAGACCGGAGTATGAAAAATTTGACGGGAAACTGCGCAACAAAGAAGAGGATTTGGATGAGTGGGAAAAAAAGGAAGCCGGCAACAAGGGAGAACTGCTCGTCCGCCAATACCTTAAAATCCTGAATGAACGAGAATATTTTGTAATCAGCGGCGTTGTCCTTAAATGTCAAGGAAAAACGAGGGAGCTCGACCACATTATCGTGGGTAACGATGTGATTTTTATTCTGGAAACCAAAGCATTCGGCATGTCGGGCAGTGAAAACGGAAGCGATAAAGCGGTGCTTACCATTCATAATGACAAATGGGTACTTCACAAAAATGGTCACGACAAAATTTTGAAAAGCCCGACGGAACAGGTAACGCAGGAAACGGCGATTATGAAAGAGATTATAGAAAACCCGTTTATAGACATAAAACCCATCGTGGTGCTGGCTAATCCGTCTTTGGTGTTAGAGAAAAAGGGAACGTTGACTTATGAAGTGACTAAGCTGAAGGACCTGGCGGCATATATTCAGGCAAATAACAAACAGATGGCATCCGAGGATATGCAGGACGCTATCCGAAGAATAGACAAAAGCAGGATAAAGTAATAAGAAACAGGGCATGTGAGACATGCCCTGTTTTGTGCTTGTTAAACCGCTATATCCAGATTTTTCCCGATAAGCGCCGCGGCATCGGCGGATTTTTTATTCTGCTGATAAGGATTGGACTCATCGGAATACCGAATCTGCGTGGTAGTTGTGCCGCCTGCGGTATAGGTAGTGCCGCATTCCGGGCAGATTGCCGTGCGGATGGAAACGGCAGCCGAAAGCACCTGACCGTTATTCTGGGCTGCGCTCTTGTAAGCATTGCTTACATGCTCCTGCTCATGGGCACGTACGCTGGCAGCGGAAGCCTGCGGCGAAATGTGGGTGGCAGTCTTAAAGGTAACCATTTCATTCGAGCCGTCCTGATACTTCCGGTTCTTACAGGTTTCACATTCCGCAGGAGAAGATTTCCTGCCGGGGGTTACCTCCGTAGACTGTCCGGGATTTACAATAGGTTTATAAGAAGTATTAACATTGCCGAGTCCGCTTATTCCCATCATGGAAAACTCCTTTCTGCGATTTTACGGATATTTCTACCCCTATAGTAGCACGCACATATAAGAAAAACAAGTCCCCGGAGCACAGATGAGGTATGACTGCAGGCACGAAAGGAGGAAAGAAGAGCAAGAGTGCCTGCGAAAAAAGACAGGGTAGGCATGGAAGGAGGAAAGAAGAGCAAGAGTGCCTACGAAAAAAGACAGAGTAGGCACGGAGAGAAGAGAGGAAGCAAAAAGTGCCTATCAAAGAAAAAAGGGTAGGCACGGAGAGAGGAAAGAAGAGCAAGAGTGCCTACGAAAAAAGACAGAGTAGGCACGGAGAGAAGAGAGGAAACAAAAAGTGCCTATCAAAG
>Ga0129311_1000163_pt1 | contig 62756 bp, 50 predicted proteins | sample Go1ome_FD_94435 | JGI IMG/M metagenome (GOLD analysis project Ga0129311, IMG submission 94435) | Western lowland gorrila individual fecal microbial communities from Wisconsin, USA - Go1022B metagenome | ecosystem: Host-associated > Mammals > Digestive system > Large intestine > Fecal | place... | reverse complement strand
GAAAAAGATCCTTACCTTGACCCTCGCCTGTACTATGGTGATGGGCCTGTTCCTGTCCGGCTGTGCCATGAAGGACGAGCCTTCCAGCTCCGGCACCGGTACAAGCAACAGCGGCAGCAGCGGTCAGCGCGAAGTGGTCGTATGCGGCTGGGGTGAAAACATCGACGAAGACCTGTTTGAGCTGTTTGAGGAGAAAACCGGGATCAAGGTGATCTATCAGACCGCCGAGAGCAACGAGATGATGTACTCCAAGGTCGCCATGGGCGGCTCCGGATACGACGTGGTCGTGCCCTCCGACTATATGATCGCCCAGATGATCGAGGAGGGTCTGCTGGCCGAGCTGAATTTCGACAACATCCCTAACTTCAGTCTGATTTCTGACCGCTTCAAGAATCTGGTCTACGATCCCGACAACAAATATTCCGTCCCCTACACCTGGGGCACTCTGGGCATCATTTATAACCCCACCATGATCTCCGATGAGATCGACAGCTGGGAGGCCCTGTTTGATATGCGGTACGAGGGCATGGCGTCTATGATCGGCAATCCCCGGGACGCTATCGCCACCGCCCTGATGTACCTGGGCTACTCCATCAACACCACCGATGAAGCCCAGATCCGCGAGGCCTATGACCTGATCGCCGTTTCCAAGGCGGCCGGCGTCTATCAGGGCTTCTTTATGGACGAGATCTACGACAAAATGGAAGTGGGCGAGACCGCCCTGTGCACCTACTACGCCGGCGACTATCTGTCCATGTATGACAACAACCCCGACCTGAAGTACGTCATCCCCAAGGAGGGCTCCAACTGGTTTGTGGACGCCATGTGCGTGCTGAAGGATGCCAAGAACAAGACTGAAGCCGAGGAGTGGATCAACTTCATCTGCTCCACCGAGGCCTCTCTGCGGAACATGGACTTCATCTGGTACGCCTCCCCCAACGAGACTGCCCTGGAGGAGTATCCCGCCTACTATCAGGAGCAGACCGGCGAGGAGCTGCCTGAGGAGATCTACGAGGTCATGGCCGCCCCCCAGGAGGTCCTGGACAAGTGCGAGATGTACCTGAACCTGCCTACCGCCACCCGGACTCTGTACAACGATCTGTGGACCCAGCTGGGCGTAGGTTGAATCTGATTCTAAACTCCCAAATCGGGAGATACAAAAAGCTGAGACAGCGGCGCTGTCTCAGCTTTTTTCTTTCCTCGGACTGCATGCCCGCTCAAAAAATATATAAATAAAGAGAGGGCGGAGCTTTCGCTCCGCCCTCTCAGACGTATTGATTTTACGCGGTTTTGCTTACTTGAAGTAACGCTTCAGCATACCCTCGAACGCCTTGCCGTGGCGGGCCTCGTCCCGGGCCATCTCGTGGACGGTGTCGTGGATCGCGTCCAGGCCGTTCTTCTTGGCGCAGGCGGCCAGCTCGAACTTGCCCTTGGTGGCGCCGTACTCGCAGTCCACACGCCACTTCAGGTTGTCCTTGGTGGTCGCCTTCATGTTGGGCTCCAGATCCTCGCCCAGCATCTCGGCGAACTTAGCGGCGTGCTCAGCCTCCTCATAGGCGGCCTTCTCCCAGTACAGGCCGATCTCGGGATAACCCTCGCGGTGGGCGATGCGGGCCATGCACAGGTACATGCCTACCTCAGAGCACTCGCCCTGGAAGTTGGCCTTCAGCTGCTCGAAGATATAGCCCTTGTCCTCCTCGCTGATGTCGGGGTTGTTCTTCACGGTCTTGGCATAGATGCCATACTCGTGCTCAGCAGCCAGCTTGATCTCGCCGGCGACCTCCTCGAACATCTTGGCGTGAGCATGGCACACAGGGCACTCAGCGGGGGCCTCGGGACCCTCATACACATAACCGCAGACTTTACAGACCCACTTTTTCATTGATTTGTTCCTCCTCATTGATTTCATTTGTTTCATTTTGACATTCGTTGCAAATTCCGTAAAAGACGAGTTCATGGCGCAGAGTCCTGAACCCATATTGCTGGCTGACGGCCTGGTCCCAGCTGTCCTCCTGCGCAGGGGAGAACGCAAGGTCGATCACAGAGCCGCAGCATTGGCAAACAAAGTGGTGGTGCAGCGAGGTATCGGCGTCGAAGCGCTCCTGCCCCTCTACCACGCCCACGCTCTGGATGACACCCTGCTCCCGGAACAGTGCCAGGTTACGGTAGACCGTACCCAGACTCAGATCCGGATGGGTGGGCTTCAGCTTCTGATAGACCCACTCAGCGGAAGGGTGTGACTTGGTATCCCGGAGGACAGACAGGATCGCCTCCCGCTTTTTGCTGTATCTGGTTGCACGAGGCATTTATCCGACCTCCTTAACGATATCAATTACTGTTATAGATAATAACACAGTTGAGATCGTTTGTAAAGAGGGATTTGAAAAATATTTTTGCTCCTATGCTCCAAAACGCTGCGGAAATCGCTCATCTAACAGATCAGGGCCTTCTCCGGCCTCTGAGACGCTCCAGGATGCGATCCCGGAGCCGCTCCCCATACTTCATGCCCAATATGAAAAGTGCCCCTCCAGCGGCCCCTATCACAGCCATAGCCCATATCGGCAGCGACAGCGCCGCTCCACCCACAGCGCTGGCAAACAGCAGTCCCCAAGGGCGGGCAGCTATCACAAGCAGAGCAAACCGGCGGAAGGGCAGCTCCGTCAAGCCCGCCAGAATACACAGCACATCATCGGGAAAAAACGGAAAGAGAAAAGCCAGCGCCAGAAATAGCTCCGTCTTCTCCCGGATCAGCTGGAGATACTGCTCTGACAGCGTCCGACTGACCAAGCGGTCCGCAAACCGCTGCCCCAATGCGCGGGCTAGCAGAAACACCAGCAGAGAACCGGCGATCACCGCCCCATACGTCAGGAAAAAGGCCGGCCAGACCCCGAACAGAACTCCTCCGGCGGCAGCCGTTATGTTGCTGGGGATCGGCGCCAGCACCACCGACAGCAGTTGGACGATAAAGAAGCACAGGTGGGAGTAGGGGGAAAAGCCGGCAATATAGGCCCGCAGTTCCTCCTGAGAGGCGCACGCTTCAAAAAAACCGCTCCTGTACAAAAACAGTCCGCCGCCGGCGCACAGAATCACCACTGCCGCAGCCGCCAGCCAAAAGGATCGTTTCATCCCGCTCCCCCTCTCCTTCTGATTTTTTGCTTTCTATGAAACACATAAAGCCGCGCTTTTATTTCTATTGTAGCACATTCCGGGGAAAATAGTTTTTTATTCTCCTTAAATTTTCTCTCATTCTATCGAATAAAGAACAGCCCCGCAGCGCTTATACGCTGCGGGGCTGGTGTTCAAATCTGAATCGGGCTGTCCGTTTCTTTGGTCAAATAGCGGTAATCCTTCCTCATAATATTCCGCACAAAGGGGACGATCAATACCGCATCAGCGGCCATCCAGGCCATAGGGTCGGCGGCACACAGTCCGTAGAAGGCCAGGGGATGTGCCGCGGCGCTGACCGTGCCTCCCGCCAGCGCAGCAGGCAAAAACATACAGATCACAACCCGCCCTACCAACTCTGCCGAGCCGGCGCCCAGCACAAAGGCAGATTTTCCGATCCCCTGAACGCAGTTCCGGGCCACAAAGATAAAGCCCAGGAAGAAGTACATCGCCAGATCCACATAGAGAAAGGTATTGCCGTAGCGAATGGTCTCCTCCGTCACCTTATCCGCACTGAGGAAGATCCGCAGATACATCCCATCCACGGTCAGCAGCAGCCCGATGACCACCGAAACCACGGCCAGTCCTACCATCATCGCAATCGATTGCAGCGTACCCTTCTTGATCCGCTCCAGATCCCCCGCCCCCAGATTCTGCGCCGTAAAGCTGGTCATAGCCGCCCCCAGTCCGTTCATGGGCGTCATCAGCAGGTTGTTCAGCTTATTGGCTGCGCCGAAGCCGTTCTGGGCCGCGCTGGAGACCATCACGCCGTCCAGCATATCAAACCGGACCACCACACTCTGCATCACAATGATGCCTACTGCCAGCACGGAGAACTGCAGGCCCAAGGGCACACCCTGGACAACATGGCGGCGGATATCCCGACCGGTGATTTTCCAGTCCTCCTTGTGCAGGCGAATCTCGGGGTACTTGGCAAAGGCATACAGAAAGCAGGCAACTGTGCTGATCAGCTGGGCAGAAACTGTGGCTACTGCGGCCCCCGCCACCCCCCAGCGGAACACAATGATAAACAGCAGGTCAAGCCCCACATTCAGGACGGTGGAAAATAGGAGAAAGGCCAGGGGGGTAACAGAATCACCCAGACTGCGCAGGAAGGAACAGATAAAATTATAAAACAGCTGTGCCCCGATCCCCGCAAAAATAATGGCACAATAGAGATACGCCGCATGGTAGACCTCCGGACTGTCCGGAGTGACGTTGATCCAAGCCAGCATGGGGTTCAGCAGAAGCAGAGCCACCGCCGTCAACAGCAGGGTGAACCCCGCAGACAAGACGATTTGCGTGGTCAGCGAGCGGCGCACCCCAGCCTGGTCCCGCCCACCCACATAGCAAGAGGTGACCACACAGAAGCCCGCACTGACGCCAAAGGCAAACTGAAGGAAGATAAACACCAGCGAGGTGGTGTCGTTCACCCCGGCCACCTCCTGGGCGGTCAAGGTCTGTCCCACAATCGCCGCATCACTGATGGTATACACCTGCTGCAGCAGGTAAGACAGGATGATCGGGAGAGAAAATCGAAGAATCGTTTTCCAGCACTCGCCCTGCGTCAGCGCCGTAGGTTGAAAAAAGCCCTTTAATCCCATGGGCTTTGAATTCGTAGTCATACTCACGTTCAAGGTCCTTTCCTTGATTTTGTCTGTGCTCCCTGTCAGAAATGTTTCATGTTTAAAACGGATTTCAACACAGAACACGTTATCTGCAAAGCATATTTATAATTGTTTTCGCTCCTTTTGTCCAGCGTGTTTTTCAATGTTTTTCACAGTTTTTGCAGCCCATTTTTATCCATTTTACCGATTCAAAAGGGGTCAACTGCTGCACGCTTCCCCTGCGCCGCCGCTTTTGCCTTACCAGCAAAGCGAAGATCCGTTTTTTCCGGCAAGAACATGGAATTTCCCCTGTCAGGCTTGACTTTCTCTCGGATTTTACATATAATAACGGTCAGTCAAAAGCAATACGGAAGAGGAGTACCTGTTCCCCGGGGGTAAGAGACAGAGCGGTCGGTGCAAGCTCTGCGATGGGGGCGGCGAAGGTGGCTTCTGTGCTCCGGCGCTGAACCGTTCAGTAAGCCCGGCGGGCCCTCCCGTTACAGAGGCTCGAGTGTCCCTTCGGGGAAATTCAGGTGGTACCGCGGAAGCTTCGCCCTGAACCTTATGGTTCAGGGCGTTTTTCATTCAGATAACAGGAGGATCAATATGAACAAAGAACTGCCCAAGGTCTACGAACCCCGTGAAGTAGAGTCCCGGGTCTACCAGCAGTGGGAAGACGCCGGCTGCTTCAAGGCCCAGCGCGACCCCAAGAAGAAGCCCTTCACCATCGTCATGCCGCCCCCCAACGTCACCGGTCAGCTGCACATGGGCCACGCCATGGACTGCACTCTGCAGGACATCCTGATCCGCTTCAAGCGGATGCAGGGCTACGCCGCCCTGTGGGTGCCCGGCACCGACCACGCCGGCATCGCCACCCAGATCAAGGTGGAGGAGAACCTGCGGGTGAACGAGGGCCTGACCCGGTATGACCTGGGCCGGGAGAAATTCCTGGACCGGGTGTGGGACTGGAAGAACCAGTACGGCAACCGCATCGTGGAGCAGCAGAAGAAGATGGGTGCCAGCTGCGACTGGAGCCGCGCCCGCTTCACCATGGACGAGGGCTGCTCCAAGGCCGTGCGTGAGACCTTCTGCAACCTGTATGAGAAGGGTCTGATCTACAAGGGCAGCCGGATCATCAACTGGTGCCCCCACTGCGTCACCGCCCTGAGCGACGCCGAGGTGGAGTATGTGGACAAGCCCGGCAACCTGTGGCACATTCGCTACCCCCTGTCCGACGGCAGCGGCGACATCGTGGTGGCTACCACCCGTCCGGAGACCATGCTGGGCGACACTGGCGTGGCCGTAAACCCGGAGGACGAGAAGTTCAAGCACCTGATCGGCAAGACCTGTGTGCTGCCTCTGGTGGGCCGTGAGATCCCCATTGTAGGCGACGAGTACTGCGAGATCGGCTTCGGCACCGGCGCAGTAAAGATGACTCCCGCCCACGACCCCAACGACTTCGAGGTCGGTCTGCGCCACAATCTGGAGGTCATCCGCGTCATCGCCGACGACGGCAAGATCAACGAAAACGGCGGCAAGTATGAGGGCATGGACCGCTATGAGTGCCGCAAGGCCATCGTGAAGGACCTGGAGGAGCAGGGCTATCTGGTAAAGGTGGAGCCCTACAACCACAACGTGGGCACCTGCTACCGCTGCCATAACGATGTGGAGCCCCTGATCTCCGCCCAGTGGTTTGTCAAGATGAAGCCCCTGGCCAAGGAGGCCCTGCGGGTGGTGAACGACGGGGAGACCAAGTTTGTCCCCGACCGCTTCTCCAAGACCTATACCAACTGGATGGAAAATGTCCACGACTGGTGCATCTCCCGTCAGCTGTGGTGGGGCCACCAGATCCCCGTGTGGTACTGCGATGACTGCGGCCACATGACCGTCAGCCGCACGGACGCCTGCGAGTGCGAAAAGTGCCACTCCAAGAACATCCACCGGGACCCCGACGTGCTGGACACCTGGTTCAGCTCCGCCCTGTGGCCCTTCTCTACCCTGGGCTGGCCGGACAAGACCCCCGATCTGGAGTACTTCTACCCCACCGACGTGCTGGTCACCGGCTATGATATCATCTTCTTCTGGGTGTCCAGAATGATCTTCTCCGCCTGCGAGCAGACCAAGCAGCCCCCCTTCCACACCGTATTCATTCACGGTCTGGTTCGGGACGACAAGGGCCGCAAGATGAGTAAATCCCTGGGCAACGGCATCGATCCCCTGGAGATTGCCGACAAGTTCGGCGCCGACGCCCTGCGCTTTAACCTGATCACCGGCAACAGCCCCGGCAACGACATGCGCTTCTACACCGAGCGGTGCGAGGCCATGCGCAACTTCGCCAACAAGATCTGGAACGCAAGCCGCTTTCTGATGATGAACCTGACCATCGACAAATGCGTCCTGCCGGAGAAGCTGGAGCTGGAGGACAAGTGGATCCTGTCCAAGCTGAACAGCCTGATCCCCGATGTCACCGACAACATGGATCACTACGAGCTGGGCGTGGCGGCGCAGAAAATCTACGACTTCATCTGGGACAGCTACTGTGACTGGTATATCGAGCTGACCAAGTCCCGCCTGCAGGGTGAGGATGAGGCTGCCAAGGAGCAGGCTCAGCAGGTGCTGTGCTATGTGCTGACCCAGATGCTGAAGCTGCTGCACCCCTTCATGCCCTTCATCACTGAGGAGATCTGGCAGGCTCTGCCCCACGAGGGCGACTTCCTCATGCTGTCCGACTGGCCCAAATATGACGAAAAGCTGGCCTTCCCCGCCGAGGAGCAGGCCATGGAGCAGATCATGGACGCCATTCGGGCCATCCGCGCCCGCCGCAGCGAGATGAACGTCCCCCCCTCCAAGAAGGCCCATCTCACTGTGGTCACCCAGCAGGCAGACACCTTCCAGCTGGGCGTGCCCTTCCTGAAGCGGCAGGCCTACGCCAGCGACGTGACCATCGTGGGCCCCGATCAGACCCCCGCCTCCGCCGGCATGGTGGTAGTGGTCACCCACGCCGCCCAGCTGTTCATCCCCATGGGCGAGCTGGTGGACCTGGCCAAGGAGCGCGCCCGCATGGAGAAAGACCTGAAAAAGAAGCAGGGCGAGCTGTCCGGCCTGAAGGCCAAGCTGTCTAACCCCGGCTTCCTGAACAAGGCCCCCGAGCAGGTGGTAAACTCCGAGAAGGAGCGCTGCGCCAAGCTGGAGGAACTGGTGACTAAGCTGGAGGAACAGCTGAAGGATATGTAAAGAAAAAAGCTGCGGTGCCTTGCACCGCAGCTTTTTAAAACCCCCGCCCCGGCTGATGCCGGGACGGGGGTCATATTATTTTTATAGGGCTCAGCCCTCCAGATGCTCCAGATAACCCGCGATGGCGGCGGTCACCTTCTTGATGTCCTTGCCGGTGGTGTTCACCAGAAGGTCATAGTTCTCCCGGGCGCCCCACTTCTGGTCGCTGAAGAAGGCGCAGTACTGGGCGCGGCCCCGGTCGATCTCCGCCATCTTCCGCTTCATCTCCTGCGGGGTCAGCTTCTCGTCGGCAGGCTTGCGCTGCATGCAGCGGTCCAGCTTGCTCTGGGTGTCCGCATAGACAAAGATGCGGAACGGATTACGGTCCTTCAGGATATAGTCGGCGCAGCGGCCCACGATAATGCAGTCGGACTTATCCGCCAACTCATGCAGCAGCTTGTTCTGCTCGGAGTAAACAGAAATCCGCTGCTGAACCAGAGGATCGGGTACGGGAGAAAAGCTCCGGCCAATGTGGATGGGGAAAGACACCGTAGGACGGCTCTCCGTGATCCGACGGATATACTCTTCAGACAGGGCGGTGCGCTTAGAGATCTCCGAGATGATCTCCTGATCATAGTAAGCGATATTCAGCTTCTCGGACAGGCGGCGGCCCAGCTCACGACCACCGCTGCCGAATTCACGGCCAATGGTAATAATACGGTTCATACTTATTATGCTCCTTTCAACAGGGGTCTTTTATAATTTTATCGCTGCCGCATCAAATCGGCTGCGGACAGTTTTCATATATGTAGTATAACAGTATCCTGCGGTTTCGTCAACTAAAGCAAGTGGGAATTAAAGGGAGTAAATAATCAAAAACCCGTCAATTTCTCCTGTTTTTGGCCAATATAGAAGCTCTGGTGTCAAAAATCCCCCGGTCCATAAGGACCGTGGGATAAATAGTCATTGGAACTCTACGAAATTACTCGTTGGTCCCGATCACAGCGCTTTTCCCGCGGTACTCTTGGTACCGTAAAAAAGCCCCAGTTCATAAGAACCGGGGGCAGAGAAAGTCATTGAGACGTTACGAAAATTACTCGTTGATCTCGATAACAACGCTTTTCCTTCGGTACTCTTGTACCGTAAAAAAGCCCCCGGTTCATAAGAACCGGGGGCTGAGAAAGTCATTGAGACGTTACGAGAATTACTCGTTGATCTCGATAACAACGCTTTTCCTTCGGTACTCTTGTACCGTAAAAAAGCCCCCGGTTCATAAGAACCGGGGGTAGAGAAAGTCATTGAGACGTTACGAGAATTACTCGTTGATCTCGATAACAACGCCGGAACCCACGGTACGGCCACCCTCACGGATAGCGAAACGCAGGCCCTTCTCGATAGCGATGGGGGTGATCAGCTCAACGTCCATGTCGACGTTATCGCCAGGCATGCACATCTCAGTGCCCTCGGGCAGGGAGATGATGCCGGTCACGTCGGTGGTACGGAAGTAGAACTGAGGACGATAGTTGTTGAAGAAGGGGGTGTGACGGCCGCCCTCGTCCTTGGTCAGGACGTAGACCTGGCCCTTGAACTTGGTGTGGGGATGGATGGAGCCGGGCTTGCACAGCACCTGGCCGCGCTCCACGTCGGTCTTAGCGACACCACGCAGCAGAGCGCCGACGTTGTCGCCAGCCTCGGCGAAGTCCAGAGTCTTGCGGAACATCTCCAGACCGGTGACGACGGTGGACTTCTTCTCGTCGGACAGACCAACGATCTCAACAGACTCGCCGACCTTGACCATACCACGCTCCACACGGCCGGTAGCCACGGTGCCGCGGCCGGAGATGGTAAACACGTCCTCGACGGGCATCAGGAAGGGCATATCGTCGTTACGGGCGGGAGTGGGGATATAGTCGTCAACAGCGTCCATCAGCTCCTTGATGCAGGCATACTCGGGAGCGTTGGGATCGGTGGACTCGCAGGTCAGAGCGTTCAGAGCGGAGCCCTTGATGATGGGCACATCGTCGCCGGGGAACTCGTAGAAGGACAGGACCTCGCGGACCTCCATCTCAACTAGCTCCAGCAGCTCCTCGTCGTCGACCTGATCGCACTTGTTCAGGAACACGACGATGGCGGGCACGCCCACCTGACGGGCCAGCAGGATGTGCTCCTTGGTCTGAGCCATGGGGCCGTCGGTAGCAGCGATAACCAGGATAGCGCCGTCCATCTGAGCAGCGCCGGTGATCATGTTCTTGATATAGTCGGCGTGGCCCGGGCAGTCAACGTGAGCATAGTGACGCTTGTCGGTCTCGTACTCAACGTGAGCGGTGTTGATGGTGATGCCGCGCTCGCGCTCCTCGGGAGCCTTGTCGATGCTGGAGTAGTCCTCGTACTGAGCCTGGCCCTTCAGGGACAGATACTTGGTGATAGCAGCGGTCAGAGTGGTCTTACCGTGGTCGACGTGACCGATGGTGCCGATGTTGACATGGGGCTTAGTACGCTCGAATTTTGCCTTAGCCATTGGATTTTCCTCCTCGTTATTAAATCAGTTTAAAATTATGTCGGGGCACATTGTATCAGGGACATTTTATCCTATTCTGACAGTAAATGCAACCCCAATTTCCGGGAAACCGCGTCAGGATTACTCCTGATTACGGCCACGCTCAGCGATGATCTTATCGGCAATGCTCTTGGGGATCTCCACATAGCTGTGGGGCTCCATGGAGTACTGGCCGCGGCCCTGCGTGGAAGAACGCAGGTCGGTAGCATAGCCAAACATGTTGGCCAGAGGCACCAGAGCATCGATCTGGGTGGCACCGGGACGGCTCTCCTGGCCCTGGATCTGACCACGGCGGCTGTTCAGGTCGCCAATGACGTTGCCCAGGTAGTCATCGGGAACGATGACGGAGACCTTCATCATGGGCTCCAGCAGGCAGGGGTTCGCCTTGCGGCAGGCCTCCTTGAAGGCCATGGAGCCGGCGATCTTAAAGGCCATCTCAGAGGAGTCGACCTCGTGATAAGAACCGAAGGTCAAGTGGACCTTGACGTCCACAACAGGGTAGCCAGCCAGCACACCGGCCTGCATAGCGCCCTGAATACCGGCGTCGATCGCAGGGATATACTCCTTGGGGATCACGCCGCCGGTGATCTCGTTGAGGAACTCGTAACCCTTGCCGGGCTCGTTGGGCTCAACGGTGATGCGGACGTGACCATACTGGCCCTTACCGCCGGACTGACGGGCATACTTGGTGTCCTGCTCCACAGTCTTCTTAATGGTCTCCTTATAGGCGACCTGGGGAGCGCCCACGTTGGCCTCCACCTTGAACTCACGGAGCAGACGGTCCACGATGATCTCCAGGTGCAGCTCGCCCATACCGGCAATGATGGTCTGACCGGTCTCCTCGTCGGTGTAGGTCTTAAAGGTGGGGTCCTCCTCGGCCAGCTTCATCAGGGCAATGCCCATCTTCTCCTGACCAGCCTTGGTCTTGGGCTCGATAGCCACGCGGATCACGGGCTCGGGGAACTCCATAGACTCCAGGATCACGGGGTGAGCGGGGTCACACAGAGTATCACCGGTGGTGGTGTTCTTCAGGCCGACAACAGCGGCGATATCGCCGGAGTAGACGGTCTCGATGTCCTCACGGTGATTGGCGTGCATCTGCAGGATACGGCCAATGCGCTCCTTCTGGTTCTTGGTCGCGTTCAGGACGCTGGAACCAGTGTTCAGCACGCCGGAGTACACACGGATGAAGGACAGACGGCCCACAAAGGGGTCGGTGGCGATCTTAAAGGCCAGAGCGGAGAAGGGGGCGTTATCGTCGGAAGGACGCTCCTCCTCTTCCTCGGTCTCGGGGTTGACACCCTTGATGTGGGGGATGTCGACGGGAGAAGGCATATAGTCCACGATAGCGTCCAACAGCTTCTGCACGCCCTTGTTGCGGTAAGAAGTACCGCAGACAACGGGAACCACCAGGTTATCGATGGTACCCTTGCGCAGAGCCTTGCGGATCATGTCCTGGGGAACAGGCTGCTCCTCCAGAACCAGCATCATGATCTCCTCGTCGATGTCGGCGCAGGCATCCAGCAGCTTGCTGCGGTACTCCTGGGCCAGCTCCATCATATCCTCGGGGATGGGCTCCACACGCATGTCCTTGCCCATCTCGTCATAGTACACGTCGGCATCCATTTCCACCAGGTCGATGATACCCTTAAAGGTATCCTCAGAGCCGATGGGCAGCTGGATAGGCACAGCGTTGCACTTCAGACGGTCATGGATCATGTGCAGCACGTTATAGAAGTCGGCGCCCATGATGTCCATCTTGTTGACGTAGATCATGCGGGGAACATGATAGTTATCAGCCTGACGCCAAACGGTCTCAGACTGGGGCTCCACGCCGCCCTTGGCGCACATCACGGTGACGGAACCGTCCAGAACACGCAGAGAACGCTCCACCTCAACAGTGAAGTCCACGTGGCCCGGGGTGTCAATGATGTTCAGACGGGTCTGGGGGAACTGGTTTTTAGTTCCCTTCCAGTAACAGGTAGTAGCAGCAGAGGTGATGGTGATACCACGCTCCTGCTCCTGCGCCATCCAGTCCATGGTGGCGGTACCCTCATGGGTCTCGCCGATCTTGTAGTTGACGCCGGTGTAAAAAAGGATACGCTCGGTCGTGGTGGTCTTGCCCGCGTCAATGTGGGCCATGATACCAATGTTGCGCGTATTCTCGAGGCTAACTTTTCTTGCCATTTTCGCTCTCCTTCTAGCTTAGAAGCGATAATGGGCAAAGGCCTTGTTGGCCTCGGCCATCTTGTGGGTATCCTCGCGCTTCTTCACCGCGCCGCCCAGGTTGTTGGCGGCATCCATGATCTCAGCGGCCAGACGCTCCTTCATGGTCTTTTCGCCACGGCTGCGAGCATAAGTGGTCAGCCAGCGCAGACCCAGGGTCTGACGACGCTCGGGGCGGACCTCCATAGGAACCTGATAGGTGGAACCGCCCACACGGCGGGACTTGGTCTCCAGAGACGGCATGATGTTCTCGAGAGCCTGGGTATAAACCTCCATAGGCTCCTTGCCGGTCTTGTCCTTGATGATCTCGAAGGCACCGTAGACTACCTTTTGCGCTACGCCCTTCTTACCATCCAGCATAACGCTGTTGGTGAGCTTGGTAACCAGGACGGAGTTGTAAAGCGGATCAGGCAGGACCTCCCGCTTAGGTACATTTCCTCTTCTGGGCACTTTGCTTCCCTCCTTCATATAGAATTAAAATGAAATCATAGGTACTCGAAACACATTGTGTTCCGTGTAATGCCTGTCCGAGGTCTGCCTATTATATATAGGTAAACGCTCGGCAAGGCGGTGGGCACGTGCTTTCAGCACAGGCCCGTCTTGTTGCCTTGCGCAAACGCACAATGCAATTCAGTTCGGACGCTTGTCCACGCACGGGAAAAAGAATTACTTCTTCTTACCGGCCTTGGGGCGCTTGGCACCGTACTTAGAACGGGCCTGCATACGTCCGTTCACGCCCTGGGTATCCAGAGTGCCGCGGATGATGTGGTAACGCACACCGGGAAGGTCCTTGACACGGCCGCCGCGGATCATAACCACGGAGTGCTCCTGCAGGTTATGGCCAACGCCGGGGATGTAGGCGGTGACCTCCATGCCGTTGGTCAGACGCACACGAGCGATCTTACGCAGAGCGGAGTTCGGCTTCTTAGGAGTAGAAGTACGAACGGCGGTGCAGACACCTCTCTTCTGGGGGGAGGGCAGATCGGTCTGACGGTTGCTCAGGGTGTTCAGGCCGTGCTGGAGGGCGGGGGAGGTGGACTTGTAAGTCACCTGCTGACGGCCCTTACGAACCAGCTGGTTAAACGTAGGCATAATGTTCCTCCTTTCTCAAAGGTCGTCCGTTTTCCGGACTTGAAATATATTTTAACAAAATCAGGGAGTTTTATTCCCCGTTCTGTTAAAACCGAACGGAAATCTGGGCGGCCGACGCACTGCCCACGGCAATGCCGCACTGTGCGCCCAGCGCCTTCATAGACGGCACATGCTCCACGGGAACGTTCTTTTCCTGGGCCAGCTGCTCCAGGGGTTCGGTCACCCGGGGGTCTGCGTCGTCGGCCAGCAGCACTTTTACTGCCCGGCCGTCGTTCAAAGCCCGCTTTGTCTGCTTGGCTCCTACGACTGTGTTATCTTGATTCAGGTCTTCCAACATTCGGTGCCCCTCCTTGCCCCTTTTGGGGGGTATTTCATCGGGTAAAAGGGCGCAAAACCCCTACCACCGCAATTTGAAATTATAGCATGGCTGTCAATCCCCGTCAAGCATTTCTTGTAATCGAAATTGACAGTTTTTCCGTTCTTCCCCCCTCTTTTTTAGACGGAACTGTTTTCCGGAAAAATTTTCTCAACTCAGGGAACCAATCGAGACCATCTGCGTCTAATCAATCAAACGCCAATAAACCCACACAACTTTTCCGCCGAATCATCCACTATTATAGAAAAGGAGGCTCCTTATGAATCGTCTGCTTACCATTGTGCTGGCCGGCGCCATCCTGCTGGCCGGCTGCGCCGCCCCCGGCCTCTCCAGCAGCAAAGCCGATGTGCGTCAGCTGTCTGCCGCCCCCATCTATCTCACGGACCAGGACCGCTCCCAGGATAACAGCTCCGTCTATGACGCCATCGGCAGCTTCGGCGTGGACCTGCTGCGGCAGCTGCGGGATCAGGAGGGCGGACAGGTGCTCATCTCTCCCCTTTCCGCCGTGCTGGCCCTTTCCATGGCCGCCAATGGCGCCCAAAGCGACACTTTAAGCCAATTTGAGACCCTTTTCGGCGGCGATCTCAACGCTGTCAATCGCGCCTGCGGCTCTCTGATAGAGACCTATCAACAGCTGGGCGGCTCCACCCAGTGCCACATCGCCAACAGCGTCTGGACCGACCCGGAGGGGCAGATCAAGGACGAGTTCGTGGGCAAGTGTCAGGGCATCTTCGACGCTCAGGTGTTCCAGGCCGACCTGTCCGATAAGGGCATCGTCAAGGCGGTGAACGGCTGGGTGTCCGACAACACCAAAAAGCTGATCCCCTCCATCATCGACAAGCCCTTTGAAAAGGGCTCTGCCGCCCTGCTCATCAACGCCCTGTATCTGAAAAACACCTGGCTCAGCAAATTTGATCCCAACTCCACGGGCAAGCGCACCTTTACCCACGCCGACGGCAAGTCCCAGAAGATCGACTTCCTCAACGACGGCTACACCGGCTTTGACTATATCAAGGGGGACGGCGTGCAGGGCGTGGTGCTGCCCTATGACGACGGCCGCCTGGGCTTTGCCGCCCTGCTGCCCGACGGCGACCTGGACAGCTGGCTGTCCGGCCTGACGGGGGAGCAGCTGGCCGCCCTGGTGACCGGGGCGGAGGACGCCTACTTCTTCGAACTGGGCCTGCCCAAATTTGAGCAGGAGTGGAACGGCCAGCTGGGTGACGCCCTGAAGACCATGGGCCTGGACCGGGCCTTCGACGCCCGCCTTGCCGACTTCTCCGCCCTGGGGGACAACCCAGAGGGCTACTTCATCAGCCAGGTGATCCAGGCCACTAAGATCGCCGTGAATGAAGACGGCACCGAAGCCGCTGCCGCAACCATCGTGGAGGCCTGCGGCGCCGGCATGCCCCCGGAGGACGGGGTGCGCCTGGTGTTCGACCGGCCCTTCCTCTACGGTATCGTGGATCTTCAGACCGGCCTGCCCCTGTTCCTGGGCACCTTTGAGTGAAGAATTCCCGCTTTCCCTGTGCGGCCCGCCGATTCGGCGGGCCGTATTTTTTGTATAACAGCTGTTCTTTTGGGCATCCTAACGGCACCCTACCAAAGGAGGAATTTGAATGGAAGCCCATGTGAACGACGCCTGCATCGGCTGCGGCCTGTGCACCGGCATCTCCCCCAGCGTGTTCAAAATGACCGACGAGGGGGTGGCCGCCGCCAAGGACGAGATCTACCCCGAGGAGGAGGCCCAGACCCAAGAGGCCGCCGAGAGCTGCCCGGTGAACGCCATCGAGCTGTCCTGAGGAGAGACCCCCGCCATCTGGCGGGGGTCTCTCCCTGCTTTTAAACTTTTAAAATTGGGGCTTGCTTTTTTGCCGGAATGTGCTATTATAAGGGCGGACAACTGAATGAAATGTCTTCAGGGCGGGGTGCAATTCCCCACTGGCGGTATAGTCCGCGACCGGGCCGAAAGGCCCGCTGACCCGGTGAAACTCCGGGACCAACGGTATAGTCCGGATGGAAGAAGATGTGTACAAAACGATCCGCACCCTTCGTGCGGCGCACCTCCTTTTGATTGTTTTGACACCTGGAAGGCATGGCTTTTTCAGGTGTTCAGAAAACAATGAAGGAGGACTTTTTTATGTCCGCAAGCACACTTACCAAACCCGCTGAGCGCACCGCCGCTCAGCCCGCATCCCGCTTAAACACCAAACAGCTGGTCACTATGGCCATGCTCAGCGGCATCGCCTATGTGGTGATGCTCCTCAGCAAGTCTTTGCCCAGCGTCAACGGCTTTCTGGACTTCGACTTTAAGGACGTAATCATCTGCATTGGCGGCTTCATCTACGGCCCCCTGTCCGCCGCCCTTATGTCCATTCTGGTGGCCTTTATCGAAATGGTCACCGTCAGCCACACCGCTTTCTGGGGCTTTTTGATGAACTGCCTGGCCACCTGCGCCTTCTGCTGCACCGCATCTTACGTTTATAAGAAGCTGCACACCAAAAAGGGCGCTGTGATCGGTCTGGCTCTGGGCGTTGTCTGCCTGGTGGCCGTCATGCTGCTGTGGAACTATCTGATTACCCCCATCTATATGGGCTACCCCCGGGAGGCTGTGGCCGCTATGCTGCTGCCTGTGTTCTTCCCCTTCAACCTGGCCAAGGGCGGCATGAACATGGCCGTCACCCTGCTGCTGTATAAGCCCATCGTCACCACCCTGCGCCGTGCCAATCTGGCTCCTCCCTCCCACAGCCCTGCCCAGGACAAGAAGCTGAATGTGGGCTTCCTCCTGTTCTCCGCCGCGCTGCTGGCCACCTTTATCACTCTGGCTCTGGTCCTCACCGGCACCATCTGATCTTTATCCACCGACTCATTTCTACTCTATACTTCTTCTTAACTAAGCAGGACCGCCCGGAAATTCCGGGCGGTCCTGCTTTTCCCCATATAAAAAGCAGCTTGTCAAAAAAGTGGTAAAACCACTTTTTGACAAGCTGCAAACATTTTAACTGCGTTAAAATGTTGTTGATTTCAAGGAAAGGGAACCCTGACGGTTCCCTTTCCAACGATCCTTCCCTCCGAATCCTTTGGGCGGAAGGACTTTTTCGACAGCCTGAAAGCTTCCCTGTCCGTTTTGCGGACAGGGAAGCTTTTATTTTGATCAAACCGGACCGGACTTACTGCTGATCGTCCTGCTGCTCGTTTCCGGCGGAGGTATCCAGCTGGATCTCGCCCATCTCGAACTCAGGGCCGTCATCCTCAGCCTCATCCAGACGCTCAGCCACGATGCCGCCGTTCTCGGCGGTCATCATGTTGCCCTCGTCATCGAAGTTATCCATCTTCCGGTACTGGGTCAGACCGGAACCGGCAGGAATCAGCTTACCGATGATGACGTTCTCCTTCAGGCCCATCAGGTGGTCCACCTTGCCCTTGATAGCGGCCTCGGTCAGCACCTTAGTGGTCTCCTGGAAGGAGGCGGCGGACAGGAAGGATTCCGTTGCCAGAGAGGCCTTGGTGATACCCATGAGCAGACGGGTGCAGGTGGGCAGACGCAGTTCCTCGCCCATCTCGTTCTTCTCGCCCTTCGCAGTCCGCTCGCGGATGGACTTCTCGGCATCCCAGAACTCAATGATATCCACAGTGGAGCCGGACAGCAGGTCGGAATCGCCCGCATCCTCCACGCGCACCTTGCGCATCATCTGACGCACGATAACCTCGATATGCTTATCGTTGGTGTCAACGCCCTGCTGACGGTAAACCTTCTGAACCTCGCGGATCAGATAGTTATGGCAGGCAGACAGGCCGCGGATACGCAGCACCTCGTGGGGAGACAGAGCACCCTCGGTCAGCTCAATACCCTTCTCCACCATATCGCCGTGCTTCACCTTGATACCGGCAGCATAGGGCAGGGCGTAGGTGACCACCTCACCGTCGTCGGCGGTAATGGTCACGTTGCACATCACGTTGCGCTTGGTCTCCTCAATGGTCACGCGGCCGCTGATCTCGGCCAGCTGAGCCATCTTCTTGGGCTTACGGGCCTCGAACAGCTCCTCCACTCGGGGCAGACCCTGAGTGATATCGCCGCCGGCCACGCCGCCGGTGTGGAAGGTACGCATGGTCAGCTGGGTACCGGGCTCGCCAATGGACTGGGCGGCGATGATACCCACGGCCTCGCCGGCGCCCACGGGCTCGCCGATGGCCAGGTTGATGCCGTAGCACTTGGAACACACGCCGCTGCGGGCCTGACAGGTCAGCACGGAGCGGACCTTCACGGAGTGGATGCCGTGGGCCTCCAGAACGTCGGCGTCGCTCTTGCGCATCATGGTGTGGCGGTCAAACAGCAGCTCACCGGTAGCGGGATCCACAATATCCTCGGCGGGATAACGGCCGTGAACACGCTCGGCAAAGGTCTCGATCACCTGGCCGTGCTCCTCGATCTCGGCCACCTCGATGCCGTCGGTGGTACCGCAGTCCTCCTCCCGGATGATGACCTCCTGGGACACGTCCACCAGACGGCGGGTCAGGTAACCGGAGTCGGCGGTACGCAGGGCGGTATCGGCCATGCCCTTTCGTGCGCCTCTGGAGGAGATGAAGTACTCCAGCACAGACAGACCTTCACGGAAGTTTGCCTTAATGGGGATTTCGATGGTACGGCCGGCGGTATCGGCCATCAGGCCGCGCATACCGGCCAGCTGACGGATCTGGGCCATAGAACCACGGGCGCCGGAATCTGCCATCATGAAGATGGGGTTGTAGCGGTCCATGGACTCCTGAAGGGCCTGGGTCACGTCGGCAGTGGTCTTTTCCCAAGTGGCAACAGACAGGCGGTAACGTTCATCGTCGGTGATCAAACCGCGGCGATACTGGCGGTCGATCTTGATGATCTCCTTCTCCGTATCGGCAATCAGCTCATACTTCTTCTGGGGCACGGTCATATCGGCGATGGCCACGGTCAGAGAGCCCACGGTGGAGTAATGGTAACCCAGGTTCTTCACCGCGTCCAACATACCGGCAGACTCGGTAAAGCCGTGCTTGTTGATACACTTGTCGATGATCTTGCCCAGCTGCTTCTTACCCACTACGAAGTTGACCTCGGGCTCAAACATATGCTCGGGATCGCTGCGGTCCACAAAGCCCAGATCCTGGGGAATGGCCTCGTTGTAAATCAGGCGGCCCACGCTGGTCTCCACCAGCTTGTGCTGCATGACGCCGTCGATCTCACGGAACAGACGGACCTTGATGGGGGTATGCAGGGTGACCACACCGGCATCGTAGGCCAGCATAGCCTCGTCCTTATCGGCGAAGCAGGCGCCCACGCTGCCCTCGTCCCGGAGGAAGGTGAGGTAGTAGGCACCCAGGATCATATCCTGAGTGGGGATGGTGACGGGGCCGCCGTCCTGGGGACGCAGGAGGTTGTTGGCGGACAGCATCAACAGGCGGGCCTCGGTCTGAGCCTCGGCGGACAGGGGGACGTGAACAGCCATCTGGTCGCCGTCGAAGTCGGCGTTAAATGCGGTACACACCAGGGGGTGCAGCTTGATGGCGCGGCCCTCTACCAGCACGGGCTCGAAGGCCTGAATGCCCAGACGGTGCAGGGTAGGTGCGCGGTTCAGCATGACGGGGTGGTCCTTGATGACGAACTCCAGAGCATCCCACACAGCGGCCTCGCCCTTTTCCACCATCTTCTTGGCCGCCTTGATGTTGTTGGCGGCGCCGTCCTCCACCAGCTTCTTCATAACGAAGGGGCGGAACAGCTCGATGGCCATCTCCTTGGGCAGACCGCACTGATAGATCTTCAGGGAAGGGCCAACCACGATAACAGAACGGCCGGAGTAGTCTACACGCTTACCCAGCAGGTTCTGACGGAAGCGGCCCTGCTTGCCCTTCAGGAAGTCGGACAGGGACTTCAGGGCCCGGTTGTTGGCGCCGGTGACGGCGCGGCCGCGGCGGCCGTTGTCGATCAGGGCGTCCACAGCCTCCTGCAGCATACGCTTTTCGTTGCGGACGATGATCTCAGGGGCCTTCAGGCTGATCAGCCGCTTCAGACGGTTGTTGCGGTTGATGACCCGGCGGTACAGATCGTTCAGGTCAGAGGTGGCGTACCGGCCGCCGTCCAGGGGCACCATGGGGCGCAGGTCGGCGGGCAGCACGGGCAGCACGTCGATGATCATCCACTCGGGCTTGTTGCCGGAGATGCGGAAGGCATCCACTACCTCAAGCCGCTTGACGATGCGGGCCTTCTTCTGGCCGGAGGCGTCCTTCAGCTCAGCGCGAAGCTGAACGGAGAGCTCCTCCACGTCGATCTGCTGCAGCAGCTTCTTTACAGCCTCTGCACCCATGCCGGCATCGAAATCGTCCTCGTACTTTTCCCGCAGATCCCGATACTCCTTCTCGGACAGGATCTGATTCTTGGTCAGGGGGGCGATGCCGGGATCGATTACGATATAGTTGGCAAAGTACAGCACCTTCTCCAGAATACGGGGGCTGATATCCAGCAGCAGACCCATACGGGAGGGGATGCCCTTAAAGTACCAGATGTGGGAGACAGGGGCGGCCAGTTCAATATGGCCCATACGCTCACGGCGGACCTTGGCCCGGGTGATCTCCACACCGCAGCGGTCACACACCTTGCCCTTGTAGCGGATCTTCTTGTACTTGCCGCAGTTACACTCCCAGTCCTTCATGGGGCCAAAAATCCGCTCGCAGAACAGGCCGTCCCGCTCGGGCTTCAGAGTACGGTAGTTGATGGTCTCGGGGCGCTTGACCTCGCCGAAGGACCACTCACGGATCTGCTCAGGGGAGGCGATGCCAATACGGATGGCGTCAAATTCAGCATAACTCATGGTCTGATCTCCTCCCTATCCTTAAAATTCCTCGTCAGAGAGCGCATGACCGCCCTCGTCAGATTCGTCAGTCGCATTAGCTTCCACGATGAGATCGTCGTCATCGTTGTCGCCCTTGAAGGTAAAGCCGCCGGCATTGGCAAAGTCGCTGTCCTTCTGATAGCCGAAGTCCTCGTCATAGAAGTCGTCGCGGATGGGCTGATAGCCGTCATCCTCGTCGTCCTTCAGCTCGATCTCGTTGCCGGCCTCGTCCAGAACACGCATATCCAGACACAGGGACTGCAGTTCCTTGATCAACACCTTGAAGGACTCAGGCACACCGGGCTTAGGCACATTGTGGCCCTTTACGATGGCCTCGTAAGTCTTCACACGGCCGGTGACGTCGTCGGACTTCACCGTCAGGATCTCCTGCAGGGTGTAAGCCGCGCCGTAAGCCTCCAGGGCCCAGACTTCCATCTCGCCGAAACGCTGGCCGCCGAACTGGGCCTTGCCGCCCAGAGGCTGCTGGGTGACCAGGGAGTAGGGGCCGGTGGCACGGGCGTGGATCTTATCGTCCACCAGGTGGTGCAGTTTCAGGAAGTAGACGTAACCCACGGTAACGGGGTTGTCGAAGCGGCGGCCGGTACGGCCGTCATACAGCCAGTTCTTGCCGTCCACCAGACGGAGCATCCCCTCGCTCTGCCACTTGGCCACGCGGGCAGTGTCAGCCATCTCCTCGGGGGTCAGGGGGCGGATGCCGCCGTCCTCCGTGGGGAAGTACAGCTGCTTGCCGATCAGGGGCTCGTTCACGCCCACCTCGCGGGCCAGACCGGCCATCTTCAGACACTCGTGGATGTCCTTCTCGTTGGCGCCGTCGAAGATGGGGGTGGCCACCTTCCAGCCCATGGTCTTGGCGGCATAGCCCAGATGGACCTCCAGCACCTGACCGATGTTCATACGGGAAGGCACGCCCAGGGGGTTCAGCACGATATCCAGGGGGGTGCCGTCGGGCAGGAAGGGCATATCCTCCTGGGGCAGGATGCGGGACACGACACCCTTGTTGCCGTGGCGGCCTGCCATTTTGTCGCCCACGGAGATCTTACGCTTCTGGGCGATGTAGACGCGGACCACCTGGTTCACGCCCGGGCCCAGCTCGTCGCCGTTCTCGCGGGTGAAGATCTTTACGTCCACGATGGTGCCGCTCTCGCCGTGGGGCACCTTCAAAGAGGTGTCGCGGGCGTCACGGGCCTTCTCGCCGAAGATGGCCCGCAGCAGCTTCTCCTCTGCGGTGGCCTCGGCCTCGCCCTTAGGCGTGACCTTACCCACCAGGTAATCGCCGGCGTGGACCTCGGCGCCCACACGGATAATGCCGTGCTCGTCCAGGTCGCGGAGCATATCCTCGCTCACATTGGTGATGTCCCGGGTGATGGTCTCAGGCCCCAGCTTGGTGTCGCGGGCCTCCACCTCGTACTCCTCGATGTGGATGGAGGTGTAAACATCCTCCTTCACCATGCGCTCGTTCAGCAGCACGGCGTCCTCGTAGTTGTAACCTTCCCAGGTCATAAAGCCCATGAGGATGTTGTGGCCCAGGGCGATCTCGCCGTTATCGGTAGAGGGACCGTCGGCCAGCACATCGTGCAGGTCCACCCGGTCGCCCACGTTGACCACAGGGCGCTGGTTGATACAGGTGCCGTGGTTGGAGCGCAGGTACTTCGTCAGGCGGTAATCCTTGGTCTCGCCGTTGTCGTAGGCCACAGTAATATACCGGGCAGACACCTTGGTGACCAGACCGGGACCCTTGGCCAGAATGGCGACCTCGGAATCCAGGCAGTTCTTATACTCCTGACCGGTAGCCACGATGGGGGCCTCCGGACGGAGCAGGGGCACGGCCTGACGCTGCATGTTAGCACCCATCAGGGCGCGGTTAGCGTCATCGTTCTGCAGGAAGGGAATCATGGCAGTAGCCACGGACACCATCATCTTGGGAGATACGTCGATATAATCCACATGGTCCTTCGCCACAGAGATGATCTCGTTGCGGTGGCGGCAGGTGATACGCTCGTTGACCAGATAGCCGTTCTCGTCCACAGGCTCGGTGGCCTGACCCACTGTGTAAGCGTCCTCCACATCAGCCGTCATATACTCCAGCTCGTCGGTGACGCGGGAAGCTACATACTTGCCGTCCTCATCGTAAATATGCTCCACCTTGCGGTAGGGGGCCTCGATAAAGCCGTACTTATTGATCCGGGCGTAGGAGGCCAGGTAGGAGATCAGGCCGATGTTAGGACCTTCGGGGGTCTCGATGGGACACAGACGGCCGTAGTGGCTGTAGTGAACGTCTCGGACATCGAAGGAGGCTCGGTCACGGCTCAAACCGCCGGGGCCCAGAGCGGACAGACGGCGCTTGTGGGTCAGCTCAGCCAGGGGGTTGGTCTGGTCCATAAACTGGGACAGGGGGCTGGAACCAAAGAACTCCTTGATGGCGGCGGTGACAGGACGGATGTTGATCAGGCTCTGGGGGGTGACCACATCCAGGTCCTGGGTGGTCATCCGCTCGCGGATCACACGCTCCATCCGGCTGAAGCCGATGCGGAACTGGTTCTGGATCAGCTCGCCGACGCAGCGCAGACGGCGGTTGCCCAGATGGTCGATATCGTCGGCAGTACCCACGCCATGAGCCAGACAGTTCAGGTAGTTGATGGAGGCCATGATATCCTCCACGGTGATGTGCTTGGGGATCAGGTCGTCAATGTGCTCCTTGACAGCGTCCTTCAGGTCCTCGCCGCTGAACTGGTCCAGCAGCTGGCACAGAACGGGGAAAGAGACCTTCTCCTCCACGCCGCACTCGGCGGGATCGAAGTCCACAAAGTCAGCCATGTCCACCATGTTGTTGGCGAACACCTTGACCTGCTTGCCGTCGATATCCAGCACAGCCTCGTTCACGCCCTTGGCGTCCAGCTCCTTGGCGCGCTCCCGGGTCAGATTCTCCCCGGCTTCGGCCAGGATCTCGCCGGTGCGGGGGTCAGCCACGGGCAGAGCCAGAGTGTGGCCGGACAGGCGGTTCCAAATGGCCATCTTCTTGTTGAACTTATAGCGGCCCACAGCGGACAGATCATAGCGCCGGGGGTCGAAGAAGGTGGCGGCCAGCAGGGCCTCGGAGGTGTCCACCGTGGGGGGCTCGCCGGGACGCAGCTTGCGGTAGATCTCCAGCAGGGCATCCTCGTAGTTCTTGCAGGTGTCCTTCTCCAGAGTGGCAACGATGCGCTCGTCCTCGCCGAACATCTCGATGATCTCGGCATCGGTCTTGGGGCCGACCGCACGAATCAGGCAGGTGATGGGCAGCTTGCGGTTCTTGTCGATGCGGACATAGAACACGTCGGACAGGTCGGTCTCATACTCCAGCCAGGCGCCGCGGTAAGGGATCACGGTGGTGGTATAGGTGTGGTTGTCCGCCTTATCCTTGGTGTCCCCGTAATACATACCGGGGGAACGGACGATCTGAGACACGATCACGCGCTCGGCGCCGTTGATGACGAAGGTGCCGGATTCGGTCATCACGGGGAAATCACCCATGAAGATCTCCTGCTCCTTGATCTCCTCGGTCTCCTTGTTGCGCAGGCGCACCCGCACCTTGATAGGAGCGGCATAGGTGGCGTCGCGCCCCTTGCACTCCTCTACGTCATACTTGGGCTTTTCATCCATGGAGTAATCCACAAAGGAGAGCTCCAGATTACCCGCGTAGTCACCGATGGAGCCCACATCCTTAAATACCTCCCGCAGGCCGGTATCCAGGAACCACTGGTAGGAGTTTTTCTGCACCTCCAGCAAATAGGGCATCTGCAGGATCTCCTCATGGCGCGCGAAGCTCTTGCGCAGGGTCTTGCCGTAGTAGACATCCTTGACCATTCTAAAAAATCAACTCACTTTCCTTAGTTCTGAACGAGTGGATCTACATTTTTCTCCCCACAACGACTGATGGCAGCGGTTTCTTTGTTATTTCCTACAAATTTTCTTAAGCTTTTCCGCCGCGCACGCCCGGTGTAGTTGATTGATTTATCGCTTCTGCTCTTGTGTTTTATGCCGGGCTGTGGTATCCTACGAACAGAGCGTGGGGACCTGCGCTCTTTTTCATAGGGATATAAAAGCATTTTATTGTATCATGACAGGCTTTTTATGTCAAGCACTTTTCCGGCTCACGCCGGATTTTTTCTTTTTATGGGAAATTTTTCTTTTTATTTTCTACAAGTTTTCTTTTGATTCCTATTTGACATACTTCTGTAAACATGTTACAATTCGGTTACAAGTTTATGTGAACCAGTTTTAGGAGGAAGCATTATGTCCGCAACATCTATTCCTCTTTCCTATAAGGGGCGTCCCCTTCGTCGGAAAGATAATCTTATCTACTACGGCACCATGGCCGAAAAGTATATCGCAGTGCTCCAGATCCAGTCCAGCCAAAACCTGGACGATCTGCCCGTAGCCAACAAAATCTCCGTTCAGCTTCAATTGACCGACCCCGACCTGAAGAGCCGCGACCGCGTGGTGAAAAGCACCGAGAAGCCCAAGGACAACCTGTTCGACGCTCTGGATCTGGCCTGCATCTGGCTGGATCGCTTCCAGGAAAAGGGCTGATTTCAGCCCACGTCCCTTCCGCCCACCAATGATATGGAGGAACTTCACCTATGAATCTGCCCAAGTCCGTGGTTGTTAAATTGACCGCCGGCCTGCTTTCGGCCGCGATGATGATCTCCCCCGCCCTGGCCGCCAGCGGCGTTGTCACCGCAGACAGCGGCCTGCATGTGCGCCAGTCCAGCAGCGCCGACAGCGCATCTCTGGGTATGCTGGATAAAGGCACCACCGTAGATATCCTGTCCGACCTGGGAAATGGCTGGCTGGAGATCTCCTATCAGGCATCCACGGGCTATGTGGCCAGCGACTACATCGAGCCCACCACCATCACCGGCAAGGTGAACGCCGGTCCTCTGAATGTCCGCGCCTCCGCCAGTACTGACGGCGCCAAAGTGGGTCAGCTGCCCACCGGCACCGAGGTGGAGGTCCTCTCTCAAAAGGACGGCTGGTACGAGGTCGTGGGCGGCAACTACACCGGCTACGTCTCCGCCCAGTACATCACTTTGGACAGCCAGTCCGCCACCACCACCTTTGTCAAGGTGACCAACGGCCCTTTGAACGTCCGCTCCGGCCCCGGCTCCAGCTATGATAAGGTGAGCAGCCTGCGCACCGGCCGTGTGGTCGAGGTCTTTGGGCAGGAAAACGGTTGGTATAAGATCGAAAACGGTTACATTTCCGCCGAATATGTGTGTCTGGCCGACGCCAGCGAAGCTGTGCAGGCCGATCTGGGCAGCGAGATCGCCCAGTACGCCTTGACCTTGGTGGGCTGCAAGTACAAATACGGCGGCACCGGCCCCTCCGCGTTCGACTGCTCCGGCTTTACCAAGTATGTGTACAAGCAGTTCGGCTACACCCTGAACCGCACCGCCTCCGCCCAGATGGACAACGGCACCTCCGTCGCCCGCAGCGATCTGCAGCTTGGCGACTTGGTCATGTTCAAAAAGTCCGGCTCCAGCGCCAGCCGGGCCTCTCATGTGGGCATTTACATCGGCAACGGGAAGTTTGTTCACGCCTCCACCTCCTCCGTGGGCGTGATCGTCAGCGATATGAACACCTCCTATTATAAGACCGGCTTCGTCGGCGGCCGTCGTCTTGTCTGAACCTTCCGAATATGCTGTTGCACCGCCCCGAGGGAGTTTCCCTCGGGGCGGTGTTATTGGTTTCTGCATCTGTTTCTGTGCCGAACAGGGGACGTGAACCGTTCAAATTTCACGTCCCCTGTTTTCATCGTATTTCCAGGACCGCAATCACCGGTCATCGGAACAGCAGCCTTCTCTCTCGGTTACAGGAACTTATCCAATTCCTCTGCCACCCGCTGCTTCACCTTCACCTTGGGATGGTCGATTTTCCGTCCCTGTGCCACCACCATGTTGATATGGCGCAGCGCCCGCAGGTCATCCAGGGGGTTGTTTCGGGTCACGACCAAGTCGGCACACTTGCCCACTTCCACTGTTCCGGTCACCTCTCCCAAACCGGCAATTTGGGCCGCGCGGCCAGTGGCCGTATACAGTGCAAAGCGGTTGGACACCCCCACATATTTATGGAAGTAATACAGCTCCCGCCAAAAATCATACTGAGTGATCCAGGGGCAGCCCACATCGTTCCCCAGCACCACAGGAATATCATGGGCCAGGGCTGCTTTGGCGCAGTTCTTAATGCCTTCAAAGACCATATTCCCATTAAACTGCTCCACCTCAGAGGCATGCGTCACCTTCCGGTCGAACAGGGCGTAAGGCAGCGCCGGAGACAGGGTGGTACACAGGCAGGCTCCCCGCTCCCGGAACAGACGGATCAGCTCGTCATCCAGCTGCGCTCCATGTTCAATCGAGTCCACCCCGTTTTCCAGCGCCACCCGAACTCCCTCAGTGGATTCCACATGGGCGGCTACGGTATAACCGAGCTCATGGGCCCTGTCACACACAGCTTTCACCATCTCCGGCGGCATCTTCAGCTCCCCGGGCACTCCCTTTGCCTTCGCATCCAGCACGCCGCCGGTAATCATCAGCTTGATCAGGTCCACTCCCTGCTCTTTCGCCCGGTCGACCTGAGCCAGAGCCTGAGGAATATCCTCTGCCGCCACCGCTACAGAGCCGGCCATATGTCCCCCGGGGACAGAGATCCCCTCGTTGGCGGCTAAGATGCGGGGGCCCAGCTTCTCCCCCCGGGCAATTTCATCCCGCAGCCGGGTATCAAAATCCCCCAAGCCCCCTACCGTGCGAATGGTCGTCACGCCGCTCATCACTTCGGTTTTGGCAAAATCGGCCGCCATGCGGTAGGCCGCCGCTTTCAGCAGGGAATTCCCCATCAGCCGCTCCACCAGCTTGGCGTTGTCCCGCTGCTTCTTCTGGGGCTTTCCGTTCCCGGCCAGATGTACGTGCATATTGATCAAACCGGGCATCAGATATCCGCCCTCTATGTCCACAGCGGTGTATCCCTCCGGGATCTCCCGCTCCGGCACAATACCCGTGATCAGTTTTCCCTCTGTCAGCACCGCCAGTCCGCTGCGCACCTGCATATTCTCAGTACCGTCTAAAAGATATCCGTTTCGATAGGCGTATTTCACCTGCGTCACTCCTTTTCTTCCCCTAAATTCTCCCAACATAGATCCTTCCTCTGATTCTATTCGTTTTTCTTTACTTTCCGCAAGGGACAGATTACCCCCAACGTCCAAGGTCAATCCTCCCCTAAAGTCACAGGCAACCTCTCCGCCGGGACAACCGCATCCGGCTTCACCCGGCAGGCAAAGGCCAACACCTCCACCCCTCCGGCCGCCGCCCGGCGCAGGGCCTGCCCGAACTCCGGATGGGTATCATCGTTGGGCTCCAGATATTTGACGCCCTCCATCTGCACCACAAAGCACACGGCAGCTTCATACCCCTCTTTCTTGGCGTTCAGCAGACCGTTCAGATGCTTTACCCCCCGCAAGGTGGGGGCATCAGGGAAGCGGACCACACCATTCTCCTCCAGCGTGACCCCCTTCACCTCCACAAAGCCCCGGCGCTGCCCCGCCTCCCAGTAGAAATCAAAGCGGGAGTCACCGTGGGTGGTCTCCGACCGCAGCAGGGTCAGCCCGGGGACAAAATGCCCCGCCTCGGCCCACTCCCGGAACAGCCGGTTGGGGGCCTGGGCATCCATATTGATGGTCAGCGTCCCTTTCTCCACCGTCACCAGGTCATATCTCGTCTTGCGTCCCGGATGCGCTTCGCCCCAGTCCTGCACATACACAACCGCCCCGGGGGACAGCAGTTCCCGGCATCGGCCGGTATTCTTTACATGGACAGTCTCCTCCCAGCCGCCTATCTCCACTTTGGCAATAAAGCGGTTGGGCCGGGACAAAAAATGTCCTTTTACAATATTTTTATACTCCATCTTGTACGTTCCTCCGGGATTCTGTATAATGACCAGTATACAGCAGAAATCGCCGCTTCTCAAGAGGGCGCTTTTTTGCCGTCCCATTTCCTCATACAGGAGGCTTTTATGCATATTCCTACCTGTCAGACCAACGAGCTGGATCTGATGGACTTCGACCGCGCCCTGGCGCAGGCCCTTCAGCCCAGTCCCGACTACGACATCAGCCGTTGGCTGTATGTCCCCAATACTTACTCCGAATACCGTTATATTCTGGGTACCCGGGGGGAGCATCCCCTGATCTGCGTGGGGATCAATCCCTCTACTGCTGCCCCGGACGCCTTGGATAACACCCTGAAATCCGTAGAGCGGGTGGCCCTGTACAACGGGTTCGACAGCTTTTTGATGTTTAACGTATACGCCCAGCGGGCCACCGACCCCGACGATATGGAGCAGACATACAACCCCCTTCTCCACCGGGAGAACATGAAGGCCTTTGACTATCTGCTCTCTCTGGATCGGTCCGGAAGTCCCGCAGTGTGGGCCGCCTGGGGCACCATCATCGAAAAGCGCCCCTATCTGCCCGCCTGTGTCCGGGACATGATCGACCTGGGTCGGGCCCGCAGCGCCCGGTGGTACTCCGCGGGCAAGCGCTCCAAGAAAGGGCATCCCCACCATCCGCTTTATCTGCGGAAGGACAGCGTTCTGGAAGAATTTGACGCAGCAGGGTATTTACAGACCCTGTGATCCACGTCCGCCTGCGCCGGACAACACTTTGATTTGACCCACCGGATCGGCCCCGGTGAAAAGAAGGAGGATATCCCCATGGCAACATTCAGATTAGGAAAAACAGAACTGATGGTGGAGAAACAGGGCTTCGGCTGTCTGCCCATCCAGCGCTGCACTAAGGAAGAAGCTGCCGCCCTGCTGCGCCGGGCGGTGGACGGCGGCATGAACTATTTTGACTCCGCCCGCGGCTATTCCGACAGCGAGGAGAAAATTGGCTATGCTCTGCACGATGTTCGGGACCGGATCTACTTGGCCACCAAGTCCCACGCCCAGACCGGGAAAGAGCTGACCGCCCATCTGGAGACCAGTCTGCGCAACCTGCAAACAGACCATATCGACGTCTATCAGTTCCACAATCCCGCCTTCTGCCCCAAGCCCGGCGGGGAGGACGGACTGTACGACGCCGCCCTGAAGGCCCAGCAGGAGGGTAAGATCCGCTTTATCTCCATTACCAACCACCGTCTGTCCGTGGCCCATGAGGCCATCGACTCCGGCCTGTATGCCACCCTGCAATTCCCCTTCAGCTACCTATCCGGTCCCCAGGAGATGGAGCTGGTGGAAAAGTGCCGCAAGACCGACATGGGCTTTATCGCCATGAAGGGCATGGCCGGCGGCCTGATTCAGGACGGCTATACCGCCTCCGCCTTCATGGAGACTCAGCCCGATGTGCTGCCCATCTGGGGCGTACAGCGCGACCGGGAGCTGGACCAGTTCCTGGAGTGTGTCAAGCACCCCGCCGCCATGACGCAGGAGCGCCGGGCCACCATCGAGCGCGACCGGAAAGAGCTGACCGGCGACTTCTGCCGCGGCTGCGGCTACTGTATGCCCTGCCCCGTCGGCATCGAGATCAACAACTGCGCCCGTATGTCGCTGATGCTCCGCCGGGCCCCCACCAGCCAGTGGCTCTCCCCGGAATGGCAGGAGAAGATGGAGATGATCCGCAATTGTCTGCACTGCGGCCGCTGCGCCTCCAAATGCCCCTACGGCCTGAATACACCCAAGCTGCTCCAGGCCAACTACGAGGATTATCAGACCTTCCTGAAATAAGCTCGATCTTCCGGAATTTTCAGACACGATCCCAGCCAAACTTTAAGGCTCCATCCGAATCGGATGGAGCCTTATTTGATGTCCGCCGACCCAGAGCAGCCCTTTTGTATCAGCTCACAGGTCGAATCTGCGCCGCGCTTCTTCCCGCAGGGTCGGGACATGGCGCACAATGGCAATGGGAATCACCAAACCCAAACACACAGCCAGCACAACCAGCGACCAGCCCGGCCGCCACTCGTGATGGAAATAGCGCTCAATACAGAACTCAATGTCTACGGCCAGCAGACCCACAGCCCCGATCACCAGACACAGCGCGGACAGCCGCGACCTCCGTCCGCCCCGCAGCAGAAAGCTCAGGATAAACACCAGTACACAGGCCCAAGCCAACATGGGCAGCACCAGCCCCCGGAACCAGGCCCGGCCGTTCAGATCAATCGAGATCATCCACACATATACGCCGATCGCGGCCACATCGGCGGTAAGCCGAAAGAACACCGGCAGACGGCGCACCACCATAGGCAGCGCAAACCACACCCACAGCATCACCGCCGCCCCCACCACATACAGCCACCAAGGCCGCTCCGTGGGCAGCAGCAAATTCAGCATACCGCAGCAGAGAGACACCGACGACAGCATCGCCGTGATCAGAATTGCACCCTCTCGCCGGGAGGCAGGCCGAACTTCCGCCGGCTTCGTCGGAAAATAGGCCGGCGCAGTGGGGTCCGGCTTCCATGCCGGGGTCCCACACAGGGGGCAGACCTTGGCGCCGGGGTTCAGCTTCACCCCGCAGTTTACACAGTAGGACATAAAACAGCTCCTCTTTTCCCGTGTCCGGCTCTCATCGGTTGCTCTCCACCCGCACCGGAATCCCTTCCTGAACCAAAAAACGGAAGAAATCCCGCTCCGTCTCTGTCTCCGCCTGAGTGCCGGCAAATGTGATCTCCATGGTATCCCCATAGCTGATGCTGGCGCAGTGGCACCGGGGCACCATCGCCTGTCCCAGGACGACCTCCGCCCCGGTAATATGGGGGGCCATAGACGGCGGAACGGTAAAGGCGCCGGGGTTGGTGTAGGTGCAGGAATATGGACGCACCCCCAGCAGGCGGTAATTCAGGGCCATAACAGGATTTTTGATAAACATGGGAATGGCCCGCAGAAGAAAATTCTGAGTAAAGCGAACATTCCCGGTAAAAGCCGCCTGCAGCTCCTGGCGGTTGATATGCAGCTTCATAAAGTGCCGCACCTGAGAGACGATCTCCGGGAAGGTATAGTCCCCCAGGGCCGGATCAACATAGGGCCGTACCGTGGTGATAAAGTTCCGCAGCGTCTCCGACGGGAACCAGCTGCGCAAGTTGATGGGCACCGCCAGCGCCACCTGGCGCAGCCTGTGGGGCTTTTCCCGCTTCTGCTTGTCTAAGATCACCTGGATCAGCACAGCTGACAGATACTCTGTAATAGAGGCCCCATAGAATTTGGCCCGCTCCTTAAGGGCAGCCAGCGGGACAAAGCCCATGGTGATATGAAAGGTATAAAAAGGCTCCGGTGTGCCGATATTCTGGTATGCTTTTGGCAGCCGCCGAAGGCCGAAGGCATAGTTCCCCGCATAGCGGGCATAGGCATCTTCCAGTTCCTCTGGCCGGGGCAGTTCCTGCAGATCCAGCACACCATCTCCCGTCGGGACCTCCACCCCAAGCTGCCGCAGATACTCCGCCAACAGGGTACGGAAGAAGGTCAGTGCTCCCGCCCCATCGGACAGGGCATGAAATACTTCGATCGAAATTCGGCTTCGCCCACAATAAAACCGCACCAGCCATCCGTTGTCCTCCCGGAAGCGCACAGGCTGACACGGATCTGAAACGTCCTCCTTCAGGAAGGGCCCGGGGGCGGTATTAGGCTCCAGATAGTACCAGAACAGCCCCCGGCGAATGCGCACCGCAAAGCTGGGAAACCTGGGCATCACCCGATTAATGGCCGTTTGAAGGGCCTTTGGCTTTACAGGTTCGGCCATCAGGGCGGAAAAGCGGTAGATGGCGGAATACTCCTCCCGCTGGAGCGCAGAGTACAGAACACCTGCATTGTCCAGCTTATACCACTGACTGTTTGGCTTGGCCATTCTGCCCTCTCTCCTCTCCGGTTGACTCGATTCTCTCCCGCGCCGCAGGCGGCAGGCTTTTCGATTCCAGCGGGCAGGTTCAGCGCACTGTGATATCCGCCGTCCTGTCCGCCTGCTTATAGTATCACATCAGGGCCCAATACGCAACCTGCCCGCTCCGCTGTCCGCTCGGCCCCTGAAAAAGACAAAATATCCGCTTTTCTTTCCCCAATTTTTATGATAGGATGGGCCTATCATTTCATTCTTTTCATTCTCCCCCGGAGGTAATTATGGACAAACTGAAGCTGTCCCGCAAGAAAAAGCTGCAATCAGAAAGTCCCCGCCTGGATCCTATGATGCGGGCCCTGAAAGCTCTGCACAGCGCCGGCGCCCCAGACGCCATGGACCCCGAGGAGCTGGAACGCCAGCGCCGAAGCCAGGAGATTCTGGGCCGCATCACCGCGCCCATGGCCGGAATGGATTGGCAGGAGTTCTCCTTGGCCGGAATGCCCGCTGCGTGGACCCGGCTGAAACAGCCCCACGGCGACCGCCGGGCCATTCTCTACTGTCACGGCGGGGGGTACACCAGCGGCAATCTGGGCTACGCCCGTGTGCTGGCCTCTAAGCTGGCCCATGCCACGGGTTACGATGTGCTCAGCTTTGAATACCGGCTGGCCCCGGAGTTCCCCTATCCCGCCGCGGTGGAAGACGCCCTTCGTGCCTGGGACCACCTGATGCTGCTGGGCTATGGCGCCCGCGACATCGTGGTGGCGGGCGACTCCGCCGGGGGCAACCTGGCCCTGGTGCTGTGCCATCAGCTGAAGTGCCGCGGCCGCCGCCTGCCCCGGGCTCTGGTCCTCATGTCCCCCTGGACCGACATGACCATGTCCGGTCCCTCCTATATCCAACGCGCGGAGATCGACCCTATGCTCACGCCGGAGTATATTCAGGCGGTGCGCACCGCCTACGCCGGGGGACAGGAGTTCCGCTCCCCTGATCTGTCCCCACTGTTTGCCGATCTGTCCCACTTCCCGCCCACCCTGATCCAGGTGGGCGACCACGAGATCCTCTACTCCGACTCTCAGCAGCTGTACGAGGCGCTGCGCCGCCACAACGTCCCCTGCCGCCTGGAGGTGAGCGAGGGTATGTGGCACGTGTTCCAGATGTTTCCCGTCCGAAAGGCGACCGCCGCCATCCAGAACATCGCCCACTTCCTGCTGGAACTGTAACGGCGCAGATCACAACAACAAACAAAGCCCCAGGTGGGACCGCATCGCGGTCCCACCTGGGGCTTTTCCATTCAGCTTCTCTTAGAACTTGGACACGTTGCTGATGCCGGACTGCTGTTCCACAGTGACATTCTCCAGCAGAGCGTCCATCCACTGGTTCATATCGTCGCTGCGCAGGGCGTTCTCGGCGGTCAGCTTCCACTGGGGCTGGCCCCAGGCGGAGAAGTACATCACATGATAGCCGTAATCGCTCTCTACAATGCCGGTATCGCCGGGCTGACGGCTGGAATCGGTGGCCCAGTCGCGGAAGTTCTCCACATAGGAGCTGGTGGGCGTGATGCCCTCGATCAGGCCGCCGCTGCTGGCGCTTCCGGTGTCAGTGGAGTTTTCTTTGGCCAGCTGTGCGAAAGAGTCCTCGGTGGCCTCGCCGCTCTTCCAGGTCTCCAGCATGGCCTCGGCGTCGGTCTTGGCCTTGGCCTTGCTCTCCTCGTCCTCACCGGAGAACAGGATGTGGCGCACATCGGCAGTGGGGGTCTCATCACGGGTGCGGTCAATGAACTTCACCACATAGTAGGAGTAGGTGCTGCTGCCGTCATACTCCTGCAGAGTGGTATCCCCGGCCTTGCGGTCGGCGGACAGGAACCAGTCGGACAGGGTGGAGTTCAGGCTGGAACCGGTACGGGTGGTATCCAGCTGGCTGGAGTAGACCTTGTCGCCGTATGCCTCGGCCAGATCCTCCATGCTCTCTCCGGCATCCAAACGGGCCTTCGCCTCCTGGGCCAGGGCAGCCATCTCCTTCTTGGCCTCCTCCAGCTTGGCGGCCTTCTCCTCATCGGTCATCTCGATGGTCTTGCCGTCGGCGTCGGTGGTGGATACGGAGGCGCGGAAGGTCAGCTGGTCAAAGGTGAAGGAATCCAGCTCGTCGGCGTGCTCCTTGTAGTAGTCCTCCAGCTGCTGGTCGGTATAGGTGTAGCCGTCCTGCACCTTGTTCAGGTACTCGTTCACATAGACCTCACGCTCCAGGCAGCGGTCAAAATCCTTCTCGGTCATGTTGGATCCGAAGATGGCCTGGATATAGGTCTTCATACTGGTGTAATTAGAGGTGGCCTGGGCGCTCTTCATGCTCTCCTTGTAAGAGGAGATGGAGTCCTTGCCCTCCTGAGACAGGGTATAGCCCTCCTCCTTGGCCTTCTTCTCTACCGTGACATAGGTTTTCAGGCTGTCGATGGCCTTTTCCACAAAATACTCATGCCAAGTCTGGCCGCTGGCCTCGTCATAGACCTGATCCTTAGGATCCTTGCTGGCGTTGAAGGTAGACATTCCGTACATGGCATACTGATACGCATTCTGGTACTGGCTGGTGTAGTAGTACAGCACATCGGCCGCAGCGTACTTCTCCCCGTCGATGGTCACGGCGGCGGTCTTGCGCTGGAAATAGCCGCTGTCCCAAATCAGCAGAGCGGCCACCAGTACGGCCACCACCACGCCGATCACCGTGTAAACCACGGTATTCCGGCGGCTGACCGCTTCATCATGGCGGCGCTTTTCCTCCCGGCTCATCCCTGTCTCAGAGGTGACGGGAGTGGTCTTGTTCTCTTTGGATGCACTCACAATTGTTCCTTCCTCTCTTGTGTATAGCTTTTCCCCGCCCTCCGGCGGGGAAGGATCGGGTTCTGTGCAAAGCGCGCCGGAGCTCCGGCGCACAGTCAGCAAAGACTGCACAGCGGCTATTATACAAAAAAATCCCCCCGCTTTCAAGGGGGATTTCCTGTCCATGCCAATCAAATGCCACGTTTTACAGTTTGTTCACGGTTGCCGGGGCGATCCAGTCCATAAAAAAGGCCGCGGCCGATGGCCGCGGTCCAACTGCTTGGCAGATGATCTGTCTACCCCGCTCTGGCCGTGTGGACCCGTTTAAAACCTGCACGTAATGGCAGGTGGGTCGCCTCCTCTACGCTTATCTGCTTCCAACATCCAACGATCCTCAAAGGGGGTCGGGAGGCCTGCAGGCCACATAGAGAGTTCAGCGTCCCGTTTAGGAAATGTGGGTTTAAAAGAGCCCATCACGCACCGAGCAGGAAAGACAACGTGACTGAATTTACTGCTGTTCTTCCTCTTCTTCCTCGAAGAAGCGCTCCATGAACAGGTTATATACCTCGTCCAGTTCATCATCGCTGTCCGGAGTGGAAAGGATCTCCTCTCCGTCCTCCTCGATGACCTTCATGATGACCAGACCAAACTCCTCGTCATCGGCATCCACATCCTTGGGTTCGCCGGTCTCCTCGTCCTCGGGGACGGCGGGGAACATGGCGTAGTAGGTAATGCCGTTATGCTCCAGAGTGTCAACCATTTCTAATTCAAATTCATTGCCGTCCTCGTCGGTAACGGTGATGAAATCAGGGCCGAATTCTTCGCTCATAGGGTACCTCCGCAGTGATGCACTTCTGTGTTGTTGTTTTTATTGTACCCTGTTCTCGGGAAAAATGCAAGGGGTTGCACTGCCAATTTTTTGTTCGGCCCATGCGCCATAAAAAATTGATCCGAATGACCGTCTCAAAATCAGGTCCACTGTAAAAATATAAAGCATTTCTTAACTTAAACACGACATTGTAGACAAATGCAGATCTTATGGTATAATGTGTAATGGAATTTTTTATATCAGCCGGGTCATTGTCCCCGGCAGCCCCGCCGTTCTCTCGGCGGAGGCCGATCCTGAGCGGAGAATTGCTCCGTTCCGCGGAGGTAAAAACGTGTCTGAACATCATGATTCCATCTATGAAAATACCCAGTATCCCCCCCGGGAACGGCGGGAGCACCGGGAAGAACACAGCCGCCGGCCCAGAAAGCACCGGGGCAGCCGGGCCGGACTTGTCCTGAAGGTACTTGGCACCCTGCTGCTGGTGGGACTGGTCACCGGTGCATTCCTATGCTGCTTCGGCGCGGTATATATCAAAACTGTCATCCTGCCTGTGGCCCAGTCCTTCAACATGAACGATTTCGACGTGGGCGAAAACAGTGTCATGTACTACCAGGACAAGTCCACCGGAGAGTATAAGGAACTGACCACCCTTCTGAACACGACAAGCTCCGTCTGGGTAGAGTGGGACGATATCCCCCAATATTTAAAGGACGCCGCTGTAGCGGTAGAGGACAAGCGCTTCTATACCCATCCCGGCGTAGACTGGGTGCGTACGGGCAAGGCCGTTCTGTGTATGTTTACCGGTCAGGATATTCAGGGCGGCTCCACCATCACTCAGCAGCTGATCAAAAATCTCACCGGCTATAACGAGACTACGGTGAAGCGCAAGGTCATCGAAATATTCCGCGCCCTGGAATTCACCAAAAAGTACAGCAAGGACTACACCCTCGAGTGGTATCTGAACATCATCCCCATGGGGGGCAAGTACAAGGGAGTGGGCTCCGCCTCTTACGCTTACTTCGGAAAGCCGGTAAACGAGCTGTCTCTGGCCGAGTGCGCCAGCCTGATCTCCATCACCAACAACCCCTCCATGTACAGTCCTTACTCCACCGCCCGGTTTGAAGACCCGGACACCGGCGAGATCCTCACCGCCCGGGACAAGAACAAGGAGCGGCAGGAGCTGGTGCTCTGGCTGATGAAGGACCAGGGCAAGATCAGCCAGGAGGAGTACGACCAGGCCGTGGCCGAGGAGCTGGTCTTCGTCCGCAGTGAGAGCGAAACTCAGGAGACCGACATTTACTCCTGGTATGAGGAGCAGGTCATCACCGATGTGAAAAACGACCTGATGGACAAGTATGACTACTCCGAGGAAATGGCATCGCGGATGCTGGCCCGGGGCGGCCTGCGCATCTATACCTGCGTGGATCTGGACGTGCAGAACGCAGCGGAAAAGGTGTATGAAAACCGGGACAACCTGAATTACACCTCCTCCAACGGACAGCTGATGCAGTCGGCCATCACCATCATCGACAACTCCACCGGCGATATCGCCGCCATTGTGGGCCGCGTAGGCGAAAAGACGGGCAACCGCTGGAAGAACTTTGCCACAGAGGCTTACCGGCAGCCCGGTTCCTCCATCAAGCCCCTGTCCGTCTACTCCCCCGGTCTGGAAATGGGGGTTATTACCCCCATCACCATTGTGGACGATTACCCCTATCAGCTTATGAACGGCAGCCCCTGGCCCATCAACTCCGGCAGCGCCAAATACCGGGGCCTGACCACCGTGCGCTCCGGTCTGGCCCGCTCGGTGAACACCATCGCCCTGCGGGTGCTGGCCGACCGAGTCACCGTGGACGCAAGCTTCAACTTTGTGGAGGACCGCTACCATATCGACCTGGTACAGGCCCAGCAGTCCGGCGACACCGTGCAGAGCGATATGTCCCTGGCCCCTCTGTCCATGGGTGGTCTGACCAAGGGTGTCACCACCCGGCAGATGGCCACCGCGTTCGCCGTCTTCCCCTCCGGCGGCATCTACCGCAACTCCCGCACTTACACCAAGGTGACTCACATGGTCAACGGCGTTGAGGAGGTTCTGATCGAAAACCCCTCCGTTCAGGAGCAGGCCGTCAAGCCCACCACCGCCTATTATATGAACTCCATGCTGTCCGGCGTGGTCTCCGCCGAGGGTACCGCCGGCTCCGCCCGCTTCAGCAGTGCGATAGGCATCGCCGGTAAGACCGGTACCACCTCCAGCTCCTACGACCGCTGGTTCGTGGGCTATACCCCCTACTACACCGCCGCCGTCTGGACCGGTTATGAGTATAACGCCAGAATGTCCGGCACAAACCGGGCCATCGGCATGTGGAAGCTGGTCATGGAACAGGTCCACCAGGGTCTGTCCGCCAAAAAGTTCAATGAGCCTGACGGCCTGACTACCGTAACCGTGTGCAAGGACAGCGGTCTGCTGGCCACCTCTTACTGCGAGATGGACCCCCGAGGCAGCCGCGCCTTTACCGACCGCGTCTTCCGGGATGACGCCCCCACAGAGTTCTGCACCTGTCATACCCAGGAGTCGGTGGTCACCATGTGCAAGGCGTCTCCCATTCTCGCCGCCGACGGCAGCGAGACCGGTCTGTGGCACTTGGCCGGAGAATACTGCCCCGAAGATCAGTTGGTCCAGTTCTCCCTGGTTCAATATGACCGCACCCCCGTGGGCAATGCGGTGGCCGGGGACAACGCCTACCTCTACTCCACTATCGAGGCCGAGGGCAGCTGCACCGTCCACACCACCGCCCCCATCCCTGACCCGGAAGTTCCGGTATCTCCGGAACAGCCTGAACAGCCGGGCGCTCCGGACCAGTCCGGTCAACCGGATTCCACCCCCAGTCAGGATGTGCTCCAAAACCGCTTACCGTGATTCAAATCAGTATCGCCCGCCGGATTCCGGCGGGCGATACCTTTTATGGGCATAAACAATGTCCCGCCCCCCTTACAATGGGACGGGACATTGTTCAGTATTTTATCTCTTACAGATTGGCCTTCAGCTGCTCCACGCGGTCAGTGCGCTCCCAGGGCAGGTCGATATCCGTGCGGCCGAAGTGACCATAGGACGCAGTCTGCCGGTAAATGGGGCGGCGCAGATCCAGGTCGCGAATAATCGCTGCGGGGCGCAGGTCGAAGGTCTTTTCCACCGCCTGCTCCAGAACACCATCCTCCACCTTGCCGGTGCCAAAGGTGTCCACCCGGACGGAAACGGGACGGGCCACGCCGATGGCATAGGCCAACTGGATCTGGCATTTCTCCGCCAGCCCCGCTGCCACCACGTTCTTGGCCACCCACCGGGCAGCGTAAGCCGCGGAGCGGTCCACCTTGGTGGGGTCCTTGCCGGAGAAGGCGCCGCCGCCGTGGGGGGCGCTGCCGCCGTAGGTGTCCACAATGATCTTCCGCCCGGTCAGGCCGGAGTCGCCCTGAGGGCCGCCCACCACAAACCGGCCGGTGGGGTTCACATAGATCTTGGTGTTCTCATCCATCAACTCAGCGGGGATGATGGGCTTGATGACCAGCTCCTCCATGTCCCGGCGGATCTGCTCCAGCTCTGCCTCAGGGCCGTGCTGGGTGGAGATGACCACAGTATCTACCCGAACAGGGCGGTCATTCTCATCATACTCCACCGTCACCTGGGTCTTTCCGTCGGGGCGGAGGTAGCTCACCAGTCCCTCTTTGCGCACCCGGGTCAGCTGCCGGGCCAGCTTATGGGCCAAGGAGATGGCCATGGGCATCAGCTCGGGCGTCTCATCGCAGGCGTAGCCGAACATCATTCCCTGGTCGCCGGCGCCATTGTCCAAACCGTCGTCCGCCTCGCCCTCTTTGACCTCCAAACACTTGTCCACACCCATTGCAATATCGGGGGACTGCTCGTCAATGGAAGTAAGAACCGCGCAGGTGTCGCAGTCGAAGCCAAATTTTGCCCGGTCATAGCCAATGTCCCGCACGACCCCCCGGACAATCTTGGGGATGTCCACATAGCAGCTGGTGGTGATCTCTCCCATCACATGGACCTGACCGGTGGTCACCGTGGTCTCGCAGGCCACCCGGGCCATGGGGTCCTCCGCCAGAATAGCGTCCAGCACCCCATCGGAGATCTGGTCGCAGATTTTGTCGGGATGCCCTTCCGTTACAGATTCAGAGGTAAACAGTTTTCTTGCCATAGTTCGTTCCTTTCTTTTCCCGAGGATCAAAAAAGCTCCGCCGTTACGGCGGAGCTTCACACTATGATGGAATCCTCATCTTGCGAATACTTCGCCGGATTTGGCACCTTGCTGATCAGGCAGGTTGCCGTGGTGTCATAGGGCCGGTCCCTCAACCACTCTTGATAAGGTAATTTAATTGTACTGATTAATTATATCAGCTTTTCAAACTTTGTCAATTGAAAAATCCCATAAAAACGCCGCGGCCGGACAACGTCTGGCCGCGGCGCAATGGGTTTTTATACTCAGCCCTCAACCAGAGTATGGGTCTGGGTCAGAACGGGGTTGACACCCGCCTTCTTGCCGTTCTCATACAGGTAGAAACCGGCGCCGCTCTTGCGGCCCAGGAAGCCGGCGGTGACCATCTTGCGCAGGATCATAGAGGGGTGATACTTGTCGCCGATCTCCTTGTCCAGCACGGTCATCACGTTCAGTAGGATATCCAGACCGATCATGTCGGCCAGCTCCAGGGGACCCATGGGGTGGTTGCAGCCCAGCTTCATGCCGTTGTCCACATCTTCCACGGTACCGATGTTGGAACCGACGATGACGCAGGCCTCGTTCAGCATAGGCAGCAGAGCGCGGTTGACGATGAAGCCGGGCTTATCGTCGGACAGGATCAGGGTCTTGCCCATCTTCTTGCCTACGTGCTGAATCTCCTCCAGCACATCCTGGGCGGTCAGCAGGCCAAAGATCACCTCGCACAGCTTCATCTTAGGCACGGGGGAGAAGAAGTGCATACCCACGACCTGAGAGGGACGCTTGGTGGCGGCAGCCAGAGAGGTCAGGGAGATGGAAGAGGTGTTGGAGGCAAAAATGGTGTGGGGAGGGCAAATATCCTCCAACTGCTTAAACACGGACTGCTTGGCGTCCAGGTTCTCGAAGATGGCCTCGATCACCAGGTCGGCGTCCTTAGCGGGCTGCATGCTGGCGCTGGTGGACAGACGGGCGATGGCAGCGTCGCAGTCCTCCTGGCTCATACGGCCCTTCTCTACCTCGCGGTTCAGATTCTTGGCGATGCCGTCGTGGGCGCGGTCCAGAGCCTCTACCCGCTGATCATTCAGGGTAACCTTAAAACCGCTGACGATAGCGGTCTGCGCAATACCGCTGCCCATCAGGCCAGCACCGACAACAAAAATATTCTTGACTTCCATGGTCAAATTCTCCTACCTTCCTAATTATTGCTCTATCGCTGAGTGTGCTACGCTCTTGTGTTCAAATAGACAAAGCCGGGGTGTGGGGAGACACCCCAGCATCGTAGACATCCTATCACAGCAACAGGGAAAAGTCTATGCTAATTTCGGCCTAAAATTGCACTATTTTGTACTCAAAAGCGATTCAGCTGGGCGCTGCCGTCATCCTGACCTTTTTCAATGGCCCGAACCTGCGCCCAATAGCCGTAATTGTCGTTCACTTGGACATAAAAACGGTCCCCTATCCTCTTCCCCAGCAGCATGCGGCCCATGGGCGCCTCTTTGCTGATCAGTCCGTGGAGTACATCCTGCCGCACGGTGGTGACGATCTGATAGATCTCCTCCTCGTCGTCCTCCTCCAGATAGACGGTCACTTTGTCATACAGCCCCACGGTATCTGCACTGGAGTTGTCCCGGATGACCACCGCCGTCTTTATCATGTTCTCCAGAAAACGGATACGGCTCTCATTCCGATTTTTATCCCGCTTGGCCGCTTTATACTCAAAGTTCTCGCTCAGATCCCCGAAGCCCCGGGCCACCTTGACCTCTTCCAGCAGCTTAGGGCGCAGGGTGATTCTTCGGTAGTCCAACTCCTCCCGCATTTTTTTCAGATCCATCTCAGTCAGTTCATTGTGCATGACGGAGCACGCTCCTTCCCCACCGGACAAGCCCGGTGTTTTCATCTTTGCTATCAGTATATCACCGCCGTCAAGCATCCACAAGTTCCCATCCGCTTTCCTGCATTTCCCGCCATTTTTCCTCACCGTGCAGACTGTTTTCCAAGTTTTTTCGAAATTCTTTGATTTTCCCTTGCAATTCTCTTTTCTCTTTGCTATAATTCACATAATCCACGGACAGTTGTTTTTACTGCGTGGACATATCAAGCGATTCTGTTCATATTGAGAAAGGGAGAATCCAAATATGAAAAAACTTCTTGCTCTTGCCCTCGCCTCTGCCATGGTGCTCAGTCTGGCTGCCTGCGGCAGCAAGGATCAGCCCTCCGGCAGTCAATCCTTCGGCAGCTCCTCCTCCGGCGACAAGGTCGTGAAGATCGGCGTGTTCGAGCCCGCCACCGGCGACTCCGCCTCCGGCGGCAAAAAGGAAATGCTGGGTATGCAGTACGCCAACGCTCAGACCCCCACCGTCGAGGTGGGCGGCCAGACCTATCAGGTAGAACTGGTCTACGGTGACAACGGCTCCGACCAGTCCAAGGCCCCCAGCGCCGCCTCTCAGCTGGTCAGCGCGGGCGTTTCCATCGTGTTGGGTTCCTATGGCTCCGGCGTATCCATGGCCGGCGGCCCCATCTTTAACGACGCCGGTCTGGCCGCTATGGGCGTGACCTGCACCAACCCCAACGTCACCGCCGGCAACGACTACTACTACCGCATCTGCTTCCTGGACCCCTTCCAGGGCACCGTGCTGGCCAACTTTGCCATGGATAAGTTCAATGCCAAGGTTGCCTACTGCCTGGGCGAAGCAGGCAACGAGTATGACCAGGGTCTGGTGGCCTTCTTCAAGACCGCCTTCGAGGCCGCCGGCGGCAAGGTCATTACCGACTCCTTCCCCAAGAACAACTCCGACTTCACCTCTTACCTGAATAAGGCCAAGAACGAGGGCGCCGAGGTCATCTTCACCCCCGTCTCCATCGCCTACGCCACCCAGATCATCACCCAGGCCGACAAGCTGGGCCTCACCGCTCCCTTCGTGGGCTCCGACACTCTGGACGACAATAAGGTTCTGGACGCCGCCAAGGGCACCGACATTCAGCTGTATGTCTCCACCTTCTATCAGGAGGGCGGCAACCCTGAATTCGACGCCGGTATTAAGAGCTACATCGACTCCAACGCCGACGCCAAAGCCGCCAACGGCGGTGACGACACCATCTCCGCTGTGACCGCCATGGGCTATGACGCCTACTATGTGGCCCTGGAGGCCATCAAGGCCGCCGGCTCCATTGACGGCCCCGCCATCAAGGCCGCTCTGGGCGGCGTCACCTATACCGGCGTGTCCGGCTCCATCGCGTTTGACGATGTGGGCGACGCCATCCGCGACACCGCATATATCAAGCACTCCGTCAACGACGGGACCTGGGAGCTGGAGACCGTCCAGACCGCTAAGTAAGGTCCCTCCGTCACCCTTGACGCACAGTATCCGCAAGGCGGGAGTGATCTCCCGCCTTGCGGTATCATGCTTTATTCAGGCCGCCTCGAAAACGGCTCGTCGGGCCTTTTTCGAGACGGCCTTTCCCCCTCCACTCCAACTTTTTTAAGGAGGTCTCCACTGTGGCTTTTTTCCTCTCCGTATTATTGTCCGGCATCTCCGTGGGCGGCCAGTATGCTCTGATCGCCATTGGCTATACCATGGTGTACGGTATCCTGCGCCTGATCAACTTCGCCCACGGCGATGTATTTATGGTGGCCGGATTGATGCTGATTTACCTCAGCGCTGCCATCCCTCTGTATCTGGCCATTCCTCTGATGATCCTTCTCACCGTCCTGCTGGGCTTTGTCATCGAGCGGGCGGCCTATAAGCCCCTGCGTTCTGCCCCCAGAATGTCGGTCATGATCTCCGCCATCGGCGTGAGCTATCTGCTGCAGAACACCGCCACCTATATTACCGGCGGCCAGCCCATGAGCTACCCCTCCATCCCCGTGCTGTCCGATATGGTACAGGTGGGCCCCGCCACCACCAGCATGGTTACGGTGGTCACCCCCATTCTGGTCCTGGTTCTGGTAATCCTTCTGGTCCAGCTGATCAACCGCACCAAGATCGGTATGGCCATGCGGGCCGTGGCCAAGGACTTTGAGACCAGTCAGCTTATGGGCATCAAAATCAACTCCGTCATCTCCGCCACCTTCATCATCGGCTCTTTCCTGGCGGCAATCGGTTCTCTGCTGTATTTCAGCAACTACACCTATATCACCCCCTCCGCCGGCGCTATGCCCGGACTGAAAGCCTTCGTGGCGGCGGTGTTCGGGGGCATCGGCTCTATCCCCGGAGCGGTGATCGGCGCCTTTATCATCGGAATCTGTGAGAATTTCGTCAAGGTCCTTCCCTTCGAAGGGGCCTCCAATTTTGTGGATGCCTTCACCTTTGCCCTGCTCATTGTTATTCTGGCGGTCAAGCCCACCGGTCTGTTCGGCGAAAAGGCCACCGACAAGGTTTAAGGGGGTGCTGTTATGAAGCAAACAAAGAAAAACAGCTCTGCCCTGGCAGGTTTGATTCTGTCGGTGGTTCTGCTGGCTCTGGTAATCTTTCTGGAAAACTCCGGTCTCGTCCCTCCCACCCACATTCTGTTCACCGTGCTGAAAAAAGGTGCGGTCTATTCCCTGGTGGCCGTGTCTATGAACCTGCTTAACGGGTTTACCGGTCTGTTCTCTCTGGGTCAGGCGGGCTTCATGCTGCTGGGCGCTTATACCTATGCCATCCTCACTGTGCCCACCGATGTGCGCGACTCGGTGTACTACCTGTACGGCGGCTCCGCCATCCACTTTTCCCTGCAGGAGCTGTTCGGCAGCATCTTCGGAAACTCCGGCGTGGGCGGAGCCATCAGTCTGGTGCTTGGCGTGCTGCTAGGCCTGATCCTTGCCGGGTGTGTGGCCGCCTTCTTCGCCTATTTGATCGGCCTGCCCGTGCTGCGGCTGAAGAGCGACTACCTGGCCATCGCCACGCTGGGCTTTGCGGAGATCCTCCGCGCCGTCTTCCAGTGGCAGAAGCTGGGCCCCATCACCAACGGCGCCAACATGATCAAGTCCTTCCCCACCTTCTCCAGCTTCAACATCAAGGCCGGCGGAAAAGTGGTGCTGTATCTGTCCACCTTCGTGCCCTTCCTGTTGACCATCATTTGCGTGGCCATCATCGTGCTGCTCATCAACTCCAGCTATGGCCGGGCGTTCAAGGCCATCCGGGACGATGAGATTGCCGCCGAGGCCATGGGGATCAACCTGCCCCGGCACAAAATGCTCTCCTTCTGCATTTCCTCCTTCTTCGCCGGAATCGGCGGCGCTATGTTCGCCATGTTCTCCAACAACGCCCAGGCCATGCCCTACACCTCCGCCATGACCTATGAGATCCTTCTCATCGTGGTCATCGGCGGCATCGGCTCCATCAGCGGCAGCATCATCGGCACCTTCCTGTATGTGGCCTGTGCCGAGTGGTGGCTGCGTGGGCTGGACAACGGCCAGTTCCTGTTCATCAAGGCCCCCGGCGTATTCCGCAGCGGCTTCCGCATGGTGGTGTTCTCCGTGATCATCATGGTGGTGGTGCTGTTCTTCCGGAAGGGTATTATGGGCAACCAGGAGCTGCCCCAGAAGCTGCGCAGTCTGAAAGCGCATCTGGGCAAGAAAAAGGAGGCGGCAGAATGAACCAGAACGTACTCCATGTTGAAAACGTGACCATGCAGTTCGGCGGCGTAGTGGCTGTAAACGACCTGTCCCTGGAGGTGAACCAGGGGGAGATCGTGGCCCTGATCGGCCCCAACGGAGCCGGCAAGACCACCGCCTTCAACTGTATCACCGGGGTATATGAGCCCACCAATGGCAAGATCGACTTTATGGGCCAACCCATGATTGAAAGCTTCCCCCAGGGCAAGATGGCCAGCACTTATCTGGGCGAACACAAAGGGCTTTACACCCACAAGTGCAAGCCCTCTCCCGATCAGATCACTCAGCTCGGCATCGCCCGTACCTTTCAGAATATTCGCCTGTTCTCCTCGCTGACCGTCCTTGAAAACGTGCTGATCGCCAAGCATATGCGCGCCAAGCAGAACGTGTTCTCCGCCACCTTCCGCTTAAACCGGAAGGAGGAGGCCCGGATGCGTGAGGAGGCCGCCGCTCTGCTGGAGGAGCAGGGACTGCTGCACCTGAAGGATGAGATCGCCGGTTCCCTCCCCTATGGCCTGCAGCGCCATCTGGAGATCGCCCGCGCCCTGGCCACCGATCCCAAGCTTCTGCTTCTGGACGAGCCCGCCGCCGGCATGAACCCCCAGGAGACCCACGAACTGACAGATTTTATCGGTCAGATCCGGGAAAAGTATAAGCTGACCGTTTTTATGATCGAACATCACATGGACCTGGTTATGGGGATCTCCGACCGGATCTATGTACTGGACTTCGGCAAGCTGATCGCCCAGGGCACGCCCCAGGAGATCAGCCAGAATCAGCGCGTGATCGACGCATATCTGGGGGTGGTAGACGATGCTGAAAATTGATGACTTAAAGGTCCGCTACGGCGGGATCGAAGCGGTAAAGGGCATTTCCTTTGAGGTCCCCGAGGGCGCCATCGTCACGCTGATCGGCGCCAACGGTGCGGGCAAATCCACCACTCTGCGCACCATCGCCGGATTGGTCAAACCGGCCTCCGGCCGAATTCACCTTCAGGCGGAGGACATCACCGGCATGTCTCCGGATAAGATCGTCACCCGGGGTATCACTCTGGTCCCAGAAGGGCGGCGGGTATTCCCCGACCTGACCGTGCTGGAAAATCTGAAGGTAGGCGCCTATCTCCGCCGGGACAAGGATGAGATCGAACACGACCTGCAGTGGGTGTACGACCTGTTCCCCCGGCTGAAGGAGCGCTCCTGGCAGGCTGCGGGCACCCTGTCCGGCGGCGAGCAGCAGATGCTGGCCGTGGGCCGCGCCCTGATGAGCCGGCCTAAGCTGATTATGATGGACGAGCCCTCCCTCGGCCTTGCCCCCATTATTGTCAAGGGCATCTTTGACATCATCAAAGAGATCAACCGCATGGGCGTCACCGTTCTGCTGATCGAACAAAACGCCAATATGGCCCTGAAGATCGCTGACGTAGGTTATGTGCTGGAGACCGGCCGTATCACCCTCACCGGCTCCGGTCAGGAGCTGCTGCGCAACGAGGATGTAAAAAAAGCCTATCTGGGCAGCTGAAACAAAATACTCCCGGACTTAAAGTCCGGGAGTGTTTTTGCCTTTTATGCCTCGATTTGCCCCAGCACTTCCCCGATGGGGGCCGCGATGATCAGATCCGCCCGCTGGTCGTAGGGGGTGGGGCTCTTGTTGATGAGCACCAGCCGTCCGCCCCGGTAGTAGTCCAGCAGCCCCGCCGCCGGATAGACCGCCAGAGAGGTGCCCCCCACGATCATCAGGTCGGCGCCCCGGATGTCCTGAACGGCGCCCCGCAGGGTGTCGCCGTTCAACTGCTCCTCATACAGCACCACGTCGGGCTTGATGATCCCGCCGCAGGCGCAGTGGGGCACCCCCTCGCTGTGGAGAATGTCCTCCATGGTATACCCCCTGCCGCACTTCATGCAGTAGTTGCGCAGGACGGAGCCGTGAAGCTCCCACACCCGCTGGGAGCCCGCCGCCTGATGCAGCCCGTCGATATTCTGGGTGACCACGCTTTTCAGCTTTCCCGCTCTCTCCAACTGGGCCAGCTTTTTGTGGGCCGCGTTGGGCTTGGCCCAGGGACACAGCATCTTGTCCCGGTAAAACCGGAAAAATTCCTCTGGCATCCGCTGGAAAAAGGTGTGGCTCAATATCTCCTCCGGCGGCCACCGGTACTTCTGGTTGTACAGCCCGTCCACACTGCGGAAGTCGGGGATGCCGCTCTCGGTGGACACCCCGGCTCCACCGAAGAATACAATGGATTTGCTGTCGTGGATCCAGTTTTGCAGCGTCATGATTTGATCCGTCATAGAGATCAGCTCCTTTTCTCCCAGTATACCACTCCTCCGCCGGCAGGAAAAGCCCCGCCAATGCCATTAAGTTAAGAAAAACCTGTCGTTCCGAGGCAGTGACCGACGTCACTGCCGTTGGAATCCGCATCTAAAACGTTAGAAAAGGCGGATTGCCGAGCCAGTCTGCGGACTGGCTCGCAATGACAAAGCCCTTAGCTTAATGACATTGAAAGCCCCGCTGGACTTTTCTCTCTTTTTCCGGTAAACTGTACAGGCAAAGGAGTTGAACCTTATGGAACCCATCGCCCAGACCCTGGCCCAAGAGCTGGGGGTCAAGGAAGAGTATGTGAACAACGTGGTCGCCCTCATTGACGAGGGCAACACCATCCCCTTTATCGCCCGCTACCGGAAGGAGCTCCACGGCAGCATGGATGACCAGGTGCTGCGCACCCTGGCCGACCGGCTGGAGTATCTGCGTGGCCTTGAGGAGCGGAAGCAGGCAGTAAAAAAGGCCGTTGAGGAGCAGGGCAAGCTCACCGACGAGCTGGCCGCCGCTCTGGACGCCGCCGCCACTCTGGCAGAGGTGGAGGACCTGTACCGCCCCTATAAGCAGAAGCGCCGCACCCGGGCCACCATTGCCCGGGAAAAGGGGCTGGAGCCCCTGGCCCGGCTGCTGTTTGACCAGGCTCCCGCCTGCCCCGCCCCGGAGGAGGCCGCCGCGGACTATCTTGATCCGGAGAAAGGCGTGGAAACCGCAGCCGACGCCCTCCAGGGGGCCAACGACATCGTGGCCGAGTGGATCAGCGACGACGCGGATATCCGCAAGAGCCTGCGGGAGCTGCTGCTGCGCCGGGGAAAGCTGACCTCTAAGGCTGCCACGGAGGAGGACAGCGTCTACCGCCTGTACTACAACTTTACCCAGCCTCTGAACCGGCTGCAGGGATATCAGGTACTGGCCATCAACCGGGGCGAGCGGGAGGAAAAGCTGTCTGTCGCCGTAGAGATAGACCAGGAAACGGCTCTGCCCGCCCTGCGCCGGGCGGTGGTGCGCCCCAGCTCCCCCTCCATGGAGTTTGTCAAGGCCGCCGCCGAGGACGCCTATGACCGGCTGATCTTCCCCTCTCTGGAGCGCGAGATCCGCAGCACCCTCACCGATTCCGCCAACGAGGGGGCCATCCACAACTTTGCCCTGAACCTGAAGCCCCTGCTGATGCAGCCCCCGGTGAAGGGCAAAGTGACCATGGGACTGGATCCCGGCTACCGCATGGGCTGCAAGGTGGCGGTGGTGGACGGCACAGGCAAGGTACTGGACACCGCTGTGGTCTACCCCACCTACGGCCAGCGGCAGAAGCAGGAGTGTATTGACCGGCTGGCCGCCCTCATCCGCAAGCACGGGGTGGAGCACATTGCCATCGGCAACGGCACCGCCAGCCGTGAGACAGAACAGATGACTGTGGAGCTGCTCCGCAAGGTGGGCGGCGGCGTGTCCTATATGATCGTCAGCGAGGCCGGGGCCTCCGTCTACTCCGCCAGCAAGCTGGCGGCGGAGGAGTTCCCCCAGTTCGACGTGAACTTGCGCTCTGCGGTGTCCATCGCCCGGAGATTGCAGGACCCCCTGGCCGAGCTGGTGAAGATCGACCCCAAGGCCATCGGCGTGGGCCAATATCAGCACGATATGCCCCAGAAGCGCCTGGATGAGACCCTGAACGGCGTGGTGGAGGACTGCGTCAACGCCGTTGGAGTGGATGCCAACACCGCCTCCCCCTCCCTGCTGCAGCGGGTGTCCGGGCTGAACGGCACCACCGCCAGGAACATCGTCCTGTACCGGGAGGAGAACGGCCCCTTCACCGCCCGCACCCAGCTGAAAAAGGTGTCTAAGCTGGGCCCCAAGGCCTTCGAGCAGTGCGCCGGCTTCCTGCGCATCCCGGAGAGCAAGTCCATTCTGGACAACACCGGGGTCCACCCGGAGAGCTATAAGGCCGCCGAGGCCCTTCTGGCCCAGTGCGGCTACACTCTGGCCGATGTAAAAGCCGGGGCCATCTCCGGACTGAAAGATAAGGCGGAGTCCATCGGCTATCAGGTTCTGGCCCAGAGCTGCGGCGCCGGCGCCCCCACCCTGGCGGACATTGTGAAGGAGCTGATGAAGCCCGGCCGGGACCCCCGAGACGAGCTGCCGCCCCCCATCCTGCGCACCGATATCTTAGAGGCCAAGGACCTGAAGCCGGGCATGGAGCTGCAGGGCACGGTGCGCAACGTCATCGACTTCGGCGTGTTCGTGGACATCGGCGTCCACCAGGACGGTCTGGTCCACATCTCCAAGCTGCCCCAACGGGTGCGCCACCCCTCCGAACTGCTGAGCGTGGGGGACGTGGTCACCGTCTGGGTGGTGGAGGTAGACGAAAAGCGGGGCCGTATCTCCCTGACTATGGTGCCGCCCTCCAAACCGTAATTCTTTTTGTCAGACCGCACAATTTTTTCGCCCCCGCTCGGATAAACTCTGGGCGGGGGCTGTATCATTTTCGTTGACTTTAGTGTATTAGCGTGATATCATACTATCAAGTTAGGTTAGTAAAGAAACGAGGTGTCCCTATGGACTTCGATCCCGCCTGTCTCAGCCCGGAGGAGCGCAGCAGTATGCGCCTGCGCGCCCTGTACCGCCAGCGGGGATATACCCAGTATCGCATGAGTAAATTTGAAGAGTACGACCTCTATGCCCAGAACAAGGACTTTCTGGTGTCTAACCAGGTCATTACCTTCACCGATCTGACGGGCAAGCTGATGGCGTTAAAGCCGGACGTCACCCTGTCTATTTTAAAAAACAGCAAGCCCACCCCCCGGGAGCTGCACAAGTTCTACTATGACGAGCAGGTCTACCGCATCCCCAAGGCCGCCAAGACCTACAAAGAGATCCGTCAGGTCGGTCTGGAGTGTATCGGCCCCGTGGACCGGTACAGCTGTCTGGAGGTGCTGTCTCTGGCGGCGGCCAGCCTGCGGGCTCTGTCCGAGGAGTGTCTGCTGGACCTGTCCCACATGTCCCTGATCACCGGGCTGATCCGCCGCTGCGGCCTGTCCCAGAAGGCAGGACAGCAGGCCCTGCGCTGCTTTGCGGAGAAAAACCTCCACGAACTGGCTGCCCTGTGCGCCCAGGAAAACGTGCCGCAGCAGGAGCGGGATTTGCTCTGTCAGCTGGCTACGCTCAGCGGCCCGCCCCGGTTGGTGCTGCCCCAGCTGGAGCAGACCCTGGGCAGCCTGTTCCCCCGGGAGCTGGAGCAGCTGTCCGCCCTTACCGATGGACTGGAGCAGGCAGGTTTCGGGGATATGCTTCACATCGACTTCTCCGTCGTCAACAATATGAGCTATTATGACGGGCTGGTGTTCCGCGGCTTTCTCAAGGGTCTGTCCACCGCTATTTTGGCGGGCGGGCAGTACGGCAAGCTGGCTCAAGAGATGGGCCTGTCCACCGACGCCATCGGCTTCGCCGTCTATTTGGATCTTCTGGAGCAGCTGTCCGACGATCCCGTTCCCCCGGATGCGGACATTCTGCTGCTGTACGGCCCCGACGCAGACCCCAAGGCTTTGGACGCGGCCGCGGCCGCCCTGGCCCGGGACGGCTCCTCCGTGGCCGTCCACCCCATCATCCCGCCGGAGCTACGCTATGGCCGCCTGGTCACCTTTCAGGGAAAGGAGGGAGTATCCCGGTGAAGGATTTTTTGAACATCGCCCTGCCCAAGGGCCGGCTGGGGGAAAAGGCCTACCGGATGCTGGAGCAGGCCGGCTTTCCTTGCCCCTCCGCCATAGAGCCGGGGCGGAAACTGATTTTCGAGAATGAGGAGCTGGGCCTGCGCTACTTCTGGGCCAAACCCTCCGACGTGGCCATCTATGTGGAGCGGGGGGCCGCCGACGTAGGCGTGGTAGGCAAGGACATCCTGCTGGAGTACCAGCCCGACGTATATGAGCTTCTGGACCTGGACATCGGCAAATGCCGCATGGCGGTGGCCGCCCGGAACGATTTCCGGGACGACCCCCGGAAGACTCTGCGGGTGGCCACCAAGTTTTCCTCCATTGCCCGGAATTTTTACGCCGGCCGGGGCCGGGAGATCGATATCATACATCTGAACGGCTCCATCGAGATCGCCCCGGTGCTCAACCTGTCTGATGTCATTGTAGACATTGTGGAGACGGGAACTACGTTGAAGGAAAATAATCTGAAGGTGATCGAAACCATTGTACCCATCAGCGCCCGGCTGATCGCCAACCAGGTCAGCTGCAAATTCAAGACCGAGCCCATCGCCCGCATGGCGGCTGCCTTGGCCACACAAAAGAAGGAGAATTCTCTATGATCCGACTGCTGGACATATCTCAGGCAGACATCCGTGATATTTTCGCCCGCTCCAGCCCCATGGAGGATGTGGCCGCCCCCGTGGCCGCCATCATCGCCGCCGTCCGGGCGGAAGGGGACGCCGCCCTGGCCCGGTATGGGGCGCAGTTCGACGGCGTAGCTCCCTCCCCCCTTCAGGTCACCACCCAGGAGCTGGAAGAGGCCATGGAGCAGGTGGAGCCCCGGCTGCTGTCCGTCCTGAAGCGGGCCGCCGCCAACATCCGCACCTTTCACCAGAATCAGGTGCGTTCCTCCTTCCTCACCAGCACCGGTCCGGGCGTGATTCTGGGCCAGAAGGTGATGCCCATTGAGAAGGTCGGCCTGTATGTCCCCGGGGGCACCGCCCGATACCCCTCCACCGTCCTGATGGACGCGATCCCCGCCAAGCTGGCGGGCTGCCCCGACCTGGTAATGGTCACCCCTCCGGGGAAAGACGGTAAGATCCCCGCCCCCATTCTGGCCGCCGCCCGGGTGGCCGGGGTGGACCGTATCTTCAAGGTGGGCGGAGCCCAGGCCATTGCCGCCCTGGCTTACGGCACCCAGAGTATCCCCGCCGTGGACAAGATCGTGGGCCCGGGCAACGCCTTTGTAGCCGAGGCCAAAAAGCAGGTGTTCGGCAAGGTGGCCATCGACATGGTGGCCGGCCCCAGTGAAATTCTCATTGTCTCCGATGGACATTCCGACCCCCGCTATCTGGCTGCCGACCTGCTCAGTCAGGCGGAACACGACAAAAACGCCAGCGCCGTACTGGTCACCGACTCCTTCCCCCTTGCCAAGGCGGTGCAGGCGGAGCTGGAGCGTCAGATTCCCGCGCTGGACCGGGCAGAGATCGCCCGGACCTCCATCGACCGCAACGGGAAAATCATCGTAGCCCGGGATCTGGACGAGGCCCTGGACATTGCCAACGACATCGCCCCGGAGCATCTGGAGCTGTGTGTGGACAGCCCCTTCGACTATCTGGACCGGGTACGCCACGCCGGGTCTGTGTTCCTGGGCCGCAGCTGTCCCGAGGCCCTGGGCGACTATCTGGCCGGTCCCAACCACACCCTGCCCACCTGCGGGGCGGCCCGGTTCTCCAGTCCCCTGTCGGTAGACGATTTCGTCAAAAAGACCCAATTTACCTACTACACCCCTCAGGCCTTCCGGGGTGCGGCGGAGGATGTGGACTTCTTCGCCCGTCAGGAGGGTCTGACCGGACACGGAAAAAGCGCTATGATCCGATTGGAGGCCGATAAATTATGAGCCGTTTTCTCTCCCCCCGCCTGTCCGCGCTGGATGCCTATACCCCCGGGGAGCAGCCCCAGGACCGGCAGTATGTCAAGCTGAACACCAACGAATCCCCCTATCCCCCCTCCTCTCAGGTGCTGGCCGCCCTGAACAGCAGCGCCATCGCCGACCTGCGGCTGTATCCCGACCCCGACACCCGGGACCTGTCTGCCGCCATCGCCCGGCGCTTCCAGGTAGACCCCGATTGGGTGTATACCGGCAACGGCTCCGACGACATTCTGAACTTTACCTTCATGGCCTTCTGCGATGAGAAAAAGGGGGCCGCCTTCCCCGCCATCAGTTACGGGTTTTATCAGGTCTACGGCCGCCTGTACGGGGTGGACTGCCTGCAAATTCCCCTTCAGCCCGACTTCACCATCGACCCCTCTGACTACTACGGCCTGGGCCGTACCATCATCATCGCAAACCCCAACGCCCCCACGGGCCTTGCCCTGTCCCGGGCCCAGGTGGAGCAGATCGTCCGGCGCAACGCCAGGGACGTGGTCCTCATTGACGAGGCCTATGTGGATTTCGGCGCGGAGAGCTGTGTCGAGCTGACCCGCCGCTACCCCAACCTGATCGTAGCCCAGACCTTCTCCAAATCCCGCTCCCTGGCCGGAGGGCGGCTGGGCTTTGCCATTGCCCAGCCTGAGCTGATCGCCGACCTGAACAAGGTGAAATTTTCCACCAACCCCTACTGTATCAATCGCCTGACCTGTCTGGCGGGGATCGCCGCCATTCAGGACGAGCACTACTTCCAGACCTGCTGCGGCCGGGTGATCCAGACCCGCCAGTGGACCATCGAACAGCTGACCCGCCTGGGCTTTCAGACTCTGCCCAGCCGCGCCAACTTTATCTTCACCCACAAGCCGGGCGTATCCGGCAAGGAGCTGTATCTCGCACTGAAGAGACAGGGTATTCTGGTGCGCCACTTTGACAAGGACCCCATCCGGGACTGGCTGCGCATCACCATCGGCTCCCCCCAGGACATGCAGGCCCTGATCGACGCCATTCTTCCCGCCATTAAGGAGGTCACCCCATGAGCCGAACCGCTTCCATCACCCGCACCACCGCAGAGACCGACATCGCCCTTACTCTGGAGCTGGACGGCTCCGGCGCCGCCCAGATCAGCAGCGGCTGCGGCTTTCTGGACCATATGCTCACCCTGTTTGCCCGCCACGGGGGCTTCGACCTGACCCTGACCTGCAAGGGCGACACCTATGTGGATGACCACCACACGGTGGAGGACATTGGCATCTGCCTTGGTCAGGCCCTCGCCCAGGCCCTGGGGGACAAGCGGGGCATCTGCCGCTACGGCAGCACCACTCTGCCCATGGATGAGGCGCTGATTCTCTCCGCTGTGGACCTGTCCGGCCGGGGCGTACTGGGCTACGCCCTGGATATTCCCACGGAAAAGGTGGGCACCTTCGACACCCAGCTGACCGAGGAGTTCTTCCTGGCCTTCGTCCGCACCGGGGCCCTCACCCTGCATCTGCAGCAGCTGGCGGGGAAAAATTCCCACCACATCATAGAAGGCGCCTTTAAGTCCGTGGCCCGCAGTCTGCGTCAGGCCGTGGCCATGGACCCCCGCTTTCCCGGGGCGGTGCCCTCCACCAAGGGGGTGCTGTAATGGTCGCTATCGTAGACTACGGCGTGGGCAACCTGTTCTCGCTGCAAAGCTCGTTTCAGGCCATCGGAGCCCCCTCCGTGGTCACATCTGACCCGGAGATCCTGCTCTCCGCCGACCGGGTGGTCCTGCCCGGAGTGGGCGCCTTCGGCGACGCGGCGGACCGCCTGCGGCAGTCCGGTCTGGACACCGTTGTGAAGGCCGCGGCCGCCCAGGGCACCCCGCTGTTGGGGATTTGCCTTGGGATGCAGCTTTTGCTGGACCGCAGCTTTGAATTTGGGGAGCATCCCGGCCTGGGGCTGATCTCCGGGGACATTCGCCCCATCAGCGCCGCGATCCCAGCCGGGCTGAAAATTCCCCACATGGGCTGGAATTCCCTGACCTTCCCCGGGGAAAAGCACCCCCTGTTCCGGTACATCCACGAGGGGGACTGCGTCTATTTCGTCCACTCCTTCTATGCCGCCGGCTGCGCCCGGAATACCATCGCCCTGACCGAGTACGGCGCGCCCCTCACCGCCGCCGTGGCCCGGGACAATGTGATGGGCTGTCAATTCCACCCGGAAAAGAGCGGCCCTGTGGGGCTGAATATCCTCCGGGCCTTCTGGGAAGGGGAGGGCGCGTAATATGTACATTTTTCCCGCTATCGACCTGTATCAAGGGCAGGCCGTCCGCCTGTATCAAGGGGACTACGCCCAAATGACCGTATACAGCCGGGATCTGCCCGCCCTGGCGGAAAACTTCTTCGCCCAGGGGGCCCGGCACCTGCATCTGGTGGATTTAGAGGGGGCCCGGGACGGAGGCACCCCCAACCTATCCTCCATCGAACAGCTGGCCCGCTCCACCCCCCTCTTTACTGAGGTAGGCGGCGGCATACGCACCATGGACACGATCTCCCGCTATCTGGATGCCGGAGTAGACCGGGTCATTTTAGGCACCGCCGCCGTGACTCACCCGGAACTGGTGGAGCAGGCGGTGACCCGCTACGGCAAGCAGATCGCCGTAGGGGTGGACATCCGCGGCGGCAAGGTGGCCATCCACGGCTGGACAGAGGACTCCCCGCTGGAGGCCCTGGCCTTCTGCAAACGGATGGAGGATTTGGGCATACAAACCATGATCTGCACCGACATCTCGAAAGACGGGGCCATGCAGGGGAGCAATCACGGGCTGTACCGCACCCTCCAGCAGGAGCTGAAGGCGGACCTGGTGGCCTCCGGCGGGGTGTCCTCCCTGGAGGACGTCAAGGCCCTGGCCAAACTGGGGCTGTACGGCGCGATCATCGGAAAGGCCTACTACACCGGAGCGGTGTCTCTGGCCGAGGCAGTGGAGGCAGCCAAATGATTACAAAACGCATCATCCCCTGCCTGGATGTAAAAGACGGCAGAGTGGTAAAGGGCGTACAATTTCAGGGGCTGAATGATGTGGCCAGCCCCGTGGAGCTGGCCCGGTATTACAGCGCCCACGGGGCGGACGAGCTGGTGTTCTATGATATCACCGCCTCTGCCGAGGGGCGTAAGCTCTTCACCGACATCCTAACCGAAACCGCCCGTCAGGTATTTATCCCCCTCACCGTAGGGGGCGGCATCAACACGGTGGAAGATTTCGCCCGGGTATTGGACTGCGGCGCGGACAAGGTGAGCGTCAACTCGGGGGCCATCCGGGACCCCCAGCTGATTGCCCGGGCCGCCCAGCGGTACGGCAGCCAGTGCGTCGTGCTGTCCGCCGATGTGAAGCGGGTGGACGGCGGCTTCCACGTCTTTGCCAAGGGCGGCCGGGAGGACACGGGACTGGATGCCCGGGCCTGGGTGCTGCGGGGCGTGGCGCTTGGGGCGGGCGAGATCGTCCTGAACTCCATGGACGCCGACGGCGTGAAGGGCGGCTTCGACTTAGAAATGCTGGACAAGGTGTGCGGCGGGCTGGATGTGCCCGTCATCGCCTCCGGCGGCGCGGGCCGCTCCGCCGACTTTGTGGAGCTGTTCCGCACTCTGCCCCAGGTGGACGCCGGTCTGGCCGCCTCTATCTTCCATTTCGGCCAGGTGGCCATTCCCAGCCTGAAGGAGGAACTGGCCGCGGCGGGCATCCCCGTGCGGCTTACCATCTCCAATGAGAAAGGATGAATGTTATGACCCTGCCCTTCGACATCGAAAGCCTGAACTTTGACGAAAAGGGGCTGATCCCCGCCATTGTGGTGGACGCCGACAGCAAGCAGGTTCTCACCCTGGCCTATATGAACCGGGAGAGCCTGCGGATCTCCGTGGAAAAGGAGCTGACCTGCTTTTACAGCCGCTCCCGGCAGCAGCTCTGGCTGAAGGGGGAGACCAGCGGCAACTACCAGCATATCGTATCCATCACCGCCGACTGCGACCGGGACGCCCTGGAGATCCTGGTGGAGCCCGACGGCCCCGCCTGTCACCTGGGCAATTTTTCCTGCTTCTCCAACCCCCTGTGGCAGAGCGCCAGCCGCCACGCCTTCTCCCCGGACGAGCTCATGGCTCTGCTGCGGCAGCGCAGCGAGGAGCGCCCCGAGGGCTCTTACACCACCTATCTGTTTGACAAGGGTCTGGACAAGATTTTAAAGAAGGTGGGCGAGGAGTGCACCGAGGTCATCATTGCCGCCAAGGCGGAGGACCGGAAGGAGACCGTATACGAACTGGCCGACCTGGCCTATCATGCCATGGTACTCATGGTGCAGGCGGGCATTTCTATGAAGGATGTGCGCCAGGAGCTGGCCAGCCGTCACATCATCGACCACAAGGTCAAACAGGAGAAAATGACTTGATGCGCCAGGATCTTCACACCCACACCACCTTCTGCGACGGGGCCAACACCCCGGAGGAGATGGTGCAGGCCGCCCTGGCCCAGGGGCTGGACTGTCTGGGCTTCTCCGGCCACTCCCACACCCCCCTGGATGAGAGCTACTGTATGTCCCCCAAGGGGACCCAGGACTACCGCCGGGAGATCAGCCGGCTGAAAGGCCTGTACCGAGACCGCTTAACCATCCTGTGCGGCATTGAGCAGGACCTGTCCGCCGATCTGCCCGCCGTGGATTACGACTATGTCATCGGGTCTGCCCACTATCTGCACCCCCAGGGGAACTGGTTCCCCGTGGACGAGAGCCGGGAGATCCTTCTCCAGGCGGCAGACCGCTTTTACGGCGGCGACATTTACGCCCTGACCGAGGACTATTTCCGCACCGTCGCCCAGGTGGATCAGGTCACCCACTGCGACATCGTGGGCCACTTCGACCTGATCCGCAAGTTTAACAGAGACGGCGCCCTCTTTGACGAGCACCACCCCCGCTACACCGCCGCCCGGGACCGGGCCATTCAGGCCCTGTGCAGCCGGGGCGTTCTGTTTGAAATCAACACCGGGGCCATCTCCCGGGGCTATCTGGACCTGCCCTATCCCCACCCGGAGCTGTGGCCCGCCATCGCCGCCCAGGGCGGACGGTTCGTCCTGTCCAGCGACAGCCACCGCTCAGATACCCTCTGCTTCCAGTTCCACCGCTGGACACAGGAGCTTCAGCGCATGGGACTGGCGGCCTGCCTGACAACGTTTCTTCCCAAGTGATTTCCTCTTGCGCCCTGTTCCCGGCAGGACTATAATAGAGGCACAAAAAGAAACAAGGAGGCCATTTCCATGTCGCATACCGTGGAGCTGTTGTCCGTAGGCACCGAGCTGCTGCTGGGCAACATTGCCAACACCGACGCGCAGATGCTGTCTCAGGGGCTGTCTGCCCTGGGGCTGAACGTATACTACCATACCGTGGTGGGGGACAACCCCCAGCGGGCCCGCGAGGCCGTGGCCATCGCCAAGAAGCGGGCGGATATCATCATCACCACCGGCGGACTTGGGCCCACCTGCGATGACCTGACCAAAAATGTTCTGGCCGACGCCTTCGGCAAGAAGCTGGTATTCCATGAGGCATCCGCGGAACGCATCCGCTCTTTCTTCGACCGCATTGGCAGAACAATGACGGACAACAACCTGCAGCAGGCCATGCTGCCCGAGGGCTGCACCGTGCTGGACAACGACTGGGGTACCGCCCCCGGCTGTGCCTTTGAGGCAGAAGGCGTCCATGTCATCATGCTGCCCGGCCCTCCCAGCGAGTGCCGCCCCATGTTCTACGAGCGGGCAGTACCCTATCTGGCCCGCTTCTCCGAAGGGGTCATCGCCTCCCACACTCTGAAGCTCTTTGGCATCGGCGAGTCCTCTATGGAGGCCCAGCTGCGGGAGCAGATGAACGTCATGTCCAACCCCACCCTGGCCCCCTACGCCAAGGAGGGCGAGTGCGAGCTGCGGGTGACCGCCAAAGCGGCCACCATGGAGCAGGCCCAGGCCCTGCTGCTGCCCGCAGTGGAGCAGCTGAAGCAGCACTTTGGTCCTCTGGTCTACGGGGTAGACGTCGCCTCGATGGAGCAGGTCGTCTTCACCGAGCTGAAGGAGAAGGGTCTGACCCTGGGTACGGCGGAGAGCTGCACCGGCGGTCTGGTGGCCAAGCGCTTCACCGATCTGCCCGGTTCCTCCCAAGTGTTCAAGGGGGGCATCGTGGCCTACACCAACGAGATCAAAGAGAAGCTGCTGGGGGTCTCCCCCGCCGTGCTGGCGGAAAAGAGCGCCGTCTCCCCCGAGGTGGCCCTTGCCATGGCAGAGGGCGCCCGGAAGCTGCTGGGCTGTGACATCGCCCTGGCCACCACCGGCGTGGCCGGACCGGAGAAGGACGACCGGGGCCATGAGATCGGCACCATGTTCGTGGCCATCGCCACCCCCGAGGGCAGCCACGTCCGGCCCCTGACTCTGGGCAACCGCCCCATGCGCCAGCGCCAGCGCACCAACACCGCCCACAACGCCTTCGATCTGGCCCGGCGGTATCTGACCGGTCTGCCCTACGAAAATCACTGAGCCTCTGAAACAGAACAGCGCCCCCGCCGTCGGCGGGGGCGCTGCTCTATGCTTGTTTAATATCTGATAGCTACTTTTCCTGCTTCAACACTGGTTTGATCGTATCCTGTTCCAAAGGAAGGCGCTTCTCCTCTCTCTTTTTGTCTTCTCCACAGTTCCGCAACGCGGTAAAGAATCCACAGACGAACACGATACCTCCGAACCAACCTAAAATTGCGCCATCATCCAATACTAATATACTTTCAGCACAAAACATTAGCGTATAACACAAATACCATGTCAAGAAGATGATTGCTCCTGTGATCATTAGGCCAACCCCAAAAATGACTTTTCTTGTCTGCATCGGTCTCGCCTCCTTTTGTCTTTTGCACGTATTTTCGGTTATTTTTCAGGGATATTTTGTCATATTTGCACTATCTTGTCAATATACATCAACTTTTCTTAAGGGAAAATTAAGAATGGCAAACTTTCATCAAAAAAGGATGGCCCTGCGGCGTGCCGCAGGGCCATTTTGCTCTCTCTTACCGGAAACCTCCGCCGCGGCTGCCGCCGCCGCCAAAGCCTCCGCCTCGGCCACCGCCGAAGCCGCCTCCACGGCTGCCGCCGCCAAAGCCGCCGCCCCGGAATCCGCCGGAGGAGCCGCCACGGCTGCCGCCGCCGCTGAACCCTCCACCCCGGCTGCCGCCGAAGCCGCCGCCCCGGAACGAGCCGGAGCCGCCGCTGGGCCGGCTGCCGCCGTTTCTGGGGCCGGAGAAGCCGTTAAAGCTGCTGCCGCCGCCGGGCCGGGAACCGGGTCCGCCCGGGCCTCTCGGCCCTCTGGGCGGAGGCGGCGGGGGCGCATGCCAGCGCCGCCGGTACCAGCCGTAGCTGGGTCCATGCCAGAACAGGATGGGCCGGAAGGCATAGGGGGGCGCGGCCACGCCGTAATACAGCCGCCGATAGCTGCTGTACCGGATGGAATCCATCACGCTGGCGATTACCAGGAAGATGATCACCAGGAAAATTACCGTGGCAATCGTACTTTCCCCGGAGGATGCCGCCGCCGCTGTGTTGTCCAGATACCCCAGTCCATAGTTGTCCACATAGTACTGGTTCAGGGCGCCGAAAAGCTTCAGCACGGCGGCGTCGTAGTTCCCCTTGTTCACCTCGTCAGCCATATAGTTGGTGGTATAGGCGGTGATTTCGCTGTCGCTCATGGGGTAGTCCTGTCCCACCACCAGCTGTACCGCGTTCTGGCTGACATCCACCACCAGCAGGCCGTCGGTGGCGGACAGTTCAATGTCCGTGGCCGTTCCCACAGCCCAGTCATACAGATTGCCGTCCACTCCGTCCATCACGGCCACAGCAATCAGGGAATCATACCGCTGCACCCAGTTGGCGTTATACAGGCAGATCTGCTGCTCGGTCTTGTCCGACAACTTACCTGCGTCGTCCAGGATCCAGGTGGCATAACCGGAGGTAGCCAGACTCTCGTCCAGAGCTGCGTTCCCTGTGGGAGGCGCAACCGCAGGAGTATTCTGTCCCCGGCTCCAACCGATACCGATGGCCGCCGCGATCATCACTGCTGTGACCGTCACCGCGACCCAAGTTTTTTGAAATATCTTCATAGGATTTCCTTTCTGTAACAGGAAATAGTTCTCTGTCAGAACTGTACGCGCTGCAAGGGCCCAGGCTGTGGGGGCATCCACACTGCGGCGTCACACATTTTACCGCGACCCATCGTTTTACCCAGCCCGTAGGGCAAGGGCTCTGCCCGATGCCATTAAGTTAAGTGCTTTGTCATTGCGAGCCAGTCCGCAGACTGGCGCGGCAATCCGTTTTCTCTGACGTTTTGAATACGGATTCCCACGGCAGTGACATCGGTCACTGCCTCGGAATGACAGGTTTCTCTTAACG
>Ga0129311_1000159_pt1 | contig 63441 bp, 52 predicted proteins | sample Go1ome_FD_94435 | JGI IMG/M metagenome (GOLD analysis project Ga0129311, IMG submission 94435) | Western lowland gorrila individual fecal microbial communities from Wisconsin, USA - Go1022B metagenome | ecosystem: Host-associated > Mammals > Digestive system > Large intestine > Fecal | place... | reverse complement strand
CTGCGGTTCCAAAATGAACTATGGCTCGTCCAACAACGGCGATCCCACACAGGACTTCTTTGATTGTTCGCTGCACCGCAAGGACAAGGAGAAGTGCAAGGGACACTTCATTCGGGTCAAGGTCTTGGAGCGTGTAGTCCTGAAACACATCCAGGCTGTGACGGGCTATATCCTGCGGCATGAGGCACATTTCCGTGCAGTGATGGAGGAACAACTCCGGCTGGAAAGCAGCGAGCAGATCCGCATCCGCAGAAAACGGCTGGAACGGAACGAAAACCGCATCGCTGAGCTGAAACGGCTGTTCATCAGGATTTACGAGGACAACGCCAGCGGGCGGCTGAGTGATGACCGCTTCGATATGCTGAGTCTGACCTACGAAACGGAGCAGAAGCAGTTGGAGGCCGAGTGCGTAACTTTGCGACAGGAAATTGAAGTACAGGAACGACAGAACGAAAACATTGAGAAGTTCATTCAGACGGCGCACAAGTATGTGGGCATCGACGAGCTGGACGGCTACGCTCTGCGGGAGCTGGTGTCCGCTATCTATGTGGATGCACCGGACAAATCCAGCGGAAAACGGGTACAGCACATCCACATCAAGTACGACGGGCTGGGCTTCATCCCGCTGAATGAGCTGATGAAAGAGGAAACGGCGTGACCGAAGTCACGCCGCACCCCTTAAAAACACAAGGTTTTCAACATTTTTGATTTTACTGTTTTATGACCACCCGGCTAAAGCCAGGAGGTACAGATATTGTACAGAGGAAGGTTTCGACGGGATCTTTAAATATCACAAAAAATTCACATACCTCCCTTGACATTGAAAATTAGATATGTTACATTACAAATAGAACAGTGAGGTGGTGAATATGTCATCGACAAAGAGAGATTATTATGATGTGCTGGGTATCTCGAGAGACGCGGATGCTGCGGCAATTAAACGTGCATATAGGAAATTAGCGAAGAAGTATCATCCGGACTCCAATCCGGGGGACAAGACTGCGGAGCAGATGTTTAAGGACGTAAATGAGGCTTACGACGTCCTGAGTGATCCGAAGAAGAAGAAGCTTTACGACCAGTTCGGACATGCTGCCTTTGATGAGACGGCAGGTTACGGACAGGGCACCGGAGCAGGTGCCGGTGGTTTTGGCGGATTCGGAGGTTTCGGCGGCTTCGGAAACGGTGCCGGCGGAGCATACCGGTCAGGCTCCTTCCGCTCTGGAGATGGAACATATCATGAGTTCCATTTTGAGGGCGGTGACGGGGATGATATCTTCGGTGATCTGTTTGGAAATATGTTTGGGGGCAAAGGAAGGTCTGGCAGCGGAAAGAGTGCTGGGCATGACGGATTCGGTGGTTCCTCTGGTTTCCGCGGCGCGTCAGGCTTTGGCGGTTCCGGCTTCCATGGCTTTGGCGGCGGAAATGGATTTTCCGGTTCCGGATTCTCTGACCGGGGCAACGATCTGAATGCGGAGGTCCAGATAACCTTCGATGAGGCCGTTCATGGCTGCGAAAAGACCATCACGATCCAGAATCCGAACCAGCCGGGCAGCAGGCCGCAGACGTTGAAGGTTAAGATCCCGGCAGGTATCGAGACCGGAAAGAGCATCCGTCTTGCAGGCAAAGGGATGCCGGGAACCGGCGGTGGTGCCTCAGGTGATCTGCTTCTTAAGATCACAGTCGGCGAGAAGCCGGGCTGGACAAGAAAGGGAATGGACGTCTACACCGATGTGGAAGTTCCGTTTACCACAGCTGTCTTCGGCGGCGAGACCCTGGTCCACACCCTCTACGGTGACGTTGTCTGCAAGATCAAAGCCGGAACCCACTCCGGCACAAAGATCCGTCTCCGCGGCAAAGGCATCGTCTCATTAAAAGACCCGTCCATCCACGGCGACCAGTACGCCGTCGTGAGAATCCAGGTTCCGGATGACTTAAGTCCGGAGGCAAAGCAGAAGCTTAAGGAGTTTGAGGATATCTGCAGGCGGGATGGGAGATTCCATGCGGCATAAATAAAGAAAAATCAAAGAGATCCGGGATTCCATCATGCATTGATGATCTCCCGGATCTCTTTATAATGCAGATCATTATTTCTCAAAAGAATCAAGATATTCTCTTGCAGTTGCCTGATCCAGATCAAAACCTTTACAAATGTGATCCAAAATGACATCTTCACTTAAATGGAGTTCTTTGCCCATGCGGATCAGACCGGCAACTCCGATTTCGAGGCCTTTCTTTTTGCCGATTTCAATGCCCTTTTTCTCGCCGATTTCAATGCCTTTCTTTTCGCCAATTTCAATGCCCTTCTTTTCGCCAATTTCAATGCCCTTTCTCTCACCAATTTCAATCCCCGCAGATAAAATGCTCATACGTGCAACCTCCCATTCTTCGGTTTGCTTGACTTCTGATACGATAGAGTCGAGCGTTCGCAGTCTCTCATCCAACACAGTGATCTCCGGATTATCAAGCGTAGAATTCTTACAATACTGAAGAAAACTTACAAGCTCATCCCGTCCGTTCTTGCTGGTCATATTTAAAAATATTTTCTTTGTTCCATCCTCCAGCTCCATTTCAGGAAACTCATGACACCGTTCAGTAAAAGTATACATTGCGAGGTCTTTCCCGAAAATATCTTTCTGAGTGATAAATGTCACGATCGTTGAGGGAAGATGGCGGTATTTTGTCTTCTTACCGGACTTTAAAATCGGACTGTCCAAAAGCCCCTGATAAAATCTTGACCGTTTCCGTACATCATCAATATCCGAGTCATTCTGCATTTCCGTCGCAAAATGCCGGGAATCTTCAGATACCGCCCAGGCATCCAGCCGGATACCTCGTTCCCCTTTTGCGTTAAGTACGACTTCCTCCACATGCACCTGATTCAGTTTCAGATCAGGTTCCCCTAAAATAATACTCAGTACGCATTCATGTGCCTTTTTGCGTTTCATGACCGCCAGAAATAAGGCGAAATCACTGAGATTTACCTTCGAGGAATCGATGATATCCGCGTACTCTGCTGGGATATCGTAAGTAAAATTATTCTGTTGTTTCATACCAGACCTTCCTTTCCTGATATTAGGCAGGAAAGTGATCCTCACGACTCCCTGCCAGTTATTTGGGTGTTTTAGCAAAGAGTCTTCAGATGCCGAATCCGGCTAGATGATATTAGATAAAAGAATTCATTAGAAACCTTGCTTAGATGTATCTTAACATGTGGATTCTGGAAAAGCAAGGGAGTCCGGTATAAAAGAATTATAAAGAAAAAAAGCAGGACTCCCAAAAGGAATCCTGCTCTGATACAATTCACTCGGTTAATTATTTGATCACATGGATCCAGCCTTCCGGTGCCTCGATGTGGCCCATCTGGATGCCTGTTAATGTGTCGTAGAGCTTCTGGATCACCGGACCCATCTTCTCCATGCCGCTCGGGAAGCAGATCTCGTTGCCGTGGTCTACGATCTTGCCGACCGGAGAGATAACAGCAGCGGTACCGCAGAGACCGCACTCAGCGAAGTCTTTTACTTCTGTAAACGGAACCGGACGCTCCTCTGTCTTTAAGCCGAGGTAATGCTCAGCAACGTAGAGGATGGAGCGGCGTGTGATGGACGGAAGGATAGAGTCGGACTTCGGTGTTACGACTGTGCCGTCTTTTGTAACGAAGATGAAGTTTGCTCCGCCTGTCTCTTCAACATAGGTTCTTGTACCGGCATCGAGGTACATATTCTCATCATAGCCCTGTTTGTGAGCATCAACGATGGCATGTAAGCTCATTGCGTAGTTTAAGCCGGCCTTTACGTGGCCTGTTCCGTGAGGTGCCGCGCGGTCGAAATCTGTGACACGGATCGTAATCGGCTTAGCGCCGCCCTTGAAGTACGGGCCGACCGGTGTACAGAAAGCACGGAACTGGTACTCGGTTGCCGGCTTCACACCGATTACCGGGTTTGTACCGAACATATACGGACGGATGTAAAGAGTTGCGCCGGAACCATACGGCGGAACGAAATCAGCGTTTGCTGCAACCAGCTTTGTGATCGCGTCAATGAAGCGCTCCTTCGGGAACTGCGGCATCTCAAGTCTTGCTGCGGAGTTCATCATACGCTCAGCGTTTAAGTCCGGGCGGAAGGTTACGATGTGGCCGTCCTCTGTTGTGTATGCCTTTAAGCCCTCAAAGCAGGTCTGCGCATACTGGAATACGCATGCACACTCGTTTAAGGTAATCATATCATCAGTTGTAAGAGTCCCCTCATCCCAGGAACCATCTTTGAAGTTGGATACATATCTGTAATCAGTTTTGATGTAACCGAATCCGATATTGGACCAGTCGATCTCTTTCTTTGCCATTGGAAATTCCTCCATTCTGCCGTCTGACCGGCATTGTATTTTTTGCCGCCGGGGTCGGGCGGTAGTGTCTTTTTACTGCGGTACTGTTTCGATGTAATGAACAGTTACCGTGTTTTCTATTATAAGTACTTAAGATTTATCCTGCAAGTTCTTTATGGCAAAAAGATGAAAAAAATATGGGAAAATGGGAGAAATAATGCTACAATATAACCTTAAGGAATAAAGAATATTCCGCAGATTTATTCAGCATGCCCGCAGAGGCCGGACGCCTGCCATAAGAGTGAGTGACGGAGCTGGGACCGGGCAGACATGCAGCCGGAATCTTTCGGAGCGGACAGCCGGATACCGGCGATATGCGGAAAAGAAAAAAGCTGGGGAAAGGCAGAAATAACAATGGAACAAAAGAAAAACAGACTGCACTACGCCTGGTTCATCCTTGCGGGCTGCTGCATCCTGCAGGGAGCGACTCTGGGACTTATCAACAACTGTGCCGGTGTCTTTTACTCCCCGATCTGCAAAGAGCTGGGATTTGAGCTGGGAAAGCTCACGATGTACCGGATGCTCTACTGCATCAGTTCTGCTTTGGCGCTGCCATTTGTGGCGACAAGCTTTCGGAAACATGATGTGCGGATCGTGATCAGCATTGCAGCTGTCATCTACGGAGGCTGCGCAGCCCTCATGGGTACCTTCCATGAACTGTGGCAGTGGCATGTGACAGGCATCATTCAGGGAATTGCCTCATCGTTTGTCTGCATGATCCCGGCGCCGATCATTCTTGGAAACTGGTTTAAGAAAAAGACCGGAACGGCGGTGGGAATCTCCGCAGCGTTCTCCGGACTCGTCGGCATGATCGGCAGCAGCTGTCTTGGAATGGCGATCCCGGCATTCGGATGGAGGGTGAGCTATATGGCGGTTGGAATCGTCAGTACCGCGCTGGTTCTCCCGATCTCCCTGTTCATTCTACGCTATAAGCCGGAAGAGATGGGACTTCTGCCTTACGGGGCAGAGGATGTGGAGCAAAGGGCTGTATCAGGCGCATCAGCGCCCGCATCCGGGGAAAATGGGATTACATTAAAAGAATTGCTGCGTCAGCCGGAATTTTATATTGCCGTGGGGGCATACTGGACCAGTGTGTCATGCGCGTACCTGAATTCCTTCCTGACGCCCTGTGGGATCGCAGCCGGACTTACGCTGCAGGCGGCGGCCATGATGACGAGTATCTCCCTTCTCGGAAACATGTCCAGCAAGCTGATCCTCGGAAAGATCAGCGACAGCCTTGGAATCATCAGGACCTTTGAATTTTCGATTGCGCTGGCGTTTCTCGGACATGTACTGCTGTTTCTCGGTTCTCCGGAGACGGTGATGGCGGGTGCCCTGTTTTTTGGTGTGACACTTCCCTTATCTTCCGTCATGATGCCGCTGTTCTGCAGGATCTTCTGGAAGGGCGAGACCTACAGTACAGCATACGCCTATTCCACCATGGTGGGAACGCTCCTGGGAGCGCCCTTTAACATGTGGTTTGGAACCTTTTATGACATAACGGGAGATTACAGGCTGACCATCGGAGTGAGCGCGGCGATGCTTGTTATGTTAACCTTCCTCATCATTCTTGAGGGCGTTCGTCTGAACCGGGCGAAGTCCGGAATGTCTCCTTCGCAAGCTCGATAAAGGCGTCCATCTCACCGGTGTGCCATTTGTCTTTGTGATAGAGGACCTGACGGTAGAGCTCCATGTGGAAATCCTTTACCGGCAGGATCGAGAGGATACCGGATTCCACTTCATGCCTTACGGCAAACTCCGGGAGAAATGAGATCCCGGCATTCTGTTTTAACATATTGATAATGAATTCTGTGTTTCCGATTTCCAGGAAAGGCTTGATCTCCTTTCCGAGAGATGCCAGATACCGGTCAAGAACGAACCGGTAGCTGGCATTTTTTTCGGTCAGGAGGAATGGGTGGTTGATGACCGAGGAAAGGTCTGTTGGACCGGTTTTTGTCAGCGTGTGGACGGAGGAAGAGACAAAGGAGATATTTTCCGGCGCTTCCAGAACTTTTATAAAGCGCTTGTCGTCAATGGGCTGGTCGAGGAGATAGACCAGATCGATGGAGTTCTTGTTCATGCGGTCCAAAAGAACATCTGGGGAGTCCAGTACGATGCTCACGGAGACATTCGGGTAAAGCTGATGGAATTTCGTTAAAAGATCCGGAAAGATGGACTCACAGATGGATTCAATGGTTCCGATGGTGAGGTCACCGGATAGCTCTGTGGAGGCGGAGACCGCGTTTTTTGCGTCGGCGACGGTGCCAAGGATCGTCACGGCATAGCGGTAAAAGATCTCCCCGTGATGGGTCAGGACTGTTTTTTTCCCGAGACGGTCAAAGAGATGGATGCCGAGTTCCTCCTCCAACTGTTTGATCTGGACCGTGACGGCGGCCTGGGAATAACCTAATGCCTCGGCAGCTTTTGAAAAGCTCTGCTTTTGTGCAATCTGTAAAAATGTGCGGATCTCTCGAAGTTCCATGGTGGAGTCCTTTCTATTCTATAAAAATTTATAAACGATCTGTTTAAAACGTTCAATTTTACTTTTGATACTTCTTATGATACGCTAAGAACATAGAAATTGCAAGAAAACAGCAGGATAGAATGCGAATTTTCAGGATGTGAGACCGGGAGTCATGAATGGCTGGCGGAAAGAGTGATCCGATCGGCAGAAAAGATCGGAGAAAGGACGGATACAATGGAGAAAAGCGATATCAGATATCAGGCATATGTGAGTATTCTGGAAGAGGAGCTGAAGCCGGCGATGGGATGTACGGAGCCGATCGCCATCGCTTACTGCGCGGCGGTCGCACGGGAAGTGCTCGGCGGACTCCCGGAGAAGGTGAAGGTGGGAGCCAGCGGCAGCATGATCAAGAATGTAAAATCCGTAATCGTCCCGAATACGGACCACTTAAAGGGAATCCCGGCGGCGGCGGCAGCGGGAATCGTTGCGGGCGATCCAAAAAAGGAACTTGAGGTCATCGCTTCCGTCACAAAAGAGCAGATCACGGCGATGAAGGAATTTCTTCAGACGACCCCGGTGGAAGTGGAGCACATTGATAACGGCATCACCTTTGATATCATTGTGACACTGACACGCGGAACGGATACCAGCATGGTCCGCATCGCAAATTATCACACGAATGTCGTACATATTGAAAAGAATGGAGAAGTCATCAGGGATATCCCGGTGAATGGCGAGGAGGAAGAAGGCCTTACAGACCGCTCGCTGCTCGATATGGAGCATATCTGGGACTTTATCCATACAGTGGATGTGAACGATATCAGAGAGGTTCTGGAGCGCCAGAAAACTTACAATATGGCGATCGCCAGGGAAGGCATGCGTGGTCAGTATGGATCCAACATCGGCGCGCTTCTTCTTGATATGAACGGAAATGATGTCCGCACCCGGGCGAGAGCCATGGCAGCAGCCGGATCCGACGCACGAATGAACGGATGTGAGCTTCCGGTTATCATCAACTCCGGCAGTGGAAATCAGGGAATCACGGCTTCTGTTCCGGTCATCGTATACGCAACGGAGCTGGGAGTCGATGAAGATACCATGTACCGGGCGATGGCACTCTCAGATCTCACGACGATCCACCAGAAGACTCCGATCGGAAGACTTTCCGCCTACTGCGGTGCGGTCAGCGCGGGCGCGGGTTCCGGAGCGGGGATCGCGTATCTCTCCGGCGCGTCCTATGATGAGGTGGTCCACACCGTGATCAATGCGGTAGCCATTATCTCCGGTATGGTCTGTGACGGCGCGAAAGCGTCCTGCGCGGCAAAGATCGCTGAGGCGGTGGACGCGGGGATCATCGGCTACTACATGGCAAAGCGCGGTCAGAACTTTGATGACGGCGACGGAATCGTGACGGCCGGGATCGAGGCTACGATCCGCAACGTGGGACGTCTCGCAAAAGAGGGAATGAAGGAGACGAATGATGAGATCATCAGTATTATGATTGGGAGCTGAGGTCTGTCATCTTGTGCGAATTAAGATATGAAAGTATGGTTTCGGAGTGTTGTCCAGGTGACGGCACTCCGTTTTTGATGTATAAGGGGAACTGTTCAGCAGGTCTGCGCACTTGCTGCGCTGACCGTAAGAAAACATAAGCTGGAAAATAAAAATTCCATCGGCGAAGCCGATCGGGAATGGATTTTTGCTTGTAACTATGAAGATACTGAATAGTTACGTATAAGGTTTTTTCTGTGGGAAATAACCTTAGTTTGATAAAGAATAACAAAGAAGTAGAAAGATATAGCAAAAAATGATACATTATATACAAGAAAAGCCGCAGGAATGTGCGGCTTTCAGAAACTCTTTTCAGCAGCGATGCGCGGGAAGAGAGATAGAAAAATGAGGGAGGGAAGAACATGAGCTATGATATCAATCTGAAACATCTGGAATACTTCATCAAGGTGGCGAGACTTGGTTCCATCAACAAAGCGGCCCAGATGCTCTATGTTTCCCAGTCCCATCTTGGAAAGATCATTCATGACCTGGAGGAGACCGTTGGAGCGCCGCTCTTAAACAGAAGCCGTCAGGGCGTGACGCTGACTCCCGAGGGAAATGAGTTTTTGGAGCGGTCGGTGCGGATCTTAAAGGAAATGGAAGGAATGCACCTGCGGCCCTTAAAGGAGATGGAGAAGACAGAGCCCCTGGCAGTATCCATGACAAAGTTTTCCCATGTGATGGAGAGCTTTATCACTATCGTGAGACGCTACCAGGATCAGCCGGAATTCACCCACCGCCTGTATGAGGGGCAGCTGGAGGACGTCATCGAGGATGTGGTATCCGGGCGGGCCGACATCGGAATTTTCCATTTCGACAGCCAGAGGCATGAGGAGATCCAGGTGATGGCGGCGGCGAAAGGCCTGACATACCGGTTCCTCTCCTATGTGGAACCGCAGATCGTGATCTCAAAGGATCATCCGCTCGTCCGGGAGAAGAAGCCGATGACGAGGGAGAATCTTGCGAATTACGGATTTATCCGCTATATGGGGCTGTATGATGATATTCTCTCCAATATCCTCGGTCCAAATGAGGATGGGGGAAGTACGGGAAAGAAGAAGGAGATTTATGTGACAGGGCGTGCGACGCTCATGAACCTGATCTCACAGACGGATTTTTACAGCATCGGGATCCATGACTTCGACAAGCAGCTGTCGGATTTCCGGGCAGTTTCCGTGCCGATCCCGGGGTGCGAGGTGAAACTGGAATTCGGGTATGTGACACTTGCGGATGTGCCGATCTCCGGGATTGGGGAAGAGTTTTTGAAGGAAGTAAGAGAGCGGCTTGAGAGGGGACAGGACGTTTAAAATAAGAAAAAAGCACGGAAAATGTGCTGACAGGAGTTTCCTGCAAAGTATGGAATCGGCAGCAGGAGTGGAAGGTCATAAAGGAAAGGGGTAAAAAAAGGTTATGTTTCAGGATCTGATCAGTGAAGCGCTGGAAGCGGGACGCCCGTATATCGAGCAGGGGGAGGTTGCGACTTACATTCCGGAGCTTGGAAGAGCGGACAAGAATAAGCTGGGAATCAGCATCTTTTGCCGGGATGGAAGCCGGTTCTCCTGCGGGGACACGAAGGACCGGTTCAGCATCCAGAGTATTTCGAAGGTTATCAGCCTTGCGGTAGCCCTTGAGGTCTGCGGGTTTGACATGGTGTTTGAAAATGTGGGGATGGAGCCGTCGGGGGACGCCTTCAACTCCCTGATCAAGCTTGAGGGATCCAACAGTCATCCCTACAATCCGATGATCAATTCCGGAGCAATCGCAGTGGCGAGCTTTATTGAGCCGAAGGTATCGTTTGAGGAGATGCTGAAGCTGGCGAGATGTTTCTGTCAGGATGACGGGATCGTTCTGGATGAGAAAGTCTACGGTTCAGAGATGTCAACAGTGGCGAGAAACCGCGCGATCGCCTATCTTTTAGAGAGCAAAGGCGTGATCAATGGAAATGTGGAGGAAGCTCTGGATTTCTATGTGAAAATGTGCTCGTTGAGTGTGACGGCGGAAAGCCTTGCGGGATTGGGACTTCTGCTTGCAAACGATGGAGTGGATCCGTCCGGAAAGCGGCTGTTGAATTCTGACACGGTGAGAGTCGTGAAGACGATCATGCTGACCTGCGGCATGTATGACGGCTCTGGGGAATTTGCGGTCCGCGTGGGGATCCCGTCGAAGAGCGGTGTCGGCGGCGGGCTGCTCTCTGTTGTTGACGGAAGGATGGGGATCGGAATCTATGGTCCGTCCCTGGACGCAAAGGGAAACAGCATTGCGGGGAGAAAGATCCTGCAGTTCCTTTCCTCACAGATGAAATTGCATATTTTTGCGAAGAAAGACTGAGCAGTTTTTTGATGAAGGGTAACAGTTCATCAGGTTACGATGAAAGTATGAAAGTGGTACGGAACCCCAGGGGAAAATGGGCGGACGGAAACTTTCTTCTTTAGAGAAAAAATAGGAAGGGGAGGTATTAAGAGAGAAAATCAGGCAGAAGTCTGGGCTGATGATCACACAAAGATGTAAGTTGTCGCAAGCGACCGCGCTCGGCACGAGAATGTGTCGAGGCACATTCTTCTTCGGGGATAATGAAATGTGCGGTCCTGGCAAAATTTTCTGAAAAAATGATTGTAAATACGGATAACTTACAGTAAAATTTTGGGGTAACAAAAAAGAAAAAAGAGGGGTAACAACACATGTACGATTTGTATGGGGCACTGATCGGGAATCTCAGTAATTATCTTTACACATATATCCTGATCATCTTACTTGTTGCAGGCGGAATCTACTTTACGGTCCGCACAAAGTTTGTTCAGTTCCGCTATTTAAAGGAATCCTTGCGGGTCGTTCTCGCACCGAGTGAGGATGACAAGGCGATCTCGTCTTTTCAGGCACTTATGGTTTCGACGGCATCCCGTGTGGGAACCGGAAATATCGCAGGCGTATCTACTGCGATCTGTCTCGGCGGACTCGGATCATTATTCTGGATGTGGCTTACAGCGCTTCTGGGAATGTCTACTGCTTTCGTGGAGGGAACTCTGGCTCAGATCTACAAACGCCGTTCCGATGACGGCGGATGCTATGGCGGCCCGTCCTACTATATCGATCAGGCGATCGGAAAGCACTGGCTTGGGATCCTGTTCGCGGTATTTATGATCCTGACCTACATGGTTGGCTTTAATCTGGTTGCGTCCTTTAACATTGCGGATGCGCTCCGGGTAGTTCCAGGATATGCGGAGCATGAGAATCTTGCAAAGTGGATCATCGGCGCTGTGCTTGCGGTCCTGTTCTTTGTCTGCATCAGCGGCGGTGGAAAGCAGATTGCGGGGATTACAGAGAAGGTTGTTCCATTTATGGGATTCTTCTACATTGCGGTTGCAATGTTCGTGATCGTGACCCATATCACACTTCTCCCAGGAGTGTTCGCAGAGATCTTCCGCAACGCGTTTGATGTGAAAGCAATTTTCGGCGGATTTACGGGGTCTGCGGTCATGCTTGGTATCAAGAGAGGGCTTTTCTCTAACGAAGCCGGTGTCGGCGCTGCTGCGTGTGCGGCTGGTTCCGCGGGTGTTTCCCATCCGGTAAAGCAGGGTCTTGTTCAGGTGCTTTCTGTATTCATTGATACCTGTATGATCTGTACAGCGACTGCGATGCTGCTTCTCTGCTCCGGTGTGGAGCCGGATGCGGATATGGCCGGAATGGCCTATGTGCAGGCGGCTATGAACAGCACACTCGGCAAGTTTGGTGTTGTGTTTATTACAGTTTCCCTGTTCCTGTTTGCATTTACGACTCTGCTTGGAAACTTCTATTATGCGGAGACAGGGCTTGCGTATCTTTGCGGCATGACTCCATCTAATGGGGCAAAGTGGGGCATGAGGATCGTTGCTGCGGTGGTTGTGTGCATCGGCGCTACGATGAAGCTTGGTATTGTCTGGGATACAGCGGATGTGCTGATGGGCTTCATGGCGCTGATCAATGTGCCGGTGATCGTTATTCTCCTGAAGCCAGTACTGCGGTGTCTTGAGGATTATACAGAGCAGAAAAAGGCCGGAAAGAATCCGGTGTTTAAGGCGGAGCATATTGGACTGAAGGAGAAGGTGGACTTCTGGAATTAGGGACGATATTTCCGGGAATGGAATCAGATATGGAAATGGGTGAAGGGCAGCCGCAAGGCTGTCCTTTGTTTTTGGGACGGGAGCGGCGATTTTGGCGTGAGTACGCTGCCGGTCTGCCTCCAGTCCCAGACGCTGGGGATTTCCCGGGCGGTTCCTCTAAGCTTGCGGAAGAATGCTAAGGGCGGTGGACAGTCGGCACAACTCGCCTTCGGCTCAGACAAGTGCCGACTGTCCACCAACGCATTCTCCCACGAGCTAAGAGGAAACCATGCCCGGAAAATAATGCGTCTGAGCCTGGAGGCAGACCGGCAGCGCGAGAATGTGGGTGCGTGAAAAAATAATATGATGAAAAACAGGAAGAATTACTGCAGCGACGGCAGATTCTTCCTGTTTTTTGAAATTTGGTATTAAATTACATAATCGTCCCCGGGCTGGCCATTCTGCACGAGGTCGGCGATGGTGACGCCATCTAAGTATTCGTTGATGACTTTGTCGAGACCCTGCCAGAGAGGGAGAGTTTTACAGCTTCCCATTCTGGGGCAGTCAGTGCTGCCGGGCTCTAAGCAGGCTACCGGAGCCATGGAGTTTTCGGTGAGGCGAAGGATGCTGCCGACTGTGTACTGTTCCGGTGCTTTTGTGAGGCGATATCCGCCGCCTTTACCGCGGACACCTTCTAAGAGCTTTGCTTTTACGAGGACCTTGATGATGCCCTCGAGATATTTTTCAGAAATTTCCTGTCTCGCTGCTGTATCTTTTAATGGAATATAGCCGTCGGTCTGGTGCTCCGCAAGATCGATCAGGACGCGGAGAGCGTAGCGGCCTTTTGTTGAAACCATCATAATCTGTATCCTCCAGTGTTATCGGGACCTGCTTTTTAGTTTCGGCAGGTTTATCATTATTCCTATTATAATACAAGGTTTAAGGGAAAAACAAGGGATAATGTAAAATTAACGAAAGAATAATGGTTGATACTCCTGAAACCGCCGATTTTTGCATGCACGCTTTTTTAAGAAAACTATTGACAAATCGCTGCGTCCGCCATATAATCCTATTAACATATATGAAAGGTAGGTAATAACTCATGGCAAATATATATACATCCGCAGACCAGCTGATCGGAAAGACTCCGCTCTTAGAGCTTACACAGATTGAAAAATCCGAGGGACTTAACGCGAAGATCCTTGCGAAGCTGGAATATTTCAATCCGGCCGGATCGGTAAAGGACAGGATCGCGAAGGCGATGATCGATGACGCTGAGGCGAAGGGAATCTTAAAAGCTGGTTCTACGATCATCGAGCCAACTTCCGGAAACACAGGAATCGGTCTTGCGTCGGTCGCGGCTGCCCGCGGTTACCGGATCATTATCGTTATGCCTGAGACCATGAGCGTGGAGAGACGCCAGCTTATGAAAGCCTACGGCGCGGAACTTGTGCTCACGGAGGGCGCAAAGGGAATGAAGGGCGCGATCGCAAAGGCGGAGGAGCTCGCAAAGGAGATTCCGGGAAGCTTTATTCCGGGACAGTTTGTAAACCCGGCGAATCCGGAAGTTCATGAGAGAACAACCGGACCGGAGATCTGGGAAGATACAGACGGCAAGGTTGATATTTTTGTCGCTGGTGTCGGCACCGGCGGAACCATCACCGGAACTGGAAGATATTTAAAGAAACAGAATCCGAATGTGAAGGTTGTTGCGGTGGAACCGGCAAGCTCCCCGGTACTCAGTCAGGGGAAGGCAGGATCCCATAAGATCCAGGGAATCGGAGCCGGATTTGTTCCGGAGGTTCTTGACACGAAGATCTATGATGAGGTTATTGCGGTAGAAAATGATGACGCGTTCGTGGCAGGAAAGTTAGTTGGAAAGAAGGAAGGAGTCCTCGTGGGAATTTCCTCCGGTGCAGCGATCTGGGCAGCGATCGAACTTGCGAAGAGACCGGAAAACGCAGGAAAGACGATCGTGGCACTGCTTCCGGATACCGGAGACAGATACCTTTCCACACCGTTGTTCGCGGACTAAGGAAAGAAAAAACAGATAAAAATATATAAGAAAGACTGCGGGTCCATATCGGTTGATATGTAGATCAGCAGTCTTTTTATGTAACAGGAAATTCCGGGGAATTCCCTGTTACATAAAAAGGCACTAACGTGCCAAAGATGCGCACTCGCGCGAAGATGTAGATTGTCGCACGCGACCGCGCGAGGCGCGAGAATGTGCCAGGCACATTCTTTTTATACAATGGAAAGTCCCAAATGTGCAGGGCGTCTTTTTGGCGTTTTTGACAGAAGGTCGTGAAAAACTGTTTGAAGGAAAGGGAAATAAATCTTACAAAACAATAATAATTACTATTATTGACATTTGAGATAAAGTATGTTAGAATACAACTATAAACAAGACGATACGCAACAGACAAGACGATACACAATAAAAAAGACAACCGTCAGACAGAAACGGTAAATTACAGGAAAGGAAAGAATCATTTTACAAAAAGAAGAGAAAATAATAAGAAAACGAGAGTTGGAAAGGAGCGAAAAATGAGCAGATACGCAGGAACAAAAACAGAAAAGAACCTTGAGGCAGCATTTTCCGGAGAATCCCAGGCGAGAAATAAATATACCTTCTTTGCATCCGTGGCAAAGAAAGAGGGATATGAGCAGATCGCAGCATTATTTTTAAAGACTGCCGACAACGAGAAAGAGCACGCGAAGATGTGGTTCAAGGAGTTAGAGGGAATTGGCGATACCGCTGCAAACCTTGCGGCAGCTGCAGCAGGGGAGAACTACGAGTGGACCGATATGTACGAGGATTTTGCGAAGACCGCCGATGAGGAAGGTTTCCATGCTCTCGCAGCGAAGTTCCGTATGGTAGGAGAGATCGAGAAACACCACGAGGAGCGTTACCGTGCCCTTCTTAAGAACGTTGAGACAGCTTCTGTATTTGAGAAAAGCGAAGTAAAGGTATGGGAGTGCCGCAACTGCGGACATATCGTGATCGGAACAAAGGCACCGCAGGTATGTCCGGTCTGCAATCATCCCCAGAGCTATTTTGAAATTCACGAGGAAAATTATTAAGTCATATGCTTACGTTATGGCGCTGTTCTATTTCATTGCCTGCTGACGCAAAAGCATCGAACAGAAAAGTGGTTCACCTTCCGGAAAAGGTGAACCACTTTTCTGTCTATTTCTGATAAGCAGCCCGTTCGCCGCCAATATATTTGAGTCTTGTTCTCGCGCACACTACATGGGCGGAGCCGATGGATTTGATGGTGGTGCGGACCGGAACGGCGACATGACGCAGGTGCATGCCGATCAGGGTATCGCCGATGTCGATACCGGCGTGTGCCTGGATATATTCCACAGCGCATGGATGCTCGAATTCGTTCCATGCGGCGGTGGAGAAGGAGCCGCCAGCCTTTAACTGCGGTTTTACATTGACCATCTCCAGGCCATATTTCTCGGCACATTCCTCCTCGACGATCAGGGCACGGTTTAAATGCTCGCAGCACTGGGCGGCGAGGTAGAGACCGTGTTTTTTTGTCACGTTGGAGAGGGCGTTGAAGACAGCCTGGCCCACTTCACTGCTGGAGTAGCAGCCGATCACATGGGCAGCGATCTCGCTGGAGGAGCAGCCAACAACAAGGATCTGACCCGGTTTCATATTGGCGATCTCAATCAGTTCCTCTGCAACGGCTTTTGTCTGTTCATAAATTAAGTCAAGATCCACATCGACGGATGTGGCGATATCTGTTGCGCTCATGATAATTACCTCCTGATAAAGTTATAAGAAGTATAGGTGGAAAACTTCCAATGCTATGTGGCAGCTGCCGGAACCGGCGCGCTGACCGTGGAAAACGAATGCCCGGAATACGACTGTACCCGGGCATTATTACTTTCAGGCTCCAGAGAATGGGCCACGCACATTCCTGCTTTACTCAAAATGATACTTGTCTAACAGCTCATGCTTCATATCCCACAGCGGCTTGGAGAGATCCACATGGACTTCATGCGGGTTTACGAGACGCTTTGTCTCATCCCACAGAGTATTAAGCTCTTCCTTACAGTATTTCTGCATCTCCATGACCTTCGGGGAGTGATAGACGCACTCGCCGTCCTTAAATACCTGTACCGGGAGTTCACGCATCGTGTAGGTTCCAGGAGCGAGGAGGGTCTTTTTCCATGTCGCAACCGGGTCGAAGAGCAGCAGCGGCTCGTCCTCATTGAATGTTTCGCCGACGAGGCAGATGATATCCGCGATGACCTTGTGGCTGTCCTTTCCGTAGATACGGTAGGTGGTCTTGTTGCCCGGGTTTGTGATCTTCTCCTCGTTCTCGGAGAGCTTGATCTTCGGGATGAAGGTTCCGGTCTTCTTGTCCATGATCGCAGCGAGCTTATAAACACCGCCGAAGGACGGGCAGTCCTTGGAGGTGATCAGGTTTGTGCCGACACCCCAGGAGTTGATGGTTGCACCCTGATTCTTTAAGCTTGTGATCAGGTTCTCATCGAGATCGTTGGATGCGGAGATCACAGCGTCCGTGAAGCCTTCCGCGTCAAGCATTTTTTTCGCCTCTTTGGAGAGATAAGCGAGGTCTCCGCTGTCCATACGGATTCCGTAGAAGGTAAGCGGGATTCCCTCCGCGCGCATCTCCTTGAATACCTGGATCGCGTGCGGGATACCCGAATTTAAGGTGTCGTAAGTGTCGACTAACAGGATACATGCGGTCGGATAGAGTCTCGCGTAGGTACGGAATGCGGTGAGTTCGTCCGGGAAACTCATGATCCAGCTGTGGGCATGGGTTCCTTTTACCGGGACATCGAACATCTGGCCGCAGAGAACATTGGAGGTACCGATACAGCCGGCGATCATAGCGGCTCTCGCGCCGTAGATTCCGGCGTCCGGACCCTGAGCACGTCTTAAACCGAACTCCATGACTCCGTCTCCGCGGGCTGCATGGACGATACGGGAAGTCTTTGTGGCGATCAGGCTCTGGTGGTTGATGATGTTTAAGATCGCTGTCTCAACAAGCTGGGCCTGCATGATCGGGGCGATGACCTTTACGAGAGGCTCTCTCGGGAACACGACGGTTCCTTCCGGGATCGCGTAGATATCACCGGTGAATTTGAAGGTGGAGAGGTATTCCAGAAAATCTTCACCGAAAAGTCCTGTGGTGCGGAGATAATCGATATCTTCCTTATCAAAGTGTAAGTTTTCGATGTATTCGACAACCTGCTCTAAGCCGGCTGCGATGGCAAATCCGTTACCATCCGGATTTGTGCGGTAGAATGCGTCGAAAATGACGGTCTCATTTGCATCCTTTGCATGAAAGTAACCCTGCATCATGGTCAGCTCGTAGAGATCTGTAAGCAGCGTCAGGTTTCGTTCGCTCATAATGTTTCTCCTTAAATTTCTCCGCAGTAAGTGTCAGCGGAATATTAAACGCAGCAGTCCGGAGCGTATAAAAATGCCGGACGATAACGACAGCTTAAGTGCGGTTCACCCCAAAAGAACCGGGCAGCTGTCAAACGTGTTGTGGTTGATTATATCAGTTCTTGTGCGAAAAGGCAAATTACGTGTTAAAAAAGTAACGAACACTTCAAAAGAACGTAAAATGTGCCTAAAAAGTTAAGAAAGAAAACAGGAAGACGGCATCAATATGGAAAGATTTCGCAACTCCCGAGGGATTCCCTTGACTTTTAAATACCTTATTACTATAATTATTTTGTCTGAGTGTAAAAAAAGATGTAACTATGAACGGATTCGATAGTTGCATTCAGACGATCCATAGAAAAAAGCCATGACGGAGACAGTAGGTTCACAAGCAGAAAGCCAAAGCGAGCCGGGGATGATGGAAGCCCGGTGCTTTTTCGTGAAAGGAAGATCACTCCCGAGCTGGAAGCTGAACCCCGGAAGCGGGACTGTTTTCGGAAAGTAAGTGTACCCGGCGATTCCGCCGTTAAAGGGAACTCATATGTCAGTATGCAGCAATAGGTGGTTAAAAGCGTTATTTTCGCCCTGTTCTCATTGAGAACGGGGCTTTTTTATGTAACCGGAAATTCTGAGGAATTCCCGGTTACATAAAAAGGCACTGACGTGCCAAAGATGCGCACTCGCGCGAAGATGTAGATTGTCGCAAGCGACCGCGCGAGGCGCGAGAATGTGCCAAGGCACATTCTTTTTCATTACTGATTCAGCATACGACACACAAAACACGAAGAGCATAACAACGAGAAAGTTATGCGCAAAACATTGATTGGAGGAAATGTGTCATGTACGAGAAAGTATCAACAGACCTGAACTTTGTGGACAGGGAAAAACAGGTTGAGAAATTCTGGAAAGATGAAAAGATCTTTGAAAAGAGTATCGACAGCCGCAGAAAAGGAACCCCTTACGTATTCTATGACGGACCGCCTACCGCAAACGGCAAACCGCATATCGGACACGTACTTACCCGTGTTATCAAGGATATGATCCCGAGATACCGCACCATGAAGGGCTATATGGTTCCGCGTAAGGCCGGATGGGATACCCACGGACTTCCGGTAGAGCTTGAGGTTGAGAAGCTTCTTGGACTCGACGGAAAAGAGCAGATCGAGGAGTACGGTGTAGAGCCGTTCATCGAGAAATGTAAAGAGAGTGTCTGGAAATACAAAGGAATGTGGGAGGATTTCTCCAGCACTGTTGGTTTCTGGGCTGATATGGATAACCCGTATGTTACCTACCATGACGACTATATCGAGTCCGAGTGGTGGGCATTAAAGCAGATCTGGGATAAGGGACTTTTATATAAGGGCTTTAAGATCGTTCCGTACTGCCCGCGCTGCGGCACACCGCTTTCCAGCCACGAGGTCGCACAGGGATATAAGGATGTAAAGGAAAAATCCGCCATCGCCCGCTTCAAGGTGAAAGGCGAGGACGCATACTTCCTTGCATGGACCACAACACCGTGGACACTTCCGAGCAACGTGGCTCTCTGCGTAAATCCGAAGGAGACCTACGCAAAGGTAAAGGCTGCAGACGGCTACACCTACTATATGGCAGAGGCCCTGCTTGACACCGTTCTCGGAAAGCTTGCAGATAAGGAAAACGGAACTCCGGCATACGAGGTTCTCGAGACATACACCGGTAAGGACCTTGAGTACAAGGAATACGAGCCGTTATTTGACTGCGCCGTAGAGATCTGCGAGAAACAGCACAAGAAAGCATACTTCGTGACATGCGCGGATTATGTTACCCTGACAGACGGTACCGGCGTGGTACACATCGCACCGGCCTTTGGTGAAGACGATGCCCAGGTAGGCCGCCGTTATGATCTCCCGTTTGTACAGCTTGTAGACGCAAAGGGCGACATGACAAAGGAAACTCCGTACGCAGGCGTATTCGTGAAGAAAGCGGATCCGATGGTCTTAAAAGACTTAAAGGAAAAAGGCCTGTTATTCGAGGCACCGGCCTTCGAGCACAGCTACCCGTTCTGCTGGCGCTGTGACACACCGTTGATCTACTATGCGCGTGAGTCCTGGTTTATCAAGATGACAGCGGTGAAGGATGACCTGATCCGCAACAACAACAAGATCAACTGGATCCCGGAATCCATCGGTAAAGGACGTTTCGGCGACTGGCTGGAGAACGTTCAGGACTGGGGAATCTCCAGAAACCGTTACTGGGGCACACCTCTTCCGGTATGGCAGTGTGAGTGCGGAAAGATGCACTGCATCGGCAGCCGTGAAGAATTAAAGAAGATGAGCCCGAATTATCAGGATGTTGTTAAGAAATACAGCAAGGAGATGGACGGAGACAAGGGAGAGGTTGAGCTTCACCGTCCGTTTATCGACGATGTAGTGATCACCTGCCCGGACTGCGGAAAAGAAATGCATCGTGTACCGGAGGTTATCGACTGCTGGTTCGACTCCGGTGCAATGCCGTTCGCACAGCACCACTATCCGTTCGAGAATCAGGAGCTTTTCCACAAACAGTTCCCGGCACAGTTTATCTCTGAGGCCGTTGACCAGACAAGAGGATGGTTCTACTCCCTCCTCGCCGAGTCCACGCTGCTCTTTAATGAGCCGCCGTACCAGAACGTTATCGTTCTCGGCCACGTTCAGGATGAGAACGGACAGAAGATGAGTAAGTCCAAAGGAAACGCGGTCGATCCGTTTGATGCACTGAAGACATACGGTGCCGACGCGATCCGCTGGTACTTCTACATCAACAGCGCACCGTGGCTGCCGAACCGCTTCCATGGAAAGGCTGTTATGGAAGGACAGAGAAAGTTCATGGGTACTCTCTGGAACACCTATGCATTCTTTGTTCTCTATGCGAATATTGATAACTTTGACGCGACCAAATACACACTGGAGTACGACAAGCTTCCGGTTATGGACAAATGGCTGTTATCCAAGTTAAATTCTACTGTTAAGGCAGTGGATGATGACCTTGCGAACTACCGCATCCCGGAGGCAGCAAGAGCGCTCCAGGAGTTCGTGGATGACATGAGTAACTGGTATGTCAGAAGAAGCCGTGAGCGTTTCTGGGCAAAGGGTATGGAGCAGGATAAGATCAATGCTTACATGACTCTCTACACAGCTCTCGTGACGATCAGTAAGGCGGCAGCTCCGATGATCCCGTTCATGACAGAGGAGATCTACCAGAACCTTGTAAGATCCATCGATAAGACGGCTCCGGAGAGCATCCACCTCTGCGACTTCCCAGCAGTTGACGAAGCACATATCGACAGCGAGCTGGAAGCAAAGATGGATGAGGTCTTAAAGATCGTTGTGATGGGACGTGCGGCAAGAAATACCGCAAACATCAAGAACCGTCAGCCGATCGCGAAGATGTTCGTAAAGGCACCGGAGAAGCTTCCGGAGTTCTATCAGGAGATCATCGAGGACGAGTTGAATGTGAAATCTGTAGAGTTCACAGACGATGTGAGAAGCTTTACCTCCTACACCTTCAAGCCGCAGCTTAAGACCGTAGGACCGAAGTACGGAAAACAGCTCGGAAATATCAAGAAAGCTCTGGCTGAGTTAGACGGAAACGCAGCGATGGATACGTTAAACGAGAAGGGCGCTCTGACCTTCAACTTTGACGGAAATGAAGTCGTTCTCACAAAGGATGACCTTCTGATCGACATGGCACAGACAGAAGGTTATGTATCCGAGGCAGACAATACCGTGACAGTTGTTCTCGACACAACACTGACACCGGAGCTTCTCGAGGAAGGCTTCTACCGCGAGATCGTCAGCAAGATTCAGACCATGCGTAAAGAGGCTGGATTCGAGGTTATGGACCACATCTACGTTTACGCGGACAAGAATGCGAAGATCGCGGAGCTCATCAAGAAGTATGCGGACGAGTTAAAGAGCGAAGTCATGGCTGACAACATTATGCTCGGCGAGATGGCTGGCTATACAAAAGAGTGGAACATCAATGGAGAGGATGTTGTGCTCGGAGTTGCGAAAGTGACAAAATAAGGCATCAATTAAGCATCCCGCGGGGACCAGGAAATTCCGGCACTGCGGGATGTGTATCATAAGGAGGACTTAGGGGTGAGTCAGACAATGAATAAGGAAGAACTGAAAAAATCCATTGCGTACAATGTGAAGAACATTTATCGCAAAACGATCGATGAGGCGACTCCGGCCATGGTTTACCAGGCAGTCGCGCTTACAGTCAAAGATATGATCATCGACCGCTGGATCGCAACTCACAAAGAGTATGATAAGGATGACGTAAAAGTCGTTTACTACATGTCCATGGAGTTCCTGACAGGCCGTTTCCTTGGAAACAATATCATCAGCCTCTGCGAGCAGAAAGAGATCGCTGAGGCGCTCGAGGAACTCGGTTTCGATTTAAACAGCATCGAGGACCAGGAGAGAGACCCGGCGCTTGGAAACGGCGGACTTGGACGTCTCGCTGCATGCTTCCTGGATTCCCTTGCATCTTTAGGATACCCGGCATACGGCTGCGGAATTCGCTACCGTTACGGTATGTTCAAGCAGCAGATCCGCGACGGCTACCAGATCGAGGTTCCGGACGAGTGGTTAAAGGATGGCTATCCGCTTGAGATCCGCCGCGCGGAGTACGCGACAGAGGTCAAATTCGGCGGCTACGTCGAGACTGAGTGGGACGGAAAGAGAAACCATTTCGTACAGAAGGGCTACCAGTCCGTTATGGCTGTTCCGTATGATATCCCGATCGTCGGTTACGGCAACAACGTCGTAAACTCCTTAAGAATCTGGGATGCTCAGCCGGTGAACACCTTTAACTTAAGCGAGTTTGACAAAGGCGATTACCAGAAGGCCGTTGAGCAGGAGAACCTGGCAAAGACTATCGTCGAGGTCCTTTACCCGAACGACAACCACTACTCCGGAAAAGAGTTGCGCTTAAAACAGCAGTATTTCTTCATCTCTGCAAGTGTTCAGCGTGCTGTCAAGAAGTACAAAGAGAGACATGACGACATCCATAAATTCTACGAGAAGGCAGTATTCCAGTTAAACGATACCCATCCGACTGTTGCTGTGGCTGAGTTAATGCGTATCCTGCTCGATGAGGAGAACCTTGAGTGGGATGAGGCATGGGAGATCACAACAAAGACCTGTGCCTACACAAACCACACCATCATGGCTGAGGCTCTTGAAAAATGGCCGATCGAGCTGTTCTCCCGTCTGCTTCCGCGTGTTTACCAGATCGTTGAGGAGATCAACCGCCGCTTTGTTGCCCAGATCCAGCAGAGATATCCGGGTGACAACGAGAAGATCCGCAGAATGGCCATCATCTATGACGGACAGGTCCGCATGGCTTACCTTGCGATCGTCGGCAGCTTCTCTGTAAACGGTGTTGCGAAGCTTCACACAGAGATCCTTGAGAAACAGGAACTCCGCGACTTCTATGAGATGATGCCGGAGAAGTTCAACAACAAGACGAATGGTATCACACAGAGACGTTTCCTGCTTCACGGCAACCCGCTTCTTGCAGACTGGGTAACAGATAAGATCGGCAGCGAGTGGATCACAGACCTCTCCAACGTCAAGAAGCTCTCCGTATTCGTTGACGATGAGAAGTGCCAGCAGGAGTTCATGAATATCAAGTACCAGAACAAGGTCCGCCTTGCGAAGTACATCAAGGAGCACAACGGAATCGATGTCGATCCGCGTTCCATCTTTGATGTCCAGGTAAAACGTCTGCATGAGTACAAGAGACAGCTCATGAACATCCTTCATGTGATGTATCTCTACAACCAGCTGAAAGATAACCCGAATATGGACATCGTTCCGAGAACCTTCATCTTCGGAGCAAAGGCGGCAGCCGGATACAAGCGTGCGAAGCTGACTATCAAGCTCATCAACAATGTGGCTGACGTGATCAACAACGATAAGTCCATTGGCGGCAAGTTAAAGGTCGTATTTATCGAGGACTACCGTGTATCCAACGCAGAGCTGATCTTCTCCGCTGCTGATGTCAGCGAGCAGATTTCCACAGCCAGCAAGGAGGCATCCGGTACCGGCAACATGAAGTTCATGTTTAACGGTGCTTTGACGATCGGCACCATGGACGGCGCAAATGTGGAAATGGCAGAGGAAGTCGGCAAGGAGAATATGTTCATCTTCGGTGCGTCCGCAGATGAGATCATCAATCTTGAAAACAACGGCGGCTACAACCCGATGGATATCTTCAACAATGATCAGGATATCCGCCGTGTGCTGATGCAGCTCATCAACGGCTACTATTCTCCGCAGGATCCGGAGCTGTTCCGCGATATCTACAACTCCCTGCTCAACACCCAGAGCAGCGACCGCGCAGATACTTACTTCATCTTAAAGGACTTCCGCTCCTATGCAGAGGCCCACAAGAAGATCGACCAGGCATACCGCGACGAGAAGTGGTGGGCGAGAACTGCGATGCTCAATACCGCATCCGCAGGAAAGTTCTCCTCTGACCGCACGATCGAAGAGTATGTAAGGGATATCTGGCATCTGAAGAAGATCAATGTAGAGCTGTAATTTTTGCTTGTAACTATGAAGGTGCTGAATAGTTACATAACATAAAAATAAGGCCCGTCTCATACACTAGAGATACCGGGGATCAACCGGATATCAGATGTGTATGGGGCGGGTATTTTTTATGAAACGTTTTTTTGTGATGTTGTTTGCGATGGTCATGATCCCTTATGTGACGACGTTAGCATGGACTGGCAGGATCCGGACGGATTCCGGAGTGGAAGTTCCGGCGGAAGAGTTCCTTGTGGGAGTTGTGGCGGCGGAGATCCCGGCGGAGTATGGGATCGAGACGCTGAAGGCACAGGCAGTACTTGCGAGGACGTATGTGTACAGAATCGCGGATCCAGGAATCTTGCTGGAAAACGCAGGAGATGGAGCTGATTCAGATGCAGCAGGGACTTTTTCAGGCGCTTCGAGGGCGTTTGACAGGAGTCTTATGGAGGAAGAACTGGATGTTGACTGTCTGAGCGTGCGGGAGATGGAGAAGAAGTGGGGAAAAGAACACTTTGAGGAGTATTATGAAAAAGTCCGCCAGGCGGTGCGGGAGACGACTGGTCTTGTGGCAGAGTGCGACGGGGATCTGATCGAGCCGTTCTACTGCCTGGCAGCCGCCGGAAAGACGAGAGAACTGACGGCGTACCCATATCTTTGCAGTGTGGAAAGTCCGGGAGATCTGGAAGTGGATGGATTCTTAAGTGTCCGTACATTCACAGAAACAGAGTTTGCGGATAAGATCGGAAGGACCGGCGGACCGCGCCCGGGAGCGGAGGGAATCGCCGGAAAGATCCAGATCATCGAGCGGGATGATGCTGGGTATGTGAAGCGGGTGCAGATCGGGGATATGGATTATACCGGGGATGAGGTCCGGGATTCTCTGGGGCTGCAGACATCCTGTTTCCATTTTTCGTCGGCGGACGGGAAGATCCGGGTGTCATCGAAGGGGATCGGCAGCGGCTATGGATTTTCCCAGGCTGGGGCGGACGCGATGGAGAGAGAGCAGGGGAGCGGGTTCCGGGAACTGCTGAAATATTATTTTCAGGGGATTGAGATCGTGAAAATTGCGGAGTAAAAGGTGGATACGTCCAGAAAAAAGTATGATTTCGTGTATAACTTCATCGCCGCGGGTAAGAATATAACCGAGGTGATAAACGTGAAAGAAAGAGGAAATCAGCTTTTCAAGGACAAATTTGTCCTTGTCATGCTCGTACTTGGCCTGCTGACTATTGTTGCGGCAGCAGGCGCTGTAAGAATTCAGAAGGGGAGAGAAAATATCGGAGAGAGCCCCTATCTGGAGATCGAAGACCCGGATCATGTGATCGCGGGGGATTCCAACGCAGGCGCGGAGTCCGGCGGGGATACATTGGCCGGGGAACTGGCAGCATCCGGGGATGAAGCCGGGAATGGGAAACCTGCCGGAGACGGCACGGCTGCCGGTCTGGCGGCCAATGAAAATGGCTCTGCCACCGGCTCTTTTTCCGATGGAATTTCGGTGGATACCGGGCTGGCTGACGCATCGGATGGCGCATTGACAGGCGCAAATTCCATGGCGGAAGCCGGTGCCGCCGTCAGCGAGTCCCTGGTTCTTGATTTCGCCGACACAGACAAGCTCTCCTGGCCTGTGACCGGAAATATCGTTCTTGGCTACAGCATGGACACAACGACCTACTTCCCGACCCTGGACCAGTACAAAGTCAATCCCGCCAATGTGATCCAGAGCGAGGTCAGCACCCCGGTATCCGCCCCCGCGGACGCCAGAGTCGTCTCTGTGGGAACAAATGAGGAGATCGGTAATTATGTCAACCTTGACCTTGGAAATGGATATACCGCCGTCTGCGGCCAGTTAAAGGAGATCCCCGTCGTAGAAAACGAGTACGTCCATCAGGGCGACCTCTTAGGCTACGTCGCCGAGCCGACAAAATACTACACAGTGGAAGGCACAAACGTGTTCTTCGAGTTCCTGAAGGACGGCGTGCCAGTGGATGCGTTGGATTTTCTGGAGTGAGGATTCAGAAATAAAAAACTGCATATGGAAAAAAGAAAGGCCCGCAGAGCTTCACCGTTCTGCAGGCCTTCTTTTTTCGTGCGTTCAGAAAATACCGGGAGCAGAAATATTCAAACAGAAAAAATGTGGAACACGATCATAAATGGAAAGGTCAGTGTTAATAAAATGAAGAAAAACTTCACAAATAATTCATGTATTATTCCCGAATTTTATTGCAGATTGTGCTATAATAGATGAAGATGAGTCGTGGAAGATCCTGCGGCTCTGTTTTAAACGATTGATTTAAGGAGGAACTTATGGATTACGAAAAGCTGAAAAAGAACTTTGAAAACCATCGTTTCCATACATCATATTTCGAGACAAAAGAGGAAGCGGCAGCGTATCTTGACGATCAGATCAAGGGTGAGACTGTTGGCTTCGGTGGCTGTATGACCGCGAAGGAGATGAATCTCTTCGAGATCCTTGGGAAAAATAACGAAGTAATCTGGCACTGGGAACAGGGACCGGACGCGAGGATCAGGGCAAAAAATGAGTCTACCGTGTACATACTGAGCGCCAACGCGGCTGCGGAGACTGGTCAGATCATCAACATCGATGGGACAGGAAACCGCCTTGCCGAGAGCCTGTTTGGACCGAAGCACGTTTATTATGTGATCGGTAAAAATAAGATCGCCCCCGATCTCACCTCCGCTATGGACCGCGCCAGAAATGTCGCCTGTCCAAAGAATGCGGAGCGGTTTAATAAAAAGACTCCATGTGTTGTATCTGGTGAGAAAAAATGCTATGACTGCAACAGCCCGGAGAGAATCTGCAATGCGATTCTGATTCTGGAACGTCCATGTACCGGAATGGAAGTTGAAATGGTATTTATCAACGAAGATCTTGGATATTAAAGGAGAGACACATGAATATTCTGTTTTTTCTGACACCGAAGAGTGATGTGGCGTTTATTTATTCCGACTCGAACCTCAGAGATGCCATCGACCTGATGGAGGCGCATGGATATTCCGCCCTGCCGATCCTCACGAAGCAGGGACGATACGCGGGAACACTGACGGAAGGCGACCTGCTCTGGTACATGAAGAGTCATATGAACCAGAGCTTAAAGGATATGGAGCTGATCTCCGTTATGGAGGTAAAACGCCGCCAGGACAACAGCCCGGTAAACGCCGGAGCAAAGATGGAAGATCTGCTGGACAAGGCGATGCAGCAGAACTTTGTGCCGGTGCTGGATGACAATAAGTCGTTTATCGGAATCATCACGAGACGTGATATCATGAAGTATTTTTCTGGTTCCTATAAAAAAGCTGGAAACGCTTAAAATAATGCATTTCGGCAGGCATGTTTTTGTGGAATTCCGCGTAAACTGCTGACATCTTTTTCCAGCATCATTTTCCACCGGCTGGTTATACTGATACCATCCCAGAAAAAGGTGGTGAAAAACAATGATGAATCAGGAGAAGAACGACAGCATCCAGTGCTCGATCCATAACTGCGTGCATCATGCGGAGAATGTGGATTACTGCACCTTAGACCGCATTCATGTGGGGACACATGAGTTAAATCCGACAAAGAAGGAATGTACAGACTGTGATTCCTTCCAGTGCAAGATGTCCTGATAAGGGCGGTATGTGGCTGCTTTTGCGGTTCAGATAGCTGCAGCGCGGCATTTTTGCCGATGTGGCAGCAGGGGATCTGCAAGCAGCGGAATTCCGCAGGTGCGGAAAGGTTTCTCAAAAAAAGAGATTCAGATCAGATCCGGCGGATCAGGCCGGAAATGACTCTGGATCTCTTTTTGGATATGATTACTGACTGTTCCTTGCCATCACCGGCGCTGGGTCAAAGCTTGGATTAAATGCGTAGAAGTTTCTGGAATCCAGTTTATCCTGGAGACCGCGGAGGGCTTCGCCGAAGCGCTGGAAGTGGACGATCTCGCGTTTCCTTAAGAAGCGGATCGGCTCGCAGACATCCGGGTCTGTCACGACGCGCAGAATATTGTCGTAGGTGCTCCGGGCTTTCTGCTCTGCAGCGAGATCCTCGAAAAGGTCCGTGATCGGATCACCTTTTGACTGGAACTCGCAGGCGTTAAAGGGCACACCGCCAGCCGCCTGGGGCCAGATTCCTGTAGTGTGGTCGATATAGTATGGGCCAAAGCCCTGTGCTTCCAGTTCTTCGGCTGTGAGATTTCTCGTGAGCTGATGAACGATCGCCGCGACGATCTCGAGGTGCGCCAGCTCCTCTGTACCAATGTCTGTCAGAACCGCTTTCTGCTCGCCGTAGGGCATGGAATAGCGCTGGGAGAGATAGCGCATGGACGCACCCATTTCGCCGTCGGGTCCACCATACTGACTCATGATAAACTGCGCCATCTTCGCGTTTGGTTCCTTAATATTTACCGGAAACTGCAGTCTTTTTTCGTAAACCCACATCTTAACATCCTCCTTCCCATGGCCATTTTTCAGTTACCCAGTCCCAGGACGAAGACGTGACATCGGTATATCTCAACGGCCCAAACTGATTTTCATAGGCGGCCATGGACTGGTCACGCATGTCGCGTACCGCTTTGTAATAGCGAAGTGCATCCTGATTTTCCGGATGAGTGTCTAAAAACAGGATGACGTCATCCATGGCAAAGCCAGCTTCCATGATCTGGCGCATCAGCGCCTCTTTATCCTGGGTAATTATGCGCCCGGTACCTTGACAGGTACTGCACGCAGGCATTACATTCTGGGCCGACAGGCGGGAATCCCGCACGGGTTCTGCCGGCATTCCCGGCATCATGCTGCATCGATACAGTTCCATCATCTTCTGCACCTCCCCACAGCAAACGGAAGATCCAGGGACGGGAAGATCGTTCCCCGGACAAAGCCTCTGGCTAACGGATATGTGGTTTCCCACATCTGCATCGGAAGGTATCCCATTCCTATCGGAAATCTTGGGTCATTGCCGTCAAAACAGGAACTGGACACCGGACGCATCACAGGTCCGGGACCGGAAATATTGGACGGAATTCTGCCGCAGCCGCAGGATGGTGCCATAGCGGTATCCGGCAGATCAGAATTTCTGCAACTCATATGCGGATGTCTCCTTTATTTGTTCTGATATTAGGGTATGCGGGAAATATAAAATGGGATTCAGTCAAGTAAAAGGGAAAATGAGAAAAGAAAAAAGAATAAGCTTTGGCACATTTTGTGACGAATATGGTCGTGTTAAGCAAAAAAAGAAGCTGTATGGAATTCCATACAGCTTCATGACCTGTCCGGGAATCGAACCCGGGTTTACGCCGTGAGAGGGCGTCGTCTTGACCGCTTGACCAACAGGCCGGAATCGAGGCGACAAGATTCGAACTTGCGACCTCTGCGTCCCGAACGCAGCGCTCTACCAAACTGAGCCACGCCTCGATGTCCTTGAGCGTTTGTTTTGTGCTGTTTACCAGCGACTCGTATATATTATCATGACTCTGGAAAAAATGCAAGCGTTTTTTTGAAAAAAATGAAAAATTTTAAAATAAGTTTTTCCGGTATGTGGGGAGAAGCCTAGAAATGCCTTGTTTTATGCGGAAAAATGGCATTTCCGAATTTGACCGGGGATTTCAAAAAATTAAAAAAATTACAAAAATTACAATTCCTCCAGCCAAGGATTCTCATGGACCAGTGTCTGAAGTTCCCCAAGGCAGAGTCCGATCGTGGAATCTGGAGTCACATCCTTGTCTTTCCGGTAGATCGCGTAGCAGGTTCTCGATGGCGGTGGATCGAGGAGTGTGGCCACATGAAGCTCTTCCTGACGGAGAAACATACTGAAGACGGAAGCCGGAATGATCGTCCAGTAGTCGGTTCCAGTGAGCAGAAATTCCAGCGTGGAGGTCTGATCCAGGGCAATATGGGGCGGAATGGAGTTCCCAAACCAGTAGTCATGCCAGTCATCATACTCGATAGACCAGGAAAAGTGGAGCTCTTTTGCAGGATTCAACGCTTGTGGGGAGATCGGAGTTCCCGGATCATGGAATGCGGTTCCACAAACCAGAATCATAGGTTCACGGAACACTGGCTTCAGAATGAGATCCTTTCTGTGCAGATCACGGTGGACGAAACCGATATCATAGCTGTGGTCGGCGATGCTCTGGTAGATGATATGGGTCTTTCCGGTGGCGAGTTTTAACGCGATAGGCGGAGTCATCGAAGAGAGGCGCTGATACAGGGGATTCAAAAGATGGGAGTTTAAGCTGCCGACCGTGTGGATCGACAGGGAGCGGACATCTTCCAGATATCTGACCTGCATGCTCTCCTGAAACAGGGCATCCATCTTGACGGCGATCTCATAGAAGCCGCGGCCGCTGGCGGTGAGGGTGAGATTCCGCTGACCCTGTTTTCGGAGGAACAGTGTTGTTCCCAATTCGGTTTCCAGAGATTTTAACTGTTGGCTTAAGGCTGGCTGAGTCACGAAAAGGTGGCTGGCAGCCTGATTTAAGGATCCGATCTTCGCGATCGTTAAGAACATGCGGATGTCATTCTGGTTCATATAGGACTCCTTTCATATAGATAGATTGTTGTCCGGCGAGATACGGAAGCGAGCAGATAGATCGGTCGAGGAGCTGATGAAAACATATTAGTATTTGCTTATATTTTATATCAAAATTCAAACTTATTCAAGGAAATAACTATATGATAGAATGAAGCCATCAAAAGAAACAACGGTTGCATCAAAGGACAAAACGCTGGCGGCTATGCCGAAGGACAGACGGGGAAACACAGAGAAAAAAGCAGAAGAACGCTGGAAAAGAATATGTCCAGGATGGAACTGAAGAAAAGGTACATGAAAAACAATGAAAACCAAATCAGAAGATCAAGGGGGAAAATCACAATGGCATACAGAATTTTATTACCGCAGCCGATCATGGAATCCGGAAGAAAGTATCTCGAAGAAAAAGGCTACGAGATCGTTGATGGGGAAGGATACACAGAGGATGATATTATCCGCCAGATCCCGGGATGTGACGCGATGATCGTGAGAACCGCGAAGATCACAAAGAAGATCCTTGACGCGGCAGATTCTTTAAAGGTGATCGCGAGACATGGCGCAGGTTTTGATGGCGTGGACTTAAAGGCCGCTGATGAAAAGAACGTGATGGTCCTTTACGCGCCGACCGCAAACAGTAATTCCGTTGCGGAGACTGCGATCTTTTATATGTTATACTGCTCCAGAAACTTCAAGAAAGTCCAGAACCTCTATAAGACCGACTACATGACTGCAAAGATGAAGATCGAGAAGCATGAACTCGGCGAAAAGACACTGGGACTTATCGGCGTCGGAAACATTGGTGGACGTGTGGCGAAAAAGGCGGTATTCGGATTTGATATGAAGGTCATCGCTTTCGACCCATACGCAAAAGAACTTCCGGATTACATCCAGAGAGTGGAATCCAGGGAAGAAGTATTTAAGAACGCAGATTACGTTTCACTCCATATTCCGGCAACCCCGGAGACGGAAAAGAGCATCGGGACAAAGGAATTTGACCTCATGAAGCCGACCGCTTACCTGATCAATACTTCCCGCGGAGCTGTTGTCGACGAGGAAGCTCTGATTGAGGCATTAAAGGCAGGAAAGATCGCCGGAGCCGGTCTCGATGTCCTTGCGAAAGAGCCGTTGGATCCGGAAAATCCGTTGCTTTTCATGGACAATGTCCTCACAGCCCCGCATATCGGCGGCGCCACAAAAGAGGCATCTTCCAGATCATCCTTTGTATGTGCGGAAGGAATTGACGATTTTCTCTCCGGCAGACGCCCGAAATATCCGGTGCCGCCGATGAGAGAAAAATTAAGTGGGGGATCTATTTCATAAATGTTTTTAGAGGGAGGGACCGGCAGAAACTTCCGCCGGTCAAGTATGAAAAAGTATATTTTGTTCCAGGCTTGCTGTCCTGTTACGATTTATAGGATAGTGGAAAAATGTGTCGAAATATTGTGTTGTGTGTGAAAAAAGTGTGAAATCATATAGATGACATGGGTTTACATAAAATGGAAGCGGAGTCTGTCGGTCTGGAACGGGAAAGATCGGCAGACTCCGTTGTAGCCTGCGCGAGACATAGATTGTTGCGCTGTACACATGAATGATAAATTTATAACGATTTCTTCCCCGAAACAGTTGCAGGAACGATGCAATTGGTATAAAATATAGGTGTTTCTGCGATGATAAGATCAAGATAAAACCGTGGACGGGATAATTTCCGCTTCCGGGTGCAGAAATATGATTGCATTTATAAAGAACGCAGGCAATGATCCAGAAATGAAATGTTCCTGCAGTCACGCAATAAAGGAGAAAAAATCATGAGCAAAAAGCCAGTAGTGTTAATGATCCTCGATGGTTACGGATTGAATAAAACACATGAAGGAAATGCGGTATATGAGGCGAAGAAGCCGGTGATGGACCGTTTAATGAAGGAGTGCCCGTTTGTGGAGGGTCAGGCCAGCGGACTTGCTGTCGGACTTCCGGAGGGACAGATGGGAAACTCTGAGGTCGGACACCTGAACATGGGCGCAGGCCGTATCGTTTACCAGGAACTGACAAGAATCACAAAGTCTATCCAGGACGGCGATTTCTTTAGCAACGAAGAGTTCCTTGCAGCTGTTGAGAACTGCAAGAAGAATAATTCCGCGCTGCACCTGTTCGGACTCTTATCCGACGGCGGCGTACACAGCCATATCACCCATGTCTACGGACTCTTAGAGCTCGCAAAGAGAAACGGACTCGACAAGGTATTCGTTCACTGCTTCTTAGACGGCCGTGACACCCCGCCGGCATCCGGAAAAGATTTCGTCGCAGCGCTGGAAGAGAAAATGAAAGAGCTCGGTGTCGGCAAGGTGGCATCCGTTATGGGACGTTACTACGCGATGGACCGTGACAACCGCTGGGACCGCGTGGAGCTTGCGTATAAGGCGCTGACAGCAGGCGAGGGAAATAAGGGAACATCGGCCACGGGTCTGATCCAGGCATCTTACGATGACGGAAAGACAGATGAGTTCGTTGTTCCGGCTGTTGTGACAGGCGAGGATGGAAAAGCCATCGGAACCATCAAGGACAACGATTCCGTGATTTTCTTCAACTTCCGCCCGGACCGTGCGAGAGAGATGACCCGCGCGTTCTGCGATGACGAGTTTACAGGATTCCCGAGAGAGAAGAGAATCCACACCACATATGTCTGCTTCGTCGACTACGATGAGACGATCCCGAATAAACTGGTTGCATTTAAGAAAGAGCTGATCAAGAATACGCTCGGCGAGTTCCTGGCTTCCCACGGAAAGACCCAGGCGAGAATTGCCGAGACAGAGAAATATGCCCACGTTACCTTCTTCTTCAACGGCGGCGTTGAGGAGCCGAACCCGGGCGAGGACCGCATCCTCGTGAAGTCACCGAAGGTTGCCACATACGACCTTCAGCCGGAGATGAGCGCACCGGCTGTTTGTGAGAAGCTGACAGGCGCGATCCGCTCCGGAAAATACGATGTTATTATCGTAAACTTCGCAAACCCGGACATGGTAGGCCACACAGGCGTTGAGAACGCGGCGGTCAAGGCCATCGAGGCTGTCGACGAGTGCGTCGGAAAAGCAGTTGAGGCAATCAAAGAGGTTGACGGCGTGATGTTCATCTGTGCTGACCACGGAAACGCAGAGCAGCTGATCGACTACAAGACAGGAGAGCCGTGGACCGCTCACACAACAAACCCGGTTCCGTTCATCCTCGTAAACGCAGGCGAGGGCTATGGCCTCAGAGAAGGCGGCTGCCTCGCGGATATTGCTCCGACCCTGATCGAACTTATGGGAATGGAACAGCCGAAAGAGATGACGGGTAAGTCTCTGCTTGTGAGAAAGTAATAAAGGCTGGTGTGTTGTAAAACAGCGGCAGAAAATATGAAGAATAGTTCCGGCAGTGTGGACGCAGAGAGTCTGTATGCCGGGACTATTTTTTTGTGTACACTTGACATAAGGATTCACGGCGCATTAAGATGAAGGAAATGATTTCGGACAGGACAGAAGGAGAGCAGTATGGAACAGGAAACAAGAATCGCGGTAGTGGGAATTATTGTGGAAGATAAAGAGGCTGTGGGGGAGATCAACAGAATCCTTCACGATTACAGCCCGTATATTATCGGAAGAATGGGACTTCCGTACGAGAAGAAACAAGTGAACATCATCAGCGTCATCGTTGACGCCCCGTCTGACCGGATCAGTGCGCTTTCAGGGAAGCTTGGAAAGATCAGGGGGATCAGCGCGAAGGTGATGTATTCGAAGAACGGGCAGTAGGGAGAAACTATGATCGAAAAAATCAAGATCCGCGGCGCACGGGTCCATAACTTGAAAAATATTGATGTGGACATTCCTTTAAACAAGATCGTCGCCATCGGCGGAGTCTCTGGTTCGGGAAAATCATCCCTGGCTCTGGGCGTCCTCTATGCGGAAGGTTCCAGGCGCTACTTAGAGGCGCTCTCCACTTACACGAGACGCCGTATGACCCAGGCGGCGAAGGCACAGGTGGATGAGGCACTCTATGTCCCGGCGGCGCTGGCGCTTCACCAGAGGACTGGGATCCCTGGGATTCGCAGCACCTTCGGAACAGGAACGGAGCTTTTAAACAGCCTGCGCCTTATGGTGTCGAGACTGGCGAGCCACCGATGTCCGAACGGACATTATATCGAACCAACCCTTCTTGTGGCGGCGGGAAAGGAACTCTCCTGTCCGAAGTGCGGGGAAAAATTCTACGCTCCGTCGGCGGAGAAACTGGCCTTCAACAGCCAAGGCGCCTGCAGGACATGCGACGGAACGGGAATCGTACGCACTGTTGACCGTGCGGCCCTGGTGCCGGATGAATCCCTTACCATCGATGAGGGCGCGGTAGCTCCGTGGAATTCCCTCATGTGGTCCCTGATGACGGACGTCTGCCGGGAGATGGGGGTGCGGACGGACGTGCCATTTAAGAATCTCACGGAGAAGGAAAAGAACATTGTATACAACGGACCGGCGGAGAAAAAGCACATCTTTTACCATGCAAAGAACAGCAATCAGGCGGGTGAGCTTGATTTTACTTATTATAATGCGGTCTACACGGTGGAGAATGCCCTGGCGAAGGTAAAAGACGAAAAGGGCATGAAGCGAGTGGAAAAGTTCTTAAAACAGGACATCTGCCCAGATTGCGGCGGTTCCAGACTCTCGGAGGCGGCGAGAGCGCCGAGACTCCGGGGAATCTCCCTGGATGAGATGTGCCGAATGCCATTAAATGACCTCACGGAGTGGGTCCGCAGTGTGCCGTGGTCTCTTCCGAAGGAGATGCGTCCGATGGCGGAGAATATCTGCGCGTCGTTTCTAGAGGTGGCAAAGCGGTTATTAGACCTTGGGTTGGGATATCTCTCCCTGGACCGCGCCGCATCTACACTCTCCACTGGGGAACGCCAGAGAATGCAGCTCGCGAGAGCCGTGAGAAACCGCACGACGGGTGTCCTCTATGTGCTGGACGAGCCGTCTATCGGTCTTCACCCGTCGAATATCGAGGGACTCACCGGTGTCATGCATGACCTGATTGCAGACGGAAACTCCGTAGTTCTCGTGGATCATGACGTCCAGATCTTAAAGGAGTCTGACTGGATGATCGAGATGGGACCGGAAGCCGGGGCTGGCGGCGGAACCGTCATTGCGGAGGGGACCATCGGGGAGATCGAAGAATCGGGAAAGTCGGTATTGGGACCGTTCCTCTCCGGAAAAGCGGATACCTGCACGAGAGTCCGGGCGAATCGGGAGAATATGTTTGAGTATGGAAAAATCCATATCTCCACCGGAAATATCCACACGGTAAAACCTTTGTCTGCGGATATCCCGAAAGGTCGGATGACCGTGGTCACAGGAGTTTCCGGTTCCGGAAAGACGACTTTCGTCTTAGAGAGCCTGATCCCGGCGTTATCCGCCATGATTCACGGCGAAAAACGTCCGGAACACGTCCATGAGATCCAGGCGGAGGGGATCCGTCAAGTGAAGCTCATCGACGCGGCACCCATCGGCACGAATGTCCGCTCCACGGTGGCGACCTATGCGAATGTCCATGATGAGCTGCGAAAGATCTTTGCGAGAACACCGGACGCGAAACGTCTTGGGTATAAGACCGGGGATTTCTCCTACAATACGGGAAAACTCCGCTGCCCTGGATGTGACGGAACAGGCGTGATCAGCCTGGATGTCCAGTTCCTGCCGGACGTGGAGATCCCGTGCCCGGACTGCCGCGGATCGAGGTACGCGAAGGAGGCGAATCTCGTGAAGCACACGGATAAAAGGGGAGTTTTCCATTCCCTGCCGGAATTTATGGATATGGGTATCAATACGGCGCTGAAGAATTGCAGGGATATGAAGATTGTCTCCCAGAGACTGCAGGTATTAAAGGATTTAGGACTTGGCTACTTGACTCTGGGCGAGGAGACCCCGAGCCTCTCCGGCGGCGAGGCCCAGCGACTGAAACTTGCAAGCGAGATGGGAAAAGCCCAGGAGGACACGGTCTTCGTCTTTGATGAGCCGACGATCGGTCTTCACCCGGCGGATGTCCAGGTTCTCCTCGGTGTATTCCAGACGCTGATTGAAAACGGAGCCACCGTCCTTGTCATCGAACACGACCTGGATGTGATTAAAAATGCCGACTACATCATCGACATGGGCCCCGGCGGCGGAGAACAGGGCGGCCGGATTGTTGCATGTGGGGCGCCGGAGGAGATCAAGGCGGTGAAGGAGAGTGTGACGGGGAGATACCTGTAAGGTGGAGTACATATAATACAAGATATTTAGACGAAGTTACTTGTAAATAAAAATAAATCCGCTATAATATACTCACTGAGTATATTATAGCGGAGGTTCAATGGAAAACAAAGAAATATTAAAAGAACTTAGAAGCATTATGGGACTAAATCGCCGGGAATTTGCAGAGTATTTTTGCATCCCATACAGGACAGTGCAGGAATGGGAACTTGCACATCGGAATATGCCGGATTATCTGTTAAGATTGATGTTGTATAGTGAGAAGCTGCGGAGTGAGAATAAATTTTATAGTGCCAGTAAAAATGTTTCTATTATTCAAGATGAATTCGGGAAAAATATCGTAATTATAAACGATATACGGTTTAAGGGAAAAAGAAATATCGATTGGGAAGAAGTTGAAAAGTATTTAAAAGAATATATTGGAGAGTGTTACGAGATAGCAGAGTCATCAGAAAAAATATATATTGGAAAAGAATTCCCTGATGAATTTGCAAACGCAAAAGATGCTCGTGGTTTAAAGGGGGCAAATGCAAAGGCAAAAGCTAACGCGGCACAGGCAATTAAGGAATTAATACAAATAGCAGAGAATAAATCAGAATTTCCAGATTATGGAGATAGACATGGAAATAGAGCTAAAAATGGTTGGTACCGTTATGATGTACGATTCGGTTTGCCTGTTTACGAAGAAAATGGCACCTTGATTCGTTATAATATTTTCTCAGCAAGAATGCTTGTGCGGCACGATGCAGATGGAAAAATGTATCTTTATGATATTTTGCGCACGAAAAAAGAAGCGAGCAACCCGCTTGAGTAATAATACTGTACGGTCGCAAAACCCGCTTCTTTTTGTCATTCTAACATTGAATAAAAAAAATGTCAAGGATTTATACATTAACCTGAATTATTCCTGAATTATTGAAGATTGCTGCAAAAGTAGTTCAGTGAACCTCACATGGCTAAAGTCACGTGCTTCTCGGCCCGGACCGGCTAGGTGCTTCTCGATGGAGTCTGGTACTATTTTAACCCGGTTTCCGATGGAAAGAGAGGGATCATGTACGCCGGACAAAGGACACCGGACGGATACTATGTAGAGAAAAACGGTGTCTGGGACGGAAAAAATAAGCAGTAGAGCGGGTTTCAAGTCGAACCTCCGTGGGACTTGGCGTATGGTTCTGGTCAACGAAGCTGACATGCTTCTATCAGAACCACTGCTCATCCTCGCGGAGAGATGCTCTTGCATTAGGTATAGAATAATCCGGAAGGGATCCACAGGTTTTGGGAATCCTTCCGGATTTCTATTTACTTTGTCCAGCACGTAAAGAAATTTTTACTTGACAGTTCTATGTTTTTTCATGTATGATAAAAATAGTGTGAAGAGACATTTATCGTTTTCATGCAAATGTATGTAATGACCACTCCCGCAGAACAGACTACGGAAGTTAAGCCCATCGGACAGGCGGGTCAAGCGCCGCGTGGGGGTAAGCCCACATTATTGATTGAGTTAAAAGCTCAAATTTATAAGTTGATTACTTTATAATCAGTGTTTGAAAAACACATCATCTTGTGAATCGGTCAATAAGTGCAGGGACAATATATTTGCGATTGCAGACTTGGAAGAAAAAACGATAAAGGTCAGAGGCAGACGGGAGCGGAGTGACGCGCCCCAGACCCCAATGGAATAGAATCGTTTTGAGCAGATGATGGTTTTGGCGTCATCTGCTTTTTTTATTATTAAGATGATGCGCAATCAATAAAATGCGTGAGGAACAAAACCATGGACAGAGAGAGACAAAAGAAAGCCCCGATCTATGAAGCACTCGAGGCATTTAAAAAGAAGAGAGTTGTTCCGTTTGATGTGCCGGGACATAAGAGAGGACGCGGAAATCCGGAACTTGTACAGCTTTTAGGAGAGAAATGTGTATCTTTGGACGTAAACTCGATGAAGCCGCTTGACAACCTCTGTCATCCGGTCTCCGTGATCCGTGAGGCGGAAGAGCTTGCGGCGGAGGCATTCGGAGCGGCCAGCGCCTATCTGATGGTGGGTGGAACGACATCGGCGGTCCAGAGCATGATCCTCTCGGTGGTAAAAGCCGGAGATAAGATCATCCTGCCGCGAAACGTACATAAGAGCGTCATCAACGCGCTGGTGCTCTGCGGCGGAATCCCGATCTACGTAAATCCGGAGATGAACCAGAGACTCGGTATTTCGCTGGGAATGCAGGTCGAAAAAGTAAAACAGGCCATCGAGGACAATCCGGACGCGGTTGCGGTGTTCGTCAACAACCCGACCTATTACGGTATCTGCTCTGATATAAAAACGATCGTACAGCTTGCCCATGCGAGGGGCATGAAGGTCCTCGCGGACGAGGCCCATGGAACCCACCTGTATTTCGGAAAGAACCTTCCGATCTCCGCAATGGCAGCGGGAGCTGATATGGCGGCGGTATCCATGCACAAGTCCGGCGGAAGCCTGACCCAGAGTTCACTTCTTCTTTTAAATAAGGGTGTGAACACCGACTATGTGCGCCAGATCATCAACCTGACCCAGACCACAAGTGCCTCCTACCTGCTTCTTTCCAGCCTTGATATCTCAAGACGAAATCTGGCTCTCCGCGGTGAGGAATCCTTCGCGAAGGTCGTTGAGATGGCAGAGTACGCGAGACGGGAGATCAACTCCATCGGCGGCTACTATGCTTACGGAAAAGAACTGGTGAACGGGGACAGCATCTTCGATTACGATGTGACGAAGCTCTCCGTGTATACAAGAGATATCGGACTTGCGGGAATCGAGGTATATGACCTCCTGCGCGACGAGTATGATATTCAGATTGAATTCGGTGACATCAGCAATATTCTTGCTTACATCTCCATCGGAGACCGGATTCAGGACATCGAGCGTCTTGTTGGGGCTCTCGATGATGTGGAACGTCTCTACAAAAAGGACAGCGCGGGACTTCTCTCCGGTGAGTATATCTCCCCGAAGGTCGTGATGTCCCCGCAGAAAGCGTTCTACTCCGAGAAGGTCTCCGTTCCGGTGGAAGCGTCTTCAGGAAGAGTCTGTGCGGAGTTTGTGATGTGTTATCCGCCGGGAATCCCGATCCTGGCGCCGGGTGAGATGATCACGGACGACGTGGTCCAGTATATCCTGTATGCAAAGAAAAAGGGATGTTCCATGCAGGGAACAGAGGATCCGGCTGTGGACCATCTGATGGTGCTGGCAAACATATAGGCTTTGGCCAATACGATACAAGGAGTCACGAGATATGGAATTCTGGTTTTCAGAACTGCACACCGGAAACGTCAAGCTGTCCATCAAGATCGAAAAGCAGCTGTTTTCCGGGGAGAGTGAATATCAGCGGATCGACGTGTTCGATTCTGAGGAATTTGGAAAATTTATCTCTCTGGACGGGGAGATCGTATTCTCCGAGAAGGACGAGTTTATTTATGACGAGATGGTGACCCATGTGCCGATGGCGGTCCATCCGTGTGTGAAGGACGTACTGATCATTGGCGGCGGCGACGGCGGTGTCGCGAAAGAGCTTTTGCAGTATGACTGCGTGGAACATATTGATGTCGTGGAGACGGATGAGATGTTCGTGGAAGTTTCAAGAAAGTTTTTCCCGGAGGTAGCCTGTGCCTTAGATGATCCGCGTGTCGAGGTCCACTATGACGACGGTCTGAGATTTTTAAGAAACAAGAAGGCAAAATATGACCTCATCATCAATGATTCCACAGACCCCTTCGGCCACACTGAGGGACTGTTCACGAAGGAATTCTACGGAAGCTGCTACAGCGCTTTAAAGGAAGATGGGATCATGGTCTACCAGCACGGAAGCCCATTCTACGATGAGGACGAGCTGGCCTGCCGCAGCATGCACCGCAAGGCGTTCCGCTCCTTCCCAATCAGCCGTGTGTATCAGGCGCATATTCCGACCTGTCCGTCCGGATACTGGCTCTTCGGCTTCGCTTCAAAGAAATATCATCCTATCAAGGATTTCAAGCCCCGGGAATGGGATGCATTAAATATCGAAACATGGTATTACACGACACATCTTCACATGGGAGCGTTCATGCTGCCGAAGTATGTTGAGGATCTTTTAAAAGAGGAGGAAAAATAAACATGAGCAGATTAATGATCATCGGCTGCGGAGGTGTTGCGTCCGTAGCGATCCACAAGTGCTGTCAGAACAGTGATGTATTCACAGAAATCATGATCGCAAGCCGTACCGTATCCAAGTGCGATGCCTTAAAGGAGAAACTTCAGGGAACGACAAAGACGAAGATCACGACCGCGAAAGTGGATGCTGACAACGTGGACGAGCTGGTGGCTTTAATGGAAAGCTACAAGCCGGATGCAGTGCTCAACGTGGCACTCCCGTATCAGGACCTGACGATCATGGACGCATGCTTAAAGGCCGGCGTGAACTATATCGATACCGCAAACTACGAGCCGGAGGACACCGACGATCCGACATGGCGCGCGATCTATGAGAAACGCTGCAAGGAAGAGGGCTTCACCGCATACTTCGATTATTCCTGGCAGTGGGCATATCAGGAGAAATTCAAAGAGGCTGGTCTTATGGCACTCTTGGGAACCGGTTTTGACCCGGGCGTCACAAGCGTCTTCTCCGCGTATGCGTTAAAGCACTATTTCGATGAGATCCACACCATCGACATCTTAGACTGCAACGGCGGTGACCATGGTTATCCGTTCGCTACAAACTTTAACCCGGAGATCAACCTCCGCGAGGTATCTGCAAACGGCTCCTACTGGGAGAATGGCCACTGGGTAGAGACAAAGCCGATGGAGATCAAGCGCGAGTACAACTTCCCGCAGGTCGGCGAGAAGGATATGTACCTTTTACATCATGAGGAGATCGAATCCCTCGCGAAGAATATTCCGGGCGTAAAGCGTATCCGCTTCTTCATGACCTTCGGCCAGAGCTACCTGACCCATATGAAATGCTTAGAGAACGTTGGAATGCTTTCCACCTCCCCGATAAACTTTAACGGACAGGAGATCGTTCCGATCCAGTTCTTAAAGGCTCTTCTTCCGGATCCGGCGTCCTTAGGCCCGAGAACCGTCGGAAAGACAAACATCGGCTGTATCTTTACCGGTGTGAAGGACGGAAAAGAGAAGACGATCTATATTTATAACGTATGCGACCATCAGGAGTGTTACAAGGAAGTCGGCTCCCAGGCCATTTCCTACACGACAGGCGTACCGGCTATGATCGGTTCCATGATGGTAGTCGACGGAACCTGGAAGGGCGCAGGCGTATTCAACGTCGAGGAGTTCGATCCGGATCCGTATATGGAAGCGCTGAACAAGTGGGGACTTCCGTGGGTTGTGGACGAGAATCCGGAGATCGTGAAATAATAATTTGAAAATGAATGACTGTTTGGCATACTCGCGATGAACGCAGGAAAAGCGTGGGATGCGGAACGGGTTCAAGTACAGAAAACACCTCTGGCAGGAACGAGTTGTCAGGGGTGTTGCTGTATTGTGATACGGCAGTAGAAAAATGAACTTCGTTTTCTGGTAGGGCTGAAATGTGTATCAGGAACGAGTCTGTAATTGGAGAAGAAGATGAAAATTAATGAATTACCAACTCCATGTTATGTAATTGATGAAAAAAAGCTTCGGAAGAATCTGGAAATTTTAAAGAAGGTCAAGGACAACACCGGCTGTAAGATCCTCCTTGCCCAGAAGGCATTCTCGAACTTCTTCGAGTACCCTCTGATCGCCGAATATCTTGACGGTACTACAGCCAGCGGACTCTTCGAGGCAAAGCTTGGATATGAAAAAATGGGAAAGGAGAACCATGTGTTCGCTCCGGCCTTCAAGGAGTCGGAGATCGGCGAGATCACCGATATCTGCGAACACCTGGTATTCAACTCCTTTTCCCAGCTTGAAAAATACGCGGACTTCTGCAAAGAAAAAGGTGTCAGCATCGGCATCCGCGTAAACCCGGAGTGTTCCACTCAGGGCGACCACGCGATCTACGATCCCTGCGCGCCGGGATCCAGACTCGGCGTGACCCTGGCAAATTTCCGGGAAGATCTCGTGGAAAAGCTTGACGGGATCCACTTCCATACCCTCTGCGAGCAGAACTCGGATGACCTGGAGACAACCTTAAAGGCTGTGGAAGAAAAATTCGGGAAATACCTGAAGCTTCCAAATATCAAATGGCTCAACATGGGCGGCGGACATCATATCACGAGAAATGATTACGACATCGATCGCCTGGAGCGCTGCATCCGCCATATGCAGGAGACATACGACGTTACTGTCTATGTGGAACCTGGGGAAGCCGTGGCATTAAATGCGGGATATCTCGTGACGGAAGTCATGGACATTGTGGATAACGGAATTAAGACACTGATCTTAGACGCCTCTGCCGCCTGCCACATGCCGGACGTTCTGGAGATGCCCTACCGTCCGCCGTTAAAAGACTCCGGCGAAGCGGACGAAAAGCAGTACACCTACCGCCTCTCCTCCATGACCTGCCTCGCGGGTGATGTGATCGGCGATTATTCCTTTGACCATGAGATCAGGATCGGTGACAGACTCTATTTCGAGGACATGGCGATCTACTCCATGGTAAAAAACAACACCTTCAACGGCATGTGCCTGCCGTCCATCGCGCGAATGGATGAGAGCGGGGAGTGCAGTGTGGTGAAAACCTTTGGGTATGAGGAATTTGTGAGAAGACTGGGATAGAAAAGAAACATGGATATAGAAAACGGGGCTGCCGCATGCCAAAACTGGTGCGGCAGCCCCTTCTCATTATTTTCGTTTCACAACGGCTGTTTTTCTATTTCATCATTCTATGGATAAGCTGTGGCAACAGCGATAATAAATGTAGTACTTTATTCCAATTCACTGTGTCGTATAAATTCCAGTGAGAGCAGATTACAGATCTTTTGAAGTGTATATCCTATGAAACGAAATATTACAACCCTGTATTTCGTTTGCATTTCGTTTTAAACGAAACATAAAAAAAGCCGAATGAACGTTAATTTCATTCGGCAGCGAAGCTTTACGCGTCTTTTGTTTCGGTATTCTGTCTGTACAGGATTATCAGTCCGCGGAGCAGAAGATCCGGGTCATAGGTGATCTTGTGGGTGCAGAGCGGGGTGATGAATCTTGCCATACCGCCGGTCGCGATGAGAGTTGCCGGTTCGCCGAGCTCTGCGGTCATGCGGTCGATCAGACCGTCAAGCATTGCGGCATTGCCGAGCATGATACCGTTTCTCATACATTCGATGGTGTTCTTTCCGATCGCGCGTTTCGGAACGTCGAAGCTGATCCTCGGAAGCTGGGCCGTATTGGAAACGAGGGAGTTTAAGGCAACCTTTACACCGGGGAGAATCACACCGCCGATGTAATTTCCATCGTGATCCACTACATCGAGCGTTGTCGCGGTTCCCATATCCGCGATGATGATCGGTCCTTTGTATTTGGCATTTGCAGCGACAGCGGCCACGATGCGGTCACCGCCGACGGTCTTGGGGTTATCCATCTTGATGTTTAAGCCCGTCTTCATTCCGGAACCGACAAGAAGCGGTTTCTTTCCGGTGATCTTCTTTACAGCGGAAGAGATCGGCGCGTTTAACGGCGGGACAACGGACGCCATAATGGAACCTTCGATATCATTTTTCTTTACTTTATGGATCTCCAGAATATTCTTTAAAAGGATCGCGTATTCGAGACTCGTTTTCCGGTCATCGGTGGTGATGCGCTCCTCAAAATATGTTTTATTGTCGTCAAGTCCGCCGACAACGATATTACTGTTTCCCATATCGATCGCTAAAATCATTGAGAAAACTCCTTCCACAAATCTAAGTATCGTGTTATACTGATTCTATGTGTCCAGCGGTCTTAAATCGCTGTATTCGCGAAATACTGCCAGCTGTCACGATAATATGAGAAACGGTTAATCTATGTTCCTCATAATTTTAAAGTTCGAACTATCTTACCATAAATTGACTAAAATTACAACGGAGGATTCCAAATGTTAGCAGGAAAAACCGTACTTTTATGCGTGAGCGGCAGTATCGCCGCCTATAAAATCGCATATCTCGCCAGCGCACTGAAAAAACTGAAGGCAGATGTCCATGTGCTTATGACCCGGAATGCGACAAATTTCATCAACCCGATTACCTTCGAGACACTGACCGGAAATAAATGCCTGGTGGATACGTTTGACCGGAACTTTGAGTTTTCCGTTGAACATGTTTCCCTTGCGAAGGCGGCGGATGTTGTCCTCGTTGCCCCGGCTTCCGCGAATGTGATCGCGAAGCTGGCCCATGGTCTTGCGGACGATATGCTGACCACCACGGTTCTCGCATGTACCTGCAGGAAGATCATCAGCCCGGCGATGAATACGAGAATGTTCGAGAACCCGATCACACAGGATAACTTAAAGCTCTGCGAACACTACGGAATGGAAGTGATCAGCCCGGCAAGCGGATATCTCGCCTGCGGCGATACCGGAGCCGGAAAGATGCCGGAGCCGGAGGTGCTGCTCCAGTATATCTTAAAGGAAATCCAGTACGAGAAAGACTTAAAAGGAAAGAAGATCCTCGTGACTGCAGGCCCGACGAGAGAAGCCATCGACCCGGTCCGCTATATTACAAACCACAGTACCGGAAAGATGGGATATGCCATCGCGAAGACAGCTGCTCTCCGCGGCGCTGACGTGACTCTTGTTTCCGGACCGGCAGAGGTGGAGCCGCCGATGTTCGTAAACTTTGTTCCGGTGGTTACCGCCAAAGATATGTTCGAGGCCGTGACAAGCCGCAGTGACGAGATGGATGCGGTGATCAAGGCAGCAGCCGTCGCTGACTACCGTCCGAAATTCGTGAACACGGAAAAAACGAAGAAGAAGGACGGAGATATGGCGATCGAACTGGAGCGCACCGACGATATCTTAAAGTGGCTCGGCGAGCACAAAAAAGACAGCCAGTTCCTCTGTGGATTTTCTATGGAGACGGAACATATGCTGGAGAATTCCAGGGCAAAATTAAAGAAGAAGAACCTCGATATGATCGTTGCCAATAATTTAAAGGTTGCCGGTGCCGGTTTCGGAACAGACACGAATGTAGTGACGATGATCCGCGAGAATAAGGAGACCGAGCTTCCGATCATGTCGAAGGAAGAGGTTGCCGGGGCAATCTTAGACGAGATCTTTGAAATTAAAAGATAGAAAATTCCAATTTTTACCAGAAAATAGAAGATTCGACCACCCGGGTGCCTTTACAGGCGAAAAACGCAAAGCAGGCACAGAGTGGTGAAGCTTGCTATAAATATAACGAATTTTAGGGCATTTTTCTTGACGAAACTCTTAAATACTGGTAAATATTTAATTGGAATAAAAGCAGCAGAAAAATATTGATAGACGAAACACAAGATAGATTTGGAGGAAAATTTTTTGGCTTCATTAAATGATGAAATAAAGAGACGACGGACATTCGCGATTATTTCCCACCCGGATGCCGGTAAAACGACATTGACTGAGAAATTCCTGTTATACGGAGGCGCGATCAACCTCGCCGGAACCGTAAAAGGAAGAAAAGCGACAAAGCACGCAGTCTCCGACTGGATGGAGATCGAGAAGGAGAGAGGTATCTCCGTAACATCTTCCGTACTCCAGTTCAATTATGAGGGATACTGCATCAACATCCTTGATACCCCCGGACATCAGGACTTCTCCGAGGATACCTACCGTACCTTAATGGCAGCGGACTCCGCCGTCATGGTCATCGACGGATCCAAAGGTGTCGAGGCGCAGACCATCAAACTGTTCAAGGTCTGTGTGATGCGCCATATCCCGATTTTTACCTTCGTAAACAAGATGGACCGCGAGGCGAGAGACCCGTTCGAGCTTATGAGCGAGATCGAGGAGGTTCTCGGAATCCACACATGTCCGATCAACTGGCCGATCGGCTGCGGCAAGAGCTTCAAGGGCGTATATGACCGCCAGACAAAGAAGATCACAACCTTCACGGCTGCCATGGGCGGACAGAAGGAGGTTGCCACAGAGACCTTCGACGTGGAGGGAACAGACGTGGATTCCGTTATCGGTTCTGATTTCCACGCACAGCTGCGCGACGATATCGAGCTTCTCGACGGAGCCAGCGATGAGTTTGATCAGGAGCTTGTAAGTGCCGGAAAGCTTTCCCCGGTATTCTTCGGATCTGCTCTCACAAACTTCGGTGTTGAGACATTTCTGGAGCATTTCTTAAATATGACGACTTCTCCGCTCCCGAGAAAGACCACTACAGGCGTGATCGACCCGTTCAGAGAGGATTTCTCCGCCTTCGTATTTAAGATCCAGGCGAATATGAATAAGGCGCACCGTGACCGTATCGCTTTCATGCGCATCTGTTCCGGTAAGTTCGAGGCCGGAATGGAAGTCAACCATGTTCAGGGCGGTAAGAAGATCCGACTGACCCAGCCGCAGCAGCTGATGGCTGAGAGCCGTAAGATCATCGAGGAGGCTTACGCCGGAGATATCATCGGCGTCTTTGATCCGGGCATTTTCTCCATCGGTGACACACTCTGCACTTCCAATGAGAAGTTCCAGTTTGAGGGCATTCCGACCTTCGCCCCGGAGCATTTTGCGAGAGTCCGCCAGATTGATACCATGAAGAGAAAACAGTTCTTAAAGGGTGTCAACCAGATCGCTCAGGAAGGCGCGATCCAGATCTTCCAGGAGTTCAATACCGGTATGGAGGAGATCATCGTCGGCGTTGTCGGTGTCCTGCAGTTTGAGGTCCTGACCTACCGCTTAAAGAACGAGTATAATGTAGATGTAAGACTGGAACAGCTTCCGTTCGAATATATCCGCTGGGTTGAGAATCCGGAGGAGGTGGATGTGGCGAAGATCCAGGGCACATCCGATATGAAGCGCATCTGCGACCTCAAGGGCAATCCGTTATTGTTATTCATCAACAGCTGGAGTGTCGGAATGGTCGAGGAGAGAAATCCGGACTTAAAACTCAGTGAGTTTGGAAAGAACTAATCAGGTTTACAAAATATATCATCACAGGAACATGCGGAGCCAGTTGTTTTGACTGGGAATACCGCATAGACAGGAGGAATATAAGATGAGTAAGATCGATGTTGTAAGAGCAGCCATGGTCGAGGCAATGAAAGCAAAAGATAAAGAGAGAAAGGATTCCCTTTCCATGCTTCTTTCTGCGTTAAAGAATGCGCAGATCGACAAGCGTGAAGCTCCGCTCACAGAGGATGAGGAGAACGCGATCGTAAAGAAGGAGATCAAGCAGGTCAAGGAGACCATCGAGACAGCTCCGGCAGACCGCACCGATATCATCGATGAGGCAAAGAAGAGACTTGCCGTATATCAGGAGTTCGCTCCGGCGGATATGACCGAAGACCAGATCAGGGAGACGATCGAGAAGGTTCTCGCAGAGCTTGGAATCGAAGCTCCGACAGCAAAGGACAAAGGGAAGATCATGAAATCCCTGATGCCGCTCGTAAAGGGAAAGGCAGATGGCAAGATCGTAAATGAAATCTTAGCTGGATTCATGAAATAAGGGAAATGAACGAAACGCCTGCGAAGCAGCCAATAAAGCGCGTAAGTGCGGGTTTGTGAGCAGGCATGCAGCCAATAACTGGCGCACAGAATAAGTATGGTATAAGCGGGGCTGGCTTTACGATCTCGGAAACGCCCGGGATAAGACGGTCCCGCCTGTCTGTAAAATGGGATATAACAAAAGAAATATGGAGGCGGAAATTATGTATAAAGAGAAGATCAGCCGGTATATTGACGCGCACAGGAAAGAAATGCTGGAGGACATCGGAGCTCTTTGCCGGATCAACAGTGTGAAGGGGTCTTACCGTATCGGAAAACCTTATGGGGAAGGGTGTTCCGAGGCGCTGCGTACAGCTCTGCATATTGCGGAATGCTACGGTTTTGCCATCAACAACTATGACAACTATGTTGGAACTGTTGACATGAATGACAAAGAGGCACAGCTCGATATTCTGGCACATCTGGACGTTGTTCCGGCCGGAGACGGATGGACCGTTACAGAGCCTTTTGAGCCGGTAGTAAAAGACGGAAAAATCTATGGCCGCGGAACTGCGGACGATAAGGGACCGGCAATTGCTGCCCTCTACGCGATGCGTGCCGTAAATGAACTTGGAATCCCGATGAAAAAGAACGTCCGCCTGATTCTTGGCACTGACGAGGAGTGCGGAAGCTCCGATATCACCCACTACTACAGTGTGGAAAAGGAAGCTCCGATGACCTTCTCCCCGGATGCGTCCTTCCCGGTAATCAATATCGAGAAAGGCCGGATCGGAGGTAATTTTACGGCAGAGTTCGAGCCGTCTGACCGTCTTCCGAAGATGGTATCCTTCCACAGCGGAACGAAGACGAATGTGGTTCCGGGCGCGGCAGAGGCATTATTTGAGGGTCTTGACGGAGATGAGACAGAGGCTCTTGCAAAGAGCATGGAAGAGGAGCTTGGAATCCGGTTTACGGTATCCTCTGAGGAGGGCTGCCTGAAGATCGCAGCAGCTGGAGAAAACGGCCATGCAATGGCACCGTGGAAAGGAAAGAATGCCCTGACAGGACTCTTATCCCTGATCGAGCGTCTTCCGTTAGCGGAATGCGGACAGGTAAAGGCAGTCCGCGCGTTAAACCGCCTGATGCCTCACGGTGACTGGTACGGCGAAGCTCTCGGGATCAAGATGAGCGATGAGGAGTCCGGCGAGCTGACACTGGCATTCAGCATGCTGGATATTTCCGGGAAAAGCCTGGAAGGCGAATTTGACAGCCGTTGTCCGATCTGCGCCACAAAGGAAAACACCATCGATGTGATCCGTGAAAAAATGGAAGCAGATGGAATCTCCTTCAATACAGAAGAAATGAAACCGCCGCACCATGTACCGGCAGATTCTGATTTTGTGAAGACTCTGCTCTCCGCATATGAGAAATATTCCGGAAGAAAGGGCGAGTGTATCGCCATCGGCGGCGGAACCTATGTCCACAATTTAAAGAACGGCGTTGCCTTCGGCGCTGCCCTTCCGGAGACCGAGAACCACATGCACGGCCCGGACGAGTTCGCGGTGGTTGACGAGCTCACGATGAGCGCGAAGATCTTTGCGCAGGTGATTGTGGATCTTTGCTGTTAAGAGCTTATGTGATAGAGCGTATGATAGCGGTCTGGCTTCAGAAATGAGGTCAGGCCGTTTGTAATTACTTGTATATTGCAAATCGTACAGTCTGCATGGTAAAATGGTGCTGGATCGCAGAGAAATAGATACCCAAGAAGTGCTGCGGGAAGAAGTTCTGGCAGCATTTACAAAAAATCAGGAGTATGAAGCCGGAGACGGCGCATGGAGGAAAGACAGGATGGACAAAGGATGAATTGCAGGATCATTGACATTCACACCCATATCTACCCGGTTGCCCTGGCGAGACGGGCCATGGAGGTTACCGGGCATGAGAATGATGACTTTAAGAAGCTTCCCATCAGGGAAAATCTGCTGGCGCGGATGCGGGAAGCGGGAGTGGATCTCTCCGTGAACCTGCCGGTGGTATCGAAACCACAGAATCAGGGGGAGGTAAACCGGTTCGCGAAGGAATCGGCAAGAAAGAATATTATCCCATTCGGGGGACTTCACCCGGACTGTGAGAATGTGATCGAGGAGCTGGAGAAGTTAAAGGACATGGAGATGGCCGGGATCAAGTTTCATCCGCCGTTCCAGAAGGTCCATCTGGAAGACCCGAAGTATGAGGAGATGTGGAGAAAGATCAATGAACTGGGATTTCCAGTATTGATCCATATGGGGACGGCGAGGATTGTGCGTCCTTATGATCTTTACCCATCGGGAATTCGAAAAATCTTAAAATCTGCCCCGGATATTCCGATCATCATGGCCCATATGGGAAGCTTCTGCATGATGAAAAATCCCAATGAGAATCTGGACGATCTGCCGGAAAATGTGTTTATCGATACGGCCATGAGCGCGGAGCTGGAGGAAGCCGGAGAGTTTGAGGAGATCATCCGGCAGTTCGGAACAAAACGGGTGCTCTACGGCTGCGATTTTCCCTATGGCAGCCAGAAGGCCGCCATCGCGCGGATCAAGGACAGCAGCTTCTCGGACAGTGAAAAAGAGGATATGCTGTGGAGAAATGCGGCGAAGATTTTGAAGGCAGTGGGAAAACTGCCGGAGAATATTGAGTTGTAAAGCTTCAGAAAAATTATCATTAAGTGAAAATAATGCTGGATATTCATCTCAGGGACAAGAAATGGAGCATAGACTATAAATAGAGAGTATGACTGGTTGACGGCAACCTGCGCGAATAACAGGTTTGTGGTTGATGGGATACATAAAATGTTTTTGTCCGGGAGATGATGCCATGCGGATGAGCGAGTTAAAGAGGCGGGAAGTGATCAATGTCTGCGACTGCAAACGGCTGGGGTTTGTGGGGGACATGGACATTGATCCGTGTACAGGCAGGATCCTGGCGATCATCGTGCCGGGGCCGGGCTGTGTCTGTGGTTTTTTAGGCAGGGAAAAGGAATTTGTGATCCCCTTTGAGGATATCTGCCAGATCGGGGACGATATCATTCTGGTCCGGGTGGAGGAGAAGAAGGAAAAGCCGCCGAAACCTCCGAAGCCAGGCCCGCCACCGCCGCCAAAGCCGCCGTTTTGTCCCTGCCCGCCTCCATGTGAGCCGGGAGGAAGATGTGACTGTCCGCCGCCCTGTAATAGGGACTGTGGATGTCCCCCGCCCTGTGGCCAGGAAAAAGGTGGATACATAAAAAAGTGGCGGTAAAATACTGGAAGTGCGAGTGGCTTCTGGGGCGAATAGCAGAAAGATGGACATGAGATAGATTAGCATAATTAGTAGTAATGAAGATAAGTCAGGAAAGGAACTGCAGAATGAATAAACTTCACACGATACCGGCAGCGGATGGATTCCGCATGCCAGGTGAATTTGAACCTCACAGAGGCTGCATCATGATCTGGCCGAAGCGTCCGGGAAGCTGGAACTACGGCGCGAAAAAAGCGAGAGAGGCATTTAAGCGCGTGGCATGGGCCATCGCGGAGAGCGAGGAGGTCTTTATGCTGGCGGAGCCGGACGTGGAGGAGAATGCCCGCGAGATGTTAGCCGGGAATCCGGGACACGGGATTCATGTGATCCGGATGGAGTCCGACGATGCCTGGGCGCGGGATGTGGCACCGACCTTTGTGGTGAACGGGGAAGGCGCTGTCCGTGGCATCGACTGGGAGTTCAACGCCTGGGGCGGGACCGTGGACGGACTTTACGCACACTGGGAGAAGGACGACCGGGTGGCGGAAAATGTCTGTGGTGAGCTTGGATACGAATGCTATGAGGCGCATCCATTCGTCCTGGAAGGCGGTTCGATTCATTCTGACGGTGAGGGGACTGTCCTCGTGACGGCTGCCTGCCTCCTGAGCGGTGGAAGAAACCCGGAGCTCACAAAGGACGAGATTGGGAAGAAGCTCTGTGCTTACCTCGGGGCTAAAAAGGTGATCTGGCTGGAACGCGGAATCTACAATGACGAGACGAATGAACATGTGGACAACATCTGCGCGTTCGTGCGCCCGGGCGAGGTGGTCTTAGGCTGGACCGATGATGAGAAGGATCCGCAGTATGCCATGTCGAAGAGCTGTCTGGATATTTTAGAAAATGAGACGGATGCTATGGGCAGAAAGATCAAAGTCCACAAGCTTCCAATCCCAAAGACACCGATCTGTGTGACGGAGGAAGACCTCGGCGGTTATGAGTTTGAGGATGGCGAAGACACGCGGGAGGCCGGGGAACGGCTGGCGGCAAGTTATGTTAACTTCTATATTTCAAACGGTGGGGTAGTCGTGCCGCAGTTTGGGGATGAGCATGATAAGACGGCGGTGGAGATTCTTGGAACCGTCTTCCCGGAAAGAAAGATCTGTCCGATCCCGGCCAGGGATATTCTTCTCGGAGGCGGAAATATCCATTGCATCACACAGCAGATCCCGCAGGGGAGATAGGAAAGATACGACAGGAGGAAATATAAAATGCGAAAAGTAAAAGTGGCAGCGGTACAGATGCGCTGCACAGAAAATGTAAATGAAAATATTGCGAACGCAGAGAGACTTGCAAGAGAAGCGGCGGCGGACGGCGCACAGATCATCCTGCTCCCAGAGCTCTTTGAGCGCCAGTATTTCTGCCAGGAGCGCCAGTACGAATACTATGAGTTTGCGAAACCGGTGGAGGAGAACGACGCAGTGAAGCACTTCGCAAGGATCGCGGAGGAACTGAAAGTAGTCCTTCCGATCAGCTTCTATGAGAAGGATGGAAAGCGCCTGTTCAACACCGTCGCTATCCTTGATGCGGACGGAACGAACCTTGGGATCTATAGAAAGACCCATATTCCGGACGACCATTATTATCAGGAGAAATTCTATTTCACACCGGGGGACACCGGATTTAAGGCATTTAAGACCCGCTACGGCACGATCGGTGTCGGAATCTGCTGGGATCAGTGGTTCCCGGAGACCGCAAGATTTATGGCAGTAAAGGGAGCGGAACTCTTATTCTACCCGACAGCCATCGGCAGTGAGCCAATCCTCTCTGTAGACAGTATGCCGCACTGGAGACGCTGCATGCAGGGACATTCCGCGTCGAACCTGATGCCGGTGATCGCGGCAAACCGTGTGGGACTGGAAGAGGTAACGCCATGTGAGGCAAATGGAAATCAGAAATCAGCCCTGAAATTCTATGGCTCCTCCTTCATCACGGACGGTGCCGGCGAAGTGATCCGGTCCATGGACCGCGACAGCGAGGGTGTCATCACAGCGGAGTTTGATCTGGACGAGCTGGAGCGCGAGAGATTCTCCTGGGGCCTTTTCAGAGACAGAAGACCGGAGATGTATCACGAGTAAGAAAAATTCAGAGAAGAAAAAGGGTTACTGTACACGGGTAGGAATTTTCTGAACTGAAAATTCCGTACAATACAGTGGTGATAGTGGATTTTGTCGATTCGGAATGCGAAGCATCGGCAAAATCAGTTACTGTTTGCGCAAAGCGTGAACAGTAACGAAAAAGGCACATGCCATGGAATAAACATCGGTTCCGGGGTGATGTGCCTTTTATCATGAAAAGAAGCAGTGAGAGTGAACCCCGCCAAAGTATAACTGCGATTCATATAAATAATAGAAAACATATATGCCAGTAATTCCTCCAATTTGTTGAAAATTAAGGAAAATTAGAGTATGATTACAAAGAGATAATCGGACAGAAAAGGAATTAGTCCGGTACAAATAGGAAAAGTAAAATCCCCGAAAATATGGAAATGACGGCAACGTTTCGTGAATTTTCAGGCGGGATATGGAGGAAAAAGACATGGAATATAGAATCGCAACGATCTCCGGCGACGGGATCGGTCCGGAAATCGTGAGAGAAGCAAAGAAAGTTTTAGATAAAACAGGTCAGAAATACGGCCATAAATTCAACTACGAAGAGGTCCTCATGGGTGGAATCTCCATTGACACCTACGGTGTGCCGCTGACAGACGAGGCCCTGGAGACCGCAAAGAAGAGTGACGCTGTTCTTCTCGGCGCAGTCGGCGGAAATGTCGGCAACTCCCGCTGGTACGATGTTGCCCCGAACTTAAGACCGGAGGCAGGACTTCTTGCGATCCGTAAAGGATTAAACCTCTTCGCGAATATCCGCCCGGCATACCTCTACAATGATCTTGCAGGCGCATGCCCGTTAAAGAAGGAGATCATCGGTGACGGCTTCGACATGGTCATCGTCCGCGAGCTGACCGGAGGTCTTTACTTCGGTGAGCGTCACACAGAGACTGTAAACGGTGTTGAGCAGGCGACAGATACTCTCGTATACAGCGAGAAGGAGATCCGCCGCGTAGCGATCAAGGCATTCGAGATCGCCATGAAGAGAAAGAAGAAAGTAACAAGCGTTGACAAGGCAAACGTTCTCGACTCCTCCAGACTCTGGAGAAAAGTCGTTGCGGAAGTCGCAAAGGACTACCCGGAGGTCACTCTTGAAAATATGCTGGTCGACAACTGCGCGATGCAGCTCGTCATGAACCCGCGCCAGTTCGATGTGATCTTAACGGAGAACATGTTTGGCGACATCTTATCCGACGAGGCAAGCATGATCACCGGATCCATCGGAATGCTGTCCTCCGCAAGCTTAAATGAGAGCAAATTCGGTCTCTACGAGCCGAGCCACGGTTCCGCACCGGATATCGCAGGCAAAGACATCGCAAATCCGATTGCGACGATCCTCTCCGCAGCAATGATGCTCCGCTTCTCCTTCGACCTTGACAAGGAAGCAGATGCCATCGAGGATGCTGTCAGAAAGGTCCTTGCTGAGGGTTACCGCACCGTTGATATCATGGATGAGGGCAAAAAACAGGTTGGAACCACTGAGATGGGAAATCTGATCTGTGAAAGAATCTAATAAAATAAGTACGATAATGATGGCAGAATACATGAAAATCGTGTGTTCTGCCATTTTTTTGTGTTCTCATGCCCTCCGGAATAATCTGTCGGTGGCGGAACTGTAAGTGTAACAGGAAACAGAAGTCTCAGACGGTTGCCGGTGATTGCGTGAGACACTCGAATGCGTTGAAATCTGATTCCTGTAGCCATATCTGAAGAAAAATAAATAGCAGACGAAATATAAGAGCCGCATATATTGTTAAAAAAGATATCAAAAAAAGAAAAAAGTTTGCATAATTCGAGAAAAAAGGCAATTTTAACATTGATTTGCCCGGGCACTTGTGTTAGGATATATGTCAAATCATCTTGAGTCGTCGCGTTACACTGGTAGAGAAGAGACAGAGTAAAGTGCGGCGCTGGATCGAGAGACAAAGGCTGGATGTGTGGTCATTCCTGAAAGGACCGATCATAGAGCAATCAGAGAGAGGGGAATAAAACTATGAGCAGAGTTTACAACTTTTCCGCAGGACCGGCTGTGTTGCCGGAAGAAGTATTGAAAGAGGCAGCAGCCGAGATGCTGGATTATAACGGTACCGGAATGTCCGTTATGGAGATGAGCCACCGCTCAAAAGCGTTCGAGGAGATCATCCAGACGGCTGAACAGGATATCCGCGATCTTTTAAAGATCCCTGACAACTATAAAGTCCTGTTTTTACAGGGTGGAGCTCACCAGCAGTTTGCGGCAGTCCCGTTAAACCTTTTTAAAAACCGTGTCGGCGACTATATTATTACCGGACAGTGGGCAAAGAAAGCGTGGAAGGAAGCAAAGCTTTACGGAACCGCAAATGCCATCGCGTCCAGTGAGGATAAGACGTTCAGCTATATTCCGGATTGCTCCGATCTTCCGATCGATGAAAATGCCGACTATGTTTACATCTGCGAGAACAATACGATCTATGGAACAAAATTCCATACACTCCCGAACACAAAGGGAAAAACACTCGTCTCCGATGTGTCCTCATGTTTCCTCTCTGAACCGATGGACGTATCAAAATACGGTGTGATCTACGGCGGCGTCCAGAAAAATATCGGACCGGCAGGTGTCGTTATCGTAATTATCCGTGAGGACCTGATCCGCGAGGATGTTCTTCCGGAGACACCGACGATCATGCGCTACGATGTCCAGGCGAAGGCCGGATCCCTCTACAACACTCCGCCGTGTTACGGAATCTATATCTGTGGCAAGGTCTTCAAATGGCTGAAGAAGCAGGGCGGACTGGAAGCTATGAAGGAGAAAAACGAGAGAAAGGCAAAGATCCTCTATGATTACCTGGACGAGAGCAAGCTCTTCCACGGAACTGTCCGCAAAGAGGACCGTTCCATCATGAATGTGCCGTTCGTTACAGGCGATAAAGATCTGGATGCCCTGTTCGTAAAAGAGGCGGAGGCAGCCGGATTCGTGAACTTAAAGGGACACCGTACTGTTGGCGGCATGAGAGCCAGCATCTACAACGCAATGCCGGAGGAGGGCGTTGTGAAGCTTGTAGAATTTATGAAGAAATTTGAGGCGGAGCACGCGGACGCGTAAGACTGCCGGATGAAAAGATCAGAGGAAAAATCATGAGAAATATTTGTTGTTTAAATCAGATCTCCCACTATGGCACAGACCGCCTCACAGGAGACTATAAACTTGTAGATGATATTAAGGACGCGGAAGGAATCCTGGTCCGCAGCGCGTCTCTCCACGAGACAGAATTCCCGGCCGGACTCCAGGCCATTGCCAGAGCCGGAGCCGGAGTCAACAATATCCCGCTCGACGAGTGCGCGAAGAAGGGTATCGTCGTATTCAACACACCGGGCGCAAACAAGAACGGTGTAAAGGAGCTTGTTCTCGCAGGTCTGTTCCTGACATCCCGAGACGTTGTCGGCGGTATCGAGTGGTGCAGGGAACATGCAGGGGAAGAGGACATTGCGAAGAAGATGGAGAAGAGCAAAAAGGCCTTTGCAGGAAACGAGATCAAGGGCAAGAAGCTCGGCGTCATCGGTCTCGGTGCGATCGGCTGTGAGGTTGCAAACGCTGCCGCGGCTCTCGGAATGGAAGTTTACGGATATGACCCATTTATCTCCGTCAACGCCGCATGGATGCTGTCCCGCTCCGTAAAACATATCATGGACGTGAACACGATCTACAAAGACTGCGATTACATCACTGTCCATGTGCCGCTTCTCGATTCCACGAAGGAAATGATCAACAAGGATGCTTTTGATCAGATGAAGGACGGCGTCGTGATCTTAAACTACGCGAGAGACCTGCTTGTAAATGATGATGATATGGCAGAGGCGTTAAAGAGCGGAAAGGTGAAGAAATATATCACCGACTTCCCGAACGCGAAGACTTCCGCAATGGAAGGCGTGATCGCAACCCCACATCTTGGCGCTTCCACGGAGGAATCCGAGGACAACTGCGCGGTGATGGCTGCGGATGAGCTGAAGGATTACTTAGAAAATGGTAATATCAAGAACTCTGTGAACTATCCGTCCTGCGACATGGGAATCTGCCAGGTTGCAGGAAGGATCGGTCTGCTCCACGCGAACGTTCCGAACATGATCGGACAGATCACTTCAATCCTGGCTGCTGAGGGAATCAACATCGCCAACATGACAAACAAGAGCCGTGACAAGTACGCGTACACACTTCTTGATCTGGAAGATCCGGCGAAAGCGGAGGCGGTTGCCCATCTTGAAAAGATCAACGGGATGTATAAGGTCCGCGTGATCAAGGGGTAGAAAAATCGGAAGAAAATTCAGCCATGCACCGTAAAAAGTGTCATGGCTGAATTTTTTTCAGCAGGCATCTATCTTTTGTATGTGGAATCCGATCCGGATCGGTCCTGCTCCGGATCAAACAGGGAAAAGCTGAAAAGAGCTGGTTGTACTTGCAAAAGAAGTGAATTCGCTTTATAATCCTATGTGAGACGCAAAGCCCGGTTGAATTATTAAGAATTTGAGTAACTATTCAGTACCTTCATAGTTATGTGCAAAAATCCATTCCAAATCAGCTTCGCTGATGGGATTTTTGCCTTCCAGCCTATGTTTTCTTACGGTCAGCGTAGCAAGTGCGCAGACCTACTGAACAGTTACGAATTTGATATCACATGAGAGAAAGGAAATATAGTTGTGGGAAAAGTAATTTTAACAGGAGACCGCCCGACAGGCCGTCTTCATGTAGGACATTATGTAGGATCTCTTAGAAGAAGAGTAGAGCTTCAGAATTCCGGAGAGTACAGCGATATCTATATTATGATCGCTGACTCCCAGGCGCTCACAGACAACGCGGATAACCCGGAGAAGGTCCGCCAGAATATTCTGGAGGTTGCCCTCGATTACCTGTCTGCAGGTCTTGATCCGGAAAAATCTACGATCTTTATCCAGTCCATGGTGCCGGAGCTCTATGAGATGACCGCTTACTACATGGACATCGTTACGGTTTCCAGATTACAGAGAAACCCAACCGTAAAGAGCGAGATCCAGATGAGAAATTTCGAGGCCAGCATCCCGGTTGGATTCTTCACCTACCCGATCAGCCAGGCAGCAGATATCACAGCCTTCAAAGCAAACGTGGTTCCTGCCGGTGAGGACCAGATGCCGATGGTTGAGCAGACGAGAGAGATCGTTCACAAATTCAATACGGTATACAATACAGATACCCTTGTTATGCCGGATATTCTCCTTCCGACAAATGACGCATGCCGCCGTCTTCCGGGCATCGACGGAAAGGCAAAGATGAGCAAATCCTTAGGAAACTGCATCTACCTTTCCGATACAGAGGAGGACGTAAAGAAGAAAGTTATGTCCATGTATACAGACCCGAACCACTTAAAGGTAAGCGATCCGGGACAGGTAGAGGGAAATACAGTCTTCACATATCTGGACGCATTCTGCAAGGACGAGTACTTTGCGGAGTACTGGCCGGATTACAAGAATCTCGACGAGGTGAAGGAGCACTACAAACGCGGCGGACTCGGCGACGTAAAGGTCAAGAAGTTCTTGAACCGTGTGCTTGAGGAGGAGCTCCGCCCGATCCGCGAGAGAAGAAAGAGATGGGAGCAGGACATCCCGGCTGTATACGAGATCTTAAAGAGCGGAAGCGAGAAGGCAGAGCGCGTGGCTGCACAGACATTAAAGGAGATGCGCGCGGCTATGAAGATCAACTACTTTGACGATGCGGCGCTGATTGCGGAGCAGAGTAAGAAGTATAACGGTTAATATAAAAGCTGAATCTGCAGATGAATGGATTCGGGAAAAGTGAATATAACAGGCTGAATGCTGCATATATTATACCCATGGTAAAGCGGGGGTGTCTGTATGCGGGAACTGGTACTGGAATTGATGGGGGAATACGGCAATCTTGCTGTGTTCCTCCTTATTTTAGTTGAAAATCTCTTTCCTCCGATCCCGTCGGAGGTGATCCTGACCTTTGGGGGCGTCATGACGGTCTGCACGGACATGACGCCAGTCGGTGTGATCCTGTTTTCCACTGCCGGTTCGCTGGCGGGGGCTGTTATTCTCTACAGCGTGGGACGGTTTCTGCCGGATGAGGTGTTCCGAAAACTGCTCTGCGGGCGGATCGGACATCTGCTTCACTTTCGCCCGGAAGATGTGGATCTCGCGAAAGGATGGTTCAGGGACCGCGGGAGATCGGCTGTGTTCCTGTGCAGGCTGATCCCCATCGTCCGCAGCCTGATCTCCATCCCCGCAGGGATCGCCAGGATGCCGTTTGTGCCGTTTCTTGTCTTTACGGCGGCGGGAAGTTTTCTGTGGAATACGGTCCTCGTCTATGCCGGGAGGATCGCTGGGGACTCCTGGGAGAAGGTGTCGGCGGCTTTTGGGGTGTATTCGGATCTGTTTCTCATGATAGCAGGGATCTGCATCGCCTTTGCTGTCTTGTTTCGCGGGTGCGGGGAGAGAAAAAAGCCGTAGAAGCCATACATACAGGCTTTGACAGCCGGGATCGGATAGGGAGGAGAATGAGGGAAAGAAGTTGATGGAATATACAGAATAACACAATTGTTTGAATAAACATATACAACAACACAATTAACTAACAATATAAAAATAAATAAAATTTTATCTAAAAACATGTTGACAAAACGGAATTTATCGCATATAATAAAGACATCAAAAGAAAGAGAGAAAAAAACAAAGAAGACGAAAAGGTTCGTACTTAAAAAAATCTAAGTAAAGGAGGTACAGTCCACCGAACACATAAGTCTCGTTCCATTTTTCAAACATGAAAAATCCGGAACATAGGAAAAACACAAAACCGGGTAATTAATCGAAAAAAAGATTATTTGAAATCCTTCAAGATATGACGAGAAAGTATCAAAAAGAGAAATACAATAATCGATATGAGAATGAAAAGAAAGATAAGATTTCGGAAAAAGCCGGCGGAGTGAAAAAGGAAAACTTCATATAGAAAAAAATCTAATGAAAACGAGGTAAGATCCATTGGATAACGCAGAACATTAAGGTGGGTATCGAAACAAGAAAATTGATTCGGTACCCACTTTTTATGTGCAGAAAAGAATTGTTGCCACTTGCTTTTGGGGGAGAGTAGCAAACTGCCTGTACGAACCAGGTGCAGGTCTGTAACCAGGCAGGCCTATTAATCTGTATTAAATCCCTTCACAGTCAAACGGCGGCGTATATTCTTCTTTCGCGCTGCTTCTTTCCTGCATAAACCCTTCCGTGAGACCAAGGTCGATGGCGGTATCAACGACTTTGTTGTACTCGTAGGAGGTGATCCGCCGGTTGATCTCCGGATATTCGGCGCTCTTGTAGAACGGCGTGTACTGGCTCATGATGCTGATGAGGTACTGGTGTTCCGGGAGGTTTTCCCTGATCCAGTGGAGAAGACGAATCGAGTCTTCTTTTGCGCCCGGAAGGACCATGTGGCGGATGATGACGCCGCGGTCCAGCATCGATGGATTCTTTTTATTCCAGGAAAGTCCGCCGGTGAGGCGGATCATTTCTTTTATGGCGGCGGAAGCTTTCTCGAAATAGTCCGGGGCGGCGGAGTATTTCTTTGCGAGACCGCTGTCCATGTATTTGAGGTCTGGAAGCCAGATATCGATGTAGTCTGCGAGATCACGGATCGTCTCAGGCTTTTCGTAGCCGCCGCAGTTAAAGACAACAGGAATCTGAAGCTTTGGCTTCGCGAGATCCAGGGCGCGGACGATAGACGGGGCAAACTGTGTCCCAGTCACGAGATTGATGTTTGCGGCCCCTTTTTCCTGGAGCTCCAGGAAGATATCAGCAAGTCGGGAGACGGAGATGGTTTTTCCGTAGTTTTCGTGGCTCAGCTGGAAGTTCTGGCAGAAGACACAGCGCAGTGTACAGCCGGAGAAGAAGACGGTTCCGCTTCCGGTGGTGCCGCTGATGCAGGGTTCCTCCCACATATGCAGGGCGGCCCTGGCGGCGCGGAGCTCGTGCCCGGCGCCACAGAAGCCGGTGGATGTTGTTCGGTCGGCATGGCATTCCCTTGGACAGAGAGTGCATGATCTGTAGATGGATTCGGTTAACATAATTTTACATACTTCTTTCGTGGTGATTTATGAGCCGGATGCCTGCAGATGATCGGTATTCAGGCACTGGCGGTCGGGCAAAATGCTTTCAAAGGATCGTGTGGATCAAAGCGCTGGTTCAGGATCTTGTTTTGTCGGAATTGTATTCAGCCTGATCCGGGGTATCCGGCAGGTAGTGGTAGAGGTCCTGATAGTGCTCTAATTCCGCGTCAGTCTCCGGGAGCGCGGGGATCAGGCCGGTACAGTCGGTGGCAGAGCAGGCCTGGATGTCGATGTCCCAGTCGGCGCTGGTAAGCAGTTTCTTTGATGGATTTTTCATGGAATCACCTCCTGAATTATAGTTTTCATCGAAAAAAGAAAATAAAACAGGAAAGTAATTCATAAAAAATTATATAGTGCAGGATTTCTAAATTATAAAAATATCTCAAAACAGGAGAATTTAGTAATCTACCTGTGTTTTACATAACAATGACAAGGCGCTTGGGGTAATTAATATCTATCTATTTAAGATAATCAGCAATAATGCCCCAGGCACCCTCTAATTTCTCCAGCGTCCACGCCGCATTCGCCGGACTCGTGGACGGCAGGGAGACTGCCGGGATGCCGGTCACGGATTCCTGGTATTTTCTGTAGTAATTCCAGGATGTCTTTCCGTTGCAGAAGATCGCACGGATGTCGGCGGCGGACAGGATCCGGGAGAGATCGTTCGGCACGACATCGCGGATAGAACTGTCGCTGGAACCTTCAATGGAGCAGGAGGCGATCACGTCCCAGAGGGCGATATGATGGGAGAGGAGAAAAAGCTTTTTCTCATCAATACTGCCCGGAACCGGAACCGCGAGAATTCCGGCCAGGGTCTTCCAGAAACGGTTCTGCGGGTGGTGGTAGAAAAAATGTCCTTCCCTGGATTTGACGGACGGGAAGGAACCAAGGATCAGGATCCGGGAGGTGCTGTCAAAAACAGGCGGAATCGGGTGTGTGACGGTATTCATGATAAATATCCTTTCAGATATATTTTAAATGATAAAATTGCTATCCATGTTGTATTGTAGCGTTTCTGAAATTTTTTGTAAACATAGAAATTTCATACTTTTTTTATTGCCTTATGGGGAAACTCAACTTATAATGATTAGG
>Ga0129311_1000158_pt1 | contig 63515 bp, 53 predicted proteins | sample Go1ome_FD_94435 | JGI IMG/M metagenome (GOLD analysis project Ga0129311, IMG submission 94435) | Western lowland gorrila individual fecal microbial communities from Wisconsin, USA - Go1022B metagenome | ecosystem: Host-associated > Mammals > Digestive system > Large intestine > Fecal | place... | reverse complement strand
GTACTTTGTCAAGTGCTTTTTGATATTATTTAAGAAAATTTTTGATATTTTTGAAGAAAAAAGTACCCCTATGCCACGAAAATGTAGCATAGGGGTAGCACTAAATTAACTTAATGGTATTGGACAGCCGTCCACTCTTTTTTGCTAAGGCGGCACGATTTGTGCCGCCTTTTTGATAGATTATACAGATACCTTTTCCCGCTCCTTATCCTTGGCAACGGAGAGCATCAGCTTGATCCGGTTGAGCTGGTTGACCTCTGATGCGCCGGGATCGTAGTCCACGGCGGCAATGTTTGCCTGGGGATAGGCTTTTTTCAGCGCCTTGATCACACCCTTGCCCACCACATGATTGGGAAGACAGGCAAAGGGCTGGATGCACACAATGTTGGGAACGCCGCTCATCAGCAGCTCCACCATTTCGCCGGTGAGGAACCATCCCTCGCCGTACTGGTTGCCCAGAGACAGGAAGGGCTTGGTGACCTGTCCGATCTTCTCAATGGGCATGGGGGCTTCAAACCGCTTGGATTTTTCCAGTGCCTTCAGTGCCGGGCTTCTCAGCAGCCGCACTGCCTTGACGCCCAGCTTCGCCATCCGTTCGCTGTTCTTGCCAGCCCCCAGGAAGGCGGTCTTATACCGGCCGTTGTACAGGCAGTAGTTGAAGAAATCCAGCAGATCCGGAACCACCGCCTCTGCCCCCTCCCGCTCCAGCAGCTCCACCAGATGGTTGTTGGCAAGGGGCATATACTTTACCAAAATCTCGCCCACAATGCCCACCCGGGGCTTATGAAGGCTCTCATCCAGCTCCAGCGTATCAAAGTCTGCCACGATTTGGCGGCAAAGCTTGCCGTAATGCAGGAAGTTTGCATGGCCCATCAGCGTGGCAACGCATTTATCCCGCCAAGATGCATACAGGGCATTGGCAGAGCCGGGAACCTTTTCATAGGGCCGCACCCGGTACAGGCAGCGCATCAAAAGATCGCCGTAAACCGCACCCTGAACCATATCTGCAATCATGGCCGGAGAGATGGTCAGGCCGCTGTTCTTCTCCATGCCATTGAGGTTCAGGGAGATCACGGGAATGTAGCCCAGATCTGCCTTTTCCAGAGCACGGCGGATGAAGGCCACATAGTTGCTGGCCCGGCAGCAGCCGCCGGTCTGGGTCATGATCACTGCCAGCTTGTGGGTATCGTACTTGCCGGACAGCACCGCCTGCATGATCTGCCCCACTACGGTAATGGAGGGGAAACAGGCATCGTTGTTGACGAATTTCAGGCCCATATCAATGGCCGAGCGGTTGTCATTGTCCAATAGCTCCAGCCGGTAGCCGTATTTGCGGAACACCGGGCAGATGATATCAAAATGAATGGGGCTCATCTGGGGTGCCAGAATGGTGTATCCTGCCTCCCGCATCTCCTTGGTAAACTCCACCCGATGGTAGGCTGCCGTTTTCTCATTGGCATGGATATGCTTCTCCCGGCGCATATCCATTGCCGCCAGCAGAGAGCGGATCCGGATACGGACAGCACCCAGGTTGTTCACCTCGTCGATTTTCAGAAGGGTGTAGAGCTTATTGCCCTTTTCCAGGATCTCACTGACCTGATCCGTGGTCACCGCATCCAGGCCGCAGCCGAAGGAATTCAGCTGGATCAGCTCCAGATCATCCCGCCCGGCAACAAACTGGGCAGCACTGTACAGCCGGGAGTGGAACACCCACTGATCCACCACCCGCAGTCCTGTGTTGGCGTTGGGATCCACCGGAAGGCTGTCCTCGGTAAACACATACAGGCCAAAGGAGGCGATCAGGTCGGGAATGCCATGGTTGATCTCCGGGTCAATGTGGTAGGGTCTGCCTGCCAGGACGACGCCCCGTTTTCCGGTGCGCTCCATTTCCGCAAGACGGCGGGCGCCCTCCTCCCGGACGGCGGTCTTTACTTCCAGCTGCTTGGCCCAGGCCTTGCTGACAGCCTGCCGCACCTCCTGCTCCGGGATATCCCACTCCTCCGCCGCTGTCTGCACCAGGCGGTCAGCGGCGGTTTTTTCTGAGGTAAAGGCAATGAAGGGGCGGACATAGTGTACTTCCCCATCCATAATGGACTCCACATTGTTTTTCAGGTTCTCCGCATAGGAGACCACCATGGGGCAGTTGTAGTGATTCTGGGCATTTCCCGCCTCCTGCCGCTCATAAAAAACACAGGGATGGAAAATGGTATGGATCCCCTGGTTGATTAGCCACTGGACATGGCCGTGGGCCAGCTTTGCCGGGTAGCATTCGGATTCCGAGGGAATGGATTCCATGCCCAGCTCGTAGATCTTCCGGTCGGAGAAGGGGGAAAGCACCACCCGGAAGCCCAGTTCCCGGAAGAAGGTGGACCAGAAGGGATAGTTTTCGTACATATTCAGCACTCTGGGAATACCGATGGTACCCCGGAATGCCTCCTCCTGGGTCAGAGACGGAATATCAAACATTGCCTTCTGCTTAAAGGCTACCATGTTGGGGGCTTTTTCCGTGGAGGATGTGCCTCCGGCGCCCCGCTCACAGCGGTTTCCGCTGATGTGTTTCCGGCCTCCGGGGAACTGGTTGATGGTCAGCATACACCGGTTTCCGCAGCCGCCGCAGCGGACGGAGCGGGAAGTGTAGGACAGATTCAGCATTTCCTCCAGAGAAATCATAGTGCTTTCCTGTCCCTTGTAGTGCTGCCGCGCCACCAGTGCCGCACCGAAAGCACCCATCAGGCCCGCAATGTCCGGGCAGGTGGCTTCGGTTCCTGCGATCTTCTCAAAGGCCCGGAGCACCGCCTGATTGTGGAAGGTGCCGCCCTGCACCACAATGTGCCGCCCCAGCTCCTCGGCAGAGGTCAGCTTGATCACTTTGTATAGGGCATTTTTGATGACGGAATAGGCCAGTCCCGCAGAAATATCCGAAACCGGCGCCCCCTCCTTCTGGGCCTGCTTCACATTGGAGTTCATAAACACGGTGCAGCGGGTGCCCAGATCCACAGGGCTGGAAGCAAACAGCGCCTGACTGGCAAAGGCCGGGGCGGTATAGCCCATGGAATCGGCAAAGTTGGCAATAAAGGAGCCGCAGCCGGAGGAGCAGGCTTCATTGAGCATGATGCTGTCCACCGTGCCGTTTTTCAGCTTGATGCACTTCATATCCTGACCGCCGATGTCCAGGACACAGTCCACCTGGGGGTCAAAGAAGGAAGCCGCTGTGCAGTGGGCAATGGTCTCCACCACCCCTTCATCCAGGGAGAATGCGGATTTCAGCAGCGTCTCGCCATAGCCGGTGGAGCAGCCCCGGACGATTCTGGCCCCGGTTGGCAGCTGCTTTTTCAGTTCCCCAATGGCCAGCTGGGCGGTCATAATGGGGTTTCCTTGGTTGTTGCGGTAGAAGCTGTACAGAAGCTGCCCATCCTTGCCGATGAGGGCCAGCTTGGTGGTGGTGGAACCGGCATCAATGCCCAGGAAGCAGTCGCCGTTGTAGGTCTCCAGCGGCTGCTTTTTTACCACTGCCTTGCTGTGCCGGCGGCAGAATTCCTCGTATTCTTCATGGTTCCGGAAAAGAGGCTCCAGCCGGGGCATTTCCGCATTGACGGCCACCCCCTTGTTCAGCAGGTCGATCAGCTCCTCAATGGGAACCTGACGTGCATCCTCCGCCTGCATGGCAGCGCCCATGGCCGCAAACAGGTGAGAGTCCGCAGGATCCACCGTGGTCTGCTCCGTCAGCTTCAGGGTGCGGATAAAGGCCGCTTTCAGCTCGGTCAGGAAGTGCAGCGGGCCTCCCAGGAATGCCACACAGCCCCGGATGGGCTTGCCGCAGGCCAGACCGGAAATGGTCTGATTCACCACCGCCTGGAAAATAGAGACTGCCAGATCGGCACGGGTGGCTCCCTCGTTGATCAGGGGCTGGATATCCGTCTTGGCAAACACGCCGCACCGGGCGGCAATGGGATAGATCTGTTTGTAGTCCTTCGCCGCTTCATTCAGCCCCTGGGCATCGGTTTGCAGCAGAGATGCCATCTGATCAATAAAGGAACCGGTTCCTCCGGCGCACACGCCGTTCATCCGTTCCTCCAGGCCGCCGGTGAAATAGATGATCTTGGCATCCTCGCCTCCCAGCTCAATGGCCACGTCGGTCTGAGGGGCACGGGCCTTCAGGGCAGTGGCCACAGCCACCACCTCCTGAACGAATTCAATCTGCATGGCCTGACCCAGGTTGATGGCACCGGAGCCGGTGATCTTGGGTTTCAGAATGCAGGGCCCCAGGGTCTGGCGGGCCTGCATCAGCAGGTTGTAAAGAGTTTTCTGGGTATGGGCGTGGTGTCGGCAGTACTGCCCAAAAAGCACTTCCCCCTTCTCGTTGAGAATCACCAGCTTGACTGTGGTGGAGCCGATATCAATGCCAGCCTCGTATGTATCCATTTTCTCACCTCATAAAATATACCGTCATCTGCGCAAAATTCGGCCGTACCATTCTGTACGGCCGAATTTGGTCATTTTCACGCAGAAGGCTTGCCAAAAGCGACCTGCTCCTGAATGCTCTGGGTCTCTTCTCTGGCATAGACACTGCGAAATCCTGCCCGCCAGCCGATCCAGCTCACCGGGATCGCTACCATCACATCCACCAGGGAATGCTGTTTCAAAAATACCGTGGCAACCGCTGTCAGGAACGCCAGAATTCCGATGGCCGTCAGGCGGCCCGGGCTGCTCAGATCCCGGGAATACCTGGCTGCCAGGAAAAAGCCAATGGAGCCAATCACATGCTCCGAAGGGCAGACATTGGTGCTGGTGTCAAAGCTGTAAATGCACTGGGCAACGTGGGTCAGAAAATTCTCCCTGGGAAATGCCAAGGGGCGCAGATCCTGACAGGAGGGATACAGCAGGAACATGGCTGTCGAAATGCCCATGGATATGATCAGGAATCGGGAGTAGGCCCGAAACGCCTTTTCGTCATGGAAATACAGCCACAGATGGATCCCCATCAGGCAGACATGCCAGAATAGATATGGAATCACAAACCCTTCCAAAAAGGGAATGCAGTCATCCAGGGCGCAGTGCATCACATGATAGAACTTTGCCGGATTGCAATGCTCCACCAGCTGATAACGCAGTCCGAACACAGGCCAGAACAGCAAATACCACTTTCCCGGTCTGTCCCATATATCAGAAAGCTTTTGCAATGTAAAGACTCCTTCCAAAGCAGTACGGAGGAACATCCTTCCGTTTATTGCTGACGCTTCCCGCCGTTTTGCATTTCCAGATTCCGCAGCAGCTCCCGCAGATGCTCCTGCAGGTTCCGCTCGGAGTGGAAGGGGCGGAAGAAATGATACTTTCTTCTGGCTGCCAGCTGGGAATTGCGGATGTGATCCTTGATGCCCTCGTAGCGCAGAACCACCTTGTTTTCCTGAGCGAAGGCACGCAGGCGCACCATCAGGTTGCAGGAATGAGCAACGTCAATGGAAAACACGCCAAAGAACACGCCGATGAAGAAAGAAAATGCCAGATTCTGTGCCAGCCAGTCCAGGCCGTGCAGAATGTAGGGATGGATAAAGAAGTAGTAGATTGCCCCCAAAATCGCCCAGGCCAGAGAGAACAGCGGGCAGATAATGCCCTGAATGTTACCGGGCTGGTCAGAGTAATCCCACAGACGCACCTTTAGGTATTTCAGGCAGAACACACCGGCTATATACTCGATCAGCGTCATGCCGATGGCCATACCAGCAAACAGCAGGCACTTGTTGGCAATGGGACTTTGAAATACCGGGTATTTTTCCAGACAGGCCAGCAGATACAGCGTACACAGTCCAAAGCCATAGATAGGAAGATACGGGCCGGTACAAAAACCGGGGTTGATCCATTTTTTCGCATGGGAATGGAGATTCCGATACAGAAGCTCCAAAAACCACCCAAATACGGATCCCAAGAAGAACAGACAAGCCAGTGTTAAAAAGATGCTCACAAAAATTCCCTACTTTCTCATTTTATCCAGTTTCAATTATTATATTGAGGGCGAAATTAAAACTTTCCTTGTCCATTTTCTGAATAATTTATGTCCATTTTATGAATTCCCTATTTTTTCCTATTAAAACAATAGCATAGGGTCAAAACCCGTTGTTTTTCGGTATTTTCCATAAATGTTCTATTATTTTTCCCAAGAAAAAACATCACCGGCTTCATCTTTCAGAAGTCGGTGATGTATTGCATCATTCCTCAGTTGCATCCGGCTGCGCTTGGCCAGCATTCTTGACCAGCCTTTCCCGCATTCTGGGTTTGAGTTGTCTGTCCAGGATAAAAAACAGTACACCCAGGATCAAGGCTCCATAGCACAGCGGATTGTAGGGATCTCCCCACCGGTCTGCACACCAAACGCTAAAAATCAGAAGAAAGGCAAGGGGCAGAAACAGTTTTTGGACACGAATATCCGAGAAAAAACGCTTCATATAAAGCCTCCTGTTTACGGAATCATTTGGAATCTCCGGGGATTCGGAGCAATGCACCAAATCCCCGGGTCATCCAAAAGAGGGGGGGTACTAGAATACGGTTTGCTTCTGAATATCAACAGTCAGGGTATTCAGTGCACGCAGAACCATCTTTTTGCGGAGTTTAAACTCCTCATCCTTTGGCAAATTGGGATCCCCGGTGGGGTAAGGAATCGCCGTTGCCGGCAGAATTCGATTCGCTCCTACCGCTTCAGAAATTGGAACGATCGAGCAAATATGAACACAGGGAATGCCAAAGCTTTCAATTGTTTTTGCCATCGTTGCACCGCAACGTGTACATGTCCCTCAGTTAGAGGTCAGGATTGCTGCCTGGATTCCTTTGCGCAGCATATCCTGGGCGATCTCAGTGGCAAACTTCTTGGCACTGCTGACTGCTGTGGTATTGCCCACAGTAGCGTAGTAATAATTGTACAGCTCGCCGATGCCGCCTTCCTTCTCAATTTGTCTCATGGCATCCAAAGGAAGAACTCGATCAGGATCTTCGGTTGCATACACCGGGTCATAGCCTCCATGAACTGTCATAAAGGCATCGCCGGTCAAATCATCCAGGCCAGTGATGTCATAAATACCATAGCGAGAAGCGTTTGCCGATTCAATGTGGTCAGGATTCCCCTTTGGAACAATACCGCCAGAGGTAACCATCGCGATTTTCGCCTTTGTCAAATCCTTCACCGGAGGTGCCGGAGGCACCCGGTCAAACACAGGCATCGGCAGTTCGGTAACAAAATGCTCTCCCCGAAGTTTTTTGACCAGCATATCCACGCCCCGCTCTGCGCCGTTCTGGACAGTGTGGACATTCACCCGGTAGCCCTGGGGGATATAGCCTTCCTCCTCCGGGAAACCCACCTCTTCTCCCTTTAGGAGCTTCAGTGCAAATTTTCCCATTACCGGAATAATTTTTCTCATACCAGTGGCAGAAATAGCCGTTTTTAGAATATATACCGGCTTATGATACATTTCTGCACCGGGATTCTCCGGGTACAGTGCCGTCAGAACAGGGATATGAAACTTCTCCTTAGCTGCGCTGCACACAGCACCGCAGGCCAGTCCATACCGGCCGGCGTTGAAACCGGGACCGGCAATGACCATATCCGGTTCGTAAGGTGCGATCATATCCAGGATCTCTGCCAGCGCCTCATCCTGGTGGTCAGCAAAGTAGTTATCACCACAAATCACAGTGGCAGCAATGGCTGCTTCCTGACCCAAAACTTCAGCCAGTGCCATTCCAGGACCTACGGGGCCTTCCTTCAGGATAGGCTTCAGATCCGCCTTTTCCTCACCGCCCAGCTGTCCGTAGAACTGGTTCAGATAATGTACGATTTTTTTCATAGCTTTCACCTCAACGCAGACGTGTTGTCATGTGTTCATAGCCCATTTCACAGCAGGAACCCATAATCGCCGCAATCTCTACAGACAAGCTGCCATCCTGTCCAATGCTGTTGGCATTGCCGCCGGTGATGATTTTAACCGTCTCCACATCGCCGATCACACGATCCATCTTGGGCAGCACCACGAACTGATTGCCATTGCCATTGGTCACCACCGCATCTGCCTCTGGCGTCACATCCGCAAGCCCCTGGGAAGCGCCATCCCGACCACAGTATTCATCGGTGATGAGAACTGTCTTGATTCCCTTTTTCTCATGGAATCTGCAATTCAGCATCAGGTCTGTCTCCGGATTACCGCCGCCTTCCTCCGTGATGATCATGCCATCGGCTCCCAGCAGCTGGGACAGATTACTGGTGTAGTAGGCTGCCCGTTTCTTTTCGGTAAGCATGGCACTTTCATTGTTCAGCAGCACACCCACGAAGCAGAGATCCTTTCCGTGGCGTTTCAGCAGTTCCATAATCACAGGATTACATTCATGATGGATGGTAGCATTTTTATGTCCAGGAGCAGCACAGTTTCCGCTGATGATAGCGCCATCCAGAACTTCCAGAGGGCCAATCATCGTAGACAGAATTCCCTTGACATTCAGACCGTAAACATAGGTATCATGCATCAGCCCCTGGCACTGAACCATATCCACATAAACAACCTTGGGAAGGTCCTTATACTTGGCCCCCATTTCCAGAATGGATTCATGCTCGTATGTCTCCGATGCGTCCGGATTCTGATTCAGTGTCTGTTTTGCCATATAGGCCGCCGTTTTCAGGCCCGCCACACGAACCGTTGCCTCATGGGTGTGTTTATCCAAGCCTTCAACAGGGTAGATCAGCGGCACCAGAATATTCATCTTGGAAAAACTGTTATAAGTAGCACCCAGACCGCACATATCAATGATGCCCTCCTGGAAGGCCACAATTTTTCCGGATGTAGCCACGCAGCAATCTTCCAGGACATTGGTCTGACCATTGCCCACAGTTTCCACGTCTCCTACAAAGCCGGGAAAGATCTGGCCCGTTCCGCTCTGCTTGTAGCGCGGCTGGATCACATCCTTAATGGGTATGATGCGGACAGATTCACCGGGTCTGGCAATATCAAAATCGACAGACTGGATGTTGGGATCTTCCATCAGATATTCTGCCAGCTCTTTTTTATCCACATACAGGATCCCATCTGCGAAGGCGCTCTTCTGCGCAAATTGAATATCCTTCACATAGAATTTATTGAGTGTTAATTTCATGGTAACCTCCATACTTTTATCGGATCTGTTCAACTTCCATAGCCTGTCTGATTATGGACAGATCCACATATTGGAAATCCTTCTTCGCCTGATCATCCCACATTAAATACAGCGGCTTTTCCCGTAAGCTGTAAAGATCTTCCGCATAGCGAATGGCACGGTCAATCAACTGCAAGGACTGCTGATCCGCTTTTGCTTTTTGAGCCGAAAGGAGTACTGTCTTATAAGGGGTAATATCCGGGCGGATACTACCTGTAAGAGGATGGGACAAAAGGGCATATCCCTTGTCGATCTCAGGCTGGATCAGGCGGAACAGGGACAAAACATCCGTTTCATGGTACTCCACCTGAGGAATCCCACTGTTCAGGATCATAGGGTTGTTTGTTATACAGCGGAATACTGCCACACTGTTCACACCTTTCCGATTCATTATTATTTTCCTTCCTTCAGGCTGGCCACCAGTTTCACTGCATCTTCACCGTACAGTTCCGTCAGTTCCGGCCAAACGGTTTCCTGGCACTTATCATAAAATGCCTTCAGTTCATCATCTGTAAAGGGGATCAGCTCCACGCCATAGTCCACCAGCTTTTGCTCATAGGTCTTGGTTTCTTCGGGAGCAACCGCCCAACGGTCATCCTCCAATTTGTTGGCAGCAGTCTGAAGCGCGTTCTGCTGACTCGGAGTCATCTTGTTCCACAGATCCATGTTGATATACAAATACCAAACCTCAAAATGGTCATTATAAGGCAGATAGTACTTGGCAACATCCCGGTAGCTGCTATAGTAGCCCTCAGCGCCGGAGCCAATCATGCCGTCAATAACGCCGGTCTGCAAGGACGTAAAGCAATCGCTCAATGCCATTGGCGTCGGCAGGTAACCCAGCATGGTGGAAACCAATTCCGCACCCTTCATAGTCTGGCAGCGAATCTTGATACCCTCGTTGTAGTTCAGGTTTGCAGGATCAGCAGGCTTCTTATTCAGGATCACGCCGCCAAAGTACAGCGGATAGACAGACAGCAGTTTAATATTCTGCTTTGCCAGATGTTCACTGATATTCTTTGTGAATTCACTGTCCCGGTTAAAAATCGCTTTTGCCTCATCCCATGTAGAGCAGATATAAGGGGCACTGGTGATCCCAAGGAACTTATCAACAGTAGAGCTCAGGGTCGCCATCTGCATTTCCACATCTCCCACACTGACCAGTTCCTGGACGGTGGTGTAGTCTCCCAGCTGCGCAGCAGGATAAATCACGACCTCCAAAGAATCATCGGCAGCAGCGACATTGGCTGCAAACGCCTTGGCATCCAGGTCTGCCTGTGCGCCATCTGCGCGATAGTGGCTCAGCTTCAGTGTGTATTTTTCCGGAGTTGTCTGGCTTCCGCATGCCGTCATGGACAAAACCATAAGGACTGCAAGGAACAATGCGATATACTTTTTCATAAAAATCTCCTTTACTGCATTTCATCGTTGGTAAATGTTTGTTTTACAGCAAACCGCACAGGCGGGGAATTGCCAGTGCCAGTTCAGGACAGAAGGTAACCAGGAATACCACAGGAACATAACCCAGCAGCAGGAAAACCATGGTGGGCTTAAAGATCTCGTGGAACTCAGCCTTGCCGATCCGCATTCCCAGATAGAGGATGCTGGCATAAGGAGGGGTAACGCCGCCCATGGCCAGGTTCACACCCATAATGGCTGCAAAGTGGATGGGATGTACGCCCATTTGGGTGATAACAGGCATCAGCAGAGGGGCACAGATCAAAACACCGGTTGTATCATTGACGATCATTCCCACAAAGAACAGGAACAGATCAATAATAATCAACAGTACATACTTGTTATCGCTGATACCGGTCAGAAGCTTCAGAACCATTTCCGGAACACGGTAAACCGTAAAGACACGGCTGAGCATCAGGCAGCAGATGATCATAACCATAATAGAGCCAATGGTGCTGCTGGCTTCTTTGGTCATTTTCAGGAAGTCCTTGAAGCTGCATGCTTTATAGATCCAAAGGCCAACAGGGATCGCATAGATTGCAGCCACAGCCGCAGCCTCGGTTGCGGTAAATACACCGCCATAGATGCCGCCCAGGATGATCAGAGGCATGACCATGGCAGGCAGTGCCTTAAATGTACTGACGCCAACATTTTTAATGTAGGGCGCAAAAGGCTTCTTTTCAGCAACCTTTAAGTCAAATTTTCTGCTCCAGATAATGTGGATAATGCAGAACAATCCGGTGATCAGCAAGCCGGATCCAAGGGTGGACAGGAAGCAGGCCGCAATAGAGGTTTCTGTGACCCAGCCAAACATAACCATGACCACACTGGGAGGGATCAGCAGGCCCAAAACGGAAGAAACGGTAACCAGTGCCGTGGCATAACCTCTGGGATATCCCTGTTCCTCCATGCGCGGGATCATAATGGGGCCGGTTGCTGCCACACCGGTAAATCCGCTGCCGGAAATGGCACCGATGATGGCACAAACAACAACGCTTACAACACCCAATCCGGATTTGATGTGACCGATGAGAGAATCCGCAAAATCCAGCAATCGTTTGGCAATGCCGCTTCCGCCCATGTAGGTTCCCGCCAGTATAAAGAGTGGGCTGGCCAGGAGCACGCTTCCTGTGGACTGAGAGAATACCCAGATCAGCATTGTTTTCATGGAAACATCGCCAAAGAGGCTCAGGAACAGCAGTGCTCCACTAAAGCACACAGGCAGCGGCAGACTCAGCATCAAAAGTACTACCAGCAGGATAACATCTGCCAGGATCAATGTCAGGGAACTCATACTGTTTTACCTCCCTCTTGGAAACAACGCCGCAAATTCTGAAAAGCGGCAATCACATCTCGAATTGCATAAATCTCCATCAGCACAAAGCCTACGGTCAATGCAATGTTGGCATAGAACAAAGGCATCATGGTAATGTCTGCCAGCTTCCAGGTCTTCAGTGAGTAGGAGAAGAAAAAGAAGCCCCAGTAACACAGCCATGTGAGGATCACCACACACAGGAGTCTTTTGATCATCTCGAAGATACAGATGCTGCGCTCCTTCTTGATGTACAAGGTCAGGATTCCACATTCGATATGGCTCTTTTCATAGGAAGCATTCGCGCCGCCGAGCATATACAGCCAGATCATCGGGAAAATCATCAGCTCTTCTATGCCCATCAAGTTGGTTTTCAGTACCCGGCGAGCGATCACCTGATAGCCGATCATAGCCAGCAGGCTCAGCGCACAGAATACCGAAACACCATATTGCAAGCCAACCAGAGCTTTCCCCAGTTTTTTCGCCTTCTCGGTAATTGTTTCCATAATTTCCTCCTTTTCTTTCTACAGTTGATACATTGTATTTTTTCTTTTTGAACATTTAGTATGTTCTTTTTAATACAGCTTTAATATCAACCATTCGGTCTTATAGTACATCTATACATTTCATTTGTCAATAAAAGATATCTATTTATTTGAATTTTTGGCATTATGCTTATTCCTTTAGCTTGTTATTTGTATAACATGCACTTTTCGCTCCGTTGTATATCAATTCCACTGTTTAGAAATGATATCTATTTGTTATATGAACAATACAATTTTACTTATAGCTCATCATTGGCAGTTCCTGTTTATAGACAAATCTTCGCGGTAAATGCAACGAATCTATTTCTTTTCCACCCCAAATATGTTATACTGATAGAAAATACAGAACAGGAGACAATGCAGTGGCAAGATATTCTTTTAAGGAGAAAGGCGTATCTCTGTATTATCATGTAGAGAAATATATACGTCAAAAGATCGAATCCCGCGAATGGGCTCCCGGAACCAAGCTCCCCCCGGAATCAGAGCTGGCGGATTTTTTTAACGTCAGCCGCACCACCATACGTCAAGCCGTAGATGGTATGGTTGAGGCCGGTATTCTGATTCGAAAGCAAGGCTCCGGAACCTATGTAACACAGCAGCCCTATGCCCGGAGTCGGCTGGAGATCCAACCCAGTGATGCTGTTTGCAAATACATCTATGGCCCCATCATACAGGATGACATGAACCGTTCCTATCAGGACCTGCTCAAAGCAAACATTGCCCATGTGCTGATGCTGTGTCGTCAGCACATCATCTCTCAGGATGACAGCGTGCAGCTGACCCGCTTTCTGCTCTCTTTGCAGGATAAACACCCGCAGAATATCGGTGTCAATCCAGTAAACGAGGACTACCATCTCAGTCTGGAGCAGTATATTATCTCCAAGCTCGGTTACGATCTTGGAGGCAAGATTTCCGTAGCCCGCAGCCGCAATGATGTCACTCCGGCTGTGATCCGCATGGGCATTCGCGCTGCCGTCCTAACCATCAGCAACCGTCTGTCAGAGCTGATCAGCAGAATTCTGGAGCTGGCACAGGAAAATACCGACCGCATTATTACCGGTTATACCCACTGTCAGCCCTCTCAGCCCACCACCCTGGGGCATTATTTTCTCGCTATCGCCGAAGCCCTTCTGCGGGACTTTGATCGGCTTTTAAGTGCTTACCCCCGGTTGAATATTTCTCCCATTGGTGCTTGCGCCATGTGTGGAACCAGTCACCCCATCGACCGAAACTATATTGCCCATCTTTTAGGATTTGACGGCATTGTCACCAACACCTTGGATGCAGTGGCTGCGCGGGATTACCTTATGGAATATGCTGCCGTCTTTTCCACACTGGGCAGCACCCTGTCCCGCATGGCGCAGGATCTCTACCTCTGGTCTACTGTAGAATTTGGCTATGTCAGTTTTTCCGACTCCACCTGCTGCGGCAGCAGTCACATGCCCCAGAAACGGAACGCACTCTCCGTGGAGCATATCCGCAGCAAAACCGCCCATCTTTGCAGCAGCTACCTGGATATTGTTATGGCTATGAAGGGAACAACCTATAGTCACAGCCGGGATCTTTTTGAGTGCATGCCTCCTTTCTGGAACAGCGCAGAAACGCTTACCGGTATACTGGAGCTGTACCTGGATCTGTTCCATGACATCACATTTCACTATGACCGTATGGAGCAGCTCGCCCAAAAGCACTACACCTTTGCCACCGACTTGGCTGATCTTCTGGTAAAGCGTGAGGATATTTCCTTCCGGCAAGCACACAACATTGTGGCCGCAGTGGTAAAAGCCAAGGATGACAACGCCTCAGAAATCTCCTTGAACGAACTGGAACAACCGTTTTTTCAGAGTATCGGTCGGCATCTGTCCATTCAGACCGACGAGCTTTCAGAGGTCTGCTCTATTCGTCACTGTATCAACAGCAAAACCTGTGACGGCTCTCCCGCTCCCCTATCCTGTCAAAAAATGCTCAGCCTCTGCCGCTCGCAGCTGGGAAGGGACACGGATGCCCTCAGCATGATCGAAGGTCAGTTGCAGCAGGCAGATATATTCTTCCAAAAGCAGTTAGATAACCTGCTGCAATCCGAAAACAATCCCATATAGCCCCATAATAGGAATAATCCCCCCAAAATCGACTCAAAAATCATACGAGTCAATTTTGGAGGGATTTTCCTTTACAAGCTGTGAATGTTATACTGAACTCCAATTAAAATCTTTAAAAAAGATTTTAATTGCCTGAAGGGCATGGAGTTCATATGAGACTTGTTTTGTGATTTCTTTCCTTATAAATCACAAAACTGGCAGCGCCTTCAGGCGATGCCTTCCTGATTAAAATTAAGATTTTAATCAGGAAATAGTATTAAAACCACAGGATTTGTCAAAAAGCCGCAGGTCAGCCCTCTATGATTTTTGATCACAGAGGGCTGACCCAATGATAGAAACCTTATTTAACGATCAGGTTGACCAGCTTATTTTTGACCACGATGGTCTTGCGGATCTCGCCGCCGTTTTTCTGAAGGAAGGAAGCGATCTTGTCGTTGGCCAGCACATTCTGAACCACGGTGTCGTTGTCCAGGTCTGCATCCATTACAACCGTGCCCCGCATCTTGCCGTTGACCTGAACGGCGATGGTAACCTGGCTGTCCCGGCACTTGTCCTCGTCGTAGGCAGGCCAGCTTTCAAAGGCGATGGTGCTGTCATGACCCAGGATCTGCCAAATTTCCTCGCAGACATGGGGGGTAATGGGAGAGAGCATCTTGATAAAGCCCTCGGCATATTCTCTGGGGCAGGTGCCGTTCTTGTATACCTCATTGACAAAGACCATCATCTGTGCAATGGCGGTATTAAAGGCCAGCGCCTCAAAGTCAGAGGTGACCTTCTTTACGGTCTGGTGGTAGATCTTGGTCAGCTTGCCGTCATCGGTATCGGTGATGTTGGCTGTTTCGGTAAAGAAGTTCCAAACACGGTTGATAAACTTCTTGGCACCGGCAACACCCGTGGCACTCCAGGGCTTGGAAACCTCCAGGGGGCCCATGAACATTTCATACAGCCGCAGGGTGTCCGCGCCGTATTCCCGAACGATATCGCTGGGATTGACCACGAATTCCGGGAAACGCTTGCCCATCTTGATGCCGTTCTCGCCCAGGATCATGCCCTGATGCACCAGCTTCTGGAAGGGCTCCTTCACAGGAGACAGGCCATTATCATACAGGAAGCGGTTCCAGATCCGGGCATACATCAGGTGGCCCACTGCGTGCTCCGGGCCGCCAATGTACAGATCCACAGGCATCCAGTGCTTCATCAGCTCCGGATCACAGAAGGTCTTATCATTCTTGGGGTCAATATAGCGCAGATAGTACCAGGAAGAACCGGCGGAACCGGGCATGGTGGAGGTCTCCCGCAGGCCGTGGATGCCGTTGTGGTCATAGTGCTTCCACTCGGTGGCATTTTCCAGAGGAGCCTGACCGCCCCGGCCCTTGTAGTCCTCCAGCTCCGGCAGGATCAGAGGCAGCTCCTCATCGGGCAGGAAGTAGGTCTTGCCGTCATCGGTATAGACGCAGGGAACCGGCTCGCCCCAGTAGCGCTGACGGGCAAAAATCCACTCACGGAAGTGGTAGTTGTTCTTCCGTCTGGCAACACCGGCCTTTTCCAGCTTGCAGGTGATGGCCTCCTTGGCCTCCTCCACCGTCAAACCGGTAAACTCCTCGGAATTGATGAGCTTGCAGCCCTTGCCCAGGTAGTCCTGCTTTTCAAAGGCACACTGGGACACATCCCGGCCCTCAATGACCTGGATCATGGGGATATTGTGGAACACGGCATACTCAAAGTCACGCTGATCATGGCTGGGAACGGCCATAACTGCGCCGGTGCCGTAGTTGGCAAGAACAAAGTCGCCGATGAACACAGGCACTTCCTTGCCGTTGACGGGGTTGATGGCATACACGCCCTCCAGGCGGCAGCCAGTCTTGCCCTTGTTCAGCTCGGTGCGATCCATATCGCTCTTCTTCACCGTCTCCGCAATGTAGGCCCGAACCGCATCCTGATTCTGGATCCGATCCATCAGGCTCTCCACGATCTTGCCGTCAGGAGCCAGAACCATGAAGGTGATGCCATAGATGGTTTCAATGCAGGTGGTGTAAATGGAGAAGCTGCCGCCGCCCACCAGCTGGAAGTCCACCTCCACACCGGTGGATTTGCCGATCCAGTTGCGCTGGATCTCCTTAGTGGATTCCGGCCAGTCGATCTCGTTAAGACCCTCCAGCAGCTTTTCGGCAAAGGCAGGCTGGTCAATGACCCACTGCATCATGTTCTTCTTCACAACCGGGTAGCCGCCGCGCTCGGACTTTCCGTCGATGACCTCATCGTTGGAAAGAACGGTGCCCAGCTCCTCACACCAGTTCACAGGCATTTCCACCCGCTTGGCGTAACCGGCCTCGTACAGCTTCTTGAAGATCCACTGGGTCCACTTGTAGAAGCTGGGATCGGAGGTGGCGATCATCTTGGACCAGTCATAGTCAAAGCCCAGTTCCTTCAGCTGCTTGGAGAAGGTTTCAATGTTCTTCTGGGTAAAGCCATTGGGATGGTGGCCGGTGCTGACGGCGTACTGCTCAGCAGGCAGGCCGAAGGAGTCGTAGCCCATGGGGTGCAGCACATTGTAACCCTGCATCCGCTTCATGCGGGAGACGATATCCGTTGCGGTATAGCCCTCGGGATGGCCTGCGTGCAGACCCACGCCGGAGGGATAGGGGAACATATCCAGTACATAGTACTTGGGTTTGGAGAAATCCCATACATCGGTATAGAAGGTCTTGTTGTCCTCCCAGTACTTCTGCCACTTTTTCTCAATATTGGAAAAATCGTAATTCATGGCGACCACACCTTTTCTGTTTTTCGATTTCTGTTTTTCGTTTATTCCGGGATGATGATTTCGGAAAGATCCACGACCTCGGCATCTGCCCACAGCCGCTCCAGGGCGTAGAATGCCCGGGCTTCCTCGGTAAAGACGTGGATGACGATGGAGCCGTAATCCAGCAGCTCCCAGCTGTTGCCCCGGTGGCCCTCTCTGCCCAGCATGGGCTCGCCCAGCTGCTCCAGGGTGTACTCAGCATAGTCGCACAGGGTCTTAACATGGGTATTGGAGGTACCGGTGCAGATCAGGAAGTAATCTGCCAGGCTGCTCACCCGGTCGATCTTCAGCAGCTTGATATCCATACCCTTCTTGGCATCCAGTGCCTTGGTTACCTGATAGGCGATCTCTTTCGGTGTTAACATATCGTATATCCTTTCTGTATGGCGGTGTCATTGTCATCGGTTCAGCCAGGCCAGAGCCTCCCGGGAGGCAGGAGATACCTCGCTTCCCTGCTCCTTCAGATGCTCCATGGTCATTTCCAGCCCCAGGCGCAGCGCTGCCTGAATATCGGAAAATGCCAGCTGGCGCAAAGTCTCCACTCCGGGAAAATCCCGGTTTGGCTCCATGTAGTCGGCTACATAGATGATCATCTCCAGCAGGTTCATATCCGCCTTGCCGGTGGTGTGGTAGGCAATGGCATCCACCACAGCCTTATTTTCTCCAAAGATCCGCTCCGCAACCAGGGAACCGGTGAGGGCGTGGAGGGTTTTGGGGTATTTCCTGGAAAAGTCGTCCAATATTTTACCATAGGCTTCACACAAAGTCAACTGAAGGGGGCCGTCGATGGCCTTGGTAATGTCGTGGAGGATCCCGGCCCGGGCGGCATCGGTTTCGTCGGCACCCCAGCGCTTGGCCAGGGCAACCGCCGTATCCCGGCAGCCCAGCACATGGGCCACCCGGTTGGGATTGAGCAGACTCAGGACGATGGGCTCCAATGCCTCCATGGGAAGGTTTTTCCACTGGGCCCGGGTGTTATACAAGCGGTATTCCCGGATGTATTCCAGAACCCCTTCCGGCAGGAAGGAGCCTGCACAGCGGAAGGCCAGCAGCCGCCGCATCTGGGTGGAGGAAATGGCAATCACATCGTTGTGCGCCAGCTCTACCTGTGCGCCCATGGCCTCCATGCGCTCCTTCTGAGCAGCGATAGCCTGCTTTTCCTTCTTGTCTCCCCGGCAGAATACCCCCAGAGAGGCGTTTTTCAGAATTTCCTTCGGGTTTCGCCAGCTGTCAAAGGACGTAAACATATCCGTTCCCATCAGCAGCACCAGCTGGTCATGGGGATACATCCGCTTCAATTCCTGAATGGTCAGATAGGTGTAGCTGACCCCCTCCCGCCGCAGCTCGATATCGGAAATTTCCAGTCCCGGACAGTCCTGAACCGCAATACGGAGCATATCCAGCCGCTGCTGGGGGGTGGGAGAGCCGGTAGGAAGCTCCTTATGGGGCGCAATGTGATCCGGGATCAGAAGGACCCGATCCAGATGCAGTGCCGTGAGTGCCTGTTTTGCCGCCTGAATGTGACCAATATGCACGGGATTGAACGTCCCGCCAAAAATGCCGATTCTTTCCATATACGCCACTCCTAACCTCTTATTTTTTTGGAGACGCCGCTTGATATTCTGTTTTTATTTCAAAGTATGCGAACGATCAATCCCGGTTTTTCAGCTGCTTTTCCCGGTCACGCTCGATGGCCTTTTCAATGGCCTTTTCCCGGAAGAATGCGTTGCGCTGCTCCCGTGCCTTTTTGTCGGCGGCACGGCGGGCGCGGATGCCCTTACGGACAGGGTCAGCCTTGGAAACAGGGGTGGCCTTCCGCTTGGCACGGCCGGTCTGGTTCCGCTCCTCCTGCCGCTTTTCGCTGAAACGGTAGATGACGAACTTGGAGCCCACGCAGGAAACGCCCTCGGCACCGGTGGCCTCACAGATGGCATCGCTTACCTCTCTTGCGCTCATCAGTGCCGTTTCCAGCACCTTGCCCTTGACCAGCTCTCTGGCGGTGAGCAGACGGTCGGCCTCTGCCGCCACTGCCTCGGTGACACCTTCCTTGCCAACCATCAGTGTGGTTTCCAGAGTATTTGCCTGGGCCCGCAGATCGGCCCGCTCTTTACTTGTCAGCATATCCTGCCTCCTTCAATTTGTTGTAAAATACATTCAGTGCATTGGCCCGATGGGAGACCTGATTCTTTTCCTCGGCGGTCATTTCTGCCGTGGTCTTTCCCATGGGCGGGTAGTAGAAAATGGGGTCATAGCCGAAGCCGTTTTCCCCCCGGGGTTCTCTGGTCAGCTGGCCGTGGATCTCGCCTCTGGCCTGGATGGTCTGCCCTTCCGGGGTGACCATGGTGATCACGCACACGAACTGGGCCTGACGTTGACCGTCGGGAATATCCTGGGCGTTTTTCAGCAGCAGCTGAAGGCGGCCCCAGTCATCCAGGGTGGGGTCAAAGCCGTACCGGGCGGAGTAGATCCCCGGTTCGCCGTTCAGGGCATCCACCGCAATGCCGGAGTCATCGGCAAGGGCCGGAAGGCCAGTGGCCTCCATCACGGCCTTGGCCTTGATGTAAGAATTCTCCTCAAAGGTGGAGCCGGTTTCCTCCACGTCAATGTCCACCCCAAGCTGGGACTGAAGCACCAGCTCAAAGCCGAACTTCTCGGTGATCTTGCTGATCTCCACCAATTTGTGCTGATTTTTGCTTGCAAGTACTACTTTCATTTCTTATCCTCGATCAGTGCATCCACAAAGTCATCGGCAACGAAAGGCATCAGGTCATCAGCCTGCTCGCCAACGCCCACAAACTTCACAGGAACCTTCAAAACATCCGCCACGGCAATGACGATGCCGCCCTTGGCGGTGCCGTCCAGCTTGGTGATGGCAATGGCGGTGACACCGGCGATCTGCTTGAACTGCTTTGCCTGGATCAGACCGTTCTGACCGGTGGTGCCGTCCAGCACCAGCAGCACTTCCTTGGCGGCATCCGGCAGTTCCCGCTCCACCACACGGCTGATTTTGTTCAGCTCGTTCATCAGGTTGGCCTTGTTGTGCAGACGGCCGGCGGTGTCAATGAGGATCACGTCACTGCCCTTGGCCTTGGCGGACTGGATGCCGTCATACACCACAGAGGCAGGATCGGCACCCTCGTTCTGGCGCACAATGGAGGCGCCGCTGCGCTGGGCCCAGATCTCCAGCTGATCGGCAGCGGCGGCACGGAAGGTATCTCCGGCCACCATGGTCACGGACTTGCCCTGATCCACCAGCTGCTTGGCGATCTTGCCGATGGTGGTGGTCTTGCCCACGCCGTTGACACCAATGACCAAAATCACCGCAGGGCTGGTGGACAGATTCAGCTCCGGGCTTCCCACCTTCAGAATGTTCTTCAGTGTCTTTTTCAGATACTTTTGTACATCCACCGTGGTGGTCAGATCCCGATCCACCACAGCGCTGCGGATGTCTTTCATCAGCTTGTTGACGGTCTCCATGCCCAGGTCGGCCAGAATGAGGGTCTCCTCCAGCTCGTCCAGGAACTCGTCATCTGCCGGTGCTCCGGCGTAAAACAGGTCGTCAAAAGAAACAGAAAGAGACTGTCTCGTTTTTTCCAGTCCCTGTTTAATTTTCTCAAAAAATCCCATGATGTATCTCCTTTTATTCCACGATTCCCAAATATTCTTCCATCTGATTCAGATCCAGCCGCAGCAGCTTGGAAATGCCCTGCTCCTGCATGGTCACGCCGTAGAGCACATCCGCCGCCTCCATGGTACCACGGCGGTGGGTGATGACGATGAACTGGGTCTTGCGGCTGAGGTTGTGCAGGTAGTTGGAATACCGTTCCACATTGCGGTCATCCAAAGCTGCGTCGATCTCATCCAGCATACAGAAGGGCGTGGGTCGAACTTTCAAAATGGCAAAATACAACGCAATGGCCACAAAGGCCTTTTCGCCGCCGGAGAGCAGGGTGATGGTTTTGACCTGCTTTCCGGGGGGCTGAACACGGATCTCAATGCCGCAGGTCAGGGGATTTTCCGGATCCTCCAGGATCAGCTGTCCCTTGCCGCCGCCAAACATTTCCTCAAAGACCTGACCAAAATACTGGTCGATCTTGTGAAATTCCGTGACGAAGATGGTGGTCATTTCCTTGGTGATCTCCCGGATGATGCTTTCCAGCTCCCGCTTGGAGTTCTGCACATCGTCCCGCTGGGCTGCCAGATAGGTATAGCGCTCGTTGACCCGTGCGTATTCCTCGATGGCCCCCAAATTGGGGGTACCCAGGCCGCCGATCTTCCGTTTCAGCTCTGCGATCCGGCGGTTGCCGGAGGGGATGTTCTCAATTTCACCGGCGTGCTCTGCCGCAGTGCCGGGGGTCAGGCTGTAGGATTCCCAGAGCTTGTCGATGATCTGCCGCTCTTCCATGGCGGTGGTGACCTTCTTCTGCTCCAAAAGGGCGCAGGCACGCTCCATGTTGAGAATGTCCTTGCTCTTTTCCTGGGCCTCCCGCTCGGAGCGGGTCTTCCCCGCCTCGGTCTGGCCCCGGTCTGCCAGAAGGGCTTCCAGCTGGGTTTGGATCTGTGCCGCCTGGGCATCGTTATCCTGCTGGCGGGTGCGAACCGCCTCCAGCTCCCCTTCCAGCCGCAGATTGTCCTGGCGGATGGATTCCATCAGGGCCAGTTTCTTGTCCCGGTCGCCTTCCATGGAGGAGCGCAGCTGCTGCAAATCCCCAATGTGGGCTCTGGCGGTGGTGCCTTCGGCTTCCAGCGCCGCTTCCTCGGTTTTGAACCGGGTCATCTGCCGGGTGATCTCCTCGATCTGCCGGGATGCCTCCGTCTGGCTGCCCTCCAGCTGCTCCAGCTGCTGCCGGGTCTCGGCCAGCTGCTGGGTAAAGACCTGGATCTTGGCCTGCTGTGCGGCATACCGCTCCCGGTCACCGGCATTGCGTTCTTCCAGAGAAGCCTTTTCCCGGCGAGCGGAATCCTCTGCCTCGGCAATGGCGTTGACCAGGATCTCATGCTGCTTTTCCTGGCCTTGCAGCCGCAGCACCTGATCCTCCGCTTCCCGGAGCTGATCCCTGGCTGTGGTCAGCTGGAAATCCACCTGATCCAGCTGCCGCTGGGCCTCCTGGAGATCTGCTTCCGCAACGGCCTTGTCCTGTTCCAGCTTCCGCTCCTGGGCGGTGAGCTTTTCCAGCTCATTGGCCCGGGACAGGATGCCCGCTTCCTTGTTGGTGCTGCCGCCGGTCATGGAGCCGCCGGGGTTCATGACCTGACCATCCAGCGTCACGATCTTGAACCGGTTTTTATATTTCTGGGACATGAAAATGGCCGCATCCATATCCGATACGATCACCGTCCTGCCCAGCAGGTTGTCTACAATATTGCGGTAGCCATCGTCACAGGTGACCAACCGGGAGGCCAGGCCCACAAAGCCACGGCACTGCTCCAAGCCGCTCTCCTGCAAAACTCTGCCCTGGATGGTGTTCATAGGCAGGAAGGTGGCTCTGCCGCCCCCGGTGCGCTTGAGGTAGCCGATGGCAGCCTTGCCGTCGGCCTCGCTGCCCACAACGATCTGCTGCATGGCAGCACCCAGGGCGATTTCAATGGCAACGGTGTATTCGTCCCCTGTCCGTACCAGCCGGGAAACCGGGCCGTGGATGTTCCGCAGGGCCCCGCGCTGGGCCTCCTGCATCACCATACGGACGGATTTCTGATAGCTTTCAAAGTCCCGCTCCATGGCCCGGAATACCCGCGCCTTGGCGGTGACGGAATCCAGCTTGGCGGTCAGATCCCGCAGCTGCCCCGACAGGGCATCCCGGCGGCTCTGCCGCCCCTGCTGCCGCAGAAGGTAGCCGTTGATGGTATTGTTGGCGGCGGTCACATCCTCCTGGGCCTTGCGCAGATCCTTCCGGCTCTGATCCAGGTTTTCCTGGGCCTGCTGTCTTCTTTCGGTACCGGCGGAAAGATCCTGATCCAGCTGGGCCATCCGCTGCCGGATCTGCTCCATGGTTTCTTCCAGTCCCCGGACATCTGCCTGACGGCCTGCAATGTCCGCAGCCAGGGTAGATTCCTTCCCCCGCAGTTCCAAATACTGCCGGGTCAGGCCCTGGGCGTTGGCGGTCATGGCGCTCAGCTGCTGCTGCAAGCTGTCCAGCTCCTGGCGCTTCTGGGCAAGGGCCTGCTCAATTTCCGCGATCCGGCTTTCGGTCTGCCCGATCTGCTGGACGATGCCCCCGGAGCGATCCTCCTGACCCTGCAATTCCTCCTGGATCCGGTCAATATTGGCATTGTTGTTTTGAATATTTCCCTGGAGGACTGCCATCTGTCCTTCCATCTGCTGGTGGGAGGAACCCAGCATATTGCTCTTGACCCGCAGGGTTTCCAGCTGGCTGTCCTTTTCCCGCAGGGTCTGGCCCAGTTCCTCTGCCTGACGGTAGAGCTGATCCAGATCGTCGTGAGCCTGCTGCAAGACGAAGGATGCGGAGGTGTAGTCCTCCTCTGCCTTTTTGGCGGCGGCGGAGAGCTTATCCAGGGTTTGCAGCCAAACGGCTACCTCCACCCCCTGAAGCTCGTCCTTCAGTTCCAGATACTTTTTTGCCTTTTCCGACTGAACCTTCAAAGGCTCCAGCTGCAATTCCAGCTCAGAGACCTTGTCACCGATGCGCAGCAGATTGTCCTCGGTGTGCATCAGCTTCCGCTCGGTGTCCTCCTTGCGGTGGCGGTACTTGGAAATACCGGCCGCCTCCTCAAAGATCTCCCGGCGGTCGCCGCTTTTCAGGGAGAGGATCTCGTCGATCCTGCCCTGACCGATGTTGGAATAGCCCTCCCGGCCCAGGCCGGTGTCCATGAACATCTCATTGATGTCCCGCAGGCGGGCGGACTGCTTGTTGATATAGTATTCACTGTCGCCGGAACGGTAAAACCGGCGGGTGACCATCACCTCGTCTGCATCGTAGGCCAGAGCCCGGTCGGTGTTGTCCAGGGTCAGGGTGGCCTCCGCAAAGCCCACGGCGGCCCGCTTCTGGGTACCGCCGAAAATCACATCCTCCATCTTGGCACCCCGGAGGGTCTTGGTGCTTTGCTCGCCCATGACCCAGAGGATGGCATCGGAGATATTGGATTTTCCGGAGCCGTTGGGGCCGACGATGGCTGTAATGTCGTCACCGAAGCGGATCAGGGTCTTATCCGGGAAGGACTTGAAGCCCTGCAATTCCAAACTTTTCAGATACACAGCATAACCTCATATTAAAAGATAGTAATTCAGTTTATTATATTGCAAATCCCGGATAATTGCAAGGGTTTTTGTTGCCGGAAGCCAAAATAGTGCCGCCCTGCATCAGAGCGGCACTATGTTATCTATATTTGATCTTTCGGTAGGCTTTCTGGAGCCCTCGTGCAGACTTCCACAGCCAGTCGCTTTTCATAGCGTACAGGTAGGCCCACAGATTTTCCCGGTTGAAGGGAACGCAGCCATCCTCTTTGGCAGCCTTCAGCAGCTCTCTGAGCTTTTGGCGCAGCATTTCTAAGGTATCCAATTCATCCCTGTCTGATTCTCGGACATCCAGCAGATGAGTAATGAGGTTCATAATTTCCTCGGCATAAATCTCTTTTTGGCGGCGCAGCGCCCGATCATAGCCGCCCTCCCGTAAGAACGCAAGGCGCAGTTCATGGGCTTCCAGCAGATCCAGCTTCTGCTGCGACCACTTTGTACGGGTGAAGCTAATGGGATTGTTATAGTAGTAATAGAGCTTTCCCTCCAAAATCGCCACATTTCCAGCTCTAAAAAGAGGAATATGGGTGACAAACGCATCCTCAGATCGCTTTCCCTCTGGGAAAGCGATGCCGTCTAGTAGATTTTTTTGATACAGTTTCGCCCAGACTGCTGTCATTTTTCCATAATGCTGAACCATTGCAATTTCCGCATCCATAACCGTACACACGCTGTGGTCGATTGCTTCATCCTCCATGTATTGATTCACCCAAAGGCTTCCGCAAACTGCCATTGGCACACCGTTTTCCTCCGCCGCCGTCAACAGGAGCTTCAGATAATCCCGATGCACCCAGTCATCACTGTCAATAAATGCCAGCCAGTTGCTGTCAGAATGGTTTGAGGCCCAATCCATACCTGCATTTCTGGCAACAGAAACGCCTCTGTTCGGCTGGTGGATTACACGCACCCGATTATCCTGCCTTGCATATTCATCGCAGATCGCACCGCAGTTATCCGGGCTTCCATCGTCCACCAAAATCAGCTCAAAGTCCGAAAAAGACTGATTCAAAATACTGTCCACACATCTGTGCAGATAATCTTCCACCTTGTAAACCGGAACAATTACACTAATTTTGGGCATCTGATTCCTATTCTCCTTCTATAATTCACTGGCGGATACCGCACACGGCACAGCTTGCAGGAATTCTGAAAATAGACGCTTATCCTACGACCGCCCTTTCCGCCACTTTCCCAGTTTTTCTTTCCAGACGAACAGGAAATCCAATGCATCCCGCAGCTGTTCCTTTCGGTATGCCCGGATAACATTTGTATATCCATTCTGCCGCAACGCCCGAAGTATTTCCTGTCTGCGTGTTTTGGTCAGCTTCAATTCCTCAGCGTATTCTTTGGAACAACCAGATCTGCGGATCTGCTTTTCTTGAAATTTGGTATTTCCAAGATACACCAGAATCTGTGTCTTTTCCAGTTCCGTCCGCCCTGTTTCGTGAAAAAACCGGATTTGCGCCTCAAAAGCCCCCCAGGAATCCAGCCGTTTGGGAGACCATTTGCTCCTGGTGATCCCTTCTGCATTGACATAATAGGCATACAACGGCGCTGAAATGACCGAGATCTGTGGAAGCTGAAACAAGATCTGATAGGTCAGATACTCATCCTCGTGGATTCGCCCAACAGGGTAGCGCAGGGTTTCAAAGCAGCGTTTTTCATACAGCTTTCCCCAGGCCAGGGTTGCATTGCAAGTATACTGTAGATAAAAGTCCTCCGGATCCCACAGGGAGGATTCCAGCTGCTCCGGACAAACCTCCGGGGTTTCTCCCTGGGTCTGCTGATGACCGCAGACCACCACTGGGGTGCCGTCCTTCTGGGCTGCATTCCACATGGCCTCCAGCATCTGAGGATGGATCCAGTCATCACTGTCCACGAAGGTCAGCCATTGGCTGTCCGAATTGGCAAATGCCCAGTCAATACCGGCATTGCGGGCGGCAGAAAGGCCGCCGTTTTCCTGGTGGATCACATGAATTCGGCTGTCCTGCCGTGCATATTCGTCACAGATTGCACCACAGCTGTCGGGGCTTCCGTCATCCACCAGGATCAGTTCAAAGTCCGAAAAGGTCTGGGCCAAGATACTGTCCACACAACGGTGCAGGTAGGATTCCACACGGTACACGGGAACAATAACGCTAACCTTCGGCATCTGTGTGTTCCTCTCTTCCCCGAATCTTTTTCAGCACCGCATACGCATCTTCTCCGATGACCTTTTTAACACCTAATTTTACATAATATACAACAAGGCCAACGCTGGTCTCCACCTTCGCCCAGGTGCGATCCGGCCGCCAGCTGGCATCATACCAATGGGTGGAGATCGTTTTGGGGGAGCGAGTCCGCAGCATCATAACATAGTCAATAGGACACAGATAGATTGTCGGTAAAATCAGAACGTCCCCCGGCAAAATCTGCATGGAATCATCCTGCTTGAGTCCGTGCTGAAGAAAAATCTTTGTATTTCTCTTAGGGCAGGACGTTAGATCCAGACTTCCGTCCTCCAGCAGGAACGGAATTTCAGCGTAGTCCTCCATCAGCTCCCGCAGAATCGGTGTACCCGGTTCCGCACCGAACCCCTCGCCAGTATTGATAAAAACACCGTCTTCAAAACCAAAATAGGCACTGTGGGTCAGCAGCAGATCCAGTGGCTTTTCCAGCTCTACATCCACATCCATATAGATGCCGCCCTGTTCATAGACCACTTGCAACCGAACATAGTCCGTGACAAAGGCCCACTTTTTTGCCTCATACGCCTGACGGACATACAGCGGAGCCGCAGACAGGTCGTAGTTATCCTCATTCCACTCAATGATCTCATAATCCGGGCAGAGGGTTTCCCAGCTCTTGATACACTTTTCTGCCAGCTTTGTCTTTGGATTTTTGCCAAACCAGCAATAGTGGATTTTCTTAGGGATCATATGTACTCCTTTGTAATTCTTAAATACCAAAATACTCTAAAAACCGTTTGCAATTCTGGTCATCCTGATACTTATGCACTCGATCTCTTACTTCTTTTCTGAATTGACCATAGGTATCCTCTCCATTACAAACACAGTCAATAAAACTCTGAAAATCCTGCAAAGAGTACATATGGGGGCCCGGCATATAATCTTCTGGATTGTCCATTGTAAAGCCCCGTGTATATTGATCCCTGTCATTGCAGAAAAATCCTATTGGTCTATCCAGCAGAATATAATCCAAAAAAACTCCCGAAAAATCTGTAACCAGTGCATCGGCACAGCGTAGCATATGATTCATAACATATCCTTTTTTTGCATAATCATCATCACGCAAATACAGAATATTACTCAAATTACTTAACTTCATTTCGTCCAACAGCTGCAAATGGTGAACAATACACACTAATAGGACATTTCTTTCCTTTAGGAAGGTGTTCAAGCACTGTAGCTCTCTATCATCAGATACCACATTAATAGAATAGGGATTGTTGTTCTCTCCATCCGTCCCAATTCCTGCCTTTTTGTATGTAGGCATACAATATATTTTTTTCTGGTATTGCGCAGTATTCACAAAATCTGCCAAATAATTTTTGTCGTATTTCGGGCTTAACAGGAAATCATTTCGCGGTGGTCCCAAGATAACCATTTCATAGTTTCCGTAGAATTCTTTCCTGCGATATTGCACACAATCTTCCGAATTCGCCAACATATAATCAAAAACATTGCTCAATGGATGAGATGGGGGGGCCTTAAAACAATTGCCGTGCCCGGTGTTGATAACAACTTGATCTTTTTTCCATTTCTTCAGCCAATACGGGTGGGTAAAAATAAAATATTTACAACGATTTAGGTAATAATACCATTTTAGTCCGTCATCCCAACAAATAAATACAGTGTTTTTCTTCGGTAAATACCGCTTAGGATCCTGCACCTTCCACACCAAATGATAGTCTTGATAATCAGGATCCGAAAGCATATATTCATACAATGCCCTTGCGTTTTCCGAATAATCGATTTCACTTTCAAAGAAAATGTACTTTTTTGATGTAGGAATCAGGCAATAAAGCTTTTTAATCTGATTTTTAAGTGCATTTATCATATAGGCATTCTCCAATTAATTACCCTTTTTAAGTATTTGAATTCGATCATGCAAAATGGCTCTCATCTTATCTATTGCAAGGTAGATACTGCACAACGGAGGGTGCAGTATGCAGAACGCCTGAACTGAAATGCTCCATGGGAAAGAGATCTCCTTTGCGTATCGCTTCAATTCCTCTTTCAGACGTTCTCTTACGGAATACAGAATTTCCTTTTTTTCTTTCCCAGAGACCATATTCCACTGTACCCGAAAGTATTGATCCAAGATACGGCGAATATAATCTCCCGCAACTAACACGCATAGATTTCTGGACGCTTGTTTCTCGCACACACGCAAACAATGCTCATAGGAATGCAATACATCAAGGGATCTCTTACTCCATTCAGACATGGTAACACTTCCATTGTGCCGCCAATAATAATAGAGTTCCATATTCACCGTTGCCACTTTTTCTGTTCTAAAAATGATATGGGGTAGTATATAGACATCTTCCCAGAGTCTTCCTGTAGGAAACTGAATGTCCCGTAGTAAGTTGATATGAAACAGCCATCGCCAAACATAACCCAAAACGATTCCAGCATCCCGTGAATAAAAAGCTTCCTCTGGTGGCTGAGTCTTCACACAAGGCACATCCGGCATCATAGGATCCGGTATCTGCGATCCCTCTTGCACAGGACAGAATTCACAGCAGCTGAGCATCACGCCATTTTCCACAGCCGCATTATACAGCACCTCCGCAAAGCATGAATGAATCCAGTCATCACTGTCCACAAAAGTGACCCACTGGCATCCATTGGCAAAAGCACGCACCAGTCCGGTATTTCTGGCAGCAGAAACGCCGCCATTTTTCTGGTGAATCACACAAACCCTGCTGTCCTTTGCGGCATATTCGTCGCAGATCGCCCCACAGTTGTCCGGACTTTCGTCATCCACCAGAATCAACTCAAAGTCCGTAAAGGTCTGGTTCAGGATGCTGTCCACGCAGCGGTGCAGGTAGGGTTCCACTTTATAAACTGGTACGATAACACTGATGGCTGCCATGATTTCACCTCATTGTCAGAATATGGGGAGAGGGCAGCTGAATACAGCCCCATTTGTTGGAATGCCAAACCCACTTCTGTTCTGCATTGGTGTTGGAGCGCCGCAGGCACAGGCCGGGGCGGCATTCCAAATCCGTACCATTTCCATACGCATCCTTGTTGAAAAATGTAAAGATGGTTTTATACTCTCCGTCCATGATCATGGAGGCATCCAACTGCATTTCCATCTCACAGGTTTCCCCCTGCGCTCCTTCATAGAAATCGTTCAGTATATAGGTTGCCTGAGGAACACTGTCCATGCTGAGCACCTCGATCCGAAGGCCGACCTCAGAAACATTTTTCAGATTTCTCCACTTCAGTCGGATCTGCACCGGCTCCCCTGCCTCAAAGCAAATGGAATCCTTGTCGATATACTCCGCCTCCAGCAGATCAATGCTGGGGTCTCGCAGATAAGACAGTCTGGGATTCTGGGTCTGATAGTCCACAAAAACCGCTTCATTCAGGTTGGCCTTCATGTAGATCTGAATGGCCTCCTCCACATCTCCATCGAAAATCACCCTGCCCTGATCCAGCACGATACACCGGTCGCAGAGCTGGCGGATGGTGTTCATGTTGTGAGAGACATACAAAACGGTACGCCCCTCCTGTTTGGCAGCTTCCCGCATTTTGCCCAGGCACTTTTTCTGGAAGGCCATGTCGCCCACCGCCAGCACCTCGTCCATGATCATGATCTCGCTGTCCAGATGGGCCGCCACGGAGAAGGCAAGCTTAACATACATACCCGAGGAATAGCGCTTGACTGGGGTGTCGATAAAATCCCGCACCTCGGAAAAGGCAATGATTTGTTCCATTTTGGCGTCGATCTCCGCCCGAGTCATGCCCAGGATCGCGCCGTTGAGGTATACATTTTCCCGGCCTGTCATTTCCGTGTTGAAGCCGGTTCCCACCTCCAGCATGGAGGCGATCCGGCCATAGATGTCGATATCTCCTTCCGTGGGAGCGGTGACCCGACTGAGAAGCTTCAGCATGGTGCTTTTGCCTGCGCCGTTGCTGCCGATGATGCCCACAGCCTCTCCCTGATAAATGGTCAGGTCAACACCGTTGAGGGCCATAAAGGTCTTGCCCACCAGCCGCTGGTCGGTGCCAATCATAGTATTGGGGTCTTCCTTTCCCCGGACTCTGGCCCACCAGCTTTGCAAATCGGCCTGGAGGGTGCCGCCGCCAATCTGGCCCAGCTTGTACATTTTCTTCACGCCGGAAAGCCGAATGGCTGCCGGCCGCTGTTCCTGTTCCTTACACATCGTCCCCACTCCTTACACCGTATCCATAAAGGTTCTTTCTACCTTGTTAAAAATCACAATGCCGATCAGCATGACCACAATGGTAATGGCCCAGCTCAGTGCCAGCACCCCAGGCAGGATGCTGCCCTGACCCAAAATGGCATAGCGGAAAAATTCCACCGGGGCCGTTACCGGGTTAATCAGCAGAATCGTGCGGATCCAGCCGGGCTCCAGGGTGGACAGGGGGTAGACAACGGGCGTGGCATACATCCACAGCTGCATGGCAAAGTCCACCAGGATCGCCAGATCCCGGTACTTGGTGGTCAAACTGGAGACGATAATGCCGCAGCCCAGACCCAGCATTCCCAGATGCAGCAGCACCACCGGGATCAGCAGCCAGGCCGCCCAGTTGGGATGCACTGCCCCCTGCACCAGATAAAAGCCCAAAAAGCCCATCACCAGCAGCATCTGCACACAAAAATGGATCCCTGCCGAAAGCATATTGGAAATGGGCATGGTCAGCCGGGGAAAATACACCTTGCCGAACACATCCGCATTATTGGTAAAGGTCTGTGCATTGGTGGTGACACAGGTGGCAAAGAACAGCCAGATGGCATTGCTGCACAGGTAGAACAGTATGGTGGGAATACCCTCGGTGCCGATCTTGGCAATACCGCCAAAGACGATGGCATAGATAATACTGCTGAACAGCGGGTTCAGCAGGATCCAGGCCGGGCCCAGAATGGTCTGCTTGTACCGCACCACAAAGTTCCGCTTGGTAAACAGAAGGATCAAATCCCGATATCTCCATACCTCATCCAGCTTCAGCTCCAATGCGTTATGCTTGGAGGAAATATGGGTGTGATAGCTGTTTTGCGTTGTTTTTTCCATAAAAATACCTCGATTTATGTTTCATCCGACTGGCCCAGATAGAGCCGCTCCAACCGGCGGATCTCCCGGTTCATATCGTAGTCGGACAGGGATTTGGATGCTTCCCGCTTTCTGTCCCGATCCAACGCCGCCTGAGCCCAGTCTTCCGGGTTGCCCAAGGGCATGGGGATACAGGTTTCCATACGGATCACCTCTGCCGGGCAGCGGTCGGAGACGATGCACCGCAGTCCCGCCGCCTGGGCTTCAATGACAGAAACCGGGAAGCCCTCAAAAATAGAAGAAAATACAAATACATCCATGGCTGCCAGCAGCTCCGGGATGTCCGCCCGGCCGGAGAGGATCTGATACCGATTCCCCAGGCCGTATTCCTTTAGCTTATCCTCTGTATCCCGGTGATCTCCTGCGCCGATCATCAGAAGATAGGCGTTGGGTTCTTGCTTGGCAATCTCCCGGAACACATCCACCAAAAAGCCGTGGTTCTTTTCCGGGGTGAATCGCCCCACATGGCCCACCACAAAAGCCTTTTCCGGGATTCCCAGCTCTGCCCGCTTTTCCATGCCGGTGGTCTGGGGATGCTGAAAGCGGTGAAAATCCACGCCGTTGCGGATCACCACCGTCTTCTGTCCGGGGAACATGGCATCCATTTCCTTTGCCATGTCGCAGTGGAGCGCAATCAGCTGCAAGCCGTTGTGGTCAATGAGATACCGGGCTGCCCGCCCCTCTACCCCGGCATAAATCAGATGGGGCAGTGCGTGGCAGGTGTGAAACAGCCGGACACCCTTCAGCGCCGGGGCAACGGTTTGCAGACATTCCAGCAGATCCAGGTGGGCATGAACCACCGATGCCCCCAGCTGCCGCTGTACTTTTAAGAATTTCAGGCCGAAATACAGGTTTCTGGCGTAATTGCGCACCCGCCGCAGGGTTGTTTCCTGTTCATAGGTATCCCCGGGCAGCACCGGCTTTTCCAGTACATGTTCCGACTGGATCCGGGCAGCCTGCTTTCTCCAGAACAGCTTGTGCCAAGCCTTTTTCAGCACATCCTCCTGGGATGACAGGGCGATCACCGGAATACCATGGCTGCGCAGATGGCGCAGATTGGCAGAATCCACCACATCATGCAGAACCACCACCGTCACCTGGAATCGCTCCTTGTCCATGAGCAGGGCGTAGTCCTTTACCAGGGTCTCTGCGCCGCCGTCTCCCACGGTTTGGATGAATTCAATTACATTTACCTTTTCCAAATGATCTCCTCCGGTTTTCAGCCTTCCAGGTAGATTTTTTCCAGCCGCCGGGCGCAGCTGCGGATATCCAGACCATGCTCTGCCGGTTCCGTCTGCCGCACCGTGCGGCCTGTGTCACTCTGCCAGCGGCCAATGGCCCGAAGCCATGCCTCCGGCTGATCCAGGGGCAGATACTCTGCACCAGTGGCAAATTCCAGCTCCTCCGTCACCGCATCGGACAGCAGGGTGGGCAGTCCGGCAGACAGTGCCTCCACCGCCGCCACCGGGTATCCTTCCGTAAAGGACGGCAGCAGGAAAATATCAAAAGCCTGATACAGCCACTCTACATCCCCCCGCCTGCCCAGCAGCAGGACGTGATCTTCCAGATCCAATGTGCGTATTTGGGCCTGAATATCTTCCAGAGATTCCCCATTTCCCGCAATCACCAACATACTCTCCGGGTTTTCTCTGCGGAGCCGGTCTGCCAATTCCAGGGCAAAGGGATAGTTCTTTTCCGGACAGAGCCTGCCCACCATACCCAGCACCAGCTTGTTTTCCGCATCCCACTGCTGCCGCAGTTCCTGCCGCACCGCCGGATCAAAGGCAAACTTTTGGGTGTCAATGGCGTTGGGCAGCACCAGAGCCTTGGGCCGCTTCATGTTCCATTTTCCGAACACCCGCTCCCCTGCCTTCTGGCCGCAGCCGATGACGTGGGTAGCCACCGGGTAGTTCAGCAGGCACCCGGACAGCCGGCGGATCTCCCCCTTGACCCCCTCCCAGGGCGAACAGGTGTGGGCATGGGCAATGCGGATGGGAACCCCCATCTGCTTTGCCACCATCAGCGCCACATAGCAAGTTTCACTTTCGTGGACATGGATGGCATCATATTGTTTCTTTCGGAGCAGGGCCCGCAGTCCATCCCGGAAGGCCTTCATTCCCTGGGATTTCAGCGGCAGATAGAAGATCCCCGCTCCCAGGTCTTCCAGGGCATGGGCATTCTGTCCCGCCTGGGGAACCGTCAGGGCGATATCAAAATGGATCCTGGTGCGATCCAAAAACTGGTAGTAATTGAGCACCACCGATGAGATCCCGCCTGCATCGGCGCAGGCCATAATGTGCAGAACCTGAGTCATGTTCTTCTCCTCGCCTTAGCAGCTGAAATACACATCCATGGCACGAGCGGTCAGCCCCAGGCCAAAGACGGCAGTAAAGCCCCGCACCAGTCTGGTTTTTGCGCTTCTGCCATAGCGGAGCACCCAGCGGTAATCCCGCAGGAACTGCTCTGCCTGCTGCCGCGGCTCCCCTGTCAGCCGTCTGGAATCCCAGATCAGGATGGAATACTCGTATGCCGCAAAGGACAGAATGCACGCACCCACAAAATCCCGGGGCTGCTTTCCGTCGCAGAACCGCTCCACCACATAGGTAACAAATTTCGCCTTGTCAAAATAGTATCTGGGGGTGATGGAATTGGTGATGGAACCGCTGACATTTTTCCGATAGTTATAGTAGGGAAAATCCAGTGCGTCAAAGGAATCCGCCGCCAGATAGACATCCAACGTATAAAACAGATCCTCGCACAGCCGCCGGTCACTGGGGAAGCGGATCTGGTTTTTCAGCAGGAATTCCCGCCGCAGCAGCTTTGCCCAAGGGCCGCCGGGATACTTGGGGCAGGCAGCCAAATAGGCCAGGGCCTCCTCCCGGCTTTTGCCCCGCAGGTCCTTTCCCTCAATTCCCTCCCCCAGAGGGATCCGGGTTCCGTCCGGGAACACCTTATCCGCCCGGAGGAAGCACACATCCGCCGGTGCGGTTTCGATCCACCGGAGCATCTGTTCCACAGCCCCCGGTGCAATATAGTCATCGGAATCCACAAAGCAGATGTAGGCACCCTGGGCCAGCTCCACGCCCAAATTCCGGGCCGCCGAGTTGCCGCCGTTGGGGATATGCACCACCCGGGCATTGGGATACTGGGCACAGTATCGGTCGCAAATGGCAGGGGAACCGTCCTTGGAACCGTCATCCACCATGACCACCTCGCAGCTGTCGCCGCACTGCTCCAAAATGCTGCCGAGGCACTGATCCAGATAGGCTTCCACATTATATACCGGGATGACAAAGGAAATCTTCTTATCCATAGGTCTGATCCTCCAATGCTTGTACTGCTTCCCCCATGTTCATGCTTTCCATGCCATAGGTCTGCTTCAATTCCTGATAATAGGCGAAAATCTCTTCCAGCTGGGCCAGATGCTCCCCGGTGCGGACACCCAGATTGTGGGGATGCCACCACAGATGGAAGGTCAGATCATTCTGCGCCGCATGGCGCATCTGCTTTTTGATCCGGCGGAGCTTCTGCCCCTCCAGAAATGCCAGGGGCTTCAAAATCGGCTTGTACATCCGAGATCCCACCAGGTTCCAAACCCCATTCTCCTTTTGGGGCACATAGCCCCCCTGACCGGTCAGAGGGAAATACACATCCAGCAGCCGCAGCAGCCGCTTTAGGGGCCGGAAGGTAATTTTCTCATGGATCCAGTCGTTTTCCTCATCCCGGAAGGCGGTGAACCCCAGCTCCCGGAGAACGGCGGTATATTCCGGCTCGCACTCATTTCGGGGCAGCACCACCGAAGTCACCGGACACCCCCGATGCCGGGCAATGCTTGCCGCTGAGTCCATATCCGCCCGGAATTGGGCCACCTTCTGCCCCGGCTCCCGGCAGTAGTAGTGGCAGAAGGTGTGACTGCCAATTTCCTGCCCCGGGGCCTTTCGGATCTCATCAATGAGGCTGGCCCCATAGAAGCAGGGCGCCGTTTCCTCGTCTGTGCCAATGATGTCAAACACAGGATAGGGGGACAGCCCTTCCTTTTGGTAGCTGGGCCGCAGCTCCGGGAAAAAGGCTTCCAGCTCCTGCCGGTTTTCCCCAAACAGGAACCCCACCGCCGCCCAGGTGGCGTGGATATCATACTTCCCAAACAGCGCCAAAAGCTTTGGGATGGCCGCCCGGCCGCCCAGAACATGATCCTGATATGCTTCCAGAGGACACACATCCAGCATTCCCCAGAACAGCTCAAAATCCAGAGAAACCAGCAGCTTTCCAGCCATTTTCTTCCCTCCTGTGTAAAAAATCAACCAAAATAGATCCGGCGCATCTCCTTGCGGACATTTTCTGCGTCAAAGGGCTGCACCTTCTGCACCGCCGCCTGACCGAACCGCTGCCGCTTTTCCGGATCCCGGTACAGTTCCAAAATGGCATCTGCCAGCATCCTGGGAGACTGGGAGACGATGATGCCCTCTTTCCCATTTTCGATCAGGTCGGTATTGCCCCGGGCGGGAGAACATACGGTGGGCAAACCGCTACTCATGGCCTCCATCAGCGCCACCGGCAATCCTTCCCGATAGGACATGAACACGAACAGGTCGCTGCACCCGTAAATCTGCGGCACATCCTTTCGGTAGCCCAAAAAATGCACATGCGAGGCGATCTGCAAATCCGCTGCCTCCCGGCGCAGATTCTCCTTCTGGGCACCCATGCCGCATATAAGATAGTGCATCCTGGCAAATTCCGGTTCATCCTTCAATAGGGCCAGAGCCTTGAGAACCGTGGAATGGTTTTTATTCTTGGTCATTTCCGCCACGGTCAGGATCAGAAAATCCTCCTGCCGGAAACCCAGCTCCCGGCGTTTTTCCCTGGCATCCTTCCTGTTTTCAGAAAAGCGGTGGGTGTCAATGCCCACACCGGGGACGTATTCCACCCTCTTGGCGTGCATCTTCCGCTGAGCCAGGGCATAGTCCTCCCGGTTCATGGTCAGAAGCACATCGGTGTCACGGGCCAGCACCCACTCCACCGGGTAGTATGCCAGCCAGCTGATGAGGGACGAACCCTTGAAAAAATGAAAACCATGGGCGGTGTAGATCACCTTGGTGCCCTTCTTCCGGGCATCTCTGGCCGCCAGCCGGGTGATCATGGCCCCCACCGGGGTGTGGCAGTGGATGATCTGATACTGCTCCCGGTCGATGATTTTCTTCAGCTCCCGATAGGCCCGGAAATTCACCGGATTCAGGGGATTCCGGGCAAAGGGGATCTCATAGTAGGTGTCGCAATAGGGAATGTTCAGCTCCCGGGGGTCATCGTAGTCGTTGGCAGCCGCCACCGCTGTCTCCCACCCCATCTGCCGGAACATCTGCAAATAGGGAACATGGAAGGTCATAATGTGCTGCTTGACCACCGTTGCGGTGAAAAGCACCCGTTTTGTTTCCATGCCGTCCCTCCTTTTCTTTCATAATACACTGTCAGCGGCAAAAAAGCAACCAGAACCGGAAATATGACCAACAGCAGGGGGAAAAGACCCGCTGTTTGGGCGTGTTGACGGTTTTCGGGTAAGCCCTACAGAAGTACCTTCCGCTGACGGATCCGCCACAGTTCCCACAGACCAATGGCTGCACCCAGCGCCCAGCGGGCAATGCCCATTTGGCCGGTCAGCAGCACCAGGGCTGCCATGGCAAAGTAGCAAAGTGCGTATTTGGCCCACAGCCGGATGCCGAAGGGGTAGTCTCCCTTGTTCATCCAATACCGTGTATACACATAGTGGCAGGTAAACTGCACCCCGTGGGAAATGGCCGTTGCCAGTGCCGCACCGCTGACGCCCATGGCCCCGATCAAAACATAGTTAAGCCCCAGGTTCAGCAGGGAGGTTCCCACGGTGACCGCCGCCACTGCCCTGGTTTTCTTATAGTAATATTCATAGTTCACCGGGAAGGTACACAGGAAATTCAGATAGTAGCTGGACACGAAAATGGGGACCAAGTTGGCGCCGGACGAGAATTTCCGACCGCCGAAAATGTGATACACCTCCGGAGCCAGCAGGATAAAGCCCACACTGAGAACGGTGAACAGTTCCAGAAAGTTCCCCGCCTGACGGTGCATGGCCTCCCGGCGCTGCTGCTTCATATCGTCAAAATAGAAGGGCACCCAGCTGTTGTTCAGGGCTCCGAAGATGGTGAACATGATGCCGCCAAAATTATAGGCAAGGCTGTACTGTCCCACCATATCCGTATCCATCATCCATTGCAGCATCACCCGGTCGCACTGCCCCAGCAGCAGATCGGACAGGCTGTAAAACACCACCGGCAGAGCCAGGGTCAGGGCCAGGGTCCAGTACTCCCGGTTGTAGAAGGTCTTGCCCTTGGCAAGGACATAGCTGCAAACCGTAATACCCAAAATGCCGTAGGTCAGGGACAGGGCCAAAATCCTGCCATAGTAGTTGATGGCATCGGGCATCAGCAGGATCAAAATCACCGACAGAACCACCGTGGTCAGGGTCAGGCCCACGGAGACATACATATTCTTGTCCGCTTTGAATTCGTAGGTGAACTTGCTGTTGAGAAAGTTCAGACAGAAGCTGCCAAAGGCATGAAACAGGATCAGTAGCACCAGCACCCAGGGAAGCTTCAGCATCCGGGACACCTGGGGCAGGAATACGATCACCACGGCGCTGCACAGAAGATAAAACAGCAGCGACAGGGTCATCACCGAGGACTGGTAGGCATTCTGCTGCTCCTGCGGGTATTCCACCCGGGCATTGACCAGGGTGCCGTGGGTCTGCAAGGTGAAGGCAATGGCCGCCACACCCACCCAGACGGTATACAGGGACACCACACCATAGCCGGAGGGCCCCAGCAGCCGGGCAAACAAGGGGGCGGTAAACAGGGAGATGCCCCGCAAAAGCATGGTGCTGAGAATATTAAAGAAGGTTATGCGATTTTGTTTTTTCATGGACAACTCCCCGGCCTACCGTGCCCGGCTGAACAGCGGGCGGGCAAGCCGATATAGATTCAGCCCCAGCAGGCAGTCGGTGATCCGCTCCTTTGGGGTAAAGAAGGGGCTTTTCCAAACAAAGGAAAGCTCCCGGCGCAATGCCTTGCGGCATTCCCGGCAAGGCTCCCGGAAGGTTTTCCGATCCTCTTTGGATGCCAAGTCCACGCTCTGAACGGCGTACACCAAAGATCGCACCCGCAGGTAGCGGGCTTCCGGCAAAAGCGCCGGGTAGTTTGCCGCAATATATGGCAGAATCTGGGCCGTGTGCCGGGAAAAATGAAAGTCCTTTTGAGACACGGCAGTATAGGTAATGCTACCGCTGCGGTGAAAATAGAAATAAATGGGTTTATCCACCATAGCCACCTGACCGGCATCCAGCAGGATCCGATACATTACCGGGATGTCTTCACAGGCCACCCCCAGAGGGAAACGGATATCCTGGAACAAAGAGCGGTGAAACAGCTTGTCGCAGGCGGAGGAATCACAGTTTTCCCACCGAAAGATCCGACGCACCATCTCCTGTCCGGAGATAACCTCCCGCCGGGGCGGGCACAGTCCCTTCTTCTTTTCCCCGGTGCGGGCGCTGACATCCCAGCGGCCTGCCGCAACGGCCTTGACACCTTTGGTTTTCGCCTCGTTCAGCAGGATCTCCACCGCCTCCGGCTCCAGCCAGTCATCGCTGTCCACAAATTCCAAATAGTCTCCCTGGGCAATGTCGATTCCCGCATTTCGGGCAGAGGACAGGCCACCGTTTTCCTTGTGGATCACCCGCACCCGTGGATCCGCATCGGCATAGCTGTCACAGATACGCCCAGAAGCGTCCCGGGAGCCGTCATCCACCAGAATGACCTCCAGATTGGAATAGGTCTGGTTTAAAATGGAATCGACGCATCGGCAGAGGTATTCCTCCACCTGATACACCGGGACAATGACACTCACCAGAATATCCTTAGCCATGTTTCCTCCTTACAGGGCGATTTCACCATAGATTTCCAGAAGCCGGTTTCTGTTTTCTTCCGGATCGTGGGTTCTTTGGGCGTGATGCTTGGCTGCAAGACCCATATTCTCTGCCTCGGCCTCCATGGCAAACACCTCCCGGATGTAATAAGCCAGCATATCCGGGTCGGTACCGGGATACAAAAAGCCATCCATATTGTGATGCATCATACTGCTCACGCCCCCCACATCCGCCGCCACACAAGGAAGTCCCAGCAGCATGGCCTCCCCCAGCGCATTGGGGGAATTTTCCATGGTAGAGGGCAGGGCAAACACATTGGCCTCCAGATAGGCCCGCTTCATGCCCTCGGCATCTAAGGTACCTAAGAATTCAATTTTATCCTCCAGGCCGTACTGCCGTGTCAGCTTTGCCAGATACTTCTGATAGCTGTTTTGGTGCAGGGCGTTGACCTGTAAGTAGCTCTTTCCCGGCACAGACAGGGTGGCCTGGGGATAGGTTTTCAGCACCTGAGCAAAAGCCTCCAGCAGATAGTGGAAACCCTTGACGGGATAGCCGCAGCCGGATGTAAAGATCCGATACTTCCGGCAGTTTTCATATTGCCAGGACCCCCGGTAGAAGGGCTCCCGCAGGGTCTCATTGCAGAAATGATAGCAGGCATCGGGGTGGATCCGCTCTACCCCGGCACGATCCCAGCAGGTTCGGCCAATCACATGGCTGACCTTTTCCAGGGCCTGAATCTCCAGCGCCCCCCGCTGGGCAAATTTCTTCTGCTGCATCGCCAGGTTATCCCGCCGGAGTAGATCCCGGAGGGTATACCCATGGGTGACCCCATAGGGGATCCCCTGGCAGTACTGTCTGGCAATGCTGCCGCAAAGTCCCTGAATGCTGACGACCACGCGATCCAGATACCCGGTGCGCTCTGCCGCCTTGGCCATGGCCAGGGTGTGGGCATACTCCACCCCCCAACTGTGGATCACATCGGGGCAGAAGCGTTCCAGCTCCTGAGCAAAGGTGTTTTCCAGGGATGCCGCATATTCCTGGGGCGGGGTTTCCGGGAAGGTGCGGTAGCTGCACCCTTCGGCCAGCACCCCTTCCGTCTCCTGGCGATAGCGGCAAAGGATGCGGATGGTAAGATCCTCCTCCCGGCGAAGATCCGCCAGGACATGATCCACCCACAATCCATTGCCCTCCTTGCCGGTGATGGCTTTTTTCACATCTCCGGGCACCATATTGCACAGCCACAGAAGCTTCATATCCGCTCTTCCTTTCTGTCAGGATTCCAGCATTTTCAGCAGTTTTTCTGCCTGAACCACATTGTTTTTCTGTTTGAGAACAAATTCCCGGGCCGCCTGCCCCTTTTGGAACAGTTCTTCATCGGATTGGCTCAGCACCCGTTTCAGAGCATCGGCAATACCCTGGGGGGACTCTGCCATAATAAAGTCCACATAGGGATAGTATTCCCCAGGCATACCGGGTAGCCGGGTGGTAAGCAGGGGGGTTCCGGATGCCATATACTCCATGGTTTTGGAGGGGAAGGAATACTTGACGAATTCCGCATTGGTAGGCCGGGGATTTACCAGCAGCGCCGCCTGCTGCTCCTTTTCCACGATCTGGCTGTTCAGGAGCATTCCGCCGTAAAATACCCGGGGATCCTTTTTGGCAATCTCCTGCAATTCCGGGACATAGTCTCCCGGGCCGTAGATCTCCAGCCGGGTGTTGGGCAGATCCGCCAGCAAAAAGCCCTCGGTCAGATCCCCAAGGCCGTACTGCCGGCTGACGCCCCCGGCGTAAAACACCTGCCGGACAGGGGATTTTTTGTCCAGGGAGGGTTCCATTTCCTCCATGGAAATATCACAGTGTCCCTCCAGCACCACATAGGGCTTTCCGGGATTTTGAATGTATTCATTCATGGCACGGGTCAAAAGCACATAGTCCGTGCAGTGGTCAATGACAAAATTGGCCATCTTCTTAAAACACCTGCCCCCGCCCAGCATATCCGGCAGATCCGTCAGGATGCCGACGCACCGGCAGCGGCGGATTCTTGCCGCCAGCAGGGCAGAAAGGGCGGTGGTGCGGTTCAGGCAGTCCACCACCACAGCCGTGTCATTTCGGGCCATGGTCAGGGTCTTCCAGAAGGTGCCTGCCGCCACAAAAAGCAGCTTCAGGGCAGGGTTCCGGATGGCAGGGATGTAGTGATATCGGGCACCGCCCTCCATTTCCTCCGGCAGTCGGACAAATGCCTTGTCCAGGTTCCCCCGGTTGACCGGGGCGTTGGCGATCACATCCACCTGGGTGTGGGCCGCCAGGCCCTCAATGAGAAGGCGGTGATATTTTTGAGACTGAAATGCCGGTTTGGTTTTCACCTGGGAAAACAGCTGCCGGTACACCCGATCCGAGCAGGTGGTCACTGCATATAGAATGTGCATTATTTTCTCCCGTCCGAAAAAATCTCCACATGGGCCTTTGCCATGTTTTCTATGGTATAGGGCCGAATGGTTTCCAGCGCCTGCCTGCCCATTTGCCGGTAATCGGCATGGAGGGTTTTGGTAATGGCCTCCGTCAGGGCCTCGTTGTCATCGACAGGGACAATGTAGCCGTTGATACCGTTTTCCACCAGTTCCACACCGGCCACGCAGCCATCGGTGGTCACCACCGGCAGTCCCTGGGCCATGGCTTCGTTGATCACCAGACCCCAAACGTCACTTTTGGTGGGCAGCACCAAAAGATCTGCCGCCCGGTAGTATTCTGTCAGTGCCTGGGTCTTTTGAAAGCCTACAAAGTGGACATGGGAAAGACCCTGCTCCTGCTGAAAATCCAGGTGTTCCCGACTGGGCTCTCCGCCGATAAAATAAATGCCGGTGTCTGCATCCAGCTTGGGGCAGATGTGCAGCAGATCATCCATTCCCTTTTTGGGGTCAAACCGCCCCACATACAATAAAATCTTCTTTTCTTCCATCCCCAGCTTTTGCCGCAGCTGCTGCTTTTCCCGGCTGCCGGGGGCTTCTGAGGGAATATCCTTCTCCCACAGGGAAGTAAAGGGATATACGCTGACGGCTTCCGCTTTTGCGCCGTAGTGCACCAGATACCGGGTGGTTTCCCTTCCGCTGCTGATCCAGCCGCTGGCCATGGTGACCAGGGTGCGCTTGAGCCGATATTTGAAGCCGGAGTCCTCCCGGATCAGGCCGCCGTCTACCTCCATGTAAAAGGGGATCCGGTGCAGGCGCATGTAGGCCATTGCCAAAACCGTGGTGGGATAGGCATAGCCGCAGACCACAATGGCATCCCAGTTGCGGTTCAGCCACTGCTTTACATCCAGGCACAGATCCCGCCCCCCCAAGGAGGCCACCCGCCGTTCCAGCTGAACGCTGCGAAACCGCCCCTGGCCGGAAATGAACCAGTCGGCACTGCGGTGCTTTTTGTCCTCGATCCGGTCGGAGAACAGCACCGTTACATCCATATATTTTGCCAGCTCATCATAAAAGCAGACCCGATAGGGAGAGGCATAATTGGTGATAAACAGTACCCGCTTCATGGCCCTCTCCTTTTAACATCCCTTTGTTTCGGGAAATTCGATCTGCATGATCTGATGGCGGTTTTCCCGTTTGTCCTCCGGGGGCAGCTGCATATAATCTCCATACAAGCTGCGCAGGAAGGAATCATAGTCCTTTGGCCCTGGGAAAAAGCCATCGCCAAAGGGATACAGATCCACTTGATCGCACCAGCTGCGCCGGAAGTAATAGGACTTGGGCATGGCGCTCTGCTCGTAATAAGAATCGCTTTCCGGCTGGGCAAGGACAATGCTTTCATAGCGTTTTACCAGGGCCTGCTGGCTGACAAACAGGGCAGCAAACTGATACAGAAGATAACCCAGCCGCTTTTTCCAGAGGATCCGATTCTCCTCCCGCCAGGGGGTATAGCGGCATTTCATCAGCTTGATCCGGTACAGGTGCAATAGCTTCCGGTTCAGGCTTCTTCTCTCCGCCTCCCCTTCCGGGCCAAAGTCCAGGGGGTATACATCCACATAAAACCCATTTTCCGGCAGGGGGCGGCACTTGGCCTCCACATAGACCGTTCCCCGTCTGCGCACCTTGCCAAAGGGGTGGGCATAGTCTCGGTCTGTATGCCAGGACTGAAAACAGTAGGCATCCCCCAGCTTTTCCGGGGCGATGCGGCAGAATTTTTCGTAATCTGCCCGGGGCATGGCCACGTCCAGGTCATCGTCCCAGGGAATGAAGCCCTGATGGCGGACAGCTCCCAGGAAGGTTCCCCGATAGAGGAAATAATGGATATCATTTTCCTTGCAGACCCGGTCGATCTCCCGGAGCATATCCAGAAGAATGGGCTGTACCTTTTCCAAAAGTGCCCGTTCCATGGCTTATGCCCCCTTCCCCTTACGGATCTTCTCCAGCTCCGGCAGGCCCCGCTGGGTCAGTGCCATCACCGGGAACATCCAGAAAAACATATCGTAGATCACGTTCTGTGTATTAAAAGGAACAAACAGAATTCCCAAAAGAATCAGATTCAGCAGGAGACTGCGCTCCTTCTTCCAGGACAGGGCTGCCCAGGACAGCACATGCACCAGCCCGGTGATCAAGCCAAAGCCTGCAAAAATAATGGGAGAGGTGGTGGTGTTGTTGGCAGTGGAATACATGACCTGGAACAGCTTGCCGCCAAAAATGGGATGGGTCAGGAACATTCTGCCGTTAGCCACCAGAGAATCCACCCGGGCCGTATAGGAATCGGTGCGGTTGGTAAACTTCTCCATCATGCCGATGAGCTCGGTAGCCCAGGTTCCCCCCTGGGCCAAAGTGGCTGCCAGGGCGGCAAGGCCCAGGATCACCAGAGCAGCTGCCCCCATGCGCATGGTCTTATTGCGGTACAGCCCCTTGTCAAAAAACAAGAATACCAGATAAACCCCCAGTGCCAGCACGCCGCCGGTGGCAAAGGTCACCAGCATGGTGGCAAAGAGGATGGCATCCACCGCCCACATCTGCCAGGGCTTTTTCCAGTCCACCCAGTCGTTGTTCAGTTCGATGGCAATGAACAGAAAGACCTGAAACAGTCCCGGTTCCCGGAAAATGCCAAAAGCCCGGAAGGTTTCCTGCATATTCTCATTCATCACACTGACAAAAGTAACCCCAAAGTTCAGCATGGTCCAGCCGCCGTGGCTGAGGAAATAGTGGGCAGGAAGAACTCCGGCCTGAGCCAGAGGCTTCAGCACAAAGGTGCCCACCAGGGAAGCTGCGCCAAGAGCCGTCATCAGAACCACATAGTATTTCCCCAGCTCCTCCACCGTGGTGAAGTAGGTCAGGAAAACGGCAAAGGCGCAGCCCAGGAAAATGGTCACATACAGGGCCTGCCAGTCCCGCTTGGCAAGCATAGGCACAAAGATCAGCACCGCTGCAATGCCCAGAGCCAGCATCCGCCGGTCGGTTAGGATCTGCTTGAGCTGCTTTCGGTTGTAAAGAAGAAAGGCAATGCCGCTGACAGCCACCAAAGCCAGCATCAGCACCTGGCATTTGCCAAAGCCAATCAGGGTACTGGTAAACATGGTGCTGCGGGCCACCACCTGCAATGCCAGCAGGATCAGGAAACAGCAAAACTTGGTCACCGGTTTTTCCGGGAAACGGTAGTAGTTCATAGAGATCCCTCTTTGTGATACATAGATTCAATGGCTCGGTGCAATTCCTCCGCACCCCGGGGAACCGCTGTGCCGCCGTAGAGGCTGGCAACCTCCTCACAGGCCGTCCCCTGATAGACCAGAGACGGGGTGCCGCAGCAGTGGGCCTCCAGAATGGTCATGCCGAAGGTCTCCTCCACGCTGGGGTTCACCAGTAGATCCGCCGTGGTATAAAGCTGCACCAGCTGCTGCACATTGTCGGTTCTGGGAAGGCCCAGAATGGAACCCGGCAGGGATGCGATCTGCTCCGGGGACAGTCCCACCAGAACGATCCGGAACCGGGGATCCAGAAGCTGCGACAGGGCCACAAAGTCCTTCAGTCCCTTCCGCTCCTCCCAGATGTTGGCAACGCCCAGCAGGAGGATCTTCTGCTCCAAGCCGTATTTTTGCCGGAAATCTCCCGGCATGGGATGGAAAACCTGGGGATCCACCTGGTTATACAACACTTCCACCGGGTATTCCTTCAAAAAGCTGGCCTTCACCCGATCCTTCAGCCACTGGGATGGAACCACCAGGTGCAGATTTGGGATGCCGGTAAACAGGGCCTTTTTGGCCGCGTAATTTTCTTTGCTGTTGTCCGCCCAAAAGCTGGCGGGGTAGGTTTTCTTCTGGGGGCAGTCATGGCAGCCAGTTTTCCAGCGGTCACAGCCCACATAGTCAAAATAGGCACAGTGGCCTGTAAAGCTCCAGCAGTCGTGGAGGGTCCAGTGAATCTCCTTGCCGCAGGTGCGCAGGTAAGCAAACAGCTGCCGCAGATCCAGATAGTAGCCGTGGAGGTTGTGCAGCCAGATCACATCCGGATCATACTGCCGCACCTGCTCCAAAAAACGGCGGGTGGCTGCGGCGGAGTGAAAGCCCTGATCATCAAAGACCCGGCTCAGGGCACCGTGAAGCCGGGTATCCCAGTCCGAGCCGATGCGGATGGTGGGGATATCGTCACAATTAGCCGCTCTGCGGCCATAGGCCAGCCGACATTCATGGCCCTGGGCCATCAATTCCCGGCACTGCTGGGCGGCGATCCGCCCGGTACTGCCCACCCCGGCCACCACATTGATAAACAGGTATTTCATACACACGACTCCTATTTCCCGGTTTGCCTGTACACTTCCCTATCCCAGGGGCTGAAAGTCTGCGGCCTTCTCCCCCACTGGGATCCGGCGGATGGACCAGTCCACATCCCGCTTGACCACCTTGGCCGGAACCCCTGCCAGGGTGCAGTGGGGTTCTTCAAAAACCCCTGTGACCAGGGCACGGGCACCAATAATGCTGTGGCTGGCCACCTGGGCCCCCTTGGTGCAGAAGGCCTGAGTACCCACCCAGACATGATCTCCCAGGGTGATATCCCGGGAGGGGTTGATCCGTCTGCCCTCCATGTTCAAAATAGAGTGGGAATCTCCGGTGCGCAGCTGGATATCGCTGGAAAACAGGCAGTCCTTGCCAATGGTGACGGAAGTTCCCTCAATTACTGCCACATGGGTCTTCCCCAAAAACTTGGTCTTTTCCCCAATGGTAATGCTGCCGCCGTCATCCTCCATAAACAGATCCGTCCCCGCCAGATGGCACCAGGGGCCGATGGTAATGGTGTTGTTGCTGCCGTGGATGGCAATGGATGCCCCTTTCAGAATCGCAAAATCCGAAATCAGAATGCGGTTATTGTCCCCTTTGATGGAGATTCGGGTCTTTTTCAGCAGGGCGCAGGGAGCGCTGATCACATTGCCCCTTCCCCGGATCCGGGTCAGCAGGCGGCTGCCCAGGTTATGTACCCGGCAGGCAAGGCTCACTGCCGGACGGTAACGCAGCACCAGTTCTTTTTTGTTCATGGCTCAATCCTTCTGTTTGCGGATCTCCTCCGCCAGCATCTGTTCCAGGATCGTCACCAGGCGATCCATGGTAAAATTGGCTTCGTAAAATGCTCTTGCCGCCTGGGACATGGCCCGGCGCTGATCGTCTGTCATGGCAGCAGCCCTCCGGGCCGTCTCCACCAGCGCTTCCAGCCGGGGCGGGCACACCAGGCCAATGCCGTTTTCTCCCACCAGCTGGGCACTCTCTCCCCCTGCCGCTGCCAGAATGGGGGTGCCGCAGGCCAGATAGGTTTGCAGCTTGGCAGGCAGGGTCATATTAAACAGCCTGTTGTCCTGAAAGGACAGATAGGCACAGTCGGCAAAATGAACGTAGCGGTCAGCATCCCAAGCATCCACCCGGCCCACAAAGGTCACTTCCTTCGTTACGCCGCAGCTTTGCACCTTCTGCTCCAGCCGGGCTCTGGCCCGGCCGTCTCCCACCAAAAACCAGCGGATGGGGCTTCCCTTCAGCTGCTTTGCCGCCTCCACCATCAGATCCAGCCCCTGGGCATCTCCCAGGTTTCCGGCAAAGACGATGTTAAAGGTGTCCTCCGGGTAGATTTCCGGCCGCCGGGCCCCTTCCAGATGGACATCCGGGCAGAACTGAGGCCAGTAGACCAGCTTCTGAGGGGCAACGCCCCGGCTGCGAAGGTTCTGGGTAAAGCCCTGGGAGGTACACAGGATCTTGTCGCTGGCGGTGTAGATCCGATCCACGATCCGGTTGATGCACCAGGTCACCGGAGCAAACCGGATTCCCAGCACCTCCTCCACATTCTCCGGCCACAGATCCTGAAGGTTGAAGAGCATGGGAACATGGAATTTTTTCTTGTAGGCAGCCGCCGGAAGTCCCACCGTCACCGGGGAGACTTCAAAGACATACACCGCATCAAACCGCTCCCGGCAGTTTTTGACCCACTTTTCCGCCTCCACCACATAGTCCATGGTGTTGCGGAGCATTCCCGCCAGGCCCTTGCCCCGGGGATGAACCTTCACCCGGTGAATGGTTACCCCATTCCAGCTCGTCTCATAGGGAATGTCAAAGCCATAGCCGTCATACAGCCGCCCCAAGGGATACTGGGGGTATCCCGTGACCACCGTCACGGCATGGCCCCGGCGGACAAGCTCCTGGCACAGCGCATTGATCCGGAAGTTTTCCGGGTAGAAATACTGGGAAAAAACTAGAATTTTCACACAATACCCTCTGTTTCCTTAATGGAATCCGAAAGATTGACGATGCAGTAGTTCTGCTTGTAGCTGCTCATTTCCTGGTCGCAGCAGAAGCTGCCGAAGGCCTTATCCACCAGTGCCGTCATACGGCTGAGAATTTTTAAGGCCCAGGAAAAGCCCTTGACCAGGATCATCCGCTTCCCATGGACGGCTGCAATCATGGCAACCATCTGGGAGGTGTTGGTATATTCGCTGTTCTGAGGCCAGAAAATGCCGTTTTCCTCGTTATCCACCATGAGCTTTACAAATTCCACCAGGTTTTCGATATACAGCATGGAGCGCATATTGTTCACATAGGGGAAGCAGGGCAGCTTCTGGGCCAGGGCAGACAGGGTGGTGTAATTTCCCTTGCAGCCCCGCCCGTAGATCATGGGAGGCCGGAGAATCACCACCTTGAAATCCTCGCTGTGCAGGGGCATGATTCCCTGCTCGGCCTGCACCTTGCTGTCACCGTAGCTGTTTTCCGGGGAGAAGGGGGTCTCCCGGGTGATCATTTTGTTCTTGCCGATGGGAGCGCTTTTGCCGTAAACGGAAGCCGAGCTCATAAAGATGAACTGCTTGACCCCGTCCTCCTTGGCCTTCTTTGCCGTCTCCACTGCCAGATCCCGGTTGACCTTGTAGTAAAGCTCTGCCCGCTCCGGGCTGATCTTGCCATGGTCGGAGTGGGCAATGCCTGCCACATGATACACCGCATCATAGCCGGAAAAGCTCTTTTTCTTCCAGGTGCCGTCGATCATGTCGATGGTATCCACATGATACCGCTCCGGCCACTGCTTGAGATAGTTTTCAAAGGACATACCGATATAGCTGTTGGCACCGGTAATGAGGATCCGTTTCATTTGTTCTTCTCCTCCTTTTCCATCTGGCCGGTGCCCCCCTCCACCACGCCGTCGTGCCGGAGCACGGAGACAATGGTGCCGAAGAAGCAGCGGCAGTCAAACAGGAAGCTCATATTCTGCACATATTCCCCGTCAAAGCGGGCCTTGACATCAATGGGCAGCTCGTCCCGTCCGTTGATCTGCGCCCATCCGGTCAGACCGGGGCGGACATCGTTGGCACCGTACTTGTCCCGCTCAGCGATCAGGTCATACTGATTCCACAGCGCGGGTCTGGGGCCAATGACGGACATTTTCCCCGTGAAGATCTGAAAGATTTGGGGCAGCTCGTCCAGAGAGGTCTTTCGCAGGACACGGCCCACCCGGGTGATATACTGCTGGGGATTTTCCAGCAGATGGGTGGGGGTATCCTTGGGGGTGTTCATCTTCATGGTGCGGAACTTGAGAATGTTAAAATGGCTCTTGTGGATGCCCACCCGCTTCTGCTTAAAAAACACAGGGCCGGGATCGTCGATCTTAATGGCGATTGCCAGAATCAGATACAGCGGCAGCAGCACCAGGATGCCGCAGCCGGACAGAATCAGGTCAATCAGACGCTTGAACACTTTGTTGTACATTATCTTCCCTCCGGGATCATACTTCCATTTTCCGTTTGTAGGTGGGAACGATCTCGGCAACAATGTCCTTCATGTTCTCCACTTCTTCCTCACAGGCTTTTTCCAGCCGTTCCAGCTGATGGCAGAATACGTCATCGTCCATGACGATGGGCTTTCCGATGTGGATCAGCTTGTTGTCGGTGTCCTGCAGGCCTTCTTCTTTCATCAGAAGCTCCTCAAAGAGCTTTTCGCCGGGCCGCAGACCGGTGTATTCCACCTTGATGTCCACATCCGGCTCATAGCCCGACAGCCGGATCATGTTTCGGGCCATGGTGTCGATCTTCACCGGCTGGCCCATATCCAGAATAAAGATCTCCCCGCCCTTGGCGTAATACCCGGCCTGAAGCACCAGGCTCACCGCCTCGGGGATGGTCATAAAGTAGCGGATGATATCCGGATGGGTCACCGTCACCGGCCCGCCGGCCTCGATCTGCTTTTTGAACAGGGGGATGACGCTGCCGTTGCTGCCCAGCACGTTGCCGAAGCGCACCGCCACAAATTCCGTCCGGGATCTGCGGTTCATCATCTGCACCACCATCTCACACAGCCGCTTGGAGGCACCCATGATGTTGGTGGGGTTTACCGCCTTGTCGGTGGAGATCAGCACAAACCGCTTCACGCCGTATTTTGCGGCGGTTTTTGCCATGTTGTAGGTGCCGAATACATTGTTCTTGATAGCCTCGTTGGGGCTGTTCTCCATCAGGGGAACGTGCTTGTGGGCAGCGGCGTGGAAGATCAGCTCCGGTCGGTAGTGCTCCACCAGGGAATCCACCCGGGAAAGGTTTCGCACCGAGCCGATCATCACCTGCAAATCCAGCTCCGGATGGTTGCGCTGCAATTCCATCTGGATATCGTAGGCGTTGTTTTCGTAGATATCAAAAATAATCAGCTGCTTGGGATGGGCCCGGGCGATCTGACGGCACAGCTCACTGCCGATGCTGCCGCCGCCGCCGGTGACCATGACCACCTTGCCAGAAACATAGCCGAAGATCTCCTCCAGATTGACCTGAATGGGCTCCCGGCCCAGAAGATCCTGGGGATCCACAGCACGCAGCTTGCTGACACTGACCTCGCCGTTGAGCACCTGGTACATACCAGGAAGCATCTGCACCTCACAGCCCGTGGTGCTGCAAATATCCAGAATGTCCTTCCGGGTGACGGCGCTGGCGCTGGGAATGGACATGACAATCTTGCTGACATGATACTTCTGCACCATAGCCGGGATATCCCGGCGCCCGCCCACAATGGGGATACCGCACAGCCGCTTGCCCTGCTTGGCAGGGTTGTCGTCAATGACGCACACCAGATTGTCCAGAATATACTTGCTGGAATTAAACTCCGTAGCCAGGGCCCGTCCTGCCTCTCCGGCGCCGATGAGCATCACATTCTTGTGATTTGCCGCACCGGCCATGTGCTGCAAACGGTGCTGCACCGTCTTGCTCAACCGATAGGAAAACCGGATGCCGATGGTAAAGAAGCAGCCCAGAAGCAGGCCGATGATGCAGCTGGAGCGGGGCAGGGCCACGCCGTAGATCTGAAAGGCCACGCCGATCACGGCCAGCACCAGATAGGCTCCCAGGATCCGGAACACCTCTGAGGTGCCCACATAGACCCAAATACAGTTATACAAATGAAAGGCTGCCAGCACCGCTACGGTAATGGCACACCAAATGCCAATGGTATTGATATAGTTGATCAAATGATACCTGGCAATGCCGCCAAAGGTAAAATCATACCGCAGCCACAGCCCCAGGAAAAAGGCCAGCGCCGTGGAAAATATATCCATCAGGACCACCAGCAGCACCTTGGAAACCTGAGGCAGCAGCTGCCGATTCCACCTGTCGTTCATTTCGTCATCACTTCCAGCATTGTTTTTCCGGCAGAATGTATAGTACTGCCAGCATAGTCTGTTTTATTATAACACGATTTGCCAGATTGAGCAAGGGAAAGTTTTCTTTTTGGAAATTCCTACCCTGTTTTTTCAACAAAAAACCCTGCACCCATGTAAAAAATCCCGTGCCGCCTTCCAAACCGCCCCCGGCGGCCTGTGCAATTTGGGCCAATGCAAAAGTGCATTTCTGAATGGAGATCCAGCCATAGAATATATAAAAATCGTGCCGGAGAATTCCCCGGCACGACAGCAATGATTTGTTTTTGTTCTCTACTCGATCCCCGTCACGAAACCCGACTGGTTTTTTCCTTTCTGTATGTGCCCATACCCGCCACTTATCAGGCCGCGGTCCAATATGATCATTTTACGGCAATGGCTTCGATCTCGCAGAGAACACCCTTTGGCAGAGTCTTTACTGCCACGCAGCTGCGGGCAGGCTTGGAAACAAAGTATCTGGCATAAACCTGGTTAAAAACAGCGAAATCAGCCATGTCCGCCAAAAAACAGGTTGTCTTAAATACCTTGTCGAAGCCGGAATCTGCGGCTTCCAAAATGGCACCCACGTTGCGGCAGCTCTGCTCCGCCTGTGCTGCGATGCCCTCAGGGATCTGACCACTGGCCGGATCTACAGGGATCTGTCCGGATGTGTATACCAAACCGTTTACGACAAAGCCCTGAGAATAAGGGCCAATTGCACCTGGTGCCTTGGTTGTTTCCAATACAGTCATAACAATTCTCCTTTACAGAAATCAGAATTCCAAATGCCTTTTCGTTCGAATCTCACCAAACGCCAAATCCGGATTTACTCCGAGGCATTTTTTGTTTTCACTTCATATCGGTTGCACTGTTCAATGAGGTTCTGAATATGGTTTTTCATGATCCGGCGAGCTTCTTTTTCATTTCGCTGTGCGATCGCATTATAGATGCTCAGATGATCACTGGGCGTATTCATGGAAGATGCATCAATAATACTCTCAATTTCCGGCGAATAGTCCCGATCGGCACGAATCATCTGCATAACAGCCTCCAGGACAGGGTTGCCGGTAGCCTTAGCAATGGCAATATGGAAAGGTGCATCCGTCTTTGCAATGCTCTGCCCACTCTGCCGCAGCTGAGCAGTCTCCGCCACGATCTGCCCAATGGCATCTATATCGTCTTGTGTGGCGTTTTTGGCGGCAAGCGCGGCAACCTCAGGCTCCAGGATAGAACGTGTTACCAGCATATTGCGCAGCTGTTGGCCAAAGCCATCCAAGAAAAGCGCCATGCTGTCCATAACAGCTTTGTGCTGCCGCTGCTGCGTAATCAGCTCCTGAAGGCGCACCTGCCCCTCCGGTGTGATGACTCGTCCCCGGGAACGTCCGTCATAACGTCTGCTCACGAGACAGCCGCTGTTCTCCAGCTTTCGCAGATAGCGCCCCACTGTGGCCTCACTGGCAGATGAGATCCCTTGTGCATGAAGCGTGTCCGCCAGGAACCCGGCGCCCACCGGATCAGAATGTTCAGAAATGGTTTGAAGCAGAATATATTCCACGTCGTTGGAAGAAATTTGGCTCACTTAGCAAGCGCCTCCCATTTTTACTCAATGGAAATATTATACATGAAAAACCTTTAGATGTCTATAGACAGTTCCCGATTCACATTAAAAAACAGATAGAATATGGATGATATCAGCCCTGTTTCCCTGTGTGGACAGCTATATGCGCATTTTCCGCATTGAGAAACAGCCCGATAAAAATCAGCCCCATACACAAAATCTGCAGAACAGATATCTGCTCCTTCAGTACCAATGCCGCAGTGACAATGGTGATCGGGCTGATGCCATTGAGGAATGCCGCAGAAGCAGAAGCCCCAATATACCGAATTGAAGCTTGCTGAAGCAGATATCCCAATCCGGAACAGGCAATACCCAGATAGCATACCGAGGCGATCCCTCGCATGGAGACATCTTCAGGGAAACCACCGGTAAGCAGCACCAGCGGCAATGTCACCACAAAGCAGATTAGCATCAGCCAGAAAGACACGCATTCCGACGAGATTCCCTTCAAACGTCGGCTGAGAATGGTGTATACCGCCAGGCACAGAGCAGACATCAGCTCCGCCGCATCCCCCGTGTGAAATCCATCCCGAAGGAAGTCCGAGATCCTGCCGCCGGTAATCAGCAGGGCAACACCCAAAAAGGCAATAACGATGCCCAGAAGCCGCCCGCCGTGAATGGTTTCATTCAAAAAAACCGATGCCAGCACAGTTGTGATGATCGGACCCAGGGCATACAGCACTGCCACATGGGTCAAGGAGGTATTCTGCACCGCATAATAATAGAAATAATTGCAGGCAAACACACCAATCATCGAAAGCACCACCAGAAGAAGCGTGTCTGCAAGGACAGGGCGAATGGCGCAGCGATGTTTCTGCGCCACAGGAAAGAGGAACAACGCCGCAATTCCGCTTCTCAGGCACAGCACTGTCATTGGAGAGAATTCCGCCACAGCATAGGTAGAAGGGATCCCCATGGATCCCCATATCAGCATGACCAGAAGGATCGGAATGTATTTCCGCAGAGAAATGATCATCCTCATACCCTTTTCCGAACAGCCCGGGCCAGCCGATCAACAAACTCCTCCAAATTTTTTCGCTGGGTAGCCACATTGATCCGCATAAACCGTTCTCCGCCCGGGCCAAAGGTACTGCCTGTATTGAGTGCGGCCCCCACTTCCTTGATCACAAACGCTTTCATTTCATCGTTGGTCATCCCCAGCGCACTCATATCCAGCAGCGGGATGTAGGTAGACTGAGGGTACACAAGCTTTACCTGGGGGACGGCACGCTTCAGTGCAGCATCCAGATAATCCAAGTTTTCTTTCAGGTAGACCAGCAGTGCCTGGTACCATTCTTCTCCATGCGTATAGGCAGCCATAGCAGCAGGAATCCCAAGGGTATTGGCATTTGCCACATGCAAACCATAGCGCAGCACATGCTGGAATCGCTGGCGCAGTGCATCATTGGCAATGGTGATGTGGGACATCTCCAAGCCGGCAATGTTGAAAGTCTTGCTGGGAGCCATAGCCACAATGCTGTGCTCCCGGCTCCAGTCAGAAATCTGCGCAAACACGGTGTGTGTGCCGGGGGCATAGACAATATCACTGTGGATCTCGTCAGAGAACACCAGCAAATGATTTCGGCGGCAGATCTCCTCCACCTGCGCAAGCTCTTCCTTTGTCCAGACACGGCCGGATGGATTATGCGGACTGCAAAACACGAACAGATCCGCCTGTGGGGCTTTCTGTTCCAAATCCTCGAAATCCATGGTAAAGGCTCCATTTTCAGGATCGTAAATCAACGGATTATCCAGTACCACACGATCCAGCGCTTCGATCGTACTGCGGAAAGGGAAATAGACCGGAGGCTGGATCAATACCTTGCCGCCTTTTTCCGTAAAGGAGAGAATCGCGTTGGACAAAGCCGTAAGAACACCTGGGGTGTGACAGACCCACTCCGGATCCACTTGCCAGCTGTTACGCTTCTTTTCCCAGGCTGCAAATGCCTCGTAATACCCCTGTGGAAAAATATTATATCCATAAATGGGATGCGCCGCCCGGGCCATGATGCCATCCGTGATCGCCTGTGCCACTGGAAAATCCATGTCTGCGATCCACAAAGGCAGAAGATCGTTGCGGCCAAAGGTAGGGGTCATCCCATCGAATTTGGAACAGTTTGTGTTTTTCCTGCACACTTCTGTATCGAATAGCTGTTTCATATCCATTGTATTTTCCTCTTGTCGAATTTCTTTACCAGGGAACTACAGTTCCCAAACCCAATTCGGCCCCGCGGCGGAAAGCTTCTGCCGCTACGCTCAGGTCGAAAATAGGCAAACCAAATGCATCGAATAAAATCTTGCTTTCCGGCGTTGCCCTGGGGAGGTTCTTTCTGCCGGTAACAATGGCACCCAGGGTCCCAGTGATCCGTTCCGGATCCAGAAGCCCCTGCCGGTACAGGCGAAACAGGGACTGCCCGCTGACATCCTTGGCTTCCTCCCAGGTATCCACCACGATGTGATTGAAGGAATTTACAGCAGAAGCAGAAATCTCGTTAAATCCAATGTGGCAGTACAGGGATACTGTCTTCAAATGCTCCGGCAGAAGGTAGGGAGTGCTGGCTGAGGTGGCACCAATCACAACATCTGCACCTTCCACAGCCTCCTCCAGGGACTCAGCTGCCGTAAGCTTCACAGCAGTTTTGCTTTGATACCGCTGGACGAGGATCCGATTGCGCTTCTGTCCCTGACTCCAGACAGCCACCTCCCTGGCCTTCGGAAATACCTGCAGCACGGCCTGAAGCTGGAAGTCCGCCTGTCCGCCTGCACCGCAAAGTGCAACCTTCTTTGTATGGACCGGCGCAAGCCTGGACAAGGCCACCGCCGTTACCGCACCGGTGCGGGCAGCACCAATTCTCGTGCCGTTCATCACCGCCAGCGGCACACCCCGATCAGGGTCTGTCAAAAGGATAGTCGCCTGAATGCGGGATTGATCCGGGTAAGCCGGATCCGTGCTTTGGCCATGGGCAGACCACTTGAGCCCACATACATTTACCTGTCCTCCCACATACGCCGGAAGACAATAGCATGCCTGATCCAGATCCCCTTCTGCCACCCGCAATGCGGATTCCGGAACGATTTTTGCCTGACCTGCATCAAAAAGGCGAAAGGTATTTTCCACAATCGGGACAGTCTGCTTCAGATCGCATACCCCGGTTTTCTCCACATCGGATTGGGATAGCCATAGAACCTGATTCATGGGTTTTACATCTCCTTGTTTTTGACCTGTTTGCCAGATCAAGTAATGTGTCCCACTCCCCCAGCAGGGAGCACCGGATGGTCTTTCAAAAGGTCCTTGGCTTTGCACCGAGAGAATCCCGTAGGGGTCTTTCCTCCGGTGCAAAGCCGGGATGAGAGGAAGGTCATTTTGTGCTGGGACATGAAAAGCATTTTTACTGTGTCTGGTTCAGATTGGGCATCAATCCCTCAGGCAGAGGGCTGATATAAGGCTCTGTCTGGTTTTTATGGAAGTTGTCCCATGCCTGCTTCACCAAATCGGGATTTTCCAGTAAGCGCATGCCGGACAGGCCAAGTACCTTTGCCGCACACAGCATACTGGCAAACCCCACATGGGAACCGCTGTAAGCTGTCATTTGCCAGGAATGTCCGGGACAACCGATGCCCTGACCGGCGACATAGATCTGATACGTCGGAACCACATGGCTGACATCGCCCACATCAGTGGATCCGGGAGCAATCAGTCGATCTTCGATGACCTTATCAAATACGAAGTCGCACAAGAACTTATCATCCCCGTTTTCACCATACTCTTCCTTCATAATACGGCGGTCACGCTCCAGAATGTCCGGATAGGTTTCTGCCATTTTTTTCGCAAAAGCATAATCCTCTGGTGTGAATTTAGGTGCGCCGGTATCCTTGTAGGCCTCCAGCATGACCTGCTCCAGCACATCGTTCGGCATAACCTCACTGCATCCGGTAAGAAACTCAATATCGAATTTGGTCTGGGTCATCAGAGCAGCCCCTTTGGCGCAATCCACGAGCCAGTTATAGACCTCATCCACATCCTTGCGTTTGGGGGCACGAACATAATACCATACGCTGCATTCATCCGGGACCACGTTGGGAACGGTGTTGCAGATGGTGGCATAATGGATGCGAACATCAAATTTCACATGCTCACGCATATAGTTTGCAGATATATTCATCAGCTCCACAGCATCCAAGGCACTTCTGCCATCAAAGGGATGCCCGGCAGCATGTGCAGACTTGCCATGAAAATGGAATTTGGCGGAGTTGAGGCAGGTGTAGCAGGCTCCCCATGCACCATTGTAAGCGTGGGAGTGCCAGGTCATGGCGCAGTCCACGTCCTTGAAAGCACCGTCGCGAACCATAAACACCTTGCCCACAAGCGTTTCCTCAGCCGGGCAGCCATAGAACCTGACCGTTCCCTTCACATCGCCGGCAGCGATGGCTTCCTTGAGCATAATGGCAGCACCCACCGCGCCAACACCCAGATTGTTATGCCCGCAGCCATGACCGTAATGATCAGGGCAATCCGGATATTGCAGCTGTTTGTGATCAGTAACCACCTGGTTCAGCCGGGGCAGTGCATCATACTCCCCCAGGTAAGCAATCACCGGATGTCCGGAACCGTATTCGGCCATAATGGCCGTGGGAATGGTACCCACGCCCAGCTGAACCCGGAAGCCCTCCGACTCCAGATATGCGGCAATGGCCTTGGAGGACTCCACCTCTCTCAAGCCAGGTTCTGCATAATTCCAGATCCGCTGGGACAGGTCGATCAGCGCCTCCTCCCTGGAATCCACCGCGCTGAAATATTTTTCTTCATTTGTCTTAATCATTGAGCCACCCCGTATTCATAAGCATACGACCGATGATGATGGAACCGAACACGCTGATCAAAATGGCCATGGAGCTGTCGAAAATGCCGGTCTTACTGATAGCCAGGGTGATCAGGCTGAGGGGAACGGAAATTGCGGCGATCTTAGGTGCATACAGAACCATCTGCATAAGCATAGCGCCATACAGTGCCGGAACCAGATAAACCAGAGCCGCCACAATATCCTTGGGGATCATTTCGATGATCTGTGCCCCCAGCAGAACGCCCAGTGTCAGGATTGCCAGGTTGACAACGATGGATACTGCCACGCCGATGGTAGAGAGTACTGCGCCCTGGGGCGTACCCTCTTCAACACCGGCCGCCTTCTGCGCCACAGATGAGCAGGGAACCCGAAGATTGGAAAGGTTGCCGGAAAGAAAGGCCATATAGGTTGCAGGGATGCCAAGCACGGGCTGGAAAGAGATCGGCTCAATGAAATAATACACCAGACAGGCACTAATGCGAATGGTGGCAGCTGCAACGATGGCGTCAATAGCCGGTACGATCTTAAATACGAAGGACAGGATAATCACAGGGAAAAAGCTGGCAGCAACACCGATCAAACTGGTCAGGCGGCCCCATTTGATGCTGTAGGGAATGTATTCTTTTTCATAGATCTGTTGTGTTTCATTCATAGTCTGTTGCCCCCCTCTTTAGAAAATAATGGCAAATGCGACACCGACGATCATGGCGATGGTCGCGCTCCAGTTATTAATCCACTTTGCCTTGCACTTCTTGTTGATCATTGTCATCACCAGGATAGCCAGCGCGCCGCCAATGGTGGCATAGATGTTCTTGTTGTCGATGGAAACAGGATACATTTTATTGAAGGTCAAGCTGCAATAGCAGCCCAGAGTTGCCGCAGAGGTAATGATTGGAAGCGCCTTCTGATTGCCTCCAGCTAACTTGGTTCGAAGGCCGTCAATTTTGTGGGTAAACAGGCCGGAGACAATAATCCAGCCTACGCTGCCCAGGATCATTGCCCAGACACCGTTGGCAAAGGCTTCCGCTGTCATGGAAGACTGCTCAAAGGCAACGCCCACGGCCTGAGCACCCACGTCCGCCGAGGTCATTTCAAACATGACCGCCCCAATGTAGGAAAGACGCATCCAGGCGATGGGAGCGCCCATCATAACCATAAGGGAAACCATGCCGGTCAGGATGGAAACGGAAGGGCCGATGGCAGCAGAGGCAGATGCCACGACTGCGCTCTTAATCTGGTCATTACTGACCCCCATGCGTCTGCCATCCTTGAGGGAGCGAGTGAGCAACAGGTAAACCTGGGCTGCCAGAACAGCCATGGGGATTGCTACAGCAAACCACATCCACCCACTGTTTGCTATTTTCAGATAATCCATTTTGTTCTCCTTTCTGTTTTAATCATCACTAATCATCTGTGATGATTGCTTAAGCGCATTATAATTCTCTAAGCTTGAAATTACAAGTCCGTTTTCACAAAAAATTCATTTTTGTGAAAACGGCACAAATATTGTTCGTATTGATACCTGTAAGCAAAAATAAAACTGTATGTTTTGTCAGATCCTGTCAAAACATCTCACAGCACCCCAGCTTTTACAGCATTTGCCCCCTTCCCGGATGGAAAATAATTGTTTTATCGCAGACAGAATATCCCCTATCCGCCAGTCTGTCACACGCAAAGCGATCCGGCGTTTTTTCTGAGGATACCCTTTTTCATACTGAACTCCAATTAAAATCTTTAAAAAAGATTTTAATTGCCTGAAGGGCATGGAGTTCATATGAGACTTGTTTTGTGATTTCTTTCCTTATAAATCACAAAACAGGCAGCGCCATCAGGTGATGCCTTCCTGATTAAAATTAAGATTTTAATCAGGAAATAGTATCAGATAAGAAAAAGAATGCCAAATAGAAACCAAACCGCCCGCGGTTTGCGCTCTGCAAGCCGTGGGCGGCAGTTTTACCCGATTGATTTGTATATCCCCGCCCCAGCGGGCATCCTTTGGATCCGGGATGGAAAACCCTTTATTTTCCGCTGTTTTTGAACTTGCTTCGGATCCATTTCAGCAGCTGGATCACAGGCAGGGACGAAAATGCGTACAGATACACCGTCCCCAGCTGGGCCGGGTTCAGGGTCTGCACTTGAAAAACATGGTGCATTCCCGGAACCGTCAGCACCAGAGTGATCAGCACAGCACCCAGGGCAAAGGCACCCAGCAGCCACTTGTTGTTAAAGAAGCCTTTGGTAAACAGGATGGGATGATCGGATTTGCAGTTAAAGCCGTGGAACAGCCGGGTAAGGCACAGGGTGCCAAAGGCGAAGGTGCTACCCAGCAGCGCGCCGCCCTGGCGATAGCCTGTCAAAAATCCCAGCATAGTCACCATGCCGATCACCAGACCCTCCAGGCCGATTTTTCCCAGGAAATCCTTTGTCAGAATCGACCCATTGGCATCTCTGGGGGGCTGGCGCATTACTTCATCGGTGTGGGGCTCTGCGCCCAGGGCGATGGCCGGAAGGCTGTCGGTCAGAAGGTTGATGAACAGCAGATGCACCGGGGCAAAGGGCACCGGAAGTCCCGCCACCGAGGCGCAAATAACGGTGAGAATGGCACCAAAGTTTCCTGACAGCAGGAACTGGATGGCATGGGTGATGTTCTGATAGAGATTTCTGCCATTTTCCACCGCCTTGACAATGGTGGCAAAGTTGTCATCTGCCAGAACCATGGCCGCCGCATCCTTGGCCACCTCTGTGCCGGTGATGCCCATGGCCACGCCGATGTCCGCCTGCTTCAGTGCCGGTGCATCGTTGACACCGTCTCCCGTCATGGCCACGATCATGCCCCGCTCCTGCCACGCCCGGACAATGCGGATCTTATGCTCCGGGGATACTCTGGCGTACACGGAGATTTTGGGAACGAATTCCCGCAGCTGTGCATCGGAAAGCGCATCAATATCCCCGCCTTCGCAGGCTTGGGACAGATCCTGGAGAATGCCGATCCGTTTGGCAATGGCTGCTGCGGTGATCTTGTGATCTCCCGTGATCATCACCGGCCGGATTCCTGCCCGGATACACGCTGCCACAGCGGCTTTGGATTCCTCCCGGGGCGGATCCATCATGGCAATCAGCCCCAGAAACACCAGCTGATCCTCATCTTCCATGGTAAGCTGGTGTCCATCCGGGAGCCGGCGGTCGGTAAATGCCAGCACACGAAGCCCTTCCATGGAAAATGCCTGGTTCTGCTGCCGGATCTGCTCCTTATCCTCCTCCCGAATGGCCAGGATCCCATCAGCCGTCCAGATCCAGACCGTCCGATCCAGAAGCAGATCCACTGCACCCTTGACGATCATCCGGTTTTCTCCGTCCATCCGATGCAGGGTGGACATTCTCTTGCGGTCGCTGTCAAAGGGAAGCTCCCCGATTCTGGGGCAGTCCTCTCTGACCTGAGCCGCTTCCACGCCGTACCGGCTTGCCAGATTGACCAGGGCCGTTTCCGTGGGGTCTCCCACCTCTACCCCATTTTCATTGGTGGCATCGTTGCACAGGATGCTGTAGTCCAGAAGCCGCCGCTGGGCAGGATCGGCAAGATCCACCCCATCCGCCGGGATCCGTCTGCCTGCCACATAGTAGTCCTCAACGGTCATTTTGTTCTGGGTCAGGGTGCCTGTTTTGTCGGAACAGATCACGGAAACACTGCCCAGCCCCTCCACCGCCTGGAGCTTGCGGATGATGGCGTGTTCCCTGGCCATTTTCTGTGTGCCGAAAGAAAGGACGATGGTCACAATGGAGCTCAGGGCCTCGGGAATGGCAGCCACCGCCAGGGCCACCGCAAACAGGAAGGCACTGCCTGGCTTTTCGCCCCGGAACACATTGACGGCAAAGAGAAGGGCGCAGAACGCCAGGATCAGCACCGACAGCTTTTTGCCGAATTCCTCCAGACTCACCTGCAAGGGGGTCTGCTTTTCCGTTGCGGACTTCAAAAGTCCGGCGATCTTGCCCACCTCTGTCTGCATACCAATGGCGGTGACAACGGCCCGGCCCCGGCCATAGGTCACAAAGCAGCCGGAATACAGCATATTGGCCCGCTCTGCCAGGGGTGCCTCCCCGGCGATGGGATCCAGGCACTTTTCCACCGGGAGGCTCTCTCCGGTGAGGGCGCTTTCGTCGATTTTCAGGCTGGCATTTTCCAAAAGCCTTCCGTCTGCCGGGACCCTGTCGCCGGCTTCCAGCAGGATCACGTCACCCACCACCAGCTCTGCCCCAGGGATCCGGGTCACGGCCCCGTCCCGCAAAACCTTTGCCTCCGGGCCGGACAGCTTTTTCAGGCTTTGCAGGGAACGCTCGGCTTTCACCGTCTGCACCGTGCCCAGAAGGGCGTTGATGGTGATGACGATGCCGATGACCAGGGCACTTTCCCCGTCCCCCAGCAAGCCGGATATCACCGCCGACGCAATGAGGATCAGCACCAAAAAGTCCTTGTACTGCTCCAAAAAGATCCTCAGGACGCTTTTCTTCTTCCCTTCCGTCAGGCAATTCCACCCATTGCGTTCCCGGCGCACCGTTACCTCCCGGCTGGAAAGCCCCTCCGGGGTGCTTTCCACCTGCTCCAGGGTCTGCCGGACTGTCTGCTGATAAATTTCTTTCATCGTTTTCCACTCCTTTTTTGGTCGGAATGTTTGATGCAAAGACGGGTTTCGTGCATAAAAAAAGAAACCTTTATTGCATAACAAACATGCAATAAAAGTCTCACCATTTCTTTGCGGCACCGGATGCTTCCACCGTACTGACGACACCGCAAACGCACACTTCCGAGCGTAGGTTACTCCCCTTTATTCTGTAAGGATTATATACTGGATTTTTTCCAAATGTCAAGTGTTTTTTTGTAAACAAATGGTATCGTTCAGAAGAAAAAACATTCGCCCACAGCACTGGCTGTGGGCGAAGTGGCAGCTTGTCAAAAAACTACCCAAATCCCCTCATTTGTGATATAATAATCACAGATGGGGGGATTTTATATGGAACAATGGAGAAAAGATGCACGGCACGAGCCAATCATTGTAGATTTGGAGG